>Ga0316228_1002039_pt1 | contig 18678 bp, 19 predicted proteins | sample TBH18021metaG_FD_206005 | JGI IMG/M metagenome (GOLD analysis project Ga0316228, IMG submission 206005) | Freshwater microbial communities from Trout Bog Lake, Wisconsin, USA - TBH18021 | ecosystem: Environmental > Aquatic > Freshwater > Lake > Hypolimnion/Profundal zone | place: USA: Wisconsin... | reverse complement strand
GCTTGGCGAAGGCGTCCCAGGACTTGCCGAGCTTCTCCCATTGGGCCGGCGACGACATCATGATCCAGGCGATCTGGTAGGGCAGCGTCGCGTCGGGGGCCTTGGTGGTGATCTCGACGGTGAGCGGGTCGACCACCCGGTAGCTCGCGACGGCCGGGATGCGGGTCTTGCCCTGCGCGGACTGGCGCGGGTCGTATTGCGGCGCGTCGGTCTTTAGGAGCTTGTCGAGGTTCCAGACCACCGCGTCGGCGGTGAAGTCCGAGCCGTCGTGGAATTTCACGCCCGGCCGGAGCTTGAAGGTCCACTTGGTCTTGTCGGTGGCGTCGACGCCCCAGCTGGTGGCGAGCCCCGGCACGAGGTCGGAGGCCAGCTCGGCGCTCGACAGGTCCCAGTTGATGAGGCCGTCATAGACCGTGTAGCCCATGAACCGCATACCCTCGCCGCCGTTGTCGGTCTGGCCGGTGGTCAGCGGGATGTCGGAGGCGGTCATGCCGATCCGCAGCGTCCCCTGCGCGAGGGCAGCGGTGCTCGCGGAGAGCGCCAGGGCGCCGGCCAGCGCCGCACGGGCGCCCAGTTTTCTCAGACGGGAGAGCATCTTGGGTCGGGTACTCGCGTTGGTCCGCGCCAGACGGCGCGGATTACGCTCGACCTTATGCAAGCCCGCGGCCACACGCCCCGGGAGGGGCGCGGGCCGCACCGCGGCTACTCCGCGTCGATCAGGCTCACGTGGGCCGCGACCACCCGCCAACCTTCCGGGAAGCGCGCCCAGGTCTGGCTCTGACGGCCGATCTTGCTGGGCGCGCCCGCACGGGTGAACAGCGTCATGGCGGTGGCGAAATCCCGTCCGTAGGTGGTGACCTGCGTCTGCGCCAGGGTGCGCTCCAGGCCCACCGGCGAGCGCGCCCGGCGGAACGCACGGATCGCGTCCATGCCGTAGAGGTTCTCGCCGATGCCGTACCGGATGGTCAGCGGGTCGTCCCGGAACAGGGCTTCCAGGGTCGGAACGTCGTTTGTGGTGAGCGCCGTTTCGTAGGCCCGGAAGGCGGCCTCGACTTCGGCTTTCACGGCGGGATCGTCAATGACCATCAGGAAAGCTCCGCGATCGGTGCCGTGCTGACGCCGGTTCGTTCGAGATGACGCGCCACGCGGAAGGCAAGATCTTCGCGCCAGGGAGCGGCGATCACTTGGACCCCAAGCGGCAATCCGGCGTCGAGCCGGATCGGCGCAGCCAGGACCGGGAGGCCGATGAACGAGATCGGCTGGGTGAATACTCCGATGTTGGCCCGCACCGGAAGCGTGACGCCGTCGAGGACGAAGTGGGTCTGGCCGCCCTTCGGCGCCCGGCACGGTGTGGCCGGAGCCAGGATCACGTCGACGGTCTCGAACACCTCGAGCACGCGCGCCCGATACCAGCGGCGGAAGCGTTGCGCCCGCTCTACATGCGCCGCCGGGATCATCGCCCCAGCGATCAGCCGGTCCCGCACTGCCGGGTCGAAATCCTGCGGCCGCGTCCGAAGGCGGTCGAGGTGGAGCGTCGCGCCCTCCGCCGCGGTGATCAGGTAGGCGGCCGCGCGTGCACGGTGCGCCTCGGGCAACTCCACTCTGCGTTCCGCCTCCAGGGCGGCGGCGGCGCGCGCAACCGCAGCGAAGGCCTCCGGATCACCGCCGCGGGCGAAGTGGCCGCCAGCCACGGCGATCCGCAGGCCATCGATGCCGCTTTCCAGCGCGGACAAGACCGGCTCTGCCGGACGTGGAGCCGCCACCGGATCGTCCGGATCGGGCCCCTGCATCGCGTCGTAGGCAAGCGCAAGATCGGTCACGCTTCGTGCCATCGGCCCTAGATGGTCGAGGCTGCCCACGAAGGGGAAACTTCCCGCGCGCGTCAGACGGCCGTAGGTCGGCTTGAGGCCGAAGCAGCCACAGAAGGCCGCCGGAACGCGGATCGACCCGTTGGTGTCAGAGCCCAGTGTCAGGGGCACCATGCCGGCCGCGAGCGCCGCACCCGAGCCGCCGGAGGAGCCACCGGTCATATGGTCGAGGGCGTGCGGGTTGTGTGCATCGCCGTCGTGGACGTTCTCGCCGGTGAAATCGTAGGCGTACTCGCCCATATTGAGGCCGCCCACCAGGATCGCCCCCGCCGCTTCGAGACGCCGCACCAGGGCACCGTCCCGCTCGGCGGGAGGCCGCTCCCGATTGATCTTTGATCCGGCACGGGTCGGGAGGCCCGCGATGTCGATCAGGTTCTTCACCGCGAAGGGCACGCCCGCGAGCGGTCCCGGCACCGCGCCGCCGCGGAGCGCCGCATCCTGCGCATCGGCCCGGGCCAAGGCGCGGGCGGCCAGCACGTCGGTGAAGGCGCCGACCCGACCGTCAAGCCGCCCGATCCGCTCCAACGAACCCATCACGCTCTGTCGTGCGGTGGCCTGACCGCTGGCAATCGCCGCGGTGATCGTGACGGCCGTCCGCGAATCGTTCGCAGTCACGCTTCGAACCTCGGTGCCGCATCGGCCTCGTCGCCCAGGGGGAAATCCTCGACCAGCTCGGCCGCCGCGGCCAGGACCCGAAGATTGGCGGTAACCGGCGCGATCCACATCGGATCAAGATTGAGGCCGAGAAGAGCGGCGGCAGCCTCGGCATAGGTCACGGGATCGAAGGCCGTGCGTGTCTCAAGCATCGCTGTCCTCAGGCTGGATGCGGCAAGCGCTGTTGGAATGCCAAGCAGGCCTCGTGCCGCGAAAAGCCCCGGCCTCCACCTGTGCCGCTCGACGTTGCTGCCTTCATTTTAGGCATTTTCGGCTGCGATGTCGGAGTGGGCAGAGCAGTGAGGCAGGAATGCACAGTCAGAGAGCAGACCCTAGCGGAAAAATTTCGGGCGCGGCGTCGTACCGGCTTCCGGAGTAGATCGACTGCCCCTTCTCGCAGCCCCGTGGCAGAAACGCTGCGGATTTTGCAGATCTGCTTTGTGATACAAGAATAGGTCATCCCGCGCGACGTTCACGCCACACAGGATCGACTTGGTCGATTATGATTGGCCTGCGCCCACCTGAGCGCCTGCTCCCATCCTTGTCCGAAGCTTGTGCACGATCTATCTATCTTGCGCAGCGCTTTTCGGGGCGTGATGATGCAATCCCACCCCTGCTGCTCTGAGCTGTTCGCTGGGTCGATGGTTTGAGGTTTTTGGGCATCGCCGGTCGAAACTTTTACAGAGATCGCGTGCTTTGTCGCTGCAGCGGCCTCCTGCGCAGATCCTGACGATTGCATCGCGCGTGAAGCTCTGATTAAGGGCTTTGCGTTTTTCGAACCCTGGTCCGACCCGAGCGCTCGGTCGAACGCCGAGCGCTCGGGTCGGACCATCGGCAGTACCGATGGATCGATGCGGTTCCGAGGCGCGGGGACGGCGTTGGAATCTGCAGACTGAGTACGTGCCCGGCTTCGCCGGATGTTCCCGCTACACGCGAGACGTACCAAACCGAGAAAGGTCATATGAGCGCATTCGACTACAGGAATTTCGACGACCGCCGCCAGAATTCGCAGAACGCCAAGGCCGCTTTGCTGGCCAAGTTCAAGGCGCGCCCGCCGGCCGACGACCCGGACGTGATTGCCAAGGCCAAGGCGCGTGCCGAGATCGCCAAGGCTCGGGATGAGCGCATCCGCGAGCGCGAGGCCGCCCGAATCGCCGCCGAGCGGCAGGCCGCCGAGGAAAAGCGCCAGCGGGAGGAGGCGGAACTCGCCGCCCAGCTCGCCCGGGAGGCTGCTGAACTTGCCGCGGCGCAGGAGCGCAAGTCGGCCGAGCTGGCCTCCAAGAAGGCGCAACGCGATGCGCGTTACGCGGCCCGCAAGGCGAAGGTCAAGACCAAGCGCTGATTGCGGACCGGTGACTCATCCGAAGCTCTGGAGCCCGCGACGCCCGCCCGCAAGGCGGGCGTCGTTGCATCTAAGGTTGGTGTCTAACGCCGGAAACCAACGGGCGCCTCGGCGCGTTGGGCGCTGCTGAACCCGCTATGCGCTGATGCGGCGTGGGTGGCAGAGGCCGTGATGCGATCCGGACCAATATTGGCGCTTGTCCTGGGTGCTCTGACACTCGCCGCGCCGTCAGATCCGCGGGCGCGGGAGGCGGACTCGGTGGTCGCCTGCGAGACGTTGATCTCGGCACGCCGGATCGATGCGGCCTCCGGGGCTGCCGCCCCTGCTCCCTCGGAGGCCGGCTGCCACCACATACCGCGCGGCGACGTCGGCCCCGTCGAGCAACGGGCGCTGATCGGTAGCACACCCTATGAATGCGTGATTGTCGCCAATGCGGGACGATGCCTGTGGCTCGTGCCCTGAGTCGAGCCAGACATCGATTTTGCGAGGCCCCGTACTCTGACCAAGCTTTCCTGGTAAGCGCGGCGCGCTATTTCGGCCTCTCGAGTGAGTGAGGTCCGAACGTCAGTATGCCGAGTACCCTGGCGAGCACGCGTAAATCGGTATTCGCCTCAGCCTGTATCGTCTCGGCTCTGATATGCGGGGCTGCCCGAGCAGAGCCGCCGATCCGGAGCCCCGAGGACGCGGCGTGCCGCAACGAGGCCCGCGCCAAGGTCTTTTCCGCGCCGAATCCTCAAGGGCTGGAACTCGAAGAGATCGGGCGACGCATCTACTTCGCCTGCATGAGCCGCGTTGCACAGGCGGCCTCGCCGCCGGTGAAGCGCGGAAGCCGGCGTCATCGACACCGGCGGCCTTGATCCGCGACGTTGCGCTCAGGCGTCGAGCGGCGCACCGATCCGGGCGCGAAGCCGGAGGCGTAGGGCCTCGTTGCCACCCTCGGCTTCGAGCGCGGCCATCAGGCGGAGCAACTGGCTCAGCGGGGTCGACCGGCTCTCGACTGCATCGGCGATTTGCTCTGACAGCGTCTTGGCGGCCGGTACGAAGCGCGGTGCCGGGCTGGCCTGGTGAGTCTGGGGCATGCGAGGCGCTTGTCCTTCGAAGGAATCCAGATTGGCGGGCGGGTCGCTACGCCTTTCAGTCGTTCGGTACCAGCCCCTTTCGCGTGAATACGTAGCCGGCATCGCTCCGCGTCACCCTCCGGCAACAGCGCGGCGGGAAAGTGTGGACGACGGTGGCACTTTCGCAAAAGCTGCTTGCCCAGGCGCAATTCAGCTGCCGGCGAGCGGCGACTGCGCGAATCGGTTGTTTAGATCCTGCGGGTCACGGTCCATCGCCACGCAGACGGCTGCGTTAGGATCCGCCTCCGGAAAGCCGCCGCAGACCGAGTCCGGTCGTGCCGAGGCCTGCTTTCGCGGCAGCCTCGGCATTGTAGGACGTGTCGCCGACGCCGCCGATATCGTCGTGCGTCATACGGTCCAGCTGCTTCAGGGCGACTTCGAGCCTGTCGGGGTGCGGCTTCGGCCGATATCGTCCGAACTCGTGGCGACATTGACCAGGCCGGCGATCCCTAAGATCTCAGTGTAGCGCTCGACCTCGGAGCGCCTTCCCGATGAGGTGAGCGCAATCTACGGGCCGGCGGCGCGGATCCGTTCGAACAGCGGCCGGACACCGGGGAAGGGCCGGGCCTCGGACAGGGAGCGCCGCTTGAACAGGTCCGAGCGGTAGGCCGCAATCGTTTCCCTTTCCTGCTCGATCCGCTCCTCCAACGGGAAGACGGGCATCAGTTCGCCGCCTCTACCGATCTGGCGGCGGACCTCCGTGAAGTCGGTCGTCACGCCGAAATGCGCGAAGCCTCCACCCACGCGCGCCAGGCCGGACAACCTGTCGGGTGTCGGCCTGTTCCGTCCGGTCGGGGCGCACGAACGGAAGAAGCCCGCCCCTGCACAAGGGACGGGCTTCGGAGAGGGGCTCGGCAACGCGGAAGCGTCGGGTCCGTCAGTGCATCGAGGCCGGGGTGCGGGCGGGCTTCGCCTTCGCGGCGAGGCCTGCGGTAACGGCGGCCTTGGAGGCCCGGGCGGGCTTCGGGGCGGCCGGCTTCGCCGCGGCCTTCACGGGCGGCGCCTTGGTGGCCGCCGGCTTTGCGGCGGCAGGCTTGACGGCGGCAGGCTTGGCGGACGCGGTCTTGGATGCGGCCGGCTTCGCGGCACCGGACTTCGCAGCGGTGGCCCTGGCGGGCTTCAGTGTCTCGATCGTCTCGGATGCCGGGGCAGCCGCGACGATCGTGTTCGCGCGCAGTTCGGCTTCGGCGCGGATCCAGTGGGCAGCAGCCTGCCCGTGAACCCGGCCTTCGTTCTCCCAGATGTAATAGGCGCACTCGCGCACGTGGTGCTCGCTGATCAGCATGCGGTCGATCTCCTGTCCGTCCCGGGACGACGATGGGAGAGTGGGGTTAAGCGTCGGTTAACCCTGCCCACGGCGTCTGGGGGCGAACGGCGCGCCGTCGCACGGCCTATTCTGCGATCCCCAAGACCCGTCGCGCCTCGGTTAGGAGCACCGCGTGCCGAGCCGCGCCGGGACCCTGATCCGGCGCCTCTCGGCCGGCGCGCGCAATCAGGTCCTGGAACCGGCGCCGGTCAAGGGCGCGGGGGCCGATGCTCGCGAGAACGGCCCCAAGGACGGTCCGCACCGCCTCGGTGCGCTCGTCGGCCATGGCGGTGGCCTCGGCTGAGGCCGCGTGGTTCCCGGCGACCGTCTCCGCGACGGATGCTGCCTCCGACCGCGCTTCCGCGTCCTCGAGCGCCGCCGCAAGCCGCCGCCCGTCCTGCCACGCCTGGTCGTGCTGGTGCGTGCGCAACGCGAGGAGCACCTTGAGCGAAGCCGCTTCCGAGCGCGCCGCTTCCAGCTTGGTTTGTGCCTCGCGCAGATCCTTCAGCAATTCCTGCGCGAGGGTCTGGTCCGCGGTCACGTCCACTGCCGGCTCCTCTGGCTTCCCGATGACGCCCGTCCTGTCGTGACGCCGCTCGAATGTCCACTCTCACGGGCAGGCGAGACCGGGTCGACCGGTTGAGAAAATCCGCTTGCCGGTCCACATGGAAGGTAGCGCCTCACGGCGCCTGTCCCGGCCGGCCTTGAACCGGCGCAGCGGAGTGATCCCATCATGTTCATCCAGACCGAAGCCACGCCGAACCCGGCCACCTTGAAGTTCCTGCCCGGCCGCGTCGTCCTGGCTGAATCGACCTTCGAGGCGCGGGACGCCGAGGCCGCCGCCCGGTCCCCTCTGGCGTCGGCGCTGTTCGCCGTTCCGGGCGTGGCGGGTGTGTATTTCGGCCACGACTTCATCTCCGTGACCAAGGCCGAGGATGGCTCGGAGTGGGCGCAGGTCAAGCCGGCCGTGCTCGGCGCGATCATGGAGCACTTTCAGTCCGGCGCGCCGGTGATGGCCGAGGGCGGCCACGGCGAGATCGAGGCCGGCGAGGAGTTCTACGACGAGGCCGACCACGACACCGTCGTGACCATCAAGGACCTGCTCGAGACCCGGGTGCGCCCGGCGGTAGCGGGCGATGGCGGCGACATCACCTTCCGCGGCTACAAGGAGGGCGTGGTCTATCTGGAGATGAAGGGCGCCTGCTCAGGCTGCCCATCCTCCACGGCGACCCTCCGGCACGGCGTGCAGAACCTGTTCCGTCACTTCCTGCCGGAGATCCGCGAGGTCCAGGCGATCTGACGATCCGGCCTCACGGAGCAGCCTGCGGGCCATGCCATCGGGTATGGCCCCCGGGCGAATGTTGACCGCCGCGTCACACCGGCCAGCCTGAGGCCGCTGCTGAGCAACCATCAACAGGTTGGCGGTGCCCCGGTGGCGGTCATCCAGCCGATTCCGATACGTCGCAGATCGGCGAATAGCGTATCTTGAACCGGCGCGTTATCCGGCTGTCGGGTGATTTGCGGGCGAGTATGACTTAGACATAGATCGTCCGCATCTTCGGTTCGTTGAATAATCGACTCCGCGTGATACGTGGATTTATCTTGACGAATGCTGTTGCGGCTTGTCCGGGTTGCGGATCGTTCCCGGAGATTCGCATGGACGTCCTCGCGCGCACGAAGCTCCTCACGAAGCTCCTGTCGATCAATCTGATCGTCGCCGTGATCGTCGGCGGCTGCATCTGGTTTGCGCAGAACCGCATGATGGCGGTGGATGCTGCCTATTCCACGATGATCGTCCGCGACGCGAAGGCGGTCTCGAATGTCCGCCGCAGCAACCGGCTGCATATGACGCTGGCCTACCTGCTGTACCGCCTGATCGCCGAGACCGACCCGCAACGGATCCGCTCGATCGTTGGCCGGTTCGACACGGTTGTCGGCGAGACCGGCGAGACGCTCGCCGAACTGGCCCGGCAGGTCCCGGCCTTCTCCGACTTGGTACTGGCCCAGCGGGACCGCACCGACCTCTTTGTCGCGCAGGCTTTGGCGGTGCGCGGCCTGGCCCTGGCGGGTCAGAGGGCTGCGGCGCTCGACCGCGCGCGTGAGGAGATCGATCCGAGCATCACGACCCTCGGCATCGAGGGGAAGCGGCTCGGCGATGCCATCGAAGGCAGCATGTACGCGCGGTCCGATGCGCTCACGGTCCAGACCGGGGCGGCCCGCTACGGCCTGATCGGGTTCGGTACCCTCGGACTGCTCGCCGGCGTCGTCTGCGCGAGCTTGGTTTCCGTCCTCGGGATCTCCCGGCCCGTGGGCCGCTTGGTCGCCGCGCTCGAGCGCATGGCCCGCGGCGAGGTCATGGCGGAGATCGCGGAGGGGCGCCGCCGCGACGAGATCGGCGCCGTCGGACGGGCGGTCGACGGAATCAAGGCCATGATGGTGCGGAAGGCGGCCGAGGAGGCCGAGCGCCTGCGCCGGGCCGATGCGGCCGCCGCTCAGGAACGGCGGCACGCGACGGTCGCCCTGGCGGCGCGGTTCGAGGAGGCGGTCGGCGGTATCGCCGCCCAGGTCTCCGCCTCCGCGGCGGAGCTGCAGGCCACCGCCGCGCGTATGACGTCGGCGGCTGCCGAGGCGGCGAACCAGTCCGGCGCCGTGGCGACCGCCGCCGAGGAGGCCGCCTCCAACGTCGGCACCGTGGCGGCGGCGGCCGAGGAACTCGGCACCTCGATCACCGAGATCGGCCGGCAGGTCGAGAACGCGTCCGATCTCGCCCGACGGGCCGTGGGCGAGGCGGACCAGACCGTCCATCGGATGCAGGCGCTGAGCGGTGTCGTGGCGAAGATCGACACCGTGGTCGGGTTGATCGCCGACATCTCAGGCCAGACCAACCTGCTGGCGCTCAACGCCGCGATCGAGGCGGCCCGGGCCGGCGAAGCGGGACGCGGCTTCGCCGTGGTCGCCGCCGAGGTCAAGGCGCTGGCAAGCCAGACCGCCAGCGCCACCGACGAGGTCGCGGCCCAGATCGGCGCGGTCCAGGGAACGACCCATGCGGCGGTCGCCGCGATCGGCGCGATCACCGGCCGGATCCGCGAGATCGACGATCTGGCGGCCGGCATCGCGGCCGCGGTCGAGGAGCAGGGTGCGGCCACGCAGGAGATCGTCCGCAACGTCGCCGAGGCGGCGAGCGGAACCGGTGCGGTGACCGGCAACATCGCCGGCGTTGCCAAGGCCGCGGAAGGAACCGGCATGGCGGCCGCGCAGGTGCTGGAATCGGCCTCCGATCTGTCTCGGCAATCCGACCGCCTCACCGACGAGGTGCGCCGCTTCCTCGAGACCGTGCGCGCCGCGTGAGGGCCCGCACATCGTCGACGCCCACCGGCGCAAGCCGGCAACACTCCACCGTTGATCCGTCCGGCGCGGCTGCCCCGACGCTGACGACGCGGCGGTTTTGCTCTAACGCTTGAGACTCTGCGCGCCCGTCGCAGCGCAGGGAGGCAATGGCCGGTTCGGACCGGCCCGTGGGAGTGAGCGTGCGTATCCTGGCCATCGACACAGCGCTGGAGACCTGCGCCGCCTGCGTCATGGCGGAGGATGCCGAGGCGCCCCTCGCCGCCGAGTCGCTGCCGATGGCGCGCGGCCACGCGGAATCCCTGCTGCCGCTGATCGAGCGGGTGATCGCCCGGGTCGAGGGCGGATTCGAAGCGATCGACCGCGTCGCCGTCACGGTCGGGCCCGGCAGCTACACCGGGCTGCGGGTCGGGCTCTCGGCGGCGAGGGCGATCGGACTTTCGACCGGGAAGCCGGTGGTGGGCGTCGGCACCCTCTCGGCCCTCCTGACACCCCTTCTGGCCGAGACCGTCGAGGGCACGATCGCGGCGGTGATCGATGCCCGCCACGACGCCGTCTACGTCCAGGCCCTGGGATCCGGCGACGGCCTCGCGCCCGCGCATCTCCCCGTCGACGAGGCGGCCGAGCGGCTGGGCTCCGGCCCGGTGGTGCTCACCGGCTCCGGCGCGCCGTTGCTGGCTGCGGCTTTGGCCGAGCGCGGCGTCGAAGCCCGCGTCGCCAACGTGGCTGGTCCCGATATCGTGTCGGTGGCGTCCCTCGGCCTCGTCGCCGATCCGGCGCAGGCGCTGCCCCGGCCCCTCTACCTGCGGGGCCCGGATGCGCGGCCGCAGGACCATGCGCGGATCGCACGGCGATGACGCGCCCGCTCCCCTTCTGGCCCTTCGACTGGTGGTTCGCGTGGTGGGACGCGCTGACCCCGGAGCCCTACGTCGCCCCGCTCCGCGACGCCGCGCAGGCCCCTGCCCTCGCCCGGCTCCACGCGACGGCCTTCGCGCGCCCGTGGGACGCGCACGAATTCGAGCGCATGCTCTGCGAGCGCTCGACCCACGCGCATGGCCTGTGGCGCGCCGGGATGCTTCAGGGCTTCGTGCTCTCGCGCCGGGCGGCCGACGAGGCCGAGATCCTGACGGTCGTGCTGTCACCGGCTCTGCGCGGCGGCGGCCATAGCCGCAAGCTGCTCCGCGAGCATCTGTCGAGCCTCGCGCTCGACGGGGTCGCCCGGGTGCATCTGGAAGTCGACGAGGGCAACGCGCCTGCCCTCCGCCTCTACGCGCGGCACGGGTTCCGGCAGGTGGGCTCGCGCACCGGCTATTATCTGAAGGCTGACGGCAGCCGGGCGACCGCGCTGACGATGAGCGCCGATCTGTGACGCCGTGAGCCGCTTCGGCATTGCCTGGCGGGTCGCGGCCCTCGCTCTCGCCTTTGCGCTGCTGGGACCGCCGCACTGGATCGCACTGCGCCTGCTGGGCCGCCGCACGGCCCTGGCGCCGATCCTGTTTCACCGCACCGTCCTGCGCCTGTTCGGCGTACGGGTGACACAGAGCGGCATGCCGCCCGTCCTCGGCGAGCCCGCTCTGGTCCTCGCCAACCACGTGTCGTGGCTCGACATCATCGTGATCGGCGCGTTGCGGCCACTCTCCTTCGTGGCGAAGTCCGAGATTGCCGGCTGGCCGCTGATCGGCACCCTCGCCGGGTTGCAGCGGACGATCTACATCGACCGCCAGCGGCGCGGCGCGACCGCCCATGTCAGCACCGCCATGGGCCATCGCCTGGCCGAGGGCGAGCTGGTCGTGCTGTTCGCGGAAGGGACCACCGGTGACGGCACCCGTCTCCTGCCGTTCCGCTCCTCGCTGGTCGGCGCGGCCCGCGCGGCCCTGCAGGCCGAGGCCGGGCGCGGGCGGGTGCGCCTCCAGCCGCTGGCTATCGCCTATCCGCGTCGCAACGGCCTGCCGGTGACGCGCGCCGAGCGCGCCGAGATCGCGTGGTACGGCGACATGGAACTGGCGCCCCACCTTGCCGCCTTCCTGCAAGGCGGCCCGATCGACGTCCACGTCGTCTGGGGGGCGCCGATCGCCTTCGAGGCCACCACAGACCGAAAGGCCGCGACGGCCGCCGCCGAGGCCGAGGTGCGCGCGGCCCTGCGGGGCATGCGTGCGAGCGGCGGCAGCCTGCCCGCGCCGGATGCGCGGCCGGCTTCACCGGATCTCGGTCTCCAGGGCTCGGAGGTCGCGGCGATCTGAAGCCGCCTCGGGTGCCGTCCGTGCAGGCAGGGTCACGTCTGCAGCGAACGGGATCCGCTTCGGTGTGATGATCCGAGCGTATGGTCCGAGGGCGTCGCCCGCGCGGTCTCCGCGCGCAGGCGCGGCCATCCAGCCGGCGCCACGTCGTTCAGTCTCGCGCGACGCCGAGCCGCCGCGTTGCGCGCGGGACGATGCCGCACCGGAGCATGACCGGATCTCCGATGGCGGCACCGTGCGACGCAGCTTCACCCCCGGAGACTGAGGCGCTTCTGGCCAGCATCCTCTTGAAGGACTCCAGTCCTGATCAGCAGGGCCGGCCGGTTCCGATGCCGAATGCAGGCCTGCACGCGGTGCGTCATGTTGGCAGCACGGGTGAGGCTGGAGTTGCACCGGGTGTGTTTGGCTGTCCACGCAAGAATAATCTGGAGAAATGGCCGCCGGAATACATGATGCAACGCATTGAGCGGGCGGAATCCGTCTGCTAGCTAGGCCGCAACCCGGAACAGTCGGGAATTGTGGAGGACGCCCGTTGCAAACCTGGAATCAGGTTTACGATCCGTTCGGGAGCGCTTGGCTCTCGACGCTCGCCGCCTCAGTGCCGGTCATCGCACTGCTCGCCATGATCGCCAGCGGGCGGGTGAAGGCCCATATCGCGGCCGTCATCGCCCTCGGCCTCGCCATGCTGGTCGCCATCGTCGGCTTCGGCATGCCCACCGAACTCGCCACCCGCGCGGCCATCCTCGGGATGGTCACGGGCTTCTTCCCGATCGGCTGGATCATCCTCAACGTCATCTTCCTCTACCGGCTGACGGTGGAGAAGGGCTGGTTCGCGATCCTGCAGCAATCGGTCGCCGGCATCACGGCTGACCGGCGCCTGCAGCTGCTCCTGGTCGCCTTCGCGTTCGGCGCTTTCTTCGAGGGCGCAGGCGGCTTCGGCACGCCGGTGGCCGTCACCGGCGCGATCCTGATCGGCCTCGGCTTCTCGCCGCTCGCCGCTTCGGGCCTGTCGCTCATCGCCAACACCGCCCCGGTCGCCTTCGGGGCGCTCGGCGCGCCGATCCAGGGCCTCGCCTCCGTGACCGGCTACCCGCCCGAGATCCTCGGCGCGATGATCGGCCGGCAGCTGCCGCTGTTCTCGCTGATCGTGCCGTTCTGGCTGATCTGGGTGTTCGCGGGCTTCCGCGGCATGATCCGGGTGTGGCCGCCGATCCTGGTCTGCGGCGCCACCTTCGCGGTCGCGCAGTTCCTGATCTCGAACTACGTGAACCCGTGGATCGTCGATATCGGCGCCTCGCTTGCCTCGATGCTGGCCCTGGTCCTGTTCCTGAAGGTCTGGCAGCCCCGCGAGATCTGGACCTCGCCGGCTCTGCGCGGCCACGATCCGTCGCTGGCCGTGGCCGGACCCCGGCCGGTGGCCCTCGGCGCCGGCGTGCCCGGCACGCCCCCGGTCCATACCGGTGCCCGCACCGCGTCGCAGGGCGAGATCCTGCTGGCCTGGGTGCCGTGGATCATCCTCTCGATCATCGTGGCGATCTGGGGAACCGGCTGGTTCAAGGGCATCGTCAACCCGCTCTTCACCTGGAAATACGAGGTGCCGGGCCTGCACAACGTGATCATGAAGGTGCCGCCGGTGGTGGCCAAGCCTGCCCCCGAGGGCGCGGTCTTCCTGTTCACCTACATGTCCTACACGGGCACGGGCGTGCTGATCGCCGCGATCATCTCCGGCCTGATCATGCGCTTCTCGCCGCTGCGCCTCGTCACGGCCTATTTCGAGACGATCTGGGCCCTGCGCTACTCGCTGATCACCATCGCGGCGATGCTCGCGCTCGGCGTCCTCACCCGCTACGCGGGCGTCGATGCCACGCTCGGCCTCGCCTTCGCGGGGACCGGCATCCTCTACCCGTTCTTCGGGACGCTGCTCGGCTGGCTCGGCGTGGCGCTCACGGGTTCGGACACGGCCTCGAACGTCCTGTTCGGCGGACTGCAGCGGATCACCTCCGAGCAGCTCGGTCTCCCGGGCGTGCTGATGGCGGCGGCGAACTCGTCGGGCGGGGTGATGGGCAAGATGGTCGACGCCCAGTCGATCGTCGTCGCCTCCACGGCCACCGGCTATTTCGGCCAGGAAGGCAAGATCCTGCGCTTCGTGTTCTGGCACTCGATCGCGCTGGCCTGCCTCGTCGGCCTGTTCGTGATGCTGCAGGCCTACGTGCCGTTCTTCCAGCAGATGGTCATCGACCTGCCCGCTGCGGCGCCGGCCGCGCACTGAAGCCTCGATGGCTGCGCCGGTCGCCCATGGGCGGCCGGCGTCGACGCTCGGGCGTAGACCCCGTTCTGACCGACGGGACCCCGCACCGTCTGCGCGCGCCGGTCCACATGCACCGTGTCCTTCCGGGCTCCGCTATGCGGCCCCGGAATGACGCGGTGCTGTGATTCGGTGAAGGCCGGGCGTGCGATTCGCGGATGGGAGCCGCCGCGACGGCCCGCACGATCCGTGCTAGAGGCCACGCGCCGGCCCATCCATGGAGGGCGGGCGCGAGAATGGAAGCGGACTGGTTCGGGACGGCGCGCGTTGAAGAAGGCTTTCGTCAAATCCTACGGCTGCCAGATGAACGCCTACGACGCGGCGCGCATGGCCGACGTCCTCGGCGCTGAGGGCTACGCGGCGACCGACTCGGTCGAGGAGGCCGATGTCGTCGTCCTCAACACCTGCCACATCCGCGAGAAGGCCGCCGAGAAGGTCTATTCAGAACTCGGCCGCCTGCGCGTGCTCAAGGGCGAGCGGAAAGCGCAAGGTCTCGACACGCGCATCGTGGTGGCCGGCTGCGTCGCCCAGGCCGAGGGCGCCGAGATCCAGGCGCGCCAGCCCGCCGTCGACGTCGTGGTCGGCCCGCAGAGCTACCACCGCCTGCCGGACCTTCTGGCGCGGTCCCGGGAGCGCCGCGTCGTCGACACCGAATTTCCCGTCGAGGACAAGTTCAACCACCTGCCCCGGCGGCGGACGCTCGGGGCTTCGGCCTTCCTCACCGTGCAGGAGGGCTGCGACAAGTTCTGCGCCTTCTGCGTGGTGCCTTATACCCGCGGGGCCGAGATTTCGCGGCCCGTGGCGGCGGTGCTCGCCGAGGCCGAGAAGCTGGCCGAAGGGGGCGTGCGCGAGATCACGCTGATCGGCCAGAACGTCAACGCCTATCACGGCGACGGTGCCGACGGCGCGCCCGTGGGCCTCGCCGAACTGGTGCGCGCGGTGGCCCGGATCCCCGGCATCGCGCGGATCCGCTACACGACGAGCCACCCGAACGATTTCGACGACGCGCTGATCCGGGCCCATGCCGAGGTTCCGGCCCTGATGCCCTACCTGCACCTGCCGGTGCAGTCGGGCTCGGACCGGATCCTCGCCGCCATGAACCGCAAGCATACCGGCGACGCGTATCGGCGCCTGATCGACCGCGTGCGTACCGCCCGGCCGGACATCGCCCTCTCCTCCGATTTCATCGTCGGCTTCCCGGGCGAGACCGACGCGGATTTCGCCGACACCCTGCGGCTCGTGCGCGAGATCGGCTTCGCGAGCGCCTTCTCGTTCAAGTACAGCCCTCGTCCGGGCACGCCGGCGGCCGATCGCGGCGATCAGGTGCCGGAGGCCGTGATGGCGGCGCGGCTCGCGGAGCTGCAGGCGCTCCTCGACGGCCAGCGCCACGCGTATCAGCGGGCGGCCGAGGGCCGGGTCTTCGACGTGCTGGTGGAGAAGCCGGGGCGGCATCCCGGCCAGGTCGCGGGCAAGACGCCGCACCTGCTGGCCGTGCAGTTCGACGCCGCGCCTCACCATATCGGGCAGGTGGTGCCCGTTCGGATCACCGAGGCGGGCTCGAACAGCCTGTTCGGGCAGCTTGTCTCGGCGGCTGCGGCGGCATGACGGGTGGGTTCAAGACGGGGATGTTGGCGAGGATGACGGCTTGAGCGCAACGGACGGGGCGAGCGCGCGCGGCGCGCTCCGGGGTCGCGGCCCGGCGGCGCGGCCGGCCGGATCCGACGCGGCGGTCGAGGTGCCGCTGACCTTTGACGACAACCGCCTCGCGAGCCTCGTCTTCGGCCAATACGACCAGAACGTCGCCCATATCGAGCGCCGGCTGGACGTGACCGCCACCGCCCTCGGCAATCACCTCGTCATCAAGGGGCCGGCCGATGCCGCCGAGACCGCCCGGCGCGTGTTCCAGAAGCTCTACGCCCGGGTCCGCACCGGCGGCAGCACGCTGACGCTCGGCGATGTTGACGGCGCGATCCGCGAGGCCACCGCCCAGGCGACGCTGTTCCCCGCCGAGGCGATTGCCGCCGAGGCCGACAGTCCGCTTTTCGAGCAGATCGCCACCCGCAAGCGCGGGGCCGTGCGCGCGCGCAACCCGGCGCAGGACGAATACATCAAGCTCCTGCGCACCAACGAGCTGGTCTTCGCCGAGGGGCCGGCCGGGACCGGCAAGACCTGGCTCGCCGTCGGCCACGCCGTGTCGCTGCTGGAACAGGGCCATGCCGAGCGGCTGATCCTGTCGCGTCCGGCGGTCGAGGCCGGCGAGCGCCTCGGCTTCCTGCCGGGCGATATGCGCGAGAAGGTCGATCCCTATCTGCGCCCGATCTACGACGCCCTCTACGATTTCATGGAGGCGCGCCACGTCGACCGCGGCTTGCAAACGGGCACGATTGAGATCGCCCCGCTCGCCTTCATGCGCGGCAGGACCCTCACCAACGCCGTGGTGCTCCTCGACGAGGCGCAGAACACCACCTCCATGCAGATGAAGATGTTCCTCACCCGTCTGGGCGAGGGCTCGCGCATGATCATCACGGGCGATCCGAGCCAGATCGACCTTCCGCCGGGCCAGAAATCCGGCCTCGTGGAGGCGGTGCGTGTGCTGGACGGTGTCGAGGGGATCGGCCACGTGCGGTTCAAGGATGTGGATGTGGTCCGCCACGACCTCGTGCGCCGGATCGTCACCGCTTACGAGCGCGCCGCCCACGGCGAGGACGAGGCCGACCGCAATCCGAACCCCCGGCGGCGGCCGCTGGCGTGAGCATGCCGCACGCGATCGATCTCGCCGTCGAGGACGCGCGCTGGGAGGCGGGGATCCCGGACCTCGAAGCGCTGGTCACGCGCGCCGTGGAAGCCGGCCTCGCCATCGCGCCCGAGAAGCCGGGCGGCCCCGTCGAGGTCAGCGTCCTGCTGACCGACGACGCCGCGGTGCAGGACCTCAACCGGACCTGGCGCGGGAAGGACAAGCCGACCAACGTCCTGTCCTTCCCGGCCGCACCGCAGCCGGCTCATCCCGGCGTCCCGACTCCGCTCGGCGACGTGGTCCTTGCTTACGAGACCCTGGTGCGCGAAAGTGCGGAGCAGTCGAAGCCGCTCCAGAATCACCTCGCCCACCTCCTCGTCCATGGCACCCTGCATTGTCTCGGTCAGGACCACGAGATCGGCGAGGCCGAGGCCGATGCCATGGAAGCCCTCGAGGTCGCGGCTCTCGCGACCCTCGGCATCCCGGATCCCTATGCCTGAGCGCGCGACGCCCGATCGACCCCAGACCCGAGAGACATGAGCAACGATCGAAGTCGCGGCGCGGCCCTGGCCGCGCCCAGTTCCACCGAGGGCGAATCCCAGCACCGGGAGCCCTGGTACGACCGCCTGCTTCAGGCCCTCCATCTCAAGCCGCGCGATTCGCTGCGCGAAGGCCTGGAGGAGGCGCTGGCGGAGCCGGATGCCGGCGAGAGCGGCCTCACCCCGCTCGAGCGCGTCATGCTCAAGAACGTCCTCGGCCTGCACAAGGTGCGCGTCGACGACGTGATGGTGCCCCGGGCCGACATCGTCGCCGTGTCGAACGACACGAGCCTCGGCGAATTGCTCAAGCTGTTCCGCACGGCGGGTCATTCCCGGCTGCCGGTCTACGGCGAGACCCTCGACGATCCCCGCGGCATGGTCCATATCCGCGACCTCGTCGACCACATCGCCGCCAAGGCGGAGCCGGCCCGGCGCAGCGCGCCGGCCGTCGTGAAGCCCGCGGAGACGACGGTCGACGGTGCCGCGGACGCATCCGCCGCTCCGCGCCCGCGCCGGCCGGCGGCGCGCCTGCCGCGCGGGCTGGATCTCGGCAAGGTCGATCTGACGACGACTCTGGCGGCTGCGCGCATCCAGCGGCCGGTCCTGTTCGTGCCGCCCTCGATGCCGGCCATCGACCTGCTGGTGCGCATGCAGGCGACCCGCACCCACATGGCCCTGGTCATCGACGAGTATGGCGGCACCGACGGGCTGATCTCCATCGAGGATCTGATCGAGGTCGTGGTCGGCGACATCGAGGACGAGCATGACGTCGCCGAGGACAAATACGTCCAGCGCGTCGACGGCGAGGGCGAGGTCTTCGTGGCCGACGCGCGCACGCCGCTGGCCGAGGTCTCCGAGGTGACGGGCGTCGACCTCGTGGCGGCGGTCGGCGAGATGGCCGAGGAGATCGACACGCTCGGCGGCATGATCGTGACGCTGGCCGGCCGCGTCCCGTCTCGGGGCGAGCTGATCGCCGGCCCGGGCGATCTCGAATTCGAGGTTCTCGATGCCGATCCCCGGCGCCTGAAGCGCCTGCGGTTCCACAAGGGTGCGGCGCGGATCGGTGCCGTCGTGCCGCTCGCCCTGCCCCCGCCGTCGAGCAAGCCGGTCGCCGAGACGCCGCACCCGTGACGGTCGCGGCGTGAGGGGTGCGGCGGACGGTTTCGCCCGGTCGCCCGCGGCGGCCGGCGCATCCATGCGCGGGCCGATGCGGGATCCCATGTCCGATCC
>Ga0316228_1002038_pt1 | contig 18681 bp, 20 predicted proteins | sample TBH18021metaG_FD_206005 | JGI IMG/M metagenome (GOLD analysis project Ga0316228, IMG submission 206005) | Freshwater microbial communities from Trout Bog Lake, Wisconsin, USA - TBH18021 | ecosystem: Environmental > Aquatic > Freshwater > Lake > Hypolimnion/Profundal zone | place: USA: Wisconsin... | reverse complement strand
GACCCTAATAAGGGCCATTCCAACATCGACAGCAGGTAAGCTTCTCGTCGAAAAGCGCAACCTGGCAGTCATAGGCGCTAGCCCTTAGACCCATAGCTTTGCGTCCTCATCTTTCGATGAGTTTGCCAAAATATACTATATTATACTTATAATATTCGTCATTTTAACATAAGTCAAGGAAAATTTGACTTATTTCGACAAAATGTCCCAAGCAACTGTCTGTCTGATGGAGCCTTTTGAGGGCAGGCCTCCAGAAAAAGGCTGCCATACGGCAGCAGGCAGGATTAAGTCGATTTTTTGCCTGTCTGAGTCGGGCGGATTTTCCTGGGTCAGCTTTAGAATTGGGTTACTTCACCGCCGGGAATGGCGCGGTACTTCTGACTATTGACGTCGAGGGTCTCGCCTGGCTCGATTTCGCCGCGATGGGTGTAGCCCCGCAGTTCCCAGTAGCCGGCGACGTACTTCTCCACAAAGGAGATACGGGTCAGCCATTTGCAGCTTTTGTAGCCCCAGAGGTTGGGGACTACTAATCGCAAAGGGAAGCCGTACTCGGCCTCCAGCGGCTCGCCGCCCACGCTCCACACCAGCATAGTGTGCGAGGCCGCCAGATCTGAGAGCAGGACGCAGGTCGTGTATTCGCTGGCGCTGGAGAAAAGGGCGTAGCGGGCGGTTTCGGCCGGGCCGACCCGGCGGAGGAAATCATGCCACAAAACGCCGTTCCAGTCAGCGCGCACCGACCAGCCGCTGACCGAGGTCAGGCGCATGTTTACCGTTTCGGCGGGAAACTGGGCTTTTAGCTGCTCCAGGCTGAAACTGCGCGTACCTGACGCAAGGCCATCGACAGTCAGCAGATGAGTCTTTTCATCAAGATGGAGGACGCCCTCAGCGGCAAAAACGGGGGTGTTCAGCTGTTTCAAAATGCTCATTTCGCCACTCCCTGTCCAAAGTTTGTCTTCTATTATTGCTATACGCTAGTGTGTGCAGGAAATCCTTGCGTTACAACAAGGACAGCGCAAAGTAGTGTCATTCGATTGTTTTGAGCTGGCCGCAAAGCGCCGGACGGCGAAGCTCCGGATTAAGGCGCCGTAAAGCTAAGGCCGACAACGCCGCACCCTCACTGACAGGCATCCATGCCAGTTGGCTCTGATAAAGCGACTACATCGTCGCTGAAACGGCGCGTATCTGCTTTTCCGTAAAGCCGCCGACTGTTTCTCAGTTCGTCCTCCGCGTTTATTCTGGAAAATTCTTCGGTTATGCTGGGAAGGAGTGTGAGTGCAATATGCCTTACTTGTTTCAACAGGAATACTGAGTTTGTGAGCAGCTTACAAAAGAAGTATTAATTTTTCCTTGTCCTATCTGGAAGGATAAGGAAAAATTAATGTCGAACTCATTATGTGTTATTTTAACGGCCCCAAATAGTTCATAAGCGGAATCATTTCGAAAAATTGGTTCAAGGAGGATTCACATGGATACGCGTAATCAGAGAGAAACGAAAAAATTAACTTTATTTATTTCCTGTTTAGGAATCATTTTGTTTTTCATGTTTTTGTCAGTACACGGTGTATATGCTGAAGGCAGTGAATTTGTTGCTGAAGGTACGTATATAATGACAAATAAAGATACCCCTGAAAAAGCTGAAGATATGGCCTTGTTTGTTGCAGAGAAAAAGGCGCTAGAACAAGCTTCAGTATATGTGCTAAATGCAAAATTAAATGAAGAGCAACTTAGAGCGCTGGTCAGTAAAGTGATGAATATAAATATACAAGAACAAAAGAAAGGTTTCATTGGATCAGACATCATTTTTTGGGTAAAAATTAAAGCTGATATTGATGCAAATAAGATTGAAGAAGCGATAGAATCTGTACAACGCGAGTTTCCAGAAAAGAAAAAAATGGCTGCAATACTATATGTAAATATGCAATCTCCAAAGAAAAATGATTTAGGAGGGATATTAGGTTCAGATTACACCCTGGATAATTATATACAAGATAATCGAATTATTGATGCTATGAGAGGAATCATTAGCGAAAAATATTCATCGAAAAATATAACACTAGACTTGGGAGATAAAATTAACAATGACTTTTTTGCATATATGAAAGCTATGAATATGCAAATTAAAAATAGTGATCTATCTGTAATAAAACAAGAGTATATGGAGGAATTTGCAAAACACAATCAATATGATTATATATTGATTGTGTCGCCTAATTTTACAAATATTGAAAAGGTATCTGACTATTTAATTGTCGGTTGGTGTTTCCGAGTAAAATTGGATATGGATTGTGATATAAAAATTTATGACACCAAAGCGACAAAAATTATTTATGCAAATAAGCTTAGTGAAAAAGCCAAAGCAGAATCTTCTGCTATGTATGTAAATTCAGCAATGTGGCCGCAAACTTTAACTCTGGCTACTAATAAAATGCTAAATAATATTAAAGAACGTATTACTAAAGAGGTTCCCAATATACCGATAAATTGATTATCGCAGCAGCGGTGGCTATATGGATAATAAATGCTTGAAGATAGTAATCTTATAATTAGATTATGTAGGAGACTACCTTTGAGATTAGTTAATCAAATTGAATTTCCACATAAGCTAAAACGGCTAACGATCTATCCTGTTCTGGGGAAAAAGGAATAAGATATCAAAGACGTGCAAAACCTCGCTTGATAGGAGCATACCTATCAGCGAGGTTTCGCTTATCCGTGGCACACACTGAAGCTGAAAAAGAATTGAACAATACATCGCCGCATAGAAAACTACCCAACGGAAAAAATGAAAAGAAGTAATAAACCCCCATCGCGAGTCATACGCCAAAAGGAGGAGTTTTCCATTGGCGGGGGTAATTGATTAGGAAAGGGGGATACTATGAACCTGATTCGTCATGCTAAAATACTTCTGCCGTTTTTCCGGCGGCGCTGGCTGTTGTATGTGGCCGGCATCGTTGTTTTGATTGTGGTTGACCTGCTGCAGCTGATCATCCCCCGGCTAGTGGGCAGGGCCATTGATATGCTGGCAGCCGGCGACTTTGGTTTAGGCCGGATTCTTCTTGCCATTACGGCGGTGGCTGTCGCAACCGCTTTGCTCCGTTATCTGTACCGCGAATTCATCATGGGTACCACCCGTCATCTGGAATTTTTTCTGCGGGAAAAATTGTTCAGCCACGCCCTCAGGTTGCCTTTGGCCTATTTTGACCGCTATGGCCCCGGCAAAATTATGGCTTTGACGATCAACGACATCACCGCCGTGCGGGTGGCTGTGGGGCTGGGGATCATGCTGACGGTGGACGCGGTAATCATGGGACTGGCGTCACTACTCATCATGGCCAAAGTCATCAACTGGCAGCTGACCTGGCAGGCGGTCAGTCCGCTGCCGTTTATTCTATTGGCGGCTACCCGGATGGGGCGGTCGGTCCATGAAAGTTTCAAAAATGTCCAGGAAAAATTTAGCCAGCTGACTGAGTTTACGCAGGAAACCTTCGGCGGCATGCGGGTCATCAAGGGGTTCGCCGCCGAAAACGTGGCAGTTGACCGGTTCACGGTGGTCAGCCGGGAAAATGTGGCCGCCAATATCCGGATGGCTAAACTGCAGGCGGCTTACGTGCCGCTGACACACACTGCGCCGATGTTCTGTTACGCCATCGCTCTTTTCAGCGGCGGCGGGCTGATCATCGCCGGACGCCTGAGCGTGGGGGACCTTGCCGCTTTTCTCGGTTACCTGGGGCTGATTATCTGGCCGGTCATGGGTCTTGGGTATCTGATCAATATTGTGCAGCGCGGTTCGGCATCGTTGGCCCGGCTTGACGCTCTGATGACCGAAGAGCCCTACGAGGGTGAGCTTCCTGCCGCGGGGGAACACTTGGGGGTTGCGCCCATCGACGTTCGGGACCTTACTTTCAGCTATCCCACCACCACCGTTCCGTCGCTGAAAAACCTGACTCTCACCATCCCTGCCGGTGCGGTGATCGGAATCGTCGGCCGCACCGGGGCCGGCAAGTCGACCCTGCTGAAACTACTCCTCCGGTTATATGACCCGCCTCAGGACACTATCATTGTGGGTGGCAGGGAAATTCACGGCATCGACTTTTTGACCCTGCGGCAGAGCATTGGCTATGTGCCGCAGGACGGGCTGCTGTTTTCAAAGCCTATCAGCGAAAATATCGCCTTCGACCGGGAACGGTCCCGCGAGGAAATCCTCGACGCAGCGTCCCTGGCCGCCGTGCGGGAGGATATCGACATCAAACCCTTTGGGTTCGGCACGGTGCTGGGGGAAAAAGGCCGGCGCCTGTCCGGAGGTCAGCAGCAGAGGGTGGCCATCGCCCGGGCCCTGGTGAAGCAGCCGGGTATTTTGCTGCTGGATGACGTTTTTGCTTCGCTGGATTACCAGACCCAGACCGAACTGTTGGCCAATATTAAAAAATTCAGCGGCGGCCGCACGACGCTTATCGTATCCCAGCGGGTGGCGGCGGTGAAGGATGCCGACTTTGTTGTCGTACTGGAGGCCGGGTCCATCGCCGAACAGGGCACTCACGCCGCCCTGGTGGCCTCAGGCGGATTGTATCATAAGCTGTACGAACAGCAACTCTTAACCGGTGAAGCCTGATGGGAATGTATTTTCGCGGCAAGGATTATGATACCCATGATGCTGTGCGGCCGCTGGACCGCAAAGTGCTGACAGTGCTGTGGGCTTTCGCCAGACCTTTCCGCCAGTTGATGCTTGTCGCCCTGCTGGTGATGCTGCTGGGCACTGCGGCCGATCTGGTGCGGCCTTATCTTCTCAAAGTGGCCATTGATGAACAGATCGCGGTGCGGGATGTTGAGGGTCTGCTGCGCACTGCATGGATCTACGCTGTCACCATACTGCTGAGCGGAGTGCTTGATTATTTTCAAACCCTTCTGCTGCAATATATCGGGCAACAGATTATTTTTGATGTGCGGCAAAGAGTCTTCCGTTACCTTTTGTATCAGCGCTATGCCGACCTGGAGAATCAGCCGGTGGGGCGAATGGTGACAAGGGTGACTAACGACACCGACGCCATCGAGGACCTATATACCGACGTCATCGTGGCTTTCGCCAGCGATTTCCTTGTGCTGATAGGGATCATCGTGGTCATGCTGCTTATCGACTGGCGGCTGGCGCTGGCCTCCTTCACAGTCATCCCGCCTATGGCGGTGCTGGCGGTGAGATATCAGCGCAGCGCCCGCAAGGCCTACCGCCTGGTGCGGGAAAAAACGGCGGCAATTAATAGTTTCCTGCAAGAATCGATGAACGGAATCAGCGTAATCAAGGCCTTTGCCCGTTTTCAGCGGTCTGAGGACGACTATCGCAGCGTCAACAAGGAGTACTTGGCTGCAGGCCTCAGGGAAATGCGCCTGTTCGCGCTGTACCGGCCGCTGGTGGATATGGTGTATACGCTGGCGGTGGTGGTGGTACTGTGGGTTGGCGGCTGGCAGAGCCGCTACGGCGGCGTGGAGCTCGGAGTTATCGTCGCATTCTTGCGGTATGTGGAGAAATTCTTCTGGCCCATCAAAGATCTGGCTGAGAAGTACAGCTTGCTGCAGTCGGCCCTGGCGGCGGCTGAGCGGGTCTATGACATGGTGGGAGGCCAACCGGCGGAAGAACCGTCTGAACCTTCGCCTGAACGCACCTTTCGCGGCGATATCCGCTTCGAAGACATTTGGTTTGCTTACGAGGAACCCCACTGGGTGCTGCAAGGCGTATCGCTGGAGGCCCGGGCCGGTCAGCTTGTCGGTATCGCCGGGCTGAGCGGGTCAGGAAAGACCACCCTTATCAGTCTGCTGCTGCGCTTTTACGAACCGCAGCGGGGCCGTATCCTGCTTGACGGCATCGACATTCGCGATCTTCCGCTGGCTGACTTGCGCCGCAAGGTCGGAGTGGTGTTCCAGGAAGTGCACATGTTCAACGGAACGGTAGCCGAAAATATTAGTCTGTTTGACCCGGCCATCAGCCGGGACGAGATCGTGAGCGCCGCGAAGACAGCCAATATTGACGCTTTCATTACGAACCTGCCTCAGGGGTATGATACTCCGATCGGCTATCAGGGAGCGCTGGTTTCGGTGGGACAGAGGCAGCTGCTGTCCTTGGCCCGGGCGCTGGCCTGCCGCTCGGATGTTCTGGTGCTGGATGAGGCAACCTCCAGCATCGACGGCGAGACCGAACTTCTGATCCAAAGCGCGCTGGAGAAAATAGCCAAGGAGCGGACCATGCTGGTGGTGGCGCACAGGCTGTCCACCATTGTCCGCGCCGACCGTATCGCCGTTCTTCACCACGGCCGGCTGGCCGAACAGGGGAACCATGAGCAGTTGTTGGCCTGTCGGGGTTTTTATTGGCGACTGTTCAACAGTCAGTAAAGATTGACAAAATTGGCGTACTTAAAAAGCCTGTAGTCGGCAGGAAAACAAGCGCCTGGCAGGGAAAGGAATAGGAAAGAAGATCATTAAAATTATCTAAGGGGGAAGTGCTATGGAAAATTTGTATAATGACCTCGAAGGTCTGCGGATAGCAGTTGAGATCGAAGCCCGGGGCCGCGAGTTTTACCGGCAGGCTTACGAACAGGCTACCGCTCAGGCCCAGAAGGATTTGTTCCTGCTATTGATGAATGAAGAAATCCACCATCTTACGGCCTTTACTGATATATTCAATAAGGTGAAAGTAACTAAGGAAGCGCACTCTGATGAGTACCTTTTTGATCCCGAGGTTTCGCGCTACCTTACCGTGCTGGCTGAGTCCCATGTTTTCCCGCAGACCGACAAAGCGCGGCAGGTTATTGCCGAGCTGAAGACCATCCAGGCCATTCTGGCAGTCGCCATGCAGGCCGAAAAAGACTCGGTGCTGTTTTATGACGAACTAGCCAATAACGCCAGATTTCCTGAAGCGAAAAAGATCTTCATCCAGCTCAAAGCAGAAGAACAGGCTCATGTGGTGAAAATTCGCGAAATGATTAACGCCTGGGCTTAGTGCTTCTAGATCAGCCAGAAAAAGGGAGGGAATGGAGTATGGAAGTCAACCTGATCCTCTACAACCTGGAGACTTGTCCCGAATGTACCTCGATCCGGGAAAAATTGGGTGAACTCGAGCTTACCTATATCTGCGCCAACGTGAATCCGGTGCGCGAAAAACGCCGCGAGGTCTTCGCAGCCAGCGGTCAGTACTCGGTTCCGGTGCTGGTGGATGGAAGCACGGTGTTGACCTCAACTGACAACATTCTTGAATACCTGCTGGACAAGTACGGCGATCAGGCCGTGAAGCCTGTAAAATATTAGGGCGTCGCCTCTTTGGTCGCTCCCGCATATTATGTAATGTGGGAGGGATGTATAAATGTCAGAGGCTGATCCACGCCAGCAATGTCCGATACACGATCATATCAAGCTGCTTTGCCCCATGTGTTCCGGCCTTTTGGAGGTACCGATGTGTCAGGCGGTCAACGGGGATAAAATTGTCTGTCCCCATTGCCACTGCGAATTTGAATTCCAGCGAGAACCTGATTGAATTTCCCCGTAGATTCTGTACAATGGAATTAGCAGAAAAATCGTCTGGGGAGGGTTTAGCATGGCCAAAGGAATCAGCAAGCGCGGCTACCACAAACAGGATATGGATAAACTTAATCGCACAGCACTTTTCATAGGCGGTGCCGTGGCTGCCGCAATCATGCTGATGATGGCGGTCTCCTTCCTAACATAAGGTTTCTCTTGAGCGCCTTCGCGGCGCTTCTTTTTCAACTTGGCGCCAGCCGCTTTTGGATGCTTGGCGAAAGACTTCAGCCTGTGATGATTTTCTTCCGGATCGATGTAGTTAGCATCACTGGCTACAATAAAATCAAGTACTACCGGTATATGAATCTTGTCAGCGGCGGCGCAGGGGTGGCGCTGTTTATCTATATGCTGTGCCTGTCGTAATAACAGGTGGTGGCGACTAGGTTGGGAGGAATGGTTATGGAAAAAGAGTGGGTAATGGCAACTCTCGAACACTTGGCCGAGTTCGGCGCAAGTGAGCGGGGGATAACCAGACTGGCTTTTGACACAGCAGAGCGCCAGGCCAGGGAGTATATAGAGGAAGAAATGCGTCAGGCTGGACTGAGCGTGCGGCGGGATGCCTTCGGTAATGTCATTGGCCGCATGGAGGGGGCAGAGTCAGGCGCCCCGGCGGTGGTTACCGGCTCCCACCTGGACACTGTGCCGGAGGGCGGCAAGTATGACGGTGCAGTGGGAGTGGTCGGCGCGCTGTCGGCGATCAGACAACTTAAAGCCGCCGGACCGCTCACCCATCCTTTGGAAATGATTATTTTCGCAGCCGAGGAATCCAGTCGCTTTGGCTATGGAACGATGGGCAGCAAAGCCATGATCGGAATGGCCAACATCGCCGCCTGGAGTAAAGCCCAGGATCAGGCTGGAGTGTTATTTCCTGCGGCTCTGGCCGCCCAAGACATCGACCTGAACAAGGTGAAGGAAGCCGCCCGGCAGGGGGAAGAAATCAAAGCCTTCGTCGAGCTACATATTGAGCAGGGGCCTGTACTGGAGAGGGCGGAAATAAACATTGGCGTCGTCGAGGCCATTGCCGCGCCCACGCGTCTGAGAATTACGGTGGAAGGCACACCGGCCCATTCGGGCACGACACCGATGGAAGATCGCCAGGACGCCCTGGTGAGTGCGGCAATGATCATCCTTGCGGTACAGGAAATTGCCCTGGACGAGAGCTACCGCGGGACAGTGGGGACAGTGGGTATCGTCAAGGTGCTGCCTAATGTGATGAATGTGGTGCCCGGATGGGTGGAGATGGGTGTAGACATCCGTGGTGTGGATCATGAGAGTATTATTGACACCATCCAGGAAATCAAAGACGCGGTGAGCACCATCGCCGACGGCCAGGAAACACCGGTGTCCATCGTGGTGCTGACTTCGGATAAACCAGTGCCGCTTCACCCCGAGATTGTCGACACTGTCGAAGCCGCCAGCCGGTCGTTAAATTTATCCTGCCGGCGAATGAACAGCGGGGCGGGTCACGACGCCATGAATATGGCTCATATCGCACCAGCGGGGATGATTTTTATCCCCTGCCGGGCGGGTATCAGCCACAACCCAGACGAATACGCAGCTCCGGACGATATTATGAACGGCATCGCAGTGCTCTCTGAGACGCTGCGGCAGTTAGCGAGGTAACAGTATGCGCATCAGTGTCTGTTTTACACCGCAGGATTACCTGCGGCAGACTTTTGTCGGTGGTCACTCGGCGGTGGTTATCGATGTCCTGCGGGCGACCACGTCGATTTCGGCCGCCCTGTCCAACGGCTGTCAGCAGCTTATTCCGGTGGCAACGGTGGAGGAGGCTCAAGCCAAAAAAAAGAATTATCCTGACGCCCTGCTGGGGGGAGAACGCCAGGCGATGCTGATTCCAGGCTTTGATTTGGGCAATTCGCCTTTTGAGTATAGCCGGGGGGTAGTGGATGGCAAAACCATCATCATGACCACCACCAACGGTACCCTGGCCCTGAAAACGGCTGAGGAAGCCACCAAGGTGTATGCCGGAGGGTTTGTTAACGCCGCTGCCCTGAGCGACAGGCTCAGCGCCGAAGGCCGGGATGTTACCCTGCTGTGTGCCGGTACTCATGGCCGGTTCTCCCTGGAGGACGCCCTGTGCGCCGGACTGATCGCCGAGCGACTCAGCGGCCAGGCCAAATTGGGGGATACTGCACTGGCGGTCCAGGCGATGTACCGGGATTTTCGCGATGACCTGGCAGTCCGGGTAGCCCTGTCGTCACACGCGGCGTACCTTGTGGAAATTGGATTTGCCGCCGATGTCGGCTACTGCCTGCAAACCGACGTGTTCAGTGTGGTGCCGGAGTTTTGCGATGGCGTCATTACCGGCTGAAAGGCCAGGTGCCTGCCAGAAGGCGGCTTTGGCTGAGAATAGAACTAAGATAGCCCCCTGATTGCTTTGCCGATAGAGCAACCAGGGGGCTATCTTCCCAACAATCAAACCGGATAATAGGGATACGGAAAATAGGGATACGGATATCCGTAGTAGGAATACTGGCAGGGATAAAGATAGTACCCCGGATGGTATCCCGGATAGTACTCAGGATAGGTTGCTCCTGCTAATAACCCCAGTCCCAAGCCAGGCCCGCAGCCCGTCATTGGCGGCGGAGCATCGGTCTGTGCCCCGCATGCCGGGCAGTGAGAGAGTTTATGGTGGAATTCATGCCCACAGTGGCAACATAAAATGACATGCTTATAACAGCATTTTTCGTAAATTTTATAGCGCTGGGTAAAAGTCCCCACGCATTTTTTCCGGCACTCCGGGTTGCAGCCAGGACGGGCAGGGCTGTCATGCTCCATAATCATACCTCCCATATTTTGTTGGGTGACTTGTTATATTATATGAGCCTTCAGATAACAGTGTTTTTATGTATTATTGTTATTTTTTGCTGCTGCTGAATTATTCCACCAGACTGAACAAAAAAACGACCGCCTGGATTCTATCCAGTTGGTCGTTTTTTAGGAGGGAAGAGAGGAATTATTTTCCTTTTGCAGTTGGGGTTGTGGTGACTGCAGGCTGATGGCCTGAGCGATTTTGGCGCTTATCAGGCTGGTTGTGCTGATCGATGCGGGCGCTGGCAGATGTCAGCGATGTTTCAGGGACTGTCGTCAGCGATTCAGGAAAGCGCACATAGGATCGGCTGTTATGGTAAGTCATTTTGATCACCTCTGGACATAGTATTCCCCATTTATCGGCTCAGCGGCAAGCGACAGGTAAATCTTACACCTTTGTTTTATGTTAACTTAGTGGTACAATGGGGAACGTGCCTTCTGGAAAGGGGGATAACTATGAAAAAATTTACTGTCTTAACTGTATTTGCTTTGACTCTGGGATTTCTATCGCCGGTGTTGCCGGCGGTTCACGCCGCCAACGTCGCTGATCAGATTCTGAACCAGGCTATCAGCCAGACCCCGAACGGGTCTAAGGTGCAGGATTTGCTTCGGATCAAGCAGGACTTGGCCCAAGGGAACAAGGACGACCTGGTGGGGATGCTGACCCAAGCGGCTGCGAAACAGGTCGGCAAGGGTGGCCTTGCCGGAGTAGCGGCTACCGCCGCCAGCGGCGGCAATCTGAGCCAGGCGATGCAAACCGCGATCAACCAGGCGGTGGAGCAGAAACTCGGTGACAAGCTGGGGCAATATCAGGAAGCCTTGACATTGATCAACTCCCTGCTGCAGCATTCCAGCCTGAACCCAACTGCGGTCCAGGACAACAACACTCTGGCCGGGGCGCCGAAGAACTATAGCGCGGTTATGCAGATGACAGCAACCGCGTATGGGCCGGGAAAAGAGGACAACGGACACTGGGGCAACCTGACTTACCTTGGCGGACAGGTCCGCAAAGGGGTGGTAGCCGTCGATCCGAAGGTTATTCCGCTCGGCACCAAGCTGTGGGTGGAAGGATACGGCCCGGCGGTGGCTGAAGACGAAGGCAGCGCCATTGTCGGAAACCGCATTGACTTGGCGTTCAACAACCGTACCGATGCGCTGAATTACGGCATCAAACCGGTAAAGGTCTATGTTCTCAAATAGTCATGTTGCGCAAAGCGCGGAACGGTTCAGCCGTTCCGTTACATAAGACCCTGTTCGCCAGAAGAGCGCCCCCGCCGGAGACGTTTTTGGCGTTTTTTTGTAGGAAAACAAGGTTGGCTGGCGAATATAAAATATCACAAGGAAGAAAAGGAGGCAGGCTGGTGAGAAAATTAGCACTGCTCTGTATCATGCTTTTTATAAGCTCGTTTGCAACAGTATTGGCCGCGCCGGAGACTGATGTGCCACCGGTGCAGTATGAAAAAGGCGTTGTCCGCACGGTAGCGCCACTGGATCTATCGAAGCAAAAACAGTATTTCATGCAAAAGGGAGAACTGGTGACCCTGGAGATCACCAGCGGAACGGACAGCGGCAAAGTTGTGGACAGCTACAATTTTGTTGACGAACATTCTCCCTATGCCATTCATGTTGTCCCGGGGGACAAGGTGATTGTGGCTGTTTCCAGCGATCTGGGGCGGACGACATATAGTATCAGTGATTTTGACCGCCTGAATTATGTCTATGCCCTGCTGGGCATATTTGTGGTTTGCCTGATGGTGTTCGCCGGATTCGTCGGAGTGCGGTCGGTTCTGGTGATCGGCTTTTCCGTTGCCTTGATCTTTAAGTTTTATATTAGTCAAGTATTGTCCGGACAGACCAGTCTTACGCTTTTGACGTTGATGATTTGTGCGGTGATTGCCGTGGTGACCCAGGTGAGTGTCAGCGGCTGGAACCGAAAATCGCTGGCAGCCATTTTGGGTACGGTGGGCGGGGTTGTCATCGCCGGGGTGTTGTCGGTGGCGGCTATCCACCTGATGCACCTGACTGGTCTGGACAGCGAGGAAGCCATGCTGCTCAAAGCGTCCAAGCTGGCGAAAGTCGATTTCCAGGGAGTACTGTTCTCAGGTATGGTGTTCGGCGCTTTGGGGGCGGTGATGGATGTCACTATCAGCATTTCCTCAGCGCTGTATGAAGTGAAGGCCGCCCGGCCGGAACTTGGTCCCAAGGCGCTGTTTGTCACCGGGATGAACGTCGGACGGGATATCATGGGCACCATGTCCAACACTCTGATTCTGGCCTATACCGGCAGCGCGCTGCCGCTTATGCTGCTTATCGCTTCCCAGCCTCAGGTGTCGATGCTCAGAATCATGAATCTCAATCTCATTGTCACCGAGATTGCAAGGGCGATGACTGGCAGTATCGGGCTGATATGCGCCATCCCGCTCACGGCGCTGATTTCCGCCTTCCTGATGCGCAAGCGTTAAATATCCCAGGCTGTTGAAAAAGGCCAATCTGCGTCGTTACCGCTCCGGGAGCGCTCTCGCCGTACCCCAATACTGTCGCCCCGAGCGTATCGCCGTCCATGGCGCGCTCGGGACTAGGCCATCCAAGGCCGTCGTCGAGCGCTTCATCGCGGCGCCTAGCATCTCGACCTTTTTGAACAGTCTGGGGTTTGTCGCAACACAAAGAAAAGGCCGCCATTTGGCGGCTTTTCTTTGTGTTGATTTAACCTTCCAGGCTTTTGCCGGCCTGGAGCAAGATATCTTCAAGGTCGGCGGTAAAGGCTCCGCCGCCTTGGGCTCGCTGCGCGTTGCCGCCGCCTTTGCCCTGGATCTTTGGCAAAACGGTTTTGAGCAGTGCTGCCATGTCGATCTGGCTGACCGTCGGGGTCGCGGCGAAGAGCAGGTGAGATTTGTTCTGACCGGAGTCGGCTGTTCCCAGCAGTACAACCGCCGGACCCTGGTCGAGCAGTACTTTGGCCAGATCGGCAATATCAGCGGGTGCATAGTCGGGGAAAGCCTTGATCACAATTTTCACACCATTTTTCGTTTCGGCCATGGCGTAAAGCTGGGCAGCCAGGTGACGGTTCAGCTCCTGTTTTGTGTTATGCAGCGCCTTGGCCAGAGAATCGGTGCGCAGCAGCTGCCGTTCTACGGCTGAAGCCACTTCGGGCGGTGGAGCAGAAAGACGGCTGGAAAGCTGCTGGACGACCCTGCTGCTTGCATTATAATCAGCCAGAGCCCGCCAACCACAGACGAAATCGACGCGGACGGCGCCGCTTTTCCGTTCCCAGGAGCGGATTTTGATCAGGCCGACTTCACCGGTGGTTGCCACATGAGTGCCGCCGCAGGGACAGCAATCGACAGCGCTGATGTCTACAAGGCGGATATGGGCGAAACTTCTGGAAGGTTGTTTGCGCAAGGAAAACCCGGGCAGTTCGTCGTGGCTGACATGGTGGGTACATACCGGGATATTGGCAAATACAAAACCATTAGCGCATTTTTCGGCAGCGTCTGTCTGTTCGGGAGTCAGGTTGTCCAGGGTGACATCGATGGTTACCGAGTCTGCTCCCAGGTGAAAGCCGATGTTTTCGGCCTGAAAAAGTCGAACGAACGCTGCCGACAGCAGATGCTCACCGCTATGCTGCTGCATATGATCGAAACGCCGGGCCCAGTCTATCTTGCCGTGGACCGATTCGACCAGGGGCTTTGCGGTGGTGATGTGGAGGATATCGCCGTTTTGCTCGGTTACCGCCAGCACCGCAATGTCGTCAAGCCACCCTGTATCTGAGGGTTGACCGCCGCCCTCCGGGTAGAAGGCGGTGCGGTTAAGGACGACACCGAAGCGGTCATCCTCCAAGGCTATAATTTTATCAACTTGGGCCGTGAATTCTTGCAAATATGGATCGGAGTAATAAAGTTTTTCGCTAGGCATGGCTGTTTCCTCCTGCTATTAACTGACAAGACTATTATAGCGGACAATCTGTCAGCCAGCAAAAGCTTTCTGCGGCGAACTGTCTCGGACAATTGCAGCCCGGGTTTGACTTATCTCTTCGGCCTGCAAAAAAAGCTCGATTCGTAAATAATGTTGGTTTGCACTTATCTAATAGCAAGAAAGCATTAAGGCGAATAAATACCCTCCCCCAAAGCCTATACTACAAGGGTTAGGGGGAGGATGACATGGTGTACGAGACTTCAAGATTGCTAGCGAGCCAATCTTATCAGCACTGGCTGTCTCAGGAATTGTTTTCTGCGGGCTGGTTCGTAATGCTTGGCGTATTAGCAGTTGTGTATGCTGCTTGGTTTAAAATTGTAGATAAAAGCAAACTGACAAGCCTATTACTACTAGGCTGCCTGTGCGCCGTAGGCTTTGGTTTATCCGACTTGATTTTAGAGGGGCTCTTTGGCCTCTGGGAGTATCAGATACGGCTTGTTCCGCTAATGCCGTCCATGTTTGTCACAAGCTATACAATTGGCCCCATCTTGTTTATGACAGTCGCTCAATATACAACTTCTTGGAAAAGTTATATAGTATGGGGCAGTATCGGAACGGCGATCATAACCGTTGGTCTTGTGCCCAGCTATGTTGCGCTGGGCATATTCAAGTTACACAACTTTAGTCACTTCTATGGGTTTATTCTTTATATGACAGGCGGAATAATAGGTAGAGCAATTTCCCTTTGGGTTATCAGCCTCGAACAAAGTCATACTGCTTCAAGTCGTGTGGCTCAGGGTTTTACGGGTTTGCAGCCTGCGGTAAGCAAACCACTCCATGATGGGAATGATGGTAAAACAGACGGCGACCCATAATTTTGCCGAGCCAGTATCGGGGCGGTAGCTTTTTCTTATATGCCGTGAATTTCATTACTCCTTTTACGAATTGAGGCGAAAAAAAGAATCAGGCATTTATTGCCTGATTCTTTTGGTGCGGTGGTTTACTTATCGGGTGGTTCCAGCTGAATAACATAAACATGGCATTCAACAGATGAGGCATTTATGGCCTCATGGGAGATACCGCCGGAAAAACTCAGGCAATCTCCGGTATCAAGAAAATACTCCCGGTCTTTGTTCAGCCTCATCTGCAGTCGGCCCTGATCGATTATGACATATTCTATTGACCCCCTTTTGTGCGGGGGCAAGGTTCCTGTTGCCGACGCGGCAGGCAGAACAAGATGTTGAAGCTCAAAACCAAGATCCGGGTTACGCATGATTAACTGCCGCTGAATTTTGGACATCGGGTCATGTTGGATAATCCGTTCGGTTCTCCGCTTCAGCTGGATATGTTCTGGGGTGGTTTCGTCCAGCAGAACGGAAACCAAGGTGTTTAGGCCTCGGGCAATCTTGCTGGCAACCAAAATAGTAGGGTTTACTTCACCGCGTTCAATCTTGGACAGCATCGAACGGCTGATATCGGCTTTGGTAGCCAATTCTTCCTGCGACATACTTAGCTTGGTGCGCATGCTGGCAATGTTTTTGGCAAAGTTTAGATGTTTGACACCCATATTCCGGCCTCCTGTGTGAAAACAGCAAGATTTTATTTGCGGGAAAATAAAAAAATAGACCTCAATTGCAGGAATTAGCGAAAATATAGGTAATATAATACAAGCAAAATATATTATATTGCGCTAGTGGCGAATCGCAATTTCCTTACCCTATGTATTTTGCTATAAAACCCTAAATTACCTCTTTTTGGGATAAAGTTTGTTTACATAGGAAATAATTGTCGACAGGATTGCTGGACGGATTTTGATAAGCGTTAAGCAGAAAGTGACAGGAGGAATTGAATGATTACTGAAAGCCTCTTTCTTATTGCGGCTGCGGCAGTGGGTGTGATTGTGTTTTATATTTATTTCCTTACCAACCTGGCTCGTAGGCAGATGTTCCGCGAAGCCCTTACCCATGTCGAATTCCGGGGCTTTTGGCAGAAGCATCCACCCAAGTAGAAATAACTTCGTATAGGTTTTTTCTTGCCGGCCTTCTGGCCGGAACTGAAGTAAATAATTTATGCAAAAGTAAACGAGTGCAGAATAGTGCTCGTTTTTTTTTGTGGTGACAGATCGACAGTCATTCCTTGCTGCTAAAACTCCAGGTGATCAAATAACTTCAGGGGATTGAAATCAACGATTTTTGTGTAAATAAGGGTCTCCGACAAATCCCTGTGGCCGAGGCATTCCTGGACAACGGTGACAGGCATTCCCTGGGTAAGGAGGTTGACCGCAAAGCTGTGCCGAAATATTTGAGGATGGGTGCGGCCATCAAGAAAGCCACTTTCCCGGCAGGCCCAGACGACCCAGTTGTAAGCAGTTTTGCGGGTGACGGGAAATAGCCTGTCACCGGCTTTGAGATGTTTTCGTTGAATCCAGACTGAGATTTCGGCGGCAAAGTCAGCTTTGATGGGGATGCAGCGAATATGGCCGTCGCGGCGCCTGAGGGAATGGACGCGGACGGTGCGATCAGCGAGGTTGATATCATCCGTTTTGATGGCCGTGGCTTCACTTACTCTGACCCCGGTACACCACAGAAAGCTGATGAGGAAGTAGATGTCTGTTTTGTGGTGTTCGGAACAGTGGGAGAGAATCCGGCGAACTTCCTCACGGGTAAAGTATCGGGGGAGTTTTTTGTCGACCAGCGCTGCAGTCCTGGAATTGAGCGGGGCTTTTGCCGGTGGCATGAGGCATCCTCCTTTTTGAAGAAAAAATATTTGTATCAGCGCTATTACCAATAAAATGGATTGCTTTTTCCATCTTCGACAATAAATGCCAAATATCATTTAAATATGCTAAAATTTTTTTTTAAATCGCCAAAAAAATTACTTGGCTCACAGCACTCTGAATTTTCGCAAGGGACCTGGGCGACGCAAGGCGCGAATATACAGTTGATCAAGGCGGATTTTCTTCGCAGTTGGCTGATTAGTAAATATTGGCGCAAACGACAATGGCAGGATATAGCCCGGCGAGCGTGGAATTTTCCTTAAAAGGGTTCACGGGAGGATTAGTATGCGTGCTTTGAAGATTTGCCTATTGACGTTGACGGTGCTGTTCTGTGGTTATACAGCGGGAGGACAGGCTGCGCCTCATGAGGCATTTGCCTACCCTGACGGGCTCATTGCCAGTGACGGCAGTCCGATATCCGGGGAGGAGCGACAGGCTATCAGGGTTATGGTGGAGGGGTTTGAAGCTTATAATTCGGACGATCCGAAACAGGTGAAGAGCATTCACTGGTGGCTGCGGCCTGTGAAGGACAAGGATGTCACCGCCGCTCTCGTTCGGGGCGGGATTTTCCGGCTGCATGAGGTGGAAATTGTGGAAGCTTCAGCCGACCGATTGAATATTGTGGCCCTGTTTTCCCGTGAGGTGCCGGACGCTCAGGGCAGTATGATAAGTTTTAACCGCGGAGTGTTCACGCTGCAGTACAAATGCGGCAACTGGGGCATTACAGGCTACCGGGCAATGGAGGATAAAGATATATTCGCGATGATCGCCGCCTGGGAAAAAGCTTCCCAGCATTACGGAGTGAAGGACCTGAGTCAATGGAGCGGTCTGGCAAAATAAAAAAACGGCGCAGATGTGAATCTGCGTCGTTTTTGTTTGGCTTTCCCACCGTGAATAGTCCCATTCCTTGTCGAAAGTTTACTGGTTTTTGGCTTTCGAGGAAGCTTTTGACAAAAAAGGCTAGAAATTTACAGGAAAATGGAGGGCGTATAAAGAACTATTGTATGACCACAGACAGGAGAGCATTGAAATGACCGACAAACTGGAAAAATTAATTGGTGCAGAGACTGAATTTCCCATACAACACCGGATACTGAATGTCATTTTGCTTATCGGTATTGTTTTAGCTTCCTTGGGCTGCGTCTTTTTCGCGGTGTTTGATATGGGAAGTATGCCGCTGCCTGTTAATGTGACCAGTACTTTTATTTTTATCAGCCTCTATTATTGGTCGATGAAGAAAAAACAGTACTCGGTCATTGCTTTTCTGCTTGTAATTTTCTTTGGGTTTATTGTTGTTCCGTTGATGTGGATATCCAATGGCGGAATAGCGGGAGGTACGCCGTATTATGCCTTGATCTATGCAGCGATGATCACTACTATGCTGCGCGGCACCACCAGGATCGCGATTTTGGCTTGCTTCTTGTCGATGGTTTTGGCTTTGATGGTCCTGCAATACATAAACCCTGCGGCGATTATGACGCCATACACCAGTGAAGCCGCGCGGCAGTTGGATATGTTTTTTGCCTTTATCAACGCTGTGGTGGCCATTTTGACGTTTTTCGTGATTGTTGTCGGCCAGTATATCAAGGAACACCAGCGGT
>Ga0316228_1002036_pt1 | contig 18694 bp, 23 predicted proteins | sample TBH18021metaG_FD_206005 | JGI IMG/M metagenome (GOLD analysis project Ga0316228, IMG submission 206005) | Freshwater microbial communities from Trout Bog Lake, Wisconsin, USA - TBH18021 | ecosystem: Environmental > Aquatic > Freshwater > Lake > Hypolimnion/Profundal zone | place: USA: Wisconsin... | reverse complement strand
CTAATGATTCCGGTACTGACTGCACGGCGATATCCACCTGCTTTTCATCTTCGCCATGATCAAAATGGGTCGAGTTGCAACCTAGAATGCAAGACACCGAGATCCCTCCCTAGGATAGTTTCTAGTCTATCATATTCCGTAAACGACTGCTTTGACAGTCACCGCTAATTTTATCATTAGGAATCCTGACAGTCAGACAGCATAACTTTTTCGGGTTCTCCATTTGCCCTGCGGGAAGGAGACTATTATGCCGCATGCTCGATGGTCTTACATAACACTGCGGGAAAATTTCAAAATACCATCCCATCAACCGGAAGCAAAAAAAATATTGCGGGTGTCGACTTCCCTAATGATTACCAAAACAATAACCATCAAGAATAAAGTGATAGTTTGGGGATTGTTAAAGATTGACACCGAGTATATAGCCAAGGTACCAGGCAAAACCGACCCCGTTTTCTTGGCTGCCTTTGAAGTGCCTTGTACCGGTTTTATAGCAACCCGTCAGGCCAGGCCAGATTTGGTTGTCTGCGTGGCCGGTGAAGTCGAGTATCAAAATCTCGAATTACTGGGTTCTCGCGATATCGCCGCTTTTTTCATTATCAAGATTCGAACAGGACGAGCAGAAAAGGCGTCCATTATCATATCCAACGAAATTCCCGGCGATGCAACAGATTGTCCCAGTCTGCCCCAAACGCAGGTACCGGTAACTGGAAAGACGGCACTTGAAATTAGGCGAACATCGGCCCGTGATACATGGACCGGAAGAAACCGTTATTGAGCAACAATACCGCTATCGTGATTAAACGAAGGGTTTTGAGGGTTATAAACCGCTATGCGAAACCGACCTTGTTTTTTTCGGCCGCCATAGTCCCAAAGTGTCAGGGCAAACCAGACGACACCTCGGGTACATTCGTCAGAACTAATGCTCTTCTTTGCAATTCCATAACCTGTTACACAGGCTATATTTGGTCGGGACGGATTCGTTCGATGACCAACAGGTCCGACGAATGCTAACCGTAAATCGCTGGTCATCGCTTCCATTTCCTCAAACTGGCCGTTAAGTTCGACCCGGTATTTTATATAAGCACAAAGGGGGTCAGCCCCTTTTGAGGATAGCTTTGTTTCCATTAACTTAGCCCGCCCCAGGTAAAAAGAATCGTGCTTATTCGAAACGCGGCCTTGTCCGCGTGCCGAGATGGTACAACTCTTTCCTGCCGGAAGAGGTATCAGTTGATACAAGGGGTCTGCGTTCAATTGCTCGAGGGCTTGCTGAAGGTTTGAATGTAACATGATTTGCATCAAATTTGTAGCTGCCAGCGATGATGAAGAAGACCGAACAATGTCTCCTATCTCATCTGGAGTCAGCGACGGAGATCGCTGACTTTCCAGGATGTTTACCATATACTGGATTTTATCGGCGTCGGCAGTGGTGTAATTCGCCAGTGCCGCTGCTTTCTTACCCAGAGCTTTTAATATTTCCAGTAACGCTTGATCTTCCTCGTACAAGGTGATCGGAGGGATTATCATACTTTTTGATCCTCCCGCGAAGACCGTATCGCAGTTGAATTTATTCTGAAGTAAAACCAAACAGTGGGGTAGCCGCCGGACCTATTCATTATATGGGAATAGCAAGAGAGCGGTGAATGAATTGGCTATAATAGGGCAACAGTCTTGTTTTATGTTATAAAAGAAAGGTAAAGAAAGCGTTCTTTCTTTACCTTTCTTTCGACTCTATGCCTGGGTTACCGATAAGTTGTTGTGCATGGCGCTTCGGGTTTAAGAGCCTCTAACGCTTCAACCATTTTTAACTCCAGGAGGATTTCTTTTTTTATGACGGTCCGTAATACCGAATTCACGCTTTTGTCGACAGCAAAAAGCTCTTTGACATCAGCTTTGCCGCAGTTGACGGCATGCACCGCAGCCTGAATTTTTTCACCTTCGGCGTTAATAACATGGGAAAGGCCTATTTCCTCAAGAGCGATTGAGACGAGAATCAAGGATATGGCCGCGTTAAGCGGGATTACAGGAATGTTGGGGATTTCCGGGATATTAGGCATCGACATTTATTGTGCCTCCTCTTAGTTTAAATTGGGGACCTGATACATAATATGTAAAGTAGATGGATTGTGGCACAACAACTTTTAGCTATTAGAGTTTTTGTGCGGTCAGCAACCTTACTGTGTATGAGGGACTTCAAAAAAAGTGAGAGCCTTTGCGGCAGGGAGTGTAGGGCTCGGTCTAAACCAGCAATTCCAGCTATCGCTAAGTGCGGGCCCTTAACGTGAACCAAGGTCACTGTCAATCTTGAAACACAAAGCAAAAAACCCCCGAAAGGGGGATTTTTATGCAACCTTATCCAATCGGGTTTTCGATCAAGGTTGCGAAAATGAAATAATGATAATGATCATCAACCTCGGTGGTCGTTCCAGGTACAAAATGCACATGCCGTCCATCACCAACAGGAATATTGTGTTCTGTTCGAACGCAAATTTCGTGAAAGTGGTCTTCATAAAAGTCTGTGTTTGTTTTGATTTCGTGTACATGTTTATTATTCCCTATTGGGATAACCTCGAATGAGACCCCTGCAAAACGATGGTTGTGCGGCTCTTCCTCAAGTTCTGCGAGTCGGGTGCTCCCCAAAAATTCATGCACATGAGTCTGCGAGTCTTCATCGCAATGCTTCCTGATCTGTTGATCCACTGTTATACCCCCTTTCATTCCATTCTATGTTACATAATAAGGAGAGGTTACAGTCCGCTGCGCCAAGCAAAAGCACAACGAAGCTAGGTCAGAAAAAAAATATATTAAAAATGCCCTAACAGAAGCACTGACCCAGGCAGCTCCCAAAGGCCATTTATCCCCAAGGGGGTTGTTTTACACCTCTAATAATGGGCACCTAACTCGAAGATGCTTCAGTGGTTAGAATACCATCGAAGGTCACCCGGCCTTTTTTTGTCTTATGTTTATTTTTCTTGTTTGGAGGTAAGCTACAGACATGCGGAGGTAAGATCAAAATGAAAAACTATTGCGGCAAGAATGGCTGCTACGATTTTTTCTTAGATGAGGGTTCGCAGGAGTTGGTTCTGGCAGTATATCTGAACAGCAGTCGGATTTACGAGTATAACGACAAAGGGAGCTGCGTCTATACTCTGCCGCGGGACAGAAAAACATCGGATATTGATGTCACCTTTACTAGTGATGATACAGCCATTCCTTTTAAGATTCGCATTTTCCACTTTCCTGAGGATGGAATCTGTCAGTTTGTCCGGGAGTTAATGGAGGCCAAGGACGATTTGGATACCAAAGACGGTATCACCGAAGTCGTGACCCATCTCTTGGATAAAGAACACGCAGTATGGGGAGTCATTCATAACCAGCTCGACAGAGAGATCTCGCATTGACTGACGCTAAAACTTCACAAAGGACATAAAAAAAGGCCTAACCCTTGCGGGAGAGGCCTTTTTGTTTTGGAAATCAGGTGGTTGACCGTCGCGAACCGGATTTTGCGACCTTGCGTTTTGCCCCGGGGGCTGTTTTTCCAGCCGGCTGGTCGGCGGTTTTGGGTTTGCGGCGGCTTCTGAGGTTGGTGCCGCCATGAGCGTCGACCTTCTTTTCCTTTGCTTTTTCTGCTGTCGGCGCCACTGTCATTGCATTATCCGGCTTGCGGCGGAAAGAGGTCAGGGTCCGAAGTCTGTCAGGTTTAGCTTTGGTGACGACCTTCTGCCCACTTGCTTTATATTTTTCCAGTGAAGCCTTGATTCCCTGCTCAATCAGGCGCAAGTAAGTCTGCTCTCCAGGGCTTACAAAAGTGATTGCCTTCCCGGTTTCACCGGCCCGCCCGGTTCGGCCGATACGATGGATATAACTCTCCACATCGTGGGGCACATCGTAGCTGAAGATGTGGGTAACTCCTTCGATATCCAGTCCCCGGGCAGCGATATCGGTGGCCACAAGAATTTGCAGCTTGGCGGTGCTAAATCGCCGCATAACTTGCTCCCGTTTGGCTTGCGACAGATCGCCGTGCAGTTCGTCCGCCGCGTACCCGCGATGGTTGAGGGCGAGGTTAAGGGCGCTTGCGCGCTGTTTGGTATGGCAGAACACAATCGCTAAATACGGCTGATCTTCATCAATCATGCCGCACAGCTTGTCGAGTTTTGCTTCCTCAGTGATTTCGATGACAATTTGCTTGATCTCGTCAAGGGTAATATTCGGGCTTTGAACACGAATGTCGGCAGGCTTGTCCATATAACGGGCGGCAAGGGCCCGGACTTTTGGCGGCATTGTGGCCGAAAAGAGCATTGTCTGCCGTTTGCCGGCAGTCAGGCGGATCAGTTCTTCCACCTCATCTAAAAAACCCATATGAAGCATCTGATCGGCCTCATCCAGCACCAGCTTGGACACGCCGGAAAGCAAGACGGTTTTACGGCGCACATGATCCAACAGGCGACCCGGTGTTCCGATTACAACATGGGAATGTCCTTTCAGCCTATGAATCTGACGATCAACATCCTGACCGCCGTAGATGGATATAACATTGATCCCCAGCCCATCAGCCAGTTTTTTTGCTTCTTTGGTGATCTGCAGGGCCAGTTCTCTGGTAGGGGTAATAATGAGCGCCTGAACATGCGGGGCGTTGATTTTTTCCATGATCGGCAGCAAGAAAGCCAGGGTCTTGCCGGTCCCGGTCTGCGACTGGGCGATCAAATCTTTTCCGGCCATTAATAGGGGAACAGCCTGGATCTGGACCGGTGTGGGTTCCGTAATTCCCTGTTCCTTCAAACAATTACACAGCTCACTCCTAATGCCCAGTGTCGTAAAATCGGTTGGCATATGAGACCCTCCTTACGTTATTCGTTCTGACCATTTGATTATTATACCAGTTTGTGCAGACAATTGATAGGTTATCCCATCTTCGCCGCGTCCGGCGACAAGGAAATATCTCCACTTGTTCGTTAGCGTACAAGGCGTACCTTTTGGTTCACTTTATGGGACGCTGGCCTGGAAGTGGCAGGGAGGCATGAAGGTTTACACGGCTTTATTAGTTTGGCACGCTTTTTGCATCTATATTTAGCGTAAGGAAAAATATACAAATAAAACAGTTGCGAACCGGAGGCACTCCGGAAGCTAAATTTAAAAAGTGGAGATGAAAATCATGAAAGAACTTAACTCATCTTTGCCGCGGCGTATGGAAGAAAAATTGAAGTTTAGACATTTTCTGAAGATGTTGATATGGGCAAAGGAAAGAAGCGGCAAATCGTCGGCGGAAATAACCACCACCGTCCTGCACAAATACAAGGACGGAAATTTTGAATCCTGTTATTATTGAACCCTGATTTTGCGCGACTGCAGACAGCTGGTCGTTGAAGTGACCGAAAGATGCAGAAGGGGGCGAAGAAGATGATGCTGCTTTTAGGCGTGGTGTTTCTTATTTCCGGTCTGCTGCTCGGAACTTCGCGACAGACAGCGGAGGGTGATGGGCAGAACAGGAATATTCTCAGGGGTTTGGGTTTGGCATTTTTTACGGTGGGCGTGTTTGGTGCCAGCAGCTGGTTTATTCCGTTGCTGCTCAGCGCGGCAGATAAAAATGTTGTTCAGCTGGGGGCCTGGGTGATTATGATGCCGTTTATGCTGTTCTTCCTCGTCGTTTTGACTAATTCGCGCAGAGTCCAGTGATCCGGTAATTGCGCTTGAAGGAGGAAACCATGGTGATCGAAAGAGAGAAGATAATTGCGATAGTAAAATCCTGTCTTCCCCAGATCAATGCCGGCGTCGTTAACCGTATCGCCGATGATATTGCAAAAGATGTTGAAGCGATAGCTCATTCGATGATTCGCCAGAGCATAGCCCAGCAGCGCGAACAGCTATACTGGGACCGTATCAAAAACTAGGAGGCCGACATGTTGGGGGATAATAAACGCCAGTTTGCCCGAGCGCGAGTTGAGTTCCCGGTGACGATCGAAATTGATCATGGGCTATTGCGCAGTTGGGCGGCAAAGGCCATCGATATATCTGTTGATGGCATCCTCGTCTGGTCGACGCATCCCCTGCGGCTGAATGTGCCGATAGTCCTGCACTTTCCTTTCGAGTGGGAACGGGCGTTTGCCATCGTTTCGGCCGTATGGCGGCAAGAGTATGTTTACGGCTGCCAGTTCATCAGCTTGCCCTTGAAAGTTCGTAAATCACTGGACCGGGCGGTAATGGATTATATACACCAGGATTCGCCGAAAGCGCTGACCACTCTGTGGCAGCGGCTATAACTCCCGACGTTCAGGGTGATTAAAACGCAGCAGTGAAGGTATGCCGATAATTGAATTCCGCGGGACTGACCCAGTCTTTCACGCGGTTTACATATATGATGATTGGCGGCCCGGAACGGCCGGTGTCCGCGACTTGATCGTCAGGCCGCAGTGGCTTTACGCCTCGACTCCAGGATAGCGCCCGTGAGAAAACATTTATGCATAGGCTTGTGAAGGAGGGGATAGCATGGCCTTGAAAAAAGTACTCCTCGCCTATAACGGGGCTGTAAATAGTGAACAGGACTTGCAATGGGGGCTGAATTTTGTCAGGAAGACCCCGGTCAACACTGTAATCGTCAAAGTAATTGAACCACAGAATTTGGCGGGATACAACAATCGCCGCGACGATGGGCCTGGATCTGTGGGACCTTGGCATGGCCGCAATAATCTGTTGGACATAGCCGCCAATGCTCTTGAAGACAGGGAATTATCGGCAACAACAACGATTCTTGCCGGTGATACTACTACTGAGATCATCCAGTTTGCCGAGCGGGAACATGTTGACCTGATTCTTTACGGATCCAGCGGTTTTGCCGGCTTAGGGTCATCCCTGCCTGCCGGCAATGGTATGGTAGAACCGGAGCGCCGTATATCAGGACAATACATGGTATACAGTCTCAGGGCGGTGGCCGGGAACTGACAGTTGTTACATTAGGAGAAAGGAGGTGGTATTATGAAAACAATGGAGTTTAAGGTAGGCGGTTTGGATTCCGCCGCGACTTGTGATCTTGTCAAGAAGGAAATCATGACCCAGCAGGGTGTTATTGATGTAGTTGCAGATCCTGCCAGCAATGTGATTCATGTCCGGCTGAATGACTCGTGTTCGTGCAGTGTGGATGATGTTCTGTGTAAGTTGAAAGACCTGGGACTGGCTGTGAATATTTAGTGTTGAACTCATTTCGCCGGAGAAATAAAGAAAACACATACCGAGAATGGGGGAATGTAGCGTGGCGCTGAAAAAGGTGCTGTTGGCCTATGATGGTTCTGAGGGCGGCAATAACGCCGCGGACTGGGCGGTAAGCTTTGCCTGCCAGACAGCGGTGGAAACCTATATTGCAGAGTGATCGACCTGCCGACGGAGATTACAGGTGAAATGCCGTCTATCGCAGAATCTTTGCGCCAGGATATAGAATATAGCCTGGGCGATATTATGCGGAAGTTCGCGGGTAATGGTCTGCAGGCAATACCGGTAATTTTGGAAGGTGAGCCGGCTTCAGAGCTGATTAAGTATGCCGAGCAGGAGAAAGTGGATTTCATCATCTGTGGCTCGCGGGGGCACGGCGGTTTCGAGTCGCTATTGCTCGGCAGTGTGGCCCATCAGATGGTAACTCACTCATCTGTGCCGGTGCTTGTTGTAAAATAAGACCTGATTAACTGAACGCAACAACGGCTGATGCACCCCAAAATTGAGAATATCAGGCCCGGCGCTATAGGCGACGGGCTTTTTGCTTGGAATAGACAAGGGTGTTGGCACGCTTCGTGCGTTATACTCTTGCAGATACTGCCTGTAACAGCGGGATAAATAAACGGGTCAAGCCAGCTGGCAAGCCGGGACCCAGATGACGACCTGGATGATCCCAAAGATACGTGTGCACCAATACGTACACGTGTGTGCGTATTGGTGCACCGATCGGGTAGCCCCCATGGGGGAGAAATTGGCCGGCTTGTCTTCGGACCGTGTACCTGGCGAGTCAACCGGTAACTGAAAGATTTACAGGACTGTCGGAAAATATTAGAATGAAAGCGAGAGTTTTGCCAGAATAATAAACACATGATAAATTGTCGCGATATGTTACCGAAGAGGAGGTCTTGGGGTGGCGGATGATCTGGCCTGCGCCGAAGGAATGGTTTCCGGCGCGAATATTGAACCAAAGCCCGCCGCGCGACCCGTCAGAGCGAAGGCCTTATGGGATTTAATTCCTGATACCATCCTGCGGACAAGCGGATCAGGCAAGATACTGGACTACAAACCGACTGAAAGGTTTCCGCTACTGCTGGCCACGGTTGACGTATCAGGACGGAACATCACTGATATCCTGCCGCCGAACGCGGCGAGGGTGGTGTGCGCTGCCGTCAAGTCCGCTCTGGACACCGGGGAAACACAGCTGTTTGATCTGGATTATATCAAGCACGGAAGAACCGCCTGTTTCAAATGCCGGGTCGCCAAGGCGAGCGGCAATGAAGCCCTGATACTCTTCGAGGATGTTACAGAGCAGCGCCGCTCCGAGGCCTGCGAAATGCTACGGTTGGATGTTGGGCTGAAGATGCAGGAGGCACGGTCGCTGGAAGAAATATTGAACCATACCGGCAAGAGCCTTGCAGCGATTTTTGCCTTGCCGCTGGTGTGGATTGGCTACCGCGAACCCGACGTGCCGCGGGTTGTATCTTCAACTAACGGTGAGGCCGCTTCCCGGTTGCAGGCGGTTGCTGTCCGGGCCAAGGACTCTTTCGAAGGTGATGAACTGACCTCCACCGCCATTCGCACAGGCAAGTTTCAACTGATGGCCATCGAAGACCCCCGGATGATATTCTGGCGGCAACAACTCACCACTGAGCCTGTCACCGCTGGCGCCTCGTTCCCCTTGAAAATCGCCGGCCAGTCGCTGGGGGCGTTGACCCTATTAGCCACCGACCGTGATTTTTGGACCAAGCGGACGATCATGCAGTTCACCGATGTAGCCGAACAGATCTCACTGGCTATTGATGTGGCCGATAATCGACGGAGGCTCAAGCTTCTGGCCACAGGGCTGGAATCTGCCGCCAATGCCATCGTCATTACCTGCCCGGCAGGCAATATTCAGTGGGCCAACCCCGCCTTTTTGTCTCTCAACGGATACAGCGCTGATGAAGTGATTAACCGCAGTGTCCGTATTATAAAGTCACAGCAACACTCCAGGACGTTCTATAAGTTGCTGTGGAGGTATATTTCCTCAGGCCGCATATGGTATGGCGAGGTCGTCAACTCCCGGAAGGACGGCAGTGTTTACACCGCTGAAATGACCATTACCCCGGTCCGGGATGAAACAGGCCAGATTACCAATTTTATTGCCATCATCCAGGATATTACCGAGCGCAAGCAGGCCGAATTGGCGATGATTGACGCCCGGGAAACGGTAAGCCGGGCCGAGCGGCTCAGCGCCTTGGGGATCATGGCCGCAGGCATTGCCCATGAGATTAACCAGCCGCTGAATTCGCTCAAAGTACTGGCTGACGGAATGTTGTACTGGCACAGGCAGGGCAAAACGCCGGATGTCGGCGATGTGCTGGAGAACGTCCAGGAGATTTCCCGTCAGGCTGACCGGATTGATATGATTATCAAACATATGCGCTCCTTTATTCACAGCAGCGACACGGCAAAACCGCTGCCATGCGATCTCAACCAGGCGGTGGAGCAGTCGCTCAGCCTCATGGGATCGCAGCTGATGTCCCACGAGGTCGAGGTCGAGACCGACCTTGCGGAAGGATTGCCGCCGCTCTACGGCAACAGCATCCAGCTGGAGCAAGTCCTGATCAATCTCCTGTCGAACGCCATGCAGGCTCTGGATAATCTCGCCATATCCGGCAAAAAGATTCATATCGCCACAGGCCGCAGCAGTGGTCTAATTTCACTGACAGTCAGCGATAACGGGCCGGGAATCAGTCAGGCCCTCAAAGATAAAATATTCGACCCGTTTTTCACCACCAAGTCAGCCGGAGAAGGCATGGGGCTTGGGTTATCGATAGTCAATTCCATTGTGACCGCCTTTGGCGGTCAGATCAAAATCAAAACCAACAAACCGGCGAGAGGCGCAACCTTTCGGATTGAGTTTCCTGTCGCGAATAGCAAGTAGCAAGGAGAGAGTATAATGAATATTTTGCTTGTTGATGATGACACCGGCAGCAGGGCTGGTGTGGCGAAATTTCTGACCGAGATGGGTCACCAGGTGACTCAGTGCCGCGATGGTGAGGAAGGTTTGGCTACCTACACTGCCGGTGATTTTCCGATGGTGCTGTCTGATATCAAGATGCCGAAGATGACCGGAATCGAAATGCTTCGCCGGATTTCGGCCCTGCCGGGCAAAAAGGCGGATATCATCCTGTTCACAGGGCACGGCGATATGGGAACGGCGATTCAGGCCCTGCGGGCGGGGGCCTACGATTATCTCTTGAAGCCCATTAATGTTGAAGAATTGGCGGCTATTACCGACAGAATCGCCGAACATCAGTCGCTGATCCGGGAAAACAAAGTGCTGACCGAACACTTCAGTGATGAAGTGCGGGCGGCTACCGAGGAGACCAGACAGGAGATGACCCGGCTGCGTAAGATGGTACTAAATACCATCGGGCTCGAAAATGTCGGCTTTTACTCTCCTGAGATACGCGGTGTCATCCAGCAGGCGAAGAAATATCACGAAAACCGCTCCATACCGGTGTTGATTGAAGGCGAAACCGGAACAGGCAAGGAAATTGTATCAAGAATTGTCCATTTCGGTGATGGTATTGAAAGTCTGTCTGACCAGCACCCTTTTGTTGATGTCAATTGCGCCGCCATTACTGCCAGCTTGTTTGAAAGCGAGCTGTTTGGCTACGATCCGGGGGCTTTCACCGGCAGTTTGACCAAAGGCCAGAAAGGAAAACTGGATCTGGCCCAGGGCGGAACGCTTCTGCTGGACGAAGTGGGCGAAATCCCGCTGGAACTGCAGGGCAAACTTCTGCGGGTCATTCAGGAGAAGGAATATTACCGTGTCGGCGGTCTGAAGAAAATCAAGACAGATGTACGGATCATCTGCGCCACCAACGCTAATCTGGAGCAGAGGGTCGAACAGGGGACCTTTCGCCGGGACTTGTATTTTCGGTTGAAGGTCGGACATATCATCATTCCGCCTCTGCGGCAGCGATGCGACGACATTATTCCCCTTACAGAAATGTTTTTACGTCAGTTCACAGCCCCGAAGCACAACCGTTTCCTTACCATCAGCAGCGGCGCGGCCGACATCCTGCTGGGCTATTCCTGGCCCGGCAATGTCCGCGAACTTCGCAACACCATGGAATGGGTCTCGTTCATGTATGACGACGCTGAGCTGAAACCCCGGCATCTGGCAAATCTTCACAGCACCTCCGCACCACGGCCTGTTCTGGCGGAGATCGAACAGCAGGAATCCCGGGATTCGCAGGACTCATTTTCATTACCTGCCAACGGGTTTGATCTGGAAGAATTCAATGATCAGATCATCCAGCAGGCAATAGAGGCCAGCCACGGCAATAAAACTGCGGCGGCACTTCGTCTCGGGATTTCGCGGCGTTCGCTTTATTGCCGCCTGGAACGCATTAAGCAGAAGCCGAAATAGACCCCCACCTTTGAATGGTGACCTTATAGCGGCGCATGACCGCCGAGGATAGGGATGAGGAGGACACACCATGACCCTGGAAGATCAGATTCATTCGAAAGCAGGCAATCTTTTATGCCGCGCTCGTATTTTGTATATGGAAGACGATATCGGACTTGGCCGCCTGCTGCAGAAAAAGCTGGAGCGGATGGCGTGTGAGGTGGATATCGCCCGCGATGGGCAAAAGGGACTGGAGATGTTCGCCAGTGGTGCTTATGATGTTGTTGTAGCTGATTATAATATGCCGTTCGTCAATGGCCTGGAAGTCCTGCAACAACTGAAAGAGGTTACGTCGGTTATCATGCTTACCGGCCAGGGTGATGAAAAGATCGCGGTTGACGCGATGAAGCTCGGGGCGGCGGATTATGTGATAAAAGACGCTAATGGTGAATACCTGGAATTTCTGCCGGCAATTATCGACCGGGTTATTGAAAGACAACAACTGATCAGGGACAGAAAGCAGGCGCAGCTCGAATTGCTGGCCAGCGAAGCGCGGTATCGGGCCATCGTTGAAGACCAGACCGAGATGATCTGCCGTTTTCAGCCTGGTGGTCAGCTCAACTTCGCCAATCCGTCCTTCTGCCGCTTTTTCGGTATTAGGCAGGCAGACGTCGGTTTTCAAAACATCGCCTCAATCCTGACCAGAAAAGTTTACCTGCCGATGCGGCAAGTGCTCAAAGGGCTGACAGCCACCAGCCCTGTAGCGTCCAATACTCATGATGTTACTATGGCTGACGGCGTTGTTCGAAGGTTGCAGTGGACAAGCCGGGGCATATTTGACGCTGACGACAAGATCAAGGAATATCAAATGGTGGGTCGCGACACTACCGAACTCAGACAGTTGGAGGAGACGCTGCGGCAGACTGAAGAAAAATACAACGCCCTGCTTGTTGTCCTTCAGAAGGCTACAGCAGGTTCCGGCGAATAAGCGGCGGTACGCCGGATGGATTTATGATACAGATGATTGACATATAAACTGATTTTTTGATTCGTTGCTGGGGAGAATATAGATTCAATATTAAAGACAACGGGCGGGCATTGGCGCCACCCAGGAGCGGGATATCAACGAAACTATCGGAGTCTTTCAATAGGAAAAGGAGATAACATGCTGTCGACCAAAATACTGCTGATCGAAGATGATCCGGGCCATGCCCGGCTGATCGAGCGAAATCTGCGCCGGGCCGGCATCAAAAATACCATCACGGTCATTGATAACGGGCAAAGCGCTGTTGACTATCTGCAGGGCTATTCAGACATCCAGGAGATGGAGGACAGTCTGATGGTTCTTCTTGATCTTAACCTGCCGGTATTGGATGGTTATCAAGTATTGAAAATGATTAAATCCTCTGAGCGGACACGGAAAATCCCGGTTATCGTTCTGACAACCACAGACCTGCCGCAGGAAGTTGCCCGCTGCTATGAATTGGGCTGCAATATTTTTGTCGCCAAGCCGGTTCAGTACGATGATTTTTGCACCGCTGTCCAAAATCTGGGACTGATTCTGTCGATCGCACAGATGCCGTAAATTACCGCGAACCCAAACAGGCCTGAGGGCCTGTTTGTTTATTGGGAAATTGAATTCTTCGGTTTTGGAGGAATTTCTCGGCAGTAAAACGAAAACATATAGCTGCATATAGCGTGAGATGTCAACAATGAGGAGGATTAGCCATGTTACAAGCAGTATTGAAAGGACCCAAAACTATTGAGTTTTGTGAAGTGCCGATCCCGCAGCCAGGGGAAGGACAAGTCCTTATCCAGGTTAAGCGGCTTGGTATTTGCGGCTCGGATATCCATGTTTATCACGGCAAACACAAGTATGCCATTTTTCCTCTGGTTCAAGGCCATGAAGGATCAGGGGTGGTTGTGAAGACTGGTCCGGGTGTAGAAGGCCTGATAACCGGAGACCTGGTTACCCTTAGGCCCCAGCTTTTTTGCGGCGAGTGTCTGCTCTGCCGTCAGGGCCGCTACAACCTGTGCGAACAGTATAAAGTCATTGGAGTGCTGGGTGGCACTACCGGCATGGCGTCCGATTATTTCTTGATCGACGCATCGAAACTCCATAAACTTCCTAGTACGATGGGCTACGATGCCGGGGCGATGGTGGAACCGGCGGCTGTAGCCGTTCATTCCGTAAAAATGGCAGGTAACATAAAAGGCGGTAAAGTATTGATCATCGGCGCCGGGCCTATCGGCAATCTGGTGGCCCAGGCAGCCAAAGCGCTGGGAGCCGACAAGACGATGATCACCGATATCAATCCGATCCGTTTGGCCCTAGCCCAAAAATGCGGCGTTGATTTCTGTGTCGATACCTCCAAGACCGGTTTGGACACAGCGATACTGGAAAACTTCGGACCTGATCGGGCTGATGTAATTATTGATTGCGCCGGGGTTCCCAAGATACTGGAACAGCTGGTGCACTTTGCCCGGCGGGGAACCAATATCGTTCTTGTGGGCAACTATTATGACGCAGTTCCGGTGGAACTTGGACTGGTTCAGCGGCGGGAACTGAATCTTATCGGGGTCATGAATTACAACTCCGCAGATTATGAAGATGTCATCCGGTTTATCGCCGAAGGCAAGATTAAGGTCGACGAACTGATAACCAATCATTTTCCACTGAAGGACTACACTGAGGCTTACCAGTATATTGACGAAAACAGCAACTCGGTGATGAAGGTAATGATCGATGTCAGTGAATAAGTGATAGTAGACGCTCTTTCAAAAATACCGGTTTTGCGGTCTTTTGCCGTAAGCGGTATTTTTTTTAAGAAGTAGTTGCGTAATACAACCATTGCATGATACAATGGTTTTGGGAGGTGGAAACAATGCCCCATAATAATCAGGCTAAAGTGCTGCGGGAGGTTTTGCGACTGCTTGTACGGCGGCTCGGCGTTCTTGAGCGCGGCGAAGCGACATGCTGCTGCATTACTCTTAGCCAGTGCCATACCATCGTGGAGGTTGGCCGGGCCGGGACGATGGCTCTGGGGGTTCTGGCCGACATTCTCGGTCTTGATAAAAGCACAGTCTCCAGATCAATTGAGAAACTTGTGAGTGACGGGATTATTGTCCGGGAAAGCGACCCGGATGATCGTCGCTATGTAACTTTAGCTCTCAGCGAAAAAGGCCGGGCCATTTTTGCTGAAGTAGAGACCCGGATGGCAGGTTATTTCGAAGAAGTGCTGGCTGCTATCCCTGTTGACAAGCGGGATCAAATCAATGAAAGCCTGGGGTATCTTGTGGAAGCTCTAAAAGGTCCCCGCTGCTGCTAGAAGGCAGACTGTTGAAAAACTTCGCCTAGCTTCGTTGAAAGCGATCGCATCGCCGCTGAAGCTTCGTGCGCCTGCTTTTCAGCACGCTGGCTTGCGTACAGCCTAAGTACGCAAGCGGCGCGCGCTTCCGGTGCGCCTAGCCATGCTCGTTTTTGAACAGCCTGGGTTTTCGTAAGTATTAAGCATCCGGTGAAGTGGGTGCACGAAAGGAATCGATAATATGTTTGACTTTGACGCCTTTGGAAACATGGTTGTATACCAATGGCTGGGTATGTCGCCGGACGATAGATTCGCCGCCGCGCTGCAATTCTTTGTTGCCGATACACCGAAGATTTTACTGCTGCTGGCTGTAGCCATCTTTGTTATCAGCATCATCCGTTCCTATTTTCCGCCTGAGAAAACCAAGAAGTTTTTGAGTCACCGTCACAGCTTTATCGGAAACATTTTAGCTGCGTTGATCGGGATTCTGACGCCCTTCTGCTCCTGTTCCGCCGTTCCTCTGTTTATCGGTTTTATCGAAGCCGGGGTTCCGCTGGGGGTAACCTTCTCGTTCCTGATTTCGTCGCCAATGGTTAATGAGATCGCTTTAATCATGCTGCTGGGTATGTTCGGCTGGAAAGTCGCCCTGCTTTATGCCACAACCGGAGTGACCATCGCCATCATCGCCGGCTATGTCATCGGCAAGCTGAAACTTGAACACCTTGTCGAAGACTATGTGTACCAGATAAAGAGCAGCGACGCCATGCTTTGCGAGCCGACCTTCGCTGATCGATGCCGGGACGCCAGGGACTTCACCATCGCGCTCCTGAAGAGTATTTCGTTATATATCGTTGTGGCGCTGGCCATAGGGGGCTTTATCCATGGATTTGTGCCGGAAGATTTTATTGTGACCTACGCCGGTCGTGGCAATCCGCTGGCGGTGCCGCTTGTCGTCCTGATCGGCGTGCCGCTCTACAACAGCTCGTCAGGCATGGTGCCGATCATCTACGCACTGATGGAAAAAGGCCTGCCGCTGGGTACGTCGCTGGCCTTCATGATGGCGGTGAGCGCAATAAGCTTTCCTGAAATGATCATCCTGCGCAGGGTTCTCAAGGTCAAACTGGTTGGTATATTCGCCGGAATTCTGACAGTGGCGATCATCATCACCGGTTATTTATTCAATGCGGTAGTTTGAACTAGGGAGGAGTAGTGAGCGATGAACGAAGAAATTCGCGAACAGGTACGGCAAAGATATGCCAAAGCGATAACAACAAGGGCGGGTTGCTGCGGATCTTCCGGCTGCTGCGGCGACAGCCGGGATGCCACCAGCGTCATAACCGGCAACCTCTACCAGGACGCGGAAGTCGAGGGCTTACCGCAGAATCTTCTGGCCACTTCCCTGGGCTGCGGCAATCCGACCGCCCTGGGCAACCTTTACGCCGGAGAGACTGTCCTTGATCTTGGCAGCGGAGCAGGCCTTGATGTATTGCTGTCAGCCAAGAGAGTTGGCCCGACCGGAAAGGCCTATGGCCTGGATATGACCGACGAAATGCTGGCTGAGGCCAACGCCAACAAAGCCAAAGCAGGTATGACCAACGCCGAATTTTTGAAAGGCCATATCGAGGACATTCCCCTGCCGGATGGCTCGGTTGATGTCGTTGTCTCCAATTGTGTCATCAACTTGTCGGTTGACAAGGATCAGGTGTTTCGCGAGATTTACCGGGTGTTAAAACCCGGCGGCCGGGTCGCCGTCTCGGATATCGTTACTACCAAGCCCTTGCCGGAAGGTGTCCGGAAGAGCTTGCTAGCATGGTCCGGATGCGTTGCCGGAGCTTTGACCAGCGATGAATATATCGCCAAGTTGACTGGCACCGGTTTTGAGGAAGCCGAGGTCGTGGTCACCAGGGTCTATGATTTGATCAGTCCGGCGGCCAAAGAACTTGCTCCCTGGGCATCAGCGGCCGAGCTTGAAGAGTTCAACGGTTCGCTGGTCAGCGCCTTCATCCGGGCCAAGAAACCGACCCGGGCACTCAGGGCTGGAACGGATTACACCATCAGGGCAGCCGGAGGGGAATGCTTCCCGGCAATCCGGGGACTGCTGGAACGGAGCGACCTGACTGCAGCGGGAGTAAGCGCTGACCGGGGAACTTATTATCTGGCAAAAAGCGGGGAACTATTGGGGGTGCTGGGGGTGGAGCGTTATGGTCAAGCATCGCTTTTACGCTCTTTCGCGGTAGAGCCGGCGTTCCGAAAAACCCGGATTGGCCAGACACTGATCGAACATGTTTTAAGACAGATGAGAGAAGGCGGCTGCGTCACTGCTTATGTTTTGACAAACACTGCCGAGTCGCTTTTCGCCAAATACGGTTTTCGCAAAATCCAGCGCGAGCAGATCCCAGGAGATATTCTGACGTCGTCGGCGCTGGGGACGGCGTGTCCGGCATCCTGCGTCAGCATGTGCCTTGAATTGTAATGAAGAGGAGGGATTCGTGTGGTTAACGAACAGGTGAATCAGGCAATTTCGCGGTTTGAGGGAGGCATGTCCTGCTCTCAGGCTATTCTTTCGACTTACGGCCCCCTTTATGGCCTGAGCAAGGAGGACGCTGTCAGAGTATCCAGAGGATTCGGCGGCGGGATGGCCCGCCTTTCGGAAACATGCGGAGCGGTGACTGGGGCTTTTATGACCATCGGTCTCGTCTATCCGGGGAGCGACAAGCAAGTGAGGGAAGATACCTATGCCCTCATCCGGCAGTTCGCCGAAAAGTTCATAGCCGCCAACTGTTCACTAAACTGCGCAAAACTGGTCGGCTGCGACCTGGGTACACCTGAAGGCCAGACCTACTTCCGGGAAAACGGCCTGATGAAGTCTTGCACCAAATATGTGCGGGACGCCGCAGAAATACTGGAAGAACTCCTTCCACCCAAATAGCGAAACCCTCTTGACATGACAGGCCGGGCTGAATGAATGCCCTTTACGGCTGCGACCCGGTCTGTACAATCAGCCATAACACAAAGAAATAGCCAATTCGGGGAGAAACTTCGGATTGGCTATTTACAATAAGGCACCGCCTGCCTAATATGTAGTTAGGGAGGAGTTGGAGTAAAAATCAGCGGACTCTCGGGCGGGATGAGCTGGAGGCGGCATTAGCGCCTTGGCCGCCTGACAGATAATGAATGTGTTAGGGAGAGATGGAATGGATTTTGGGCCTTTGTTTTCCACTGCTTTTATCGTGGGGCTCTCGGGGGCGATGATGCCTGGACCGATGCTTACTGTTACCATAAGTGAGGTTTCCAAACAGGGTTTTTGGGCTGGTCCCAGGATTGTGTTTGGACATGCGATTATCGAACTGCTGCTTGTTGGCAGCCTGGTGCTGGGTTTATCCAGGTTTATTCAGCAGCCGGCGGTCACTGGTACAATAGGGCTCCTGGGCGGGGCGATGCTGGCCTGGATGGGGTGGGGGATCTGCCGGGATGCGCAGCGGCTGCAGGTTCATTTTAGGCCTGATCAAGGCGCGGAAGTCCAGCAAGGCAAATTCGGGCCGGTGCTGGCAGGGATAGTTACAAGTCTCTCCAATCCCTTTTGGTCATTATGGTGGGCAACTGTGGGGGCAGGCTATGTTATGATCGCCATGGTCCAAGGCGCTGTCGGTGTGGCGGTGTTTTTTGTCGGACATATTTTTTCCGATCTTGCCTGGTATTCACTGGTGTCCTTCGGGGTTAACAGCGGCCGCAACGTGATCAGTAATTCTGTATATCGAGGTGTTTTATCCTTATGCGGACTATT
>Ga0316228_1002031_pt1 | contig 18759 bp, 20 predicted proteins | sample TBH18021metaG_FD_206005 | JGI IMG/M metagenome (GOLD analysis project Ga0316228, IMG submission 206005) | Freshwater microbial communities from Trout Bog Lake, Wisconsin, USA - TBH18021 | ecosystem: Environmental > Aquatic > Freshwater > Lake > Hypolimnion/Profundal zone | place: USA: Wisconsin... | reverse complement strand
ACGCACGCGACACACTTCGCTATGTGAACGGAGCAGGTGCTACGCTACCCGCCTACTTCTACGACGAGTCGCACGGAGACTTTCTGCAATCCGAGCCGGGGACGGTCTCCTGGGAGCTCGCTCAGGTCAACCACTACAACACGCGTTCTTGGGAGGACTACGTCGTCAAACACCGACGAGGCGGCGGTCTGAACATCAGGTGGTCGCGCGAGGCGAACTGGCCTGTCTTCGACCGGAACGAGGAGGAAGACCTCAGCATCGCAGTCGGGCTGCCGGCAGTCAGGGCCAGCTACGATAAGCTCATGATGGATGAAGGCGTCCGAACCCTCTACGAGCAATGTTGCCGCCTCTACGCCACGCATGTCCGCGCGCTTACGCGCGATGTCGCCGCAGCTCAATGCGGCCCAGGGCCATTCTGAGGGCAGCGGATCGTGGCGGAACCTTTCACCTTCGGCATACCTCTGATCGCGCGTGACACTGCGACGGACTGGCCGCTCGTTGAGGCGCTGCTCGGCCTGACCCTCAGGTCAGCCGCGGCCCAGACGGATCCGGCCTTCCGTGTCGTCATCGCTGGACATGACCAGCCAGCCATCGCGTCCCTAGATCGCCGGGTTACCTTTATCGCCGCCGATTGGCCGGTCGAGGCCGTCCGTGCTGACAATCTCGACAGCGGGCGCAAGAAGCACCTGATAGCGCAGCATACTCTTGCGGAAGGCGGTGGTCTGCTGATGTTCCTCGACGGCGACGACTGGGTCGACCGTCGACTCGTCGAGGCGGCACGGACCGTGATCCCGGCTGGGGCACTGGGCGGGTACATCGCCGACGGCTTCATTGCCGACATCCGAGGGCACCGGGCGATCCGCCTGCCGGACGAGCGCATCTTTGACGGAAGCTTCCAGCGTCTCTGCGGTTCGAGTGTCGTCGCGCGGCTTGTCCCCGAAGCGCCCGATGCGCTGCAGCGCGATCCCCATGCCGTCCTGCACGAGCACTATCGCTGGCCGGAGACCGCGCAGGAGCACGGCGGAGCGGCTGTCCCGCTCCCTGTGTCCGGCGCCTACGTCGTGAATAGTTCCGTGAACCACTCGGAGGTTCACGGCCCCTTCAGTTCCTGGCGCCGCAGCTTGAGCAAGGCGGTTGGGGAAGCCGGCTTTCCAATGGATGATAATTTCCTGTGTGATTTTGGGCTCACATCACACGAGGTCGCTCAAGCTGTTGGATGTCATCTGCGGTGATTGTCGATGCAGATCGGTTCAGCCACGAGCTCGCTCCGGCTTGGTCGGCTCGCGGCCACGAGCGAAACTTCGTTTTCGACCGAAAAACGGCCCTTTCGCTTCGCGCCCAACAGACAAAATCTTGTAATTGATCACTGTGAGGAAGTCCGATCAGCCGGCCGGGCCGCGGCGCGACGGACCGTCGAGCGCGCGGCCCCGATCGTCACCGTGGCGGCGCCGAGCAGCCGCGGCTCCGCCGGTCTGTTCAGGGCGTGACGGGCGATGCCCGCCGCTAGGTCGTCGACCTCGACCGCGATGGCGTCCAGACGGTCCCGCTCGGTCTCTCGCCGGGCGGTCGAGCAGAGTGCGAGCAGGCGCGCCACGGCAGTCCAGGTGCTGCGGGTAGCCGAGGACGGGTCCGAGGTCGAGGACGTGACGCGCTATCTCGCGCCCCACGACGTGAATGCGACGACGCGGCAAGTCGCAGTCTCGGCTTCGACCGCCGCCGAGGACCTGCAGAGAGCGGCGGTCGACGCAGATGCGAACCTGATCGTGAGCGGCGCCTTCGGTTACAGCCGCCTGCGCGAGTGGTTCTTCGGCGGGATCGCGCGCGACCTGCTGGCCGAGGCGGCGGCCTGCTGTCTGATGAGCCACTGACCGGAGGAGGCCGGCTTCCCATGCGCCGGTGGGGCGAATGGTGCGGCAAACGTCAAATCAGCCAAAAAACGTTATAAATCAACGGTAACTGGCGGAGAGGGGGGGATTCGAACCCCCGATGCCCTTGCAGGCATGCCGCATTTCGAGTGCGGTGCATTCAACCGCTCTGCCACCTCTCCGCGAGGTGCCTCGATGAGACGGGCGGTGCCTAGCACGCGCGGCCCGGCTTCACAAGCGACGTCACGCGCCTCGGCCGGCTCAGACCACTACGGTGATCGCCTGCGCCGCGCGGGTGAGGCCGGTGTAGAGCCAGCGCGCCCGGTGCTCGCGGAACGCGTAGGATTCGTCGAACAAGGTCACCCGGTCCCATTGCGACCCCTGCGCCTTGTGCACCGTCAGCGCGTAGCCGTAGGTGAACTCATCCGTCTCGCGCCGCAGGAACAGCGGGATCTCCTCGTCCGTGCCGGAGATCATCGCGCGCAGCACCTTGATGTCGGTGGGTTTCCGGCGCAGCCCCGGGTCGTCCTCCGGCACCACGTCGAGGCGGATCAGGTCCGGCCGCGGCGGCGCGCGCAGCGCCTGGACCGTCCAGGTCGAGCCGTTGAGCAGGCCCTTCACCCGGTCGTTGCGCAGGCAGACCAGCTTCTCGCCGATCGCCGGCATCGGATCCGTGTGGCCGGCCAGTTCCCGGAGCCGGGCGTTGTAGAGGCGGCGCGTCTTGTTGAGGCCGACCAGCACCTGGTCGCATTCGAGCACCTCGGCCGGATCCAGGGCGCGGCGCGACACGACCCGGCTCTGCCCGTATCGGCCGAGGTCCAGCCGGCCACCCTCGCGGATCGTCATCGCCATGCGGACGATCGGGTCGTCCTTGGCCTGCCGGTGAACCTCCGTGAGCATCACGTCGGGCTCGGCCTCGGTGAAGAAGCCGCCGCCGCGCACCGGCGGCAGCTGGGCCGGGTCGCCCAGGACGAGCACCGGCCGCTCGAAGGACAGGAGATCGTTGCCGAGGTCGGAATCGACCATCGAGCACTCGTCGATGATGATGAGATCCGCCTTGGCGGCCGGGCCCGACCGGTTCAGCGTGAAGGTCGGGCCGCCCTCCTCCGCCTCCTTGGTGCGGTAGATCAGCGAGTGGATCGTCGCGGCGTCGTAGCAGCCCTTCTGGCGCATCACCGAGGCCGCCTTGCCGGTGAAGGCCCCGTAGACCACCGTGCCGTCGACATCCTCGGCGATCCGGCGCGCGAGGGTGGTCTTGCCGGTGCCGGCATAGCCGAACAGCCGGAACACCTGAGATCCCCCCTCCCGCCGCCACGCGGCGATCGCCTTCAGCGCTGCGTCCTGCTGCGGGGCGTAGGCGGCCGGCAGACCCGCACTCACGGCCAGCGCACGGTCGGCGGCATCGAGGACAGGATCGAGGCGACATTGCCGCCGGTCTTCAGGCCGAAGATCGTGCCCCGGTCGTAGAGCAGGTTGAACTCGACGTAGCGGCCGCGCCGCACCTGCTGCTCGTGGCGGTCCGCCTCGGTCCACGGCGTGGCGACGTTGTCGCGCACGATCTTCGGATAGGCCTCCAGGAAGGCCCGACCGACGTCACGCGTGAAGGCGAGGTCGGCCTGCGGATCCCCGCTCCAGCGATAATCGTAGAAGATCCCGCCGATGCCGCGCGGCTCGTTCCGGTGCTTGAGGTGGAAATACTCGTCGCACCACGCCTTGTAGCCGGCGTGATCGATGCCGTGCGCCGTGCAGGCCCGCTCCAGGCAGGCGTGGAAGTGCCGGCTGTCCGGATCGTCCTGGTTGCGGCGCCGCTCGAGCACCGGGGTCAGGTCGGCCCCGCCGCCGAACCAGGCCCGCGTCGTCGCGACGAACCGGGTGTTCATGTGCACCGTCGGCACGTGCGGATTCCACGGATGGGCGATCAGCGAGATGCCGGTGGCGAAGAAGCGCGGATCCTCGGCGGCGCCGGGCATCTGGGCCCGGAATTCCGGCGCGAACTCGCCGTGCACCGTCGAGATGTGCACCCCCGCCTTCTCGAAGACGCGGCCGCGCAGCATCGCCATGACGCCGCCGCCGCCGGGCCGGCCGGTATGGTCGGTCCGGTTCCATGGGGTCTTCTCGAACGTTCCGGGGCCCTCGGGCGCGTCGGGGTGGAACGGGCCCGCGGCCTCCGCCTCCAGGACCTCGAAGGCCGCGAGGATGCGGTCACGCAGCGTCTCGAACCACGCGGCGGCCTCGGACTTCATGGCCGTCACGTCGGCCTCTGAGGGAGGCGCAACCAGGGCTGCGCGCGCATCATCCGGCTTCGTCATGACACAGGCTTTTCCACCCTGCCGGTCGCACGTCAATGCAAACGCGCCCCCGCACGAGCGCGCAGGGCTCCGGCGCCGTCATTCACGCCGGCAGCGCGCCGTCTAGGCCGTCGCCGACCGCTCGCCGACGGGCTTGAGCAGCCCCGTGGCGGTCGCCACCAGATCCCCGGCCGCATCGCGGATCTCGGCCTCGCAGAAGATCACCGACCGGCCCGCCCGGGTGACCTGACCCTCCGCAATCAGGACGCCGCGCCCGGGCGTGAGGAAGCGGGTCTGCATGTCGAGCGTCACCACGGGGCGCCCCGCCCGCAGCCGGGCCGCCGTTCCGAGGGCGACGTCGAGCAGGGTGCAGAGCGCGCCGCCATGGGCGATGCCGAGATTGTTGGAATGCTCCGGCCGCAGGGCGAGGCGCAGGCGCGTCCGGCCCGCGCGCACGTCGAGCGCCTCGATCCCGCAGTAATCCACGAACGGGATGGCGGCGCCGAAGACGGTGCCCGGTTCCGATTGCTGGTCCACGTCGATCGCCCCGGATCCCGCCCCGTCCGAATCCTTATGGCCCGGACGCGGCCGAGGCCAGGACCGGACCGCTGCAGATCAGGTGACAGTCCGGTCGAAACGTTCGTTCCGCCTGGACGGACTGACGGCACGTCGCAACGGGCCGCGGCGTGAAGTTCCGGGCGTCTCATCAGACCCGAGACCGATCTTCGCAGAGGAAGCCGGCGCCGTGATCGCGGCAGAAGGCATAACCGGCCCCTTCCGCACGCCCCGGTCTCATCCAACCTCGCCTCCGGCGTGTCGGTTTGCTCGACGGTCGATTTCAGCTGGACCGACGGCTTCAACAATATGCGTGTTCACGACCGGGGCATTGTGTAGGGAAATGCTCGACGACGACTTGATTTTGCTGCACAGACGTTAGAACCGTCACACCACGGTCGGATAGAGGGAATCATCGATGGACGACAACGCGACTGAGCAGCAGCAGACCTTTATCGAGCAGGCATCGGACATCGTCTCGGCCTATGTCTCGAACAATTCCGTGCCCATCAGCGAGCTGCCCGGTCTGCTCGCCGGCGTTCACGCGGCGCTGACGAAGCTCTCCGCGCCCGCCGCGACGGTCACCGAGACGGCCGACAAGCCGACCCCGGCCCAGATCCGCAAGTCGGTGACGCCGGACGCGCTGATCTCCTTCATCGACGGCAAGCCGTACAAGACGCTGAAGCGTCATCTGTCGCGCAACGGCCTGACGATCGAGCAGTATCGCGAGCGCTTCGGGCTGCCGCGCGACTATCCGTCGACGGCCGCGAGCTACTCGGCTCAGCGCTCGGAACTCGCCCGCAGCCTCGGCCTCGGTCAGCAGCGCCGCAAATCCGCCGCCCCGGCACCGGCGCCGGCGCCGGTGCCGGAGCCCGTCGAGGAGGTGGCCGAGAAGCCGAAGCGCGCGAGCCGCCCCCGCAAGGCCAAAGAGACGGCCTGAGACCGTCTGAGATCGGCCTGAGCCCGGCACGGGCACGGGCCGGGCTCCTGGATCCCGGCCGGCGTGCAGCCCGCGCGCCGGCCGGATCACGCGAAATCGGCGAGATCGTCGGCGACGTCGCCGGCGGCGATCTCCGTCTCGGCCTTGTGCCGCTCGACCGGATCCGCTTTCCCGTTCGGCTCAGGCTGCGACACCGTCCGCCCGGTCTCCGGCGGCGGCGGCACGCCTGCCTCCGCATCGTCGGATTGATCCGTCACCCGACCCGCCATTCTGCCGCTCCCTGATCTTCGACAGACAAGCAAAGCCCCAGGTTGCGAGCGCGTTCCGGCCCGGAAACATTGCGGGCGACTTCGCCGAATGGGGATCCCGAGCGCCGCATCGCCCGAGCGGCCCATCGGCATTTGCGACTCCGCCGCACCCTTTACCCACGGCCCGGATGCCGCCCCTGCGAGCCGCGCCCGGAGGCGACGGATCGCGCTGCGACGCGTTGAACGCCCGGGCAGGCCGATCGGGAGCGGGATTTGAGCAATCGCTACGGGCTGGAGATCCGCGCCGCCGCGGGCGCGGACGCAGCCGGGCTCGCGGCCCTGCTGGGCGAGACGGGGATCGCGGTCGGTGCCGCGGATCTCGCAGCCCGGCTCGAGGCCCTGCAGCGGGACGGCGGCACCGCCCTCGTCGCGGTGGAATGGGGACCGCCGAGCGGCCTCATCACCGTCGCCCCCATCCGGACCCTCGAGGCGCCGCGGCCCTTCGGCCTGATCACCAGCCTCGCGGTCGCGGCCGAGTCCCGTCGGCGGGGCATCGGCCGGGTGCTGCTGAAGGCTGCCGGCCGGGCGGCACGGCAGGCGGGCTGCGACCGGCTTCTCCTGGCCGCGGCGCCTGACCAGGCGGCCCTGCGCGCCTTCTGTGCCGCGGCGGGCTTCAGCGACCAAGGGCAGATGCTCGCACGGCCGCTGCTGAAGCGCGGGGCCGGAGAGAGCTGAGATCCGCGACATCCTGGCCGCAGCCGACCGGGCCGCCCGGGCGTTGACTCCGTAGACTGGAGCCCCGCCGATGACGTTGCGATCCGAGACCCCGCCGCCGCCCGGGAACCTGCCCTGCGATCCGCCGCCGGATTCCGAGGCGCCGACAACCGCCCAGCTCAAGGGCGACATCGACAGCGGCCGCACCGCCGACAAGACCCCGCATATGGATATCGGCGCGGCCCCGCTCGGGACCTGCGAGGAGGCCGGCGGGACGCCGCCGACATCCCAGGAGGTCCGGATCGCCCGGCAGAACGAGCGGGCGCCCTCGGAGCGGGCCGCGAAGGGGTACGTGCACCAGCGGCAGCCCTGGGTGCTGCCGCTCTATATCGGCTTCATCGTCGCGGCGGCGGTGGGACTTGGCCTCATGCTCTGGCTGACGCGCTGAGGCCTGGACCGGATGCGGGCCACCATGATGCAGGACGGCACGGCCGTGGCGGAGGCGGTTTAAAGGTCGATTCACGTCGATGCGGTTAGCGTGACCTTACTGCAGTCTTGCGTAACCGATCCTCCATGCCCTCATCCGTCGATGCTCCGCCGGACCTGTCCGGGCTCCTCGAACTGTCACGCATCGAGAATCTCGATCTCAAGCCGGTGATCCTCCGGGTTCAGACGGATCTGTTCGTCCGGGCCGCAGCCCGGGACAGAACCGAGATCGAGATCTTCGAATCCCTGGCCTGCGGCCTGATCCCGACGGTGGATGAGGAGACGGCCCGGGTGGTGGCCCGCAAGCTGGCCCCCTGCCCAGAGACGCCGCCGGCGGTTCTGGAGGCGCTGGCGCGGCGCGGCGGCGAGGCCCGCGACGCCGTGGTGGAACTGGCCCCGACCCTGAGCCATCGCCTGATCGAGGCGGCCCTGGCCGAGGGGTCGGATATCGCCGCCCGCATCGCGGCCCGGGCCGGGCTGAGCCGCGAGGCGGTGGACGAACTCTCCCGCGAGGGCCGCCCCGAGATCGACCGCGCGCTGGCGGCCAATCTCGGCCATACCCTGCGGGGGGCAGCCCTGGCGCGGCTCGTAAACCGCGGCCGCAGCGCCCCCGACCTCGCCCGGCTCCTCCTGGTCCGGCCCGACGTCTCGGCCGCCGACCTCGTGCCCCTGTACCTGCACGCCGATCCGATGCGCCGCACGGTGATCGGCCGGACCGTCGAGGCGACCGCAGCCCTGCGCCCCTGTCCGCCGCCGCCCCGCGGCCTCGGCGAGACCCTGACCGGCCTGTCCGCCACCCGCGACGTGCCGGCCTTCATGGCGTCCCTGGCCGACGGCCTCGGCCTGCCGCGCGATTTCCTGACCGTGGTGGCCGATCCGAGCGCGCGCTACGATCTGCTGACCCTCGGCCTGCGGGCCGCCGGCCTGCACGAGGAGGAGGCGGTCTACATCTTCCTGACCCTCAATCAGGGGGTGGCCCGCTCGGCCGAGCGGGTGGCCGACCTCGTGCGGCTGTTCCGCACCGTGAGCCGGCCGGCATCCCGGGACCTGATCGCCGCGATCCTCGACCGGCCGCTCGCCGAGCGCGGGCGCAGCGAGGCCCACCAGCCCCTTCACGGCCCGGAAGCCAAGCTGCGCCAGGGCGCCGAGCGCGTCGCCGCGCAGCGGCCGCCCCTGCCGGCGCGGGCGAGGGCGTCGGGCGGAGGGGAGCCGGCCTGACCGGCGGGCCGTCAGCGGGGTTCGAGGCGCGGACCAGGCTGCGGATCGGCCTGCGGATCGGCACCCCGCCAAGCGGGTTGCCGGTCGGTCTCCTGGAGGGTGTCGTTCGAGGGCACCGGCTCAGCGGCGCGGCGGCTCAGCTCCGCCATCAGGCCGCGGGCCAGGACGGCGCGCACCGCCCGCTCGCGGGTTTCGGGCGGCACGGCGTCGAGGGCGGCCGGCAGCGCCGCCTGGGCGCTCGGCACCGCGCCGGCAAGTCTTCGAGCTTCGGCGGCCGGATCCGCACCGGTGCGCAGCAGGGCGAAGTAGGAGAGCACGCCGATCACCAGCGCGGCGCGCAGCAAAACGGTCATGGGACGGTTCCTCCGCTCCAGGTCGAACGGAAGCATTCGACGGATTTCGTGAACCGGGCCTCTACCGAGCCGAGCTTTCCGGCGCGATGGTGAACGAAGCTTGTTCGCGATCGGTTGGTTACCTCGCGGAAAGCATCCCGATCATTCGGACAAGATCCGCAACACTCGTTTAAGCCGGCTCTGCGACCGTCCGGAAGTCGTTCGAAGTCGAACTGGAGGCGCGCCGGATGCGGGAACGCATTCTGCGCGGCGCGTGCCAACCTTGACCATGAAGACTGTCCTGACGTCGTTGATCGACGACCGGCTCGCAGGTCTCGTCCACGAATCCGTGGCCGACAATCCGGCTGCCCGCGCGCGCCACCAGCGCTTCCTGGTGTCGCGTCTGGCGACCGGCGCGGTCATGATGGCCGGGCTGCCGCCCTACCTGCTCTGGCGCGGGGTACCGTCGGGCTTCGAGGTCCTGGCGATCGCGAGCCTGCTGCTGCCGGTCTTCGCCGCCGTCCTGCTCGCCCGCACCGGATCCCTCTGGGTCGCCCACGCGGTCTCCTCGGCGGGCCTGACGGGGCTCGTCGTCGCCCTGGCGGGCGTCACCGGCGGTGCCGCCTCGCCCGCCGCGGTCTGGCTGGTGGCGATCCCCCTGGAAGCGCTGGTCTCCGGCTCGCTCCGCGCGACGATCGCGGCCTCCGTCATAGCGATCCTCGGCGTGCTGGCCGTGGTGGCCCTCGGCGCCTGGGCCGATTCCCTGCCGGTCATGGACATCTCGGCCGCCTACGCCCTGCCGGCCTTCGCGATCACGGCAATCGGCCATGTCGCCGCCCAGGCTCTGGAGCACATGCGCAACGAGGGCGTCTGGCGCGAGCGGCTGCGCGACAACGAGGCCCGCGACCGGCTTCTGCTCTCGGCGATCGACGACCTCGTGACCTGGCACGACCGCAACGGCCGGGTGCTGGAAGCCTCCGTCTCGGCCATGCGCCTGCTGGGCAGCGATCCGGTCCGGCTGCGCGGCCACGGGCTGCTGGAGCGGGTCCACGTGGCCGATCGGCCGGCCTTCCTCAAGGCGGTGAGCGACGTGGCCGCGACCGGCCGGCCCGCGACCCTGCCGCTGCGCCTGCATGTCGAGTCCGCAACCGGGCGCGCCGACGGCGCGAGCCTGATCCACGCCGAGATGCGCGCCCACCGGATCGAGCACGGGCCGCACGATGCCGCCATGGCGGTGGTGGCGGTCACCCGCGACATGACCGAGCACCACCGGCACGCCGTGGAGCTGGAACGCGCCCGCGCCGAGGCCGAGCGGGCCGACGCGATCAAGGGCCGGTTCCTGGCCAACGTCACCCACGAGCTGCGCACGCCGCTCAACGCGATCATCGGCTTCTCCGAGGTTCTGTCGGGCGAAGGCGCCGTCAGCCTCGGCCCGGATCAGGCGCGGGAATATGCGGGGATCATCGGCGCCTCCGGCCACCACCTGCTCGGCGTCGTGAACACGCTGCTCGACATGAGCCGGATCCAGAGCGGCAACTTCGACTGCGCGCCGGAATCCTTCGACATCGCGGGCCTGCTCCAGGCCTGCTGCGACCTGATGCGCCTGAAGGCCGACGCCGCCGGAATCGTCCTCACCGCCGCCCCGTCGGGGCCGGTGGAGATCACGGCCGATCCCGCCGCCTGCCGGCAGGTCCTGATCAACCTCATCTCGAACGCCGTGAAGTTCACCCCGCGCGGCGGCCGGGTCGACCTGTCCCTGCGCCGCGGCGCGGGCAGCCTGGACATTGTCGTGGCCGATACCGGCCTCGGCATCGGTGCGGACGACCTGCCCAAGCTCGGCACGCCGTTCTTCCAGGCCGGGACCGGCGACTACAAGCGCCAGCACGAGGGGACCGGCCTCGGCCTGTCGGTGGTGCAGGGCCTGGTCGGCCTGCACGGCGGCACTCTCCTGATCGAGAGCGCGCCGCAGGCCGGGACCGTCGTGACCGTCACCCTGCCCCTCGTCTGCCGGGCTCCCTCCCTTGCCCATGGCCCGGCGCCGATCCGCACTGCCGTGCGGGGCGCCCCGACACAGCGCCGGGTGGTGCGCCTGCCGCTCGGCCTGTTCGACGCGGAGCCGGGCACCGCCTCGGCCCCGGCCGACCCGGTCCTGCGCCGCACCGGCTGATCCGCAGATCCCCCGGAAGGAGATAGGATGTCAGGCTACCGCGAGATCACCGTACCGGGCGAACCCGGCCGCGCGCGCGCTCCCGGGCCGCGCCGCGCCACCGTCCAGGGCGATTGGCGCGCCGTCCTCGTCGGCGCGCTGAAGGCGACGGGAGCCACCTGCCGGACCAGCCCGGGCACCGTTCTCGGCAGCCTCGTCGCCGTGGCGGCTGCGGGCTTCGTCTGCGTCAACGCCCTCGGTTACCAGTCCGGACGCCATCCGGCGCCGATCCTGCCGAAGCTCGCCCAGAAGGCACCTGCCCCGCGGGAGGCGGTGCCGGCCGCCAAGGAGCCCGTCCGGGACGCGGGCCGGGATCCGGTTCGCGTCATCGAGGCCGACCGCGCCGCCGCGCCGCCCCCCGCCAAGCCGGCGGCCCGGGACGCGATCGGCGAGCTGATCCGGTCGGAGGAGACCACCGCCTCGGTCACCCCGCGAGCGTCGCCGGTCCGGGCGCCGGCCAAGCCCGCGGCGAAGGAGACGAAGGACGCCAAGGTGGCCAAGTCCGAGACGGCTAAGCCCGAGACGGCCAAGTCCGAGACGGACCGCGATCCGGTGCTGCGGGTGCAGAAAGCCCTGTCGAAGCTCGGCTACGCGGTGAAGCCCGACGGCGCGATGGGCCCGGGCACGCGCGCGGCGATCGAGAAGTTCGAGCGCAGTGCCAAGCTGCCGGTGACCGGAGAGGCGACGGGCCGGACCCTGCGCGAGTTGATCGCCCGGGCGGGCCACGGCTAGCGCGATCGGGCGGCCCCCGCGCGGGCGCGGGGGCCGATCATGGGGCGTTCGGAGGCGCAGCCCTCAATATTGCGTGCCGGTGAACCGGCAGATCGTCTTGCAGCGCGGACCGCCATTGGCCTGCCAGGACTTCGCGTGGCCGATCGATCCGGTCATGTCCTGCGTGGGATTACCGCCGGGCCGATGCACGACGATGTTGCAGCGATCCTGCGGCGTGCGCTGGTAGCGCGGGCAAGACGCGGAGTCGCGGTTGTCCAGTAAATCCATGAGCGTCTCCGAACGGGCGTGGGCCGACGGCGCAACACCGCACAGGCAGGCGACGACCAGCGTCGCGAGCGAGGTCATTCTCCACATCGGAGTGCTCCTTAAATCATCGTGACATGCGAATTCGGGCGCCCTTTGCTCAGTTAATCGGCAGGAAATACTATAGATGTGCGCCAACACACATCGTTCAGTTCTTTTTTAATCCCGAAAAATACTGATTTTTCGGCGGAATATTCTGCGCCTGGAACCGTTGCGGCTTCAGGGAGCCGTGCGGCGCGCCCGAGGTTGCTCGAACGGGCGCTTTCGCGCATGGCGGATGCAGCACCGCTCTGGACCCCGAGGTTCAGGATCCGACCGCCGTATCGGACCGCCCATCCTGCGGCGCGCCGATCTTCACAGGGCCACAGACGCATGCGCCTGCGCTCCGATTTCTGGGTTTCGGCCCATCTGCGGCGCCTGGACGTCGCGGGCATCCCGGCCGTGCTGCGCCGGCGCGGATCCGCGGAGGCGGGCGCGATTTTCGTGAAGGTCGATCGGCTCGACGGCAGCGCCGACCTCTACGGACCGGCGCCGCAGGCCCTGTTCGAGGCCGAGGAGAGCGGTGACCGCCGCTTCGCTGCGATCGTCACCGGCGGCAGCCCGCTCGACGTGGAGGAGCGCCTGACCAAGGAGATCCGGTTCGATTCCGATCTCTGGATCATCGAGATCGACGACCGGCAGGGGCGGCACTTCCTGGATCTGGCGGAGTAGGACGGCTCGCAGGCCGTCTCTGCAAGCGGAGCGAAGCGATCGAGAAGCGCCAGGCCGACTGACGGCGCGCCGTTCCGGGTCACGGCGCTACGCTCGTGCTGACGGCGCGACGCCGCGCGGCGTCGCGCCCGAGGACGCGCCCGTCAGCCCTCGATGATGCGCTCGTCGAGCTTCCGGTCGACGGTCTCGACGGTGCGGTCGATCTCGGCGTTCGGCTCGCCGAGCTGGTGCGAGATCAGCTTCACCAGCAGGTCGACGCGCTCGATGTAGGGCGCCCCGTTCGCCACGGCGCGCGCCGCAGAGGACGGCTTCAGCAGGCTCTCGGCGGCCTTGGCGTATTTCTCGAACGGTACCTGATCGGCGGGATCCGCACCGAGCTTCCGGGCGATCCCATCGACATGGTCGTAGATCGCCCGCGAGCGCGCCAGATCGCCGTGGACGGCGTCGTGGATCGATTGCGGCTCGCCCGGGGTGATGCAGCGGTAATTGCCGGTGAGCAGCATCGACCATTTGGCGAGCGGCACGAACAGCGAGTCGAACACCTTGAGCTTCACCGGCACGTCGTGCCCGTCGAGGCGCACGGCGTCGATATCGGCCTCCAGCTCGCGGAGAAGCGTGTTGTGCGCCTCGTCCTCGAAGGTCGCGGCCTTGAAGTTCGTCGGCAGGCCGACGTGGAGGACATTGGCCTCCTCCTCGGGCGGCCGGAAGGCCTGCGGATCGGGGGAGCAGAGCGACACCAGGCCCGGCTCGAACCGGTCCCACACGCCGGCATTGGTATAGGCGTCCTCGAGGTCCATGGCGGCGAGCGCCGGGATCCGCTTGAGGTAGGGCAGCGGCGGCATGTTCATGATCGACAGGCACGGCAGCTTCGCCGCCGCGATCTTGATCATGAGGACGCGGATCGTGTGGTTGTTGTATTGCGGCTCCTGCATGGCGAGGCCGACGAGGTCGTAGCGCGACACGTCGACATCCTCCGGCGGCATCGCGTCGACCTTGCCGGGCAGGTCGCGCGAGTGGATCGCGCGGTGTTCCTTCTCGTCGCGCAGCTTGATGCGGACCTCGGTCCCTTCGCGGTTGATCAGGTCGGCGGTCTTCCTGCGGCAGACCAGGGTCACGTTGTGACCGGCCATCAGGAGCTTGGTTCCGAGCAGCGAGCCGTAGGAGGCCCCCAGGATCAGGATGTTTCTGGCCACGTCGTTCCTCCCCAGCATTGAAGACTGCTGTGTGTTGTCTGGCTGCTGGGAACAGCGCGTCTCCGCCGCGGCCCCCATCGCACCCGCGATGGATGGCAGCCGGGCGGGCGGAACGCAAGCCTTCTGGTATACCTAATCCCAAACCCTTTGTGATGCCCCGGCGGTGACAGCCGGGGCGATCCCTATCCTCGCACCCGGGGATCTCCACAGGGCGGGGCACGCCTCCCGGCCAGCGACCGGCCTTGCCGCCGTCATCCCGGGCTGCAGAGCGGAGCCCGGATCACGACGTGGCGGAGCGGGTGAAAAGCTTCGGAGGCGCGGCGCGGACGCGGCCATCGACCCCGTTCCAAGCCGACCGGGAACGGCGCGAGCTTATCTGCCCTACCCCCACAGCTCCGGCGTGGGCGGGTGCATGAGACTGCCTTCGTAGCGGAGCGGGGGGTCGCGGTCGCGGGCCAGCAGCAGCGGCCCGTCGAGGTCCACGAAATCGGCTCCCTCGGCCAGAAGCGCCGCGGGTGCCATGCCGAGCGAGGTGCCGAGCATGCAGCCGACCATGACCGAGAGCCCCCGCGCCCGCGCCTCGCGGGCGAGGAGCACCGCCTCGGTCAGGCCGCCGGTCTTGTCGAGCTTGATGTTGATCGCGTCGTAGCGCCCGGCGAGCGCGTCGAGCCCGGCGCGGTCGTGCAGGCTCTCGTCGGCGCAGACCGGCACCGGATGCGCGATTTCGGCGAGCAGGGAATCGGCATCGGCCGGCAGTGGCTGCTCGATCAGCGCGACGCCGGCCTTCAGGCAGGCGGCGAGATTGGCCTCCACGTTTTCCGGCCGCCACGCCTCGTTGGCATCGATGATCAGCCGGGATTCGGGGGCACCTTCCCGCACGGCGGCGATGCGCTCCGGGTCCCCATCCCCGCCGAGCTTGACCTTGAGCAGCGGCCGGTGCGCCGCCGTGCGGGCGGCCTCGCCCATGCTCTCGGGTGTGCCGAGGCTCAGCGTGTAGGCGGTGATGGCCGGACGCGGCGCCGGCAAGCCGGCGATCGCCCAGGCGGGGCGGCCCTGGAGCTTCGCCTCAAGGTCGAACAGCGCGCAGTCGAGGGCGTTGCGCGCCGCGCCCGCCTTCATGCGCGCCATCAGCGCGTCCCGGTCGATCCCGGAAGCGATCGCCTCCGCCTGCCCCTCGATCAGGGCGCTGACGCTCTCGACGCTCTCGCCGTAGCGCGGATAGGGCACGCACTCGCCGCGCCCGATCCGGTCCCCGTCGGTGATCGTCGCCACCACCACGGCGATCTCCGTGCGGCTGCCGCGGGAGATCGTGAAGGCCCCCGCGATCGGGAAGCGCTCGACGGCGAGGGTCAGACGGCGGGCCATGGCGTCGGGTTTCCCGGTTGGAGCCTTCGGTCGATGCAGTCCGCGCCGTCATCGCGAGCGAAGCGACCCGGTGATGCGCGGCGCTGGAGCCCGTGGCGCGACCCTGGATCGCTTGGCTGTGCTCGCGAAGACGGTGCCGGAGCCAGCGCAGGCAGCGGTATCAGATCGCCGGGAAGTCGGCGACGATCCGGTCGATCAGCCCGTCGACGCCGAAGCGCACCGGGTCGGTGGCGGGGAGGTCGTGCTCGGACGCGAGTGTCTCGAGGAGCGCCCGGGCCTCGCCCTCGGCGAGCGCCTGGGTGTTGACCGCGATGCCCACCGGCTTGATCGCCGGGTTGGTCAAGCTGCCGAGCTGCACGGTGAGGTCGATGACCTGCCGGATGGTCGGCAGGGGGTGCTTCACGCCGCGCATCGTGGTGCGGGTCGGCTCATGGCAGACCACGAAGGCGTCGGCCTGCGCGCCGTGCAGCAGGCCGAGGCTCACGCCGGCGAAGGACGGGTGGTAGAGCGAGCCCTGACCCTCGATCAGATCCCAGTGGTTCGGGGCGGCCTCCGGCGAGATCGTCTCGACGGCCCCGGAGATGAAGTCGGCCACGACGGCGTCGATGGCGACGCCCTTGCCGGAGATGAATACGCCGGTCTGGCCGGTGGCGCAGAAATCCGCGTCGAGGCCGCGCTCGCGCATGCCGCGCTCCAGGGCCAGCACGGTGTACTTCTTGCCGACCGAGCAATCGGTCCCGACGGTGAGCAGGCGCCGCCCCGCCCGCTTGGTACCCTTGCCCGTGGGGAAGCGCTCGTCGGTGTGGCGGACATCGTGGAGCTGGCGGCCGCGCCGGGCGGCGGCCTCCGCGATGGCCGGCACCGCGCCGAGCTTGACGTGCAGGCCGCTCGCCACGTCGAGACCCGCCTCGATCGCCGCGACGATCTCCTTGACCCAATGGTCCGGCAGCACGCCGCCGGCATTGACGACGCCGATCACCAGGGTCCGGCAGCCCTTCGCCAGGGCCTCGGGCAGGGTCATGTCGGGGATGCCGAGATCGGCGGCACAGCCCGGCAGGCGCATCTGGCCGACGCACCATTCGGGGCGCCAGTCCTTGATCCCGTAAGCGGTCTTGGCCGCCAGCGTGTCGGGCACGTCGCCCAGGAACATCAGGTAGGGCGTGGCGATCTGCATCGGTCGAACAACCTTCTCCGGAGGCCGGCGCCCCGTCTATGCGGGATCGCGGGCGCCCGGCGCAATGCATGAGGCCGGCCAGGGCCGTGGACGCGGCCATCGACGGGCGCATGCCGGGGCTGCGCCATCCGGGGCGGGCGCCCGTCCAACCCTCTCCCTCGTCTCGAGGCGCCGGAGCGCGGCGGAGGCCCCGGAGGAGGCCTCCAGGGATCGCGCGCCTGGCGGGAGGGCTCCTTCGAGGCCCGCTCACGCGGGCACCTCAGGATGAGGTCGCGTTTGGGAGAGCCGATCTGACCCCGGAGGCGCGTGGCGTCCGCGCTCAGGCGGCGCGTCGTCGCGCGACCTGGGCCTCGTTCGCCACCGCCTCGACCGGCGACAGCAGGCCGGTCGCCCGGACCAGCCCCTCGGCCCCCGCCAGGGCGCCCGCGCGCAGTTCCAGCCCGAGGAAGCGCGCGCGCTCGAACGGGCCCGGCAGGGTCAGGCCCTCCGCGAGCGCCCGGTCGAAGCCGAAGCGGGCATAGTAGGGCGCGTCGCCGACCAGCAGCACGGCGCCGTGGCCCAGCGATTCGGCCCGGCCGAGGGCCGCCTGCATCATCACCGAGCCGAGCCCCTGCCCCTGGATCGCCGGATCGACCGCGAGCGGGCCGAGCAGCAGCGCCGGCCGGGCGAGCCCGGCCTCGACGTGCCACAGCCGCAGGGTGCCGACGAGCCGCCCGGCGCGCATCGCCGCGAAGGCGAGGCCGCGGGCCGGCAGACGGCCCTCGCGCAGGCGCTCCGAGGTCTTGGCGCGTCGGTTGCCGGGAAAGCACGCGTCGAGCAGGCGCTCGCGCGCCGGGACGTCGTGGCAATGCTCCGCGCGGATCTCGATCATGGCTGTGCCCTCCCCGGGCCGGAAAGCGGGAGAAGCGACGGTGTGACGGACGGCCGAGCGCCTTCCGTCAGTGCGGCAGCGGGAGATCAGTCCCGGCAGCCGAGGGCTGCCGGGATCTTCTGCAGCAGGTCAGATGACGATCTGCTGAAGGGGCGGGAAGCCGTTGAAGGCCACTGCCGCGTAGGTCGTGGTGTAGGCGCCCGCACCCTCGATCAGCACCTTGTCGCCGATCGAGAGCGAGACCGGCAGCGGGTAGAGCTGCCGCTCGTAGAGCACGTCCACCGAGTCGCAGGTCGGACCGGCGATGACGCAGGGCTCGGTCGCGTCCCCGTCCCGCGCGGTGCGGATCGGGTAGCGGATCGCCTCGTCCATGGTCTCGGCCAGGCCGCCGAACTTGCCGATGTCGAGATAGACCCATCGGACCTCGTCGGCTTCGGCGGACTTCTTCGAGACCAGCACGACCTCGGCCTCGATCAGGCCGGCATTGCCGACCATGCCGCGGCCCGGCTCGATGATCGTCTCGGGGATCTGGTTGCCGAAATGCTTGGTCAGGCCCCGGAAGATCGCCTCGCCGTAGCTCTCCACGCCCGGCACCGCCTTGAGGTACTTGGTCGGGAAGCCGCCGCCGAGATTGACCATGGACAGGCCGAGGCCGCGCTCCGCGCACTCGCGGAAGATCGCCGCCGCGGAGCCGAGCGCCCCGTCCCAGGCCTCGGTGTTGCCCTGCTGCGAGCCGACGTGGAACGAGATCCCGTAGGCCTCGAGCCCCTGGCGATGGGCGTGTTCCAGCACGTCCGCGGCCATCTCGGGCACGCAGCCGAACTTGCGCGAGAGCGGCCAGTCGGCGCCCGCGCCGTCGCACAGGATGCGGCAGAACACCCGCACCTCGCCGGCCGGCACGCCCAGCGCGTCGGCGGCCCGGGCGATCTTCTCGACCTCGGCCTGGCAGTCGACCGCGAACAGGCGGATGCCGAGCTTCAGGGCGCGGCCGATGCAGCGCTCCTTCTTGATGGTGTTGCCGTAGGAGATCCGGTCGGCGGTGGCGCCGGCGGCCAGCACCATCTCCATCTCGGCGACCGAGGCGGTGTCGAAGCAGGAGCCCATCTCGGCGAGCAGGCGCAGCACCTCGGGGGCCGGGTTCGCCTTCACGGCATAGAACACCCGGGTGTCCGGCAGGGACCGCGCGAAGGCGGTGTAGTTGTCGCGCACGACGTCGAGATCGAGGACCATCACGGGGCCTTCGTCCTGACCGAGGTCGCGGCGCACGCGCAGGAAGTCACGGATGCGGTCGGTCATGGTCGTCTCCCGGCACGGGTTCGCGAGCGCCCTTACGCGGGGCGCGCTGTCGAAGATGACGGCCCGAACGGGCCGCCGGCGTCAGGGGGCGATGCGTCGCGCGGACCCACGCGCTTTGGAGACGCGTGCATCAGTGCGGGCGCAGAGCACCCGGAAGCTGCCGTGGATTGGAAGGGAGGACCCCCACCGCACGCCGGGCAAAGAGAAACAAGCCTCTTCGGTGCCGGCCTGTGGAGGGCCGACGAGACCAAAAAAGCCCGTT
>Ga0316228_1002030_pt1 | contig 18763 bp, 23 predicted proteins | sample TBH18021metaG_FD_206005 | JGI IMG/M metagenome (GOLD analysis project Ga0316228, IMG submission 206005) | Freshwater microbial communities from Trout Bog Lake, Wisconsin, USA - TBH18021 | ecosystem: Environmental > Aquatic > Freshwater > Lake > Hypolimnion/Profundal zone | place: USA: Wisconsin... | reverse complement strand
GGGATGGCGCCAGCGCAGCAGCGCCTCGACCCCCAGGAGGACCCCGTCGCGGATCGAGAGCTGCGGCTGGTACCAGAGCTCGAACTGATCGCGGGCGAAGGCTTCGCGCAGTTCGTTGGCGAGCCGAAGCCGCTGCTCGACCCTTGTCTTCATCGCCGGCGCGAAGAAGGTGCGCCGGCCGCCGCCCGCGCTCTTGGCGCTGTAGAGGGCGAGGTCGGCGTGAGCGAGCAGCTGATCGACCCCGGTGGCGTCGCCCGGCGCCAGCGCGATGCCGATGCTGGTCTCGATGAACTGGGAGCGGCTCGCCAGTTCAACCGGCTGTTTCAGCGCATCGAAGATGCGGGTGGTGAGCGCGTCCACCCGCAGCGGATCGGCGCAATCGATCATCAGGATCGCGAATTCGTCTCCGCCAAGACGGGCGACGAAATCGTGCGGACCGGCGGCGGCGGTCAGGCGCGCGGCCACCTCGATCAGCAGGGCGTCCCCAGCCGAATGGCCGAGACTGTCGTTCACATGCTTGAACCCGTCGAGGTCGAGCATCAGCAGCGTGCACGGCGCCCGCTGAATGTGGATCGAAGCCCGCGAGAGGAGCGCGCTGCGGTTGGGCAGGGACGTCAGCGTATCGCAGTGCGCCAGATGCTCGAGCCGATTGGTGGCGGCGCGCCGGTCGGAGACGTCGCGGATGAGGGCGCCGAACATCGGCCGCTCGCCTTCGATCCACATCGACAGCGACAGGTCGACCGGCAGTTCGTGACCGTTGGCGTGAAGCGCCAGGATCTCGACCGCATGGCCCGCCATGCGCGATTCGCCGAACTGGACGGCGCGTTTCAGTCCGGCCTCATGCGCGGCGCGCAGGTGCGGAGGGATGATGATCGTCAGCGACTGGCCGATCGCCTGCGCGGCGGTGAAGCCGAAGAGATGCTCCGCCGCGCTGTTCCACGAGACGATGCGACTGTCCTGATCGGCGCAGATGGCGGCGGTCGCCGAGTTGGCGAGCATCTGCTCGAACCGGTGGCGACCGGACAGGGGCGGCGGGCGGGCGCCTTGCTCTTCCGGGTCGCGCTGTCGCATGCCCGCTTCATAGGTCAAACGGACAGTATGTGGGCGCCAGAAGCGCAAAAAGCCGCCGCGGCACCGAGGCCGCAGCGGCTTTTCACGAAGCGGCGAGCGCGGGCTTAGCCGCGGGCGTCGCCGCTCTCTTCTTCCTCGAACAGGTTGGCGGCGACGTCGGCATTGGCGCTCAGCCGGACCTGGTCGCCCTCCACATCGGCGACGAGCCCGCCCGAGATGTAATGATGATGCCCGTCATGCGCACCGCCCTCGCCGGCGCTGCTGTCCTTCTTGGTCAGCTTGATGCGGTCGCCTTCGACCTTGTCGACGGTGCCGAGATGGACGCCGTCGGCGCCAATGACTTCCATATGTTCACGGATCTGGCTGAGATCGGCCATGATAGTCTCTCCTTGTTGATGGTGATGGCGCCCCCTGAACGCGTAACGAGCACTAACGGCTCCCTCTTGCTTGGCCCCGGTGAACGGGCATGGTGCGCCCCTCTTGATTTGGGGGAGTCGCACGCGTGATCGACCGGTGGTTTTTGGGTGGAGTGCTGGCGGTCGCGCTGGCCGGATCGGGCGCGGCGCTGGCGCAGGATCGCGCTGGGCCGGCGGGCAAGGACAAGCCGGCGGCCGACGCTCCCGTCGACGTCGTTCCGCAGGTCGTCAGCAAACGCCTGTCGGGCAGCTTCGGTGGGCAGCGGGTCAATTATGTCGCGACCATGGGCGAGACGATTGTCAAGAATGACGATGGCGTGCCCGAGGTGGCGGTGGTCACCACCTCCTACGTCAAGGAGCCGCGCGATCCCAATCGTCCGATCACCTTCCTGTTCAACGGCGGGCCGGGCTCGGGCTCGGTGTGGCTGCAGATGGGGGCCTTCGGGCCCAAGCGCGTCGCGATTCCGTCCGACGCGCGCGACGACGGCGCGCCGCCCTATCCGATCGTCGACAATCCGGGCTCGCTGCTCGACGTCACCGACATGGTCTTCATCGACCCGCCGGGAACGGGCTTCTCGCACCTGATCGGCAAGGCCGACCCCAAGAATTATTATGGTGTAACCCAGGACGCCAAGCTGGTGGCGGGCGTGATCCGCCGCTGGCTCAACGACAATGGCCGCTGGGATAGCCCCAAATTCCTCGGCGGTGAGAGCTACGGCACCACCCGCTCGGCCGCGGTCGCCAACCAGCTGATGAACGTCACCTACAATGACGTCGGCTTGAACGGCATCATCCTCATTTCGACCATCCTCGATTTCGCGGCGGGGTCGGATGCGCAGGGCAACGAACTCGCCTACATGACCAACCTGCCCTCGATGGCCGCGACCGCGCTCTACCATGGCAAGGCGCAGGCGGCCTCGGTCGAGCAGTTCACCGACGAAGCGCGGCAATTCGCGCTCGGGCCCTATGCGGCCTTCCTGCTCAAGGGCCAGCGGGCGACCCCCGAGGAGCGCGCCGCCATCCTGCCGCAGCTGGCGAAATATACCGGGCTGAGCACATCCTATCTCGAGCGCGCCGACCTGCGCGTCTCGCCCGACCGCTTCTACAAGGAATTGCTGCGCGACCGGGGGCTGACCGTCGGTCGGCTCGACACGCGCTACACCGGCAAAGACTATGACAGCGCGGGCGAGAGCGCCGACAACGACCCCAGCTTCTACGGCATCGACGCCAGCTACACCGCGGCGATCAACAGCTGGGAGCGCCAGACGCTCGGCTTCAGGACCGACCGCGAATATCAGGCGATCGGCTCGGTCGGGCGCGACTGGGACTGGCGGATCGGCGGCCGCGACGGGAACAGCTATCTGAACGTCGCGCCCTACATCGGCACCGCGCTGCGCGAGAATAGCGGGCTCAAGGTGTTCGTCGCGCAGGGCTATTACGATTTCGCCACGCCCTTCTTCGGCGCCGAATACAGCCTGTCGCGCACCGGCATTCCGCAGGACCGGGTCCAGTTCCATTACTATCATGCCGGGCACATGATGTATGTGCGCGACGAGGACCGGGCGAAGCTGTCGAGCGACATCCGCGCCTTCATCCGCTCGCGCTAGGCTAGCGAAGCACGCCGGCTTTGCGCTGGCGCGCGGCGTACCAGAGCTGCAGCGCGACCAGCGCGATGATGACGAGCGGCATGTACTTCATCGCGCCCGCGCTCATCTCGGGCGGCGCGGGCGGGCCGAGATATTGGCCGGCGAAGCTCATGATCGCGCCGAGCAGGGACAAAGCGAAGGCGGTGACCGCCCAGCGGCTGCGCAGCAGCAGCAGGACGCTGCCCGCGACCGAACCCCACACGCCCAGCCCCCAGCCGACCTGCGCGAAGAGGGGCATGGCATCGACATAGGCGAGCACCGCGGCGGGATCGCCGGCGTTGCTGAGGTAGTCGGTATTGCGCAGCCGGGTCATGGTGTAGTCGTAGCCGCCGAAGGCGTTCCACAGGAGCGACAATCCGCCCACCAGCCACAGGTGCCATGGTGCACGGCCGGGGTTCGGTGCGGCATCGGTGTTGATCACGGTGTCGGTCATGGTCCAGCGCTCCCCTGTGCGGCCGGACCGGAACGCGACAAGTCCGGAAAGGCGTAGGGAGCGCCTCGAACGCCGCGCTGTCAAGCGAGGCTCACGCGAGGCCTGTGCAGCCGCGCGGAACCTGTGCCACAAGCGGCGGCAATGGCCACCGACCCTGACCGCCTGACCACGCCCGAGCGCACGAGCGAGGACGCCGACGCCGCGCTGCGGCCCAAGAGCCTCGACGAATTCGTCGGGCAGAAGGGCGCGCGCGAGAACCTCCGCATCTTCATCCAGGCCGCCAAGAGCCGGGGCGAGGCGCTCGACCATGTGCTGTTCTTCGGGCCGCCGGGGCTCGGCAAGACCACGCTGGCGCAGATTGTCGCGCGCGAGATGGGGGTGGGGTTCCGCGCGACCTCGGGGCCGGTGATCGCCAAGTCGGGCGATCTGGCCGCGCTGCTCACCAACCTCGAGGACGGGGACGTGCTGTTCATCGACGAGATCCACCGGCTCAATCCGGCGGTCGAGGAAGTGCTCTATCCCGCGATGGAGGACCGCGCGCTCGACCTGATGATCGGCGAGGGGCCCTCGGCGCGCTCGGTCCGGATCGACCTGCCGCGCTTCACGCTGGTCGGTGCGACCACGCGGCAGGGGCTGCTGACGACCCCGCTGCGCGACCGCTTCGGGATCCCGGTGCGCCTCAACTTCTACACGGTCGAGGAATTGCAGCAGGTGGTGCGGCGCGCGGCGCGGCTGCTCGGGGCCGAGCTCGCCGAGGACGGGGCCGAGGAGATCGCGCGCCGTAGCCGCGGGACCCCGCGCATCGCCGGGCGGCTGCTGCGCCGGGTGCGCGACTTCGCCCATGCCGCGGGCGCCGACCTCATCGACGCCGCCACCGCCGACCGTGCCTTGAGCCGGCTCGAGATCGACGCGCTCGGGCTGGACGCGATGGACCGGCGCTATCTCCTGATGATCGCCGATCTCTATGGCGGCGGCCCGGTCGGGGTGGAGACGCTGGCGGCGGGTTTGAGCGAACCGCGCGACACGATCGAGGACGTGATCGAGCCGTATCTCATCCAGTTGGGCCTGATCGCACGGACCGCGCGCGGACGGCAGTTGAACGGCCGCGCCTGGACCCATCTGGGCCTCAACCCACCCGCCGGCACCAGCGCCGGCCTGTTCGACGTATGAGGAGCCGTTGATGCCGCTGCTGCTTGCCCTCGCCGCCCAGGTCGCCGCCGCTCAGGCCGATGGGGCGCCCGATTACCGCAAGGATGCCAATTGGCTGTGCCTTCCGGGCCGGCGCGATACCTGCGCGGCGCCGCTGCCGACCACCGCGCTGTCGCCGCAAGGCTATGGGTCAAGCGGCCTGGTGCAGCCCGCCGCCGATCCCGCGATCGATTGCTTCTACGTCTATCCGACGGTCAGCCGCGACCAGGGCATGAACAGCGACCTTGCGGCCGAGGAAGAGAAAGGCGCGGCGCTCACTCAGTTCGCGCGCTTCGCGACCGTCTGCCGGCCGTTCGCGCCGATCTATCGCCAAATGACCGCTGCGGCGATCGGGGCGGCGGCGCTGGGCGCGGACCTCACCCCTTATTTCAACATCGCTTACGGCGACGTGCGCGCGGCCTTCCGCCAGTTCCTCGCCGAGCGCAGCAAGGGACGCCCGTTCGTGCTGGTCGGGCACAGCCAGGGGAGCTGGCTGCTCCAGACGCTGATCGCGCGCGAGATCGAGGGCAAGCCGATCGCGCGGCAAATGGCGCTGGCGATCGTGCCGGGCTACAATGTCCTGGTGCCCGCCGGGAAGCTCGTCGGCGGCACCTTCACGTCGACGCCATTGTGCACGCGCGCCGGGGAGCGGGGGTGCGTCGTCACCTACGCCAGCTACCGCACCAACAATCCGCCGCCGCCGGGCGCGATCTTCGGTTATGCCGACCGGCCCGGGATGACGGTCGGCTGCACCAATCCGGCGGCGCTCGGCTCGGGCGCGTGGGCGCCGCTCGACAGTTACTGGTATGCGCGTTCGGCGCTGCCGGTGCCGGGCGGGCCGATCAATTGGTCGAGTGAAGGCGCGCCGCCCACCCCGTTCCTCCGCACCGAGGGGCTCGCCTTGGCCCGCTGCGTCACCGCTGGCCCGCGCGGCTATCTGGAAGTGCGCACCAACGTCGTGCCGGGCGCCAAGTGGACCAACCGGATCGGCGGCGAGGTCGGCCTCGGCGGCTTTTTCCTGCCCGGCTGGGGCATGCACCTGTCCGACGTCCCCGAGGCGCAGGGCGACCTGCTGCGGCTGGTGGCGGCGGTGAGCAGGTAAACCCTGCCGCTCACCCTGAGTAGCGGCGTAGCCGCGTAGCGAAGGGTCAGGTGCGTGCTTCGATACGCCGCCCGCGGCGGCTACTCAGTATGAGCGGGTCAGGAGTGATCGATCCAGAACAACTCCTCCACCCGACGGTCTAGCGCCGCCGACAGTTTCAGCGCGAGCAGGGTCGAGGGCACGAAGACGCCATTCTCGACCGTATTCACCGTCTTGCGCGACACCGCGCAGCGCTCGGCGAGCTGGCTCTGGGTCAGCCCGAGCTCGCCGCGCCGTTCCTTGAGCCGGTTGGCGAGCCGCTCAGCCATCGCCGAGCGCGCGCCGCTCGAGCTTGCCGAACTGGAGCAGCGCGGCGGAGACCGAGGCGGTGATCAGCACGCGCACGGCCAAGCCGGTCTCGAGCGGCGCGAAGCTGTTGAGGACGGTGATGAACAGGCCGCAGATGAGCGCGACGACGAAGCCGCCCGCCATCGCGCAGCGACGGTGCGCGCGGGTCGTCTCGTCGTTCAGCGCGGCGCGTAAGGCCTCACCCTGAAACCAGCCGCCGCCGAACATCAGGATGACCAGTAGCAGCGCGACCCACAGGAGGAAGGGCCAGTCGAGGTGGGGCGGCTTGACCGCGTTGAACGATCCGCCCTGGCTTCCGAGAAAGACGATCGCGAGCGCCGTGGCGGTGCGCGCGCGCTTGGCGGCGAGACGGTCGGCCTGGTCGACGATGCTGTTCATCATGACACCCTCATGTAACCTCTAGGTTACAAGTAACCTATGCGTTACATCGGAGTCAAGCACCGCTTCATCGCGGTCGGTTTGCCCTTGTGTGTCCACCCCGGTAACGCGCCGCCATGACGTCATCATCGTTCGACACGCCTTTCCGCGGCGGGTTCGTGGGGGCGGAGCATCGCTTCGCGCTCACCGTCTATTTCGAGGACACCGACACCGCGGGGATCGTTTATTACGCCAACTACCTCAAGTTCATGGAGCGGGCGCGCTCGGACATGTTGCGCGCCGCCGGGATCGACCAGCGCGGGGCGATCGAGGACGGGACCGGGGTCTATGCGGTGGCCGAAGCCAACCTTCGCTACCTGCGCCCGGCCAAGCTGGGCGATGACCTGGTCGTCGTCAGCGCGGTCGAACGGGTGCGCGCGGCGAGTGTGCTCATTCACCAGCGAGTCATGCGCGAGGCCGAACAGCTGACTGACGCGCGGATCACCGCGGCTTTCCTCACTCCGGACGGCCGCCCGACCCGCCAGCCGCGGGAGTGGGTCACGGTGTTCGAAGCGATCGCGCGGGGAGAGGCCCGATGACCGGGACGCCCGAGACATCCAATCTGATGAGCCCGCTTGCGCTCTTCCTCCACGCCGACGTGGTGGTGAAGCTGGTGATGATCGGGCTGCTGCTCGCGAGCATCTGGACGTGGGGAATCATCCTCACCCACTCGGCCCGGCTGCGCCGCATCAACCGCGCGACCGACGGGTTCGAGAGTGACTATGAAGCCGCGCGCGACCTCGACGACCTGCATTCGCGGCGCGGCGGTGAGGCGCTGCCCCACGCGCGGATCATGACCGCCGGCCTGGGTGAGTGGCGCAAGTCCGTGCGGGCCAAGTCGCTCGACCGTGCCGGCGTGCGCGAGCGGCTCACCACCGTGATGAATTCGGAAGTGGCGAGTGAGCTAGACCGCCTGTCCGACCGGCTCAACATCCTCGCCACCATCGCCTCGGCGGCGCCGTTCGTCGGATTGTTCGGGACGGTGTGGGGGATCATGCGCAGCTTCACCGCGATCGCGGGAGCTAATAACACGAGCCTCGCGGTGGTCGCCCCGGGGATCGCCGAGGCGTTGTTCGCGACCGCCATCGGCCTGTTCGCCGCCATCCCCGCGCTGATCGCCTACAACCGGCTGACCCACGGCCTCGACCGGCTCGAGGCGCGGCTCGGGCGCTTCGTCGACCGCTTCCACGCGACCTTGAGCCGCGAGCTCGAGCAGGAAGGCTGATGGCGGGCTCGCTCCAGCGGCGCGGGGGCGGGCGCGGCGGACGCCGCGCGCCGATGGCCGACATCAACGTGACCCCGTTGGTCGACGTGATGCTGGTGCTGCTGATCATCTTCATGGTCACGGCGCCCCTGCTCGTCGCCGGGGTGCCGGTGGACCTGCCGCAGAGCCGCGCCGCCGCGCTCGACCAGCAGGCCAAGCCGGTGCAGGTCAGCCTGGATGGGCAGGGCGGCATCTTCATCGACGATCAGCCGGTCACCATCGCCGCACTGCCGCAGCAGCTCGCCGCTATCGCCGCGCAGCCCGCCCCGCCCGAGGGGCGCCGCGTCTACCTGCGCGCCGACAAGGGTCTCGATTATGGCAAGGTCATGGGCGTGATGGGCGAGCTCAATCGTGCGGGCCTGAACCGTGTCGCCCTCGTCAGCGTGGGCGGCGACCAGCAGCAGTGAGCGCGCGGGGCCTCGCGCCCGATCGCGGCGAATGGGGCGGCACCGCCGCCGCCGTCGTCCTGCACGTCGTGCTGATCGCCGCGCTGACCACCAGCCTCGCGCACGTGCCCCCGAAGCCCGAACCCAAGCCGATGGAGGTCGAGATCGTCGATTCCCCGGAGGTCGCGCTGACCGCGACGGCGCCCGCGCCGAGCCCGGCCCCCGCCGCGACGTCGCCCGAACCCTCGCCTGTGGCCGAGCCGACCCCGGAACCCTCGCCCGCGCCGCAGCCCACGCCCGCTCCGCCGCAACCCCGGCCCGACCCGACCCCGCCACAGCCCCAGCCGCGGCCGACCCCGGCCCCGCAGCCGCGACCGGCACCCCCGCGACCGGCGACACCGCAGCGCCCGACCGCGCGTCCGCTCGACGGGCTCACGATCCCCTCGGCCCCACGCCGCTCGCAGCTCGGCGCCGACTTCCTCAAGGGCCTTGGCAGCGCGCCGAGCGCCAAGCCGGCGTCGTCGGCCGCGACCTATTCGGCCGAAGCCAAAGCGAGCGTCGCCTCGACCATCGCGGCGCAGGCGCAGCGCTGCGCCAACCGCCAGCCCTTCCTTGGGGAAGGCGCCGACCAGCTCCGACTGCAGGTGCGGTTAAGCTTCGCGAAATCGGGCAATTTGCTACGCCCGCCAGCGATCATGGCGGTGGATGGCCCAAGTGACCTGCAGGCGAAATATGGCGACCGGCTCGAGGATCAGGTCCGCGCCATCTTCGCCGACTGCGCGCCCTTCCGCCTGCCGCCCGAGCTGTACGACACGGGGTCGGGCGGCTGGAAGGAAACCGTGCTTCGCTACCGGGTGAGGAAATGATGAGAGTGTTGACCCTGCTCCTGGCCGCGCTCGCCGCGAGCCCCGCCGCCGCCCAGGACAGCGATCCGCCCGAGGTGGTCGGCGGCAGCGTCCGTACCGCGCAGACGGTAGCGGTGCCGGTGCTGCCGACGCGCAATGCCGATCCGGGCCTCGGCGCCCAGGTCGCAAGCGTGATCGCCTCGGACCTCCGCTCGACCGGCGCCTTCGCTCCGATCGGGCCGCAGGGCCTTCCCGGCGTCAGCTTCGCGCAAGGGACCAATCCCGATTTCCCGACCTGGCGCTCAGCCGGCGCGGCGCAGCTCGTCAGCGGCTATGTCGAGGGCGGAGCGGCGGGGTCGCTAACGCTCGCCTGCGTCCTGTTCGACGTGCAGTCGGGCCGCGAACTGGTTCGCCAGGGCTATGCGGTGAGCGCGGGCAACTGGCGCCGCGCGGCACACAAGTGCGCCGATGCGGTCTACGCCAAGCTGACCGGGGAGCAGCCCTATCTCGACACGCGGGTCGTGTTCGTCGCCGAGACGGGGCCGCAGACCCGGCGCCTCAAGCGCATCGCGATCATGGACAGCGACGGGTCGAACCTGCGCTATCTGACCGAGGGCGAGGCGACGGTTGTCACCCCGCGCTTCTCGCCCGACGGCAGCCGGCTGGCCTATCTTTCCTATCAGGGGCGCCGTGGGCGGGTGTTCGTGATGGATCTCGCCGCCGGGACCAAGCGGCTGCTCGTCCCCGGGCTCGTCCAGACCAGCGCCCCGCGCTTTTCGCCCGACGGGCGCCGGATCGCCTTCGCGATGAGCGCGGGCGGCAACACCGACATCTACGTCACCAACGCCGATGGCAGCGGCTCGCCGGTTCGCCTCACCACCTCCCCCGGGATCGACACCGCGCCGAGCTTCTCGCCCGATGGCAGCCGGATCGTGTTCGAAAGCGACCGCTCGGGCGCGCAGCAGCTCTACGTGATGAACGCCGACGGCTCGGACGAGCGGCGGATCAGCCGCGGCGGCCCCTCGGCCTCGCCCGTGTGGAGCCCGCGCGGCGACACGATCGCCTTCGTCCGTACCGGTGCCTTCCGCATCGGCGTGATGAACCCCGACGGATCGGGCGAGCGGCTGCTGACCGACGGCTGGCAGGACGAAAGCCCCAGCTGGGCGCCCAACGGCCAGTTCGTCATGTTCAATCGCTTCACCCGGGCCGGCGCCACCGGTCTTTATGCGGTTCCGCTCAGCGGCGGTCCCGCGCGGCGCCTGCCGACCCCGCAGGACGGCTCCGATCCGTCCTGGTCACCGCTTCAGCGCTAAGGAGAATAGATATGCGCACCATGATACTCGCCGCCTCGATCCTCGCGATCGGCCTTGCCGGGTGCGGCCGCAAGCCGCTCGCCACCGCGCCCACCGCCGCCGAGCAGGGCGCGGGGGGCACCGCCGGCGCGGGCGCGAACAATGACGAGGTCGGGCTGGTCGAGTTGCCCGCGAGCCAGCAGGCGCTGGTCGCCGCCGCCGGGACCGACACCATCCACTTCGACACCGATCAGTCGACCATCCGCGATTCAGACCGCGCGGTCCTGGCGGCGCAAGCCAAGTGGCTGCTCGCCAATCCTAATGTCCGGGCAAGTGTCGAAGGCCATGCCGACGAGCGCGGCACGCGTGAGTATAATCAGGCGCTGGGCGAGCGGCGGGCCAATGCCGCCAAGACGTTCCTGATCGGCCAGGGCGTGCCCGAGGCGCGGTTGCTGGTGATCAGCTGGGGCAAGGAACGCCCGGTCGCGCTTGGCAACGACGAAGCCTCGCACGCGCAGAACCGCCGCGTGGTGACCGTGATCGTGCGGTGAGTTAAAAATCGTCATGCTGAACTCGTTTCAGCATCCATCGCCGAGCCGCACCGTGGGCGGAGAGATAGACCCTGAAACAAGTTCAGGGTGACGGTCATCTTCGTCCTTACGCCGCGTAGCGCTGTCCGGCGCCACGCCCCGTCATCGCCAGCCACGCGCGCGCCTGGCGCTGGGCCTCGGCGATCTCGCGCGCGGTCATCTCGACGCTGATCTCGGCGCGGCACTGCTGGCCGCGGGTGCAGCCGTTCAACGCCGCGAGATTGAACCACTTGTGCGCTTCGATAAGATCGACGCCCGTGCCCCCACGGCCCGTCGAAAAGCTCACCCCAAGCTCGAACAGGGCATCGACGTCGCCGGCTTCCGCGTCGGCCATCCGGCTGCGCAGCAGAAACTCGGCACTCTTGAGACTGATCGCCATTTCAAATTCCCCTCTGATGAGGGTGACGTTCGGCCCGACATCGCTAGCAAATGGTTAACGGCGTAATCACCCTTGCGACTGTTGCGGCGCTGCAACAGAAAGATTGTCGATCAAGCGGGTGGTGCCGAGCGTCGCGGCCGCGAGCAGCCGCATGGTCTGCCCGGGCCGATCGAGCGGTTCGAGGCTGTCGGCATCGACCAACGCGACATAGTCGATTTTGCCGAACCCAGCGTCGCGGAGCGCCGCTTCGGCGTCGGCCAGGACGGCCGCCACGGGCTCACCGGCGAGGATCCTAGCCGCCGCTTGCTGGAGCTGACGGGGCAGGGCCAGCGCCTGGTCGCGCTGCGCGGCGCTGAGGTAGGCGTTGCGCGAGGAGAGCGCGAGACCGTCGGGATCGCGCACCGTCGGTACACCGACGATCTCGACCGGCAGCCCAAGGTCGGTGACCATTCGCCGGATCACGGCCAGTTGCTGGAAATCCTTTTCGCCGAACAGCGCCACGTCCGGCGCGCAGGCGATCAGCAGCTTGGCGACGACGGTCGCCACCCCGGTGAAATGCCCTGGCCGCGCCGCACCGTCCCAGCGCTCGCTGACCCCGCTGACGCTGATCGTGGTGGCGAAGCCTTCCGGATAAAGCTGATCGGGGGTCGGCAGCCAGACGAGGTCGCAACCCTCTTGGCTCAGCAATGCGAGGTCCTGCTCCTCCTGCCGGGGGTAGCGGGACAGATCCTCGTTGGGCCCGAACTGGAGCGGATTGACGAAGATGGTCGCGGCGACCTTGTCGGCGCGCCGGCGACCTTCGCGGACTAGGGCCAAATGCCCTTCGTGCAGTGCACCCATGGTCGGAACGAGCGCGAGCGTGCCCTCGAGGTCACGCCGCGCGATCCGAAGATCCGCGATGGAACGGATGATTTGCACCGCGGATTCCCCTGCCGTAAACCGTTAACCTGCAAGGGCGCTTGGACGCGCACCGGGGGATGAATCAAGAGCGATGAGCAATCCGCACACGATCGTATTCGCCAACGAGAAGGGCGGCACTGGCAAGTCGACCACTGCGGTCCACACTGCGGTCGCGCTCGCCGCGTCGGGCCACCGCGTCGGCGTGCTCGACCTCGATCAGCGCCAGCGCACAACCACCCGCTATCTCGAGAACCGCGCATCGACGATGCGCCGGCTCGAGACCGAGCTGCCCCAGCCGGTGTTCGAAGTGCTCGAGGATCAGACGATCGAAGCGCTCGACGCGGCGGTCGCGCGGCTGGCGGCACAGGCCGACGTGCTGGTGATCGACACCCCCGGGCGCGACGACCAGGTGGCGCGCGCCGCCATCCTCAAGGCCGACACGCTGGTCACCCCGATGAACGACAGTTTCGTCGATCTCGACCTCATCGGCCAGGTCCACCCCGACAATTTCAAGATCACCCGGCCGAGCTTCTATGCCGAGCTGATCTGGAACAGCCGCACCCAGCGCGCCAAGACCACCGGCAAGAGCGTCGACTGGGTCGTGCTGAGGAACCGCCTCCAGCATATCCAGAGCCACAATCTGCAGCGCGTCGGCGCCGCGCTCGACGAGCTTGCCCGCCGGGTCGGCTTCCGGGTCATCCCCGGTCTGGGCGAACGCGTCATCTTCCGCGAGCTGTTCCCCAAGGGGCTGACCCTGCTCGACCTCAAGCAGCTCGGCGACGTCGGCATCGGCCACATTGCCGCCCGCCAGGAGCTGCGCGAAATGGTCGCGGCGCTGGGTGTCCCGGGCGCGGAGGCGAGGGAAGCGGCGTAGACGCCGTGCTACTGCGAAGGCAGGAGCCCAGTGCCTCATTTTGGTGCTTGCAATAAGGAAACTGGGCTCCTGCCTGCGCAGGAGCACACCGCCAGTTGAACAAATCGCCGCCTTCCGCGTAGGGCCGCGCAATGACTCACGCATTCCATCCCACCATCCTCCGCGAATATGACATCCGCGGAATCGTCGGCTCGACCCTGTCGGCGGATGACGCCTACGCGCTCGGGCGCAGCTTCGCGGCGCTCGCCAGGTCCGAGGGGGTGTCCAACATCGCGGTGGGCCGCGACGGCCGCACCCACTCGATGGAATTGCAGGACGCGCTGATCCGCGGCCTGACCGAAGGCGGCCTCGACGTGGTGCGGATCGGGCAGGGGCCCTCGCCGATGCTCTACTGGTCGACCTACAACCTCCCCGTTGGCGGCGGCATCCAGATCACCGGCAGTCACAATCCGGCCGACTACAACGGCTTCAAGATGCTGCTGAACGGCCGCTCGGTGTTCGGGGCCGAGATCAAGGCGCTGGGCGAACGCAGCGCCAGGGGCGAGTGGAGCGAAGGACAGGGGCAGGTCAGCGACGAGGACGTTATCGACCGCTATGTCGCGCGCCTCACCGAGGATTTCGAAGGCGGCGAGTACCGGATCGGCTGGGACGCGGGCAACGGCGCCGCCGGTCCCGCTCTGGACAAGCTGGTGAAGGCGCTGCCAGGCGAGCATCACACCATCTTCACCGAGGTCGACGGCCGCTTCCCCAACCATCATCCCGACCCGACGGTCGAGAAGAACCTCGAGCATCTTAAGAGCCTGGTACGTGAGAAGAACCTCGACTTCGGCATCGCCTACGACGGCGACGGCGACCGCATCGGCGCGGTCGACGGCCAGGGTCGGGTGATCTGGGGCGACCAGCTCGTCGCGATCCTGGCCGAGCCGGTGCTCGCCGCCGAGCCGGGCGCGACCATCATCGCCGACGTCAAGGCCAGCCAGTCACTCTTCGACCGGATCGGCGAACTCGGCGGCAAGCCGCTGATGTGGAAGACCGGACACAGCCTCATCAAGTCGAAGATGAAGGAAACCCAGGCCCCGCTCGCCGGCGAGATGAGCGGGCACATCTTCTTCAAGCATCGCTGGTATGGGTTCGACGACGCGCTCTACGCCTCGGTGCGGCTGATCGAGGCCGTCAACAAGTCGGGCAAGAGCCTGACCGAGCTGCGCGACGCCATGCCCGACACTGTGACCACCCCCGAGCTGCGCTTCCCGGTCGACGAGAGCCGCAAGTTCGCGGTGATCGACGAGGTGCTCTCGCGGCTCGAGCAGAGCGGCGCCACGGTCGATCGCACCGACGGCGCGCGGGTCAATAGCGCCGACGGCTGGTGGCTGCTGCGCGCCTCGAACACGCAGGACGTGCTCGTCGCGCGGGCCGAGGCGAAGGACCAGGCCGGGCTCGACCGCCTGGTCGCCGAGATCGACGCCCAGCTCGCCGCGAGCGGCGTCGAGCGGACCGAAGCCGACCACTAAGCGCGGTCAGCGCGGGCCCGGCCGTGCGTTGCTCGCGCTGACGCCGACCGTGATGCGGCTTTGCCGCTGCGCTTGCTCGGCCTGGTAATTCTCATATTCGCTGGGCTTGTCGCGGAAGGGCTGGCGCCAGTCCTCGCCCTTGGCGGCGAGCACCACGGCGGTGATCGTCCGCACCACGCCGGGCAGGATCGGGATCACCCCGCCACCCTGGCAGGCGGAGAGCTCCTTGGTGCAATCGGCGACCTGAGAACGCTCCTGCGGCGAGCGGGTGTCGATCGGCAGCGCCTCGCGCCGGCGCTGCGCGGCGAGGATCGACGGATCGATCCGGTAATCGTCACGCGGCCGCGCGCAGACGGTGACGTCGGCCTCCTTATCGCTGCGACAAGGGCGGTTGAGGAGGTCGATCCTGATAGGGGCGGGGGACGCCGCGGGCGCCGGCGGCGCGGCTGGCTCAGTCACGGTCAGCATCAGCAAGGCCAGCATCGCGGCGCTCCTTCGTCGTTCTTGTCCCCCGATCGCCGCCGCGACGCAAGCGAACGGTCAGCGGCAGACCTGCCCTTTGGTCCAGCCCTGCATCCGCGGCCGCCAGCGAGCCGTAACTCCCCCAGGCAGCCACCCCGGGCTGCCGCACAAAAACATGGGAGTGATCTCAACATGAAGCTCGTTCGCCTCACTGCTTTGACCCTTGCCGCCGCGGCGCTGCCGCTGGGCGCCGCCATGGCCAAGAACCCGATGGTCGGCGGCGCCGCCATGTACCCGTCCAAGACCATCGTCGAGAATGCGGTCAACTCGAAGGACCACACCACGCTCGTCGCCGCGGTCAAGGCCGCCGGCCTGGTCGACACCCTCAACGGCACCGGCCCGTTCACGGTCTTCGCGCCGACCAACGCCGCCTTCGATCGCCTGCCCGCGGGCACCGTCGACATGCTGGTCAAGCCCGAGAATAAGGCCACGCTGACCAAGATCCTCACCTATCACGTCGTCCCGGGTCGGGTGACCTCGGCGCAGCTCGCCGCCAAGATCCGCGCCGGCCACGGCAAGGCCATGCTGACCACCGTCGAGGGTGGCACGCTCACCGCCAAGATGAGCGGCCGCAACATCGTCCTCGTTGACGCCAAGGGCGGCAGCTCGACCGTCACGACCGCCGACGTGATGCAGAAGAATGGCGTGATCCACGTCGTCAACGCCGTCCTGATGCCGTAATCGCCTAGGTGCGTGGGGTTTGGCCCTCCTGTTCCCCGCGCACCGCCTGGTGGGAGTGTCCGTCATGCCCGACCTAGCCGTCGTCCCGGGCGCTCCCGCCGGGTTCCTCTTCCCACAGCGCTCCGACTCCGCCATGGAGCGCTGGATGGAGCAGCCCGTTTCCGAGCCAACGCTGGCCCGCCAGGAGCTGGTCCGACTGTTGCGGGACGTCGCCGGCGGCGACCGCACCGCGCTCCGTTCGATCTACGACCGTACCTCCGCCAAGCTTTACGGCATCTGCCTGCGCCTGACCGGGAGCGAGGAGGATGCCGCCGACGCGCTCCAGGACGTGTACCTCACCGTCTGGAACAAGGCCGGCCGCTACGAGGAAGGCCGCGCCAGCCCGATCACCTGGCTCGCGCTGATCGCCCGTAGCCGGGCGATCGACCTGCTGCGCCGGCGCAAGGCGACGCCCGACCCGATCGAAGCCGCGCTCGACATTCCCGACGAGCATCCCGATGCCCTGACCCTCGTCAGCGCCGGTCAGGACCGCGCGCGACTGCAGCATTGCCTCGGCACCCTCGACGATCGCGGACAGCAGATGATCCGCGCCGCCTTCCTCGACGGGCAAAGCTATCCGCAGCTCGCCGCTCGCGAAGGCGTGCCGCTGCCGACCATGAAAAGCTGGATCCGCCGCGCGCTCCAGCGCCTCAAGGGGTGCCTTGAGTCATGACCACCGACGAACCCCCGATCCTTCCCGACGATGACTGGCGGGCGGCCGAATATGCGCTCGGCCTGCTCGACGGCGCGGAGGCGGAGGACGCCGCGGTTCGCGCCGCCCAGGATCCGCTCTTCGCGGCCGAGGTGCAGCGCTGGCGGCTGCGCCTCGCCCCACTGCTTGAGGAGATCGCCGAGGCCGCGGTGCCGCCCGCTCTGTGGCCGCGCATCGCCGCCAGCCTCGGCGGGGCTGCACCGGCGGCCAGCGCCGCCGCTCGGGCGAGCAACGACAATCACAGCGGCGATCGCCGGCTCGCTTTCTATCGCCGCTGGTCGATCGGGGCGACCGCCGTCGCCGCCGCGCTCGGCCTATTCCTCCTGCTCGACCCGCGCGCCCAGCCGATCGCACCCATGCCCGTCACCCCGGCCGAGCCCGCCGCCGAGGCCCCGATGGTGGCGGCCATGGCCGCCAAGGGCAGCGACGCCCGGCTGGTCGCGACCTGGGAGCCGGGCGCGCGCAGCCTGACGGTCGCCGCCGCCGGGGACATGCCGAATGACGGCAAGCACAGCCACGAGCTGTGGTTCATCGTGACCGGTGCCAAACCGCGGTCGCTCGGCGTCATGCCGCTCACCGGCCGGATGCATGCGCAGCTCGCCGCGGAGATCGCCGCGGCGCTCAAGCAAGGGACCGTCCTCGCCGTCTCGGTCGAGCCGGTGGGCGGGTCACCGACCGGTCAGCCGACCGGGCCGGTCGTTGCGTCGGGCGCGCTGCTTCCTACCTGAGTGCATCCGAGCGCCGGCTTTTCGCGTAGCTTGGCCAGTTCCAAGGAGTCGTCATGAACCTCTCGCTCGATCGCCGTTCGCTGCTCGGCGCCGCCGGCCTCGGGGTCGCGGGCTGGGCATTGTTCCCCTCCGCTCCGGCCGACGCCGGCCCCTTCGCGGTGCAGAAGACACCCGCGCAGTGGCGCTCCCAGCTTGGCGCGGCGCGCTTCAACATCCTGCGCGAAGCCGGAACCGAAGCACCGTATAGCAGCCCCTTGAACAAGGAGCATCGCACGGGAGTGTTCGCCTGCGCTGGCTGCAACCAGCCGCTCTTCTCCTCGGCCACCAAGTTCGACAGCGGGACCGGCTGGCCAAGCTTCTATCGCGCGCTACCGGGGGCGGTGGTGACCCGGGGCGACAGGTCGCTCGGCATGACCCGGACCGAAGTCCTGTGCCACCGTTGCGGCGGGCATCTGGGCCATGTGTTCGACGACGGACCCAAGCCGACTGGGCTGCGCTATTGCATGAACGGGCTGGCGATGACGTTCCGGCCGGGAGCGGCGGCATGAGCCGCCGCGTCATCGCGCTCGCATTGGCCGCGCTGCTTGGCACCGCGCCTGCCGCCGCGGCCCCGGCACCGCGCGCCACCGCGGTCCTTGCCGGCGGATGTTTCTGGGGGCTCGAAGGCGTCTACGAGCATGTGAAGGGCGTCGTCGACGTGACGTCGGGATATGCCGGGGGCAGCGCGGCCGATGCCAATTACCCGGCCGTCAGTTCCGAGCGGACCAAGCATGCCGAGGCGGTCAGGATCACCTACGACCCGAGCAAGATCAGCTACGGCCAATTGCTCCAGATCTTCGTCTCGGTCGCGCACGACCCGACCGAGGTCAACCGCCAGGGTCCGGACGAAGGGACCAGCTACCGGTCGGCAATCTTCCCGCAAAATGCCGCGCAAGCCGCCGCAGCGCGCGCCTTTCTCGCCAACCTCGCGAAATCGGGCAGCTTCAAGCAGCCGATCGCCACCCGGATCGAGAACGGCAACTTCTACCCGGCCGAAGCCTACCATCAGAACTTCATGCGGAAGAATCCCTATTACCCCTACATCGTGATCAACGACCGGCCCAAGGTCGGTGACCTTAAGAAGCGCTTCCCGGCGCTGTATCACGACTGACTTGCTCCCCGCCGCCGCCGCGCGGCATGAGGCGAGGATGAGTGAAAGGATCAGGGTCGGGATCATCGGGCTCGGCGCGATCGGCGGCTGGCTCGCGGCGCGGCTCGCGCTGGCGGGTCACGCGGTCACCGGCATCGTTCGACCGGGCACGACGAGCGACGGGGAAGAGCTGGTCCTCACCGCCGACGGGGTCAGCCACGCGGCTTCGGTGCGGCTGGTGGCCGACCCGGCCGCGGCAGGCGTTCAGGATCTGCTGATCATCGCCACCA
>Ga0316228_1002027_pt1 | contig 18776 bp, 15 predicted proteins | sample TBH18021metaG_FD_206005 | JGI IMG/M metagenome (GOLD analysis project Ga0316228, IMG submission 206005) | Freshwater microbial communities from Trout Bog Lake, Wisconsin, USA - TBH18021 | ecosystem: Environmental > Aquatic > Freshwater > Lake > Hypolimnion/Profundal zone | place: USA: Wisconsin... | reverse complement strand
AGGTCGTCCTGCAATTGCACCCACAACATGGGTCCTTTAGCGGTGATGGCAATCGAATATCATATTATCACGGTCTATCGGGTTACCACAGTCCGAGGACTTTCCACCAAAGACTGCCGGCCCCCATCCAGATTACGGTGTGAACCAGTGATAAAATGAAACCGTTGCGCCACCAAATACCCTGTTCAACATAGCCGGCGCCGAAATAGATCGGAGCTGGCCCTGTACCGAAATGAGTCAGACAACCGCACAGATTGGCGGATATTGCAACAGTAAAAGCAGCCAGAAAGGGTGGAGCGCCGGCGGCCACCGCCACAGCGATCAGCGCCGCGTACATGGCGGTAACGTGAGCGGTCATGCTCGCAAAGCCATAGTGGGAATACAAATAAACCAGGAAGGCCACAAGCAGGGCAACCATCCAGCTGGTCCCGGTCAGAGCCGCGCCAACACCATTGGCGAACCACTTGATAAAGCCCGTGCTGTTGAGAAAGCCGGCTATACAAACAACACTACCCATCCAGATCAGGGTATCCCAGGCCTTATGCTCCTTGGTCACATCGTCCCAGGTAATAACGTCGGTAATTAGCATAATCACAATACCAAGGAAAGCCACCGAGGTTGCTTCTATCTTGGTGAGCTCCGAAGTCGCCCATAGAGCCAGCGAAATTGTGAATACCACGGACATCATTTTTTCCTTGGCAGACATTGGCCCCATTTTCTGCAGTTCCTCAGCCGCCAGTTGCTTGGCTTCTGGAGTCTTCTTCAGTTCAGGCGGGGTGAGCAGATAAATGACATACGGGACAACCGCCAGCCCGATTAATCCGGGAACGATCGCCGCCAGGGCCCAGGTGCCCCAAGTGATGTCGATACCCAGTGTTTTCTTGGCCAGCTCTGCCGATAATGGATTGGCCGCCATCGAGGTCAGGAACATAGCCGAAACAACAATATCAGTGTGGAACACAGCTGACATCAGAAAGCTGCCAATCCTCTTGGCCGAAGGTCCGGGATGGGAATCAAACGCCTGGCAAAGACTATTTACAATTGGGAAAAGCACCCCACCGGCCCGGGCGGTGTTGGACGGGGTTACCGGTCCGAGAATGAGATCACTGGCAGCCAGTGAATAGGCCAGCGTCAGCGAACTGCCGCCGAAGGAACGGGTGATGAGAAAGGCGATTCTCCGGCCAAGGCCGGTTTTGGCAAAGCCCTTGGCAAACAGGAAAGCTGAGACCACCAGCCAGACAGTGGTCCCACCGAATGCTCCGGTCAATACCTGGGAAATAGTCAACGTATTCGTAAAGATTGCAACAACAAGGCTTCCCATGGCCACCACGCCGTTGGAAAAAGGACCAAGAATAAAGCCGACAACGGTTGCCAAAAAGATCGCAAATAAGTGCCATGCCTGCGGTTTCAGACCAGCAGGAACCGGAGCAAACCACACAGCCACAAGGACGCCCACTGTAATCAGGGAATACGCCATTTTCTTGGACATAATATTCCTCCTTTGCTATTTTTCTAGAAATTTCCGACAATGACAAACCTATATTAAAAATAGCATCTGACGGCGGTAAATAATACCCTTTTGGTCATTATGGTCTTTAACGTCATTTCGGCTGAAACCGGCTTGGCTCTCTGGATCACGCCACAGCAGCGGAAAACCCCCGGGGGATAGTTGATACCATCTCCCAGGGGTTCTTAGATATCGGCGCGTTGTCTGAGGGCGCCGGGCCCGTCTTGAGCGGTTGCTACCTGCGCTTCGCCGAAGGTTTTCATATCATTCAGGACATGCAGGCTGGCGTCAATCAGCGACATTCCCAGCGCCGCTCCCGTTCCTTCCCCGAGTCGCATATCCAGTTGCAGATAAGCCGGAACACCGATGATCTGAAGCGCGATATTGTGAGCCGGCTCACAGGAAAGATGCGAACCAACCAGATAATCCCTGGCCTGAGGCGCCATCTTAACAGCCAGCAGCGCCGCCGCACTGGTAATAACTCCGTCCACCACAACCGCCGCACCACCCGCCGCCGCACCAAGCACGACTCCGACCAGGCCGGCGATTTCCAGGCCCCCGACCTTGGCCAGCACGTCCAGAGGATCGTCCGGATCAGGTCGGTTGACAGCGATCGCTTGTTGAATGATCCGGACTTTATGGGCCAGAGCGGCCTGGGAAATCCCGGTCCCTGGTCCGGCAAGCTCACTCGGCGGCTTGTCGGTATAACAGCCGATGATCGCTGTTGAGGGAGTGGTATTGCCGATACCCATCTCCCCCAGTCCAATGATTTTTGCTCCCTTGGCCAGCTCTTCCCTGACTATTTTTATTCCGATTTTAATAGCCGCCAGCGTCTGCTCACGGGTCATTGCCGCCCCTGTGGCCATATTGGCCGTCCCGGGAGCGATCTTCTCCCGGCGTAACCCCGGTAAATCCGGCAGCTCCGCGGCCACGCCGATATCCACCAGCACAAGCTCGGCTGACACATGTCGGGCAAAAACATTAATAGCAGCTCCGCCCCGGCAAAAATTCAACACCATCTGCGGAGTAACTTCCTGAGGATAAGCGCTGATTCCCTCAGCCGTTACCCCATGATCGGCAGCCATCAAAATAATGCTTTTCTTCAATTGATTCGGCCGGGCCTGCCGGGTAATTCCCGCCAATTTCCGGGCTAATTGCTCCAATCCGTAAAGGCTGCCCAGCGGTTTGGTCAGATTGTCGATACGAAGCTGGCACTGGTCCATAGCTTCACTATCCAGCGGCTTTATTGCTGCTATCAGTTGTTCCATCACGAAAATCCTCCCTTGTTCATACACTGCTGGAGTGGTCTTGCTGGGATACGCCGGCTTCTTCAAAAGTGGCCATTTCACTGAGCATTTTGATCGAAACATCCAGAAGATCCATCGCTAGAGACGCCCCGGTGGCCTCCCCCAGCCGCAGACCCATATCGATATAAGCCGTTAGGCCCAATAGTTCAAGCATCCTGTTATGGGCCGGTTCGGCTGAAAGATGCGAAGCCAGCATATAGTGCTTGCTCAGCGGCTGCAAGGCGTTGGCAATCAGCCCGGCAGCACTGGCGTTGAAACCGTCGATAACCACCATGCAGCGATTAGCGGCCGCGCCGAGGATCACCCCGGCCAGCCCTCCGATCTCAAAGCCCCCCACCTTGGCCAGCACATCAAGGCCATCAGCCGAATTCGGCTTGTTCACAGCCAGACCTCGCCTGACTGCGTCAATTTTTACTTGCAGGCGACTGTCCGAAATACCGGTACCCCGGCCGGTGGCCTCCTCGGGGCTAATCCCGGCGAAGACGGCGACGACGGCCGCGCTGGAAGTGGTATTGCCGATTCCCATTTCTCCGAGACTGAAACAGCTAAACCCTCGCTTAACCTGGCTATTCACCACCTCTATGCCGGTCTCGACGGCCTGAACAGCCTGCTCCCGGGTCATCGCCGGACCAAGGGTGAAATTTCGAGTCCCTGGGGCGATTTTTCGCTGCCACAGCCCTGGCAAGTCGGCCAATTCTCCGGCAATCCCCATATCCACAACCACCATATCTGCGCCGCAATGATTCGCCAGAGCGTTGGCTCCCGCGCCTTTGGCCAACAGATAATTCCGGGTCATATGTATCGTCGTTTCGATGGGATAGGCACTCACTCCCAGTTCGGCGACCCCATGATCGGCCGCCATCAGCACCATGCACTTGCCGGGAACCTTCGGCCGCTCCTCGCCGGTAATCCCCGCATACTGCCGGACCATATCCTCCAGCCGCCCCAGACTGCCCGGCGGTTTGGTAAGACTGTCCAGGCGGCTTTGCACCTTTTTCATCACCGCTTCATCCAAGGGCCTGATCTTCGCCAGTGTCTCCTGCAGCAAACTCATATGTTACCCCCATGCTTTTTATGAAAATCCTGATTGCGCTGAGCTTCAGCGCAGGCCGCCTATACTTATCTCTGTCAGCCGCCAATTGCGACAAACCAAAAAAGACTTTTTCGGCGAATAACACCAAAAAAGCCCTTGTCTCCCTGGGTATTACCCACCTTTTCCGCGAAGGTTTGTAAAGTCGGTAAAGGCAGGTCTCCTGGCTCCCGGATCATCGACTGCTTACGCCTTCCCCTTGGCGAGTGGCGTTGTAAGGTCTTCCCGGTACAGTGGCGGGACCGCGCGTCTGCATGTTATCATGCTCGGACTTCCCTATTATCCCCTGGGTAAGCAGGGGCACCTCACCGTACATATTCAATTGACTGTATTATATCAGCCATAAACTTCCTCGTCAACCGCCAGGAACGCCAGCCGCAACGACAAAAAAGCACCATCTCTGGTGCTTGTCAGGCCGATTCGCTGTGTGCATCGCTGGTTCTTCTATTACTCAGGCAGAGACACTTCCCGGTCCAGTCTGTCCAGAACCTTGTCCAAAGCGTTTTTCACCGCACTGGTCTGGTTGGCGAAACCAATAACCGCCTCATGCTTGCCGTTTTCGATAATCGTTGAATCATACAGGGCGCTTCCCTGGTTAACATCCATCACATTGACAAATAACGGAACAGTGGCGTTCCACACCTTCATCAACAGCAGCGCTGATGGAAAATTCAGCCTCTGCTGGAGAGAAACATACATCAGCTCAGTCCTGATGCTGTAGTCGACCTTCATCCGCCGCAGGGCAGCCTGAACAGAAGAGGGGTCCGCCGATCTCAGATCTTCAATACCTTCGCGCTTCAACCCGTCCAGGAGAACCTGACCGTACAGGACAACATAGCGGCCATCGCTAAATTTTCCTATCAGCCTTTCTTCAATCGCCTGGGACGCGTACCGGCCGCTCCGTTGCGATGAATTGTCCAGAACCGGCAAAATGGCCACCACCGGTTTTTGTCCGAACGCCGCCGCACAAACTGTACCCGCCGGAACCGCCAGCAGCAGAATAACCGCTAGCAGGATGGTTAATGAAAATGCTTTACGCATTACTACTATCTCCCCTATCCAAGTGGAGTTCGGCAAAAAAGACCGGGCCCACCATATGCCTTTGCAGCCCCAATATTTCTATTGTAGTATAATTGGGCAATAAAGTGCAAATACCTGCTGACATTCCCCTGTAATTTTTTAGGTTTATTCTGCTGCCTCGATTATTTTGCCACCAGCGGAAGAACAATAAGCGTTAGTCCTCTATCATGAGCGGCTGTCACTTGAGCCATATTTTTGCCGATCAGCAAAAGTATGGCTTACTACTTTGTGATAGCTGTTTTACGCTGAAAAACTTAACAACTAATCGAACAATATATAGTACACTAAGAATTTTCTAAATAATACAAATTTTTACACTCAATTGGAGGAATTTGTTAAATAAAGTCGAATATTGAAAAACATATAAGAAAATTACAATTATATTACTAGGAGGCGACAAAATGGTTCTTAATTCTGTGAAGCACAAAATTATACTGGCAATGATATTAACAGGATTGATTGGTTCGCTGGTCGTCGGCGTCTACAACATCTATGAAAATATCCAAGTCAATGCCGAAGAGGTAAAACAGTATCGCGTCGTCCTGTACGAACAATTCGACCGCAGCATCAAACTACAGGTCGAAACGACAGTGAGTCTTCTGCAGGACATTTATAACCAGCAACAAAAAGGTCTCCTTCCCGAAATGGAAGCCAAGAAACGAGCGGCTGATATCATAAGGAATCTCCGTTTCGACAAAGACAACTATTTCTGGGTGGATACTACAGAAGGAGTCAATGTCGTCCTTTTAGGGAGGGACCAGGAAGGAAAAACCCGTTATGAAGCCAAAGATGCAAAAGGATTTACCTTCGTAAAAGACGGCTTTATTGCCAATGGCATCAAACCCGAAGGCGGCTATACCGACTACTGGTTTGCAAAACCGAATCAGACCGAACAGTTGCCGAAACGCGCATACACCTTGCTGTTTAAACCCTATAACTGGATTGTCGGCACAGGCAACTGGACAGATGATATCGATGCTTTTGCTCAGAAAAAGATGCAAGAACAAGCCGCCCAGTTGAAAACCAAAATCATGATGGGGATTTTGTTCTGTCTGCTCGCGCTTGGGGTATCAGCAATACTTGCGTTCTTTCTGGGGAGCAGCCTTGTCAAGCCGTTTTTGGCGATGCGGGAGCATACCATGAAGATGGCAAACGGTGATTATTCCGCTGATTCCGACCAGTCGGTTATGAAACGAAACGATGAATTTGGCGATATGGCCAAGGCGTTTGATACCCTGACTAAGAACATGCGGAATGTTATCCGCAATATCATTCAGGCCACCGAACAGGTGGCTGCGTCTGCTGAAGAACTCACCGCCAGCGCCGAACAATCGGCCCAGGCCGCCAGCCAAGTAGCTATCGTCATCAGCGAAGTCGCAGCCGGCGCTGAAAGGCAGTTAAAGGCGGTTGACGGCACCACCTCCATCGTCGAACAAATGTCGGCAGGTATCCAGCAAATTGCCGCCAACGCTAACTCCGTCGCCGGAGCGTCCGCAAAATCGGCCGGCGACGCCCAAGAGGGCAGCAAAACAGTTGAGAAAGCAATCACCCAGATGGGAAATATCGAAGAAACAGTGACCCACTCAGCCCAAGTAGTCACCAAACTGGGTGAACGGTCGAAGGAAATTGGGGCGATCGTTGATACCATATCAGGCATTGCCGGCCAGACCAATCTCCTGGCGTTAAATGCCGCAATCGAAGCCGCCCGGGCCGGTGAAGCGGGCCGCGGTTTTGCCGTGGTGGCGGAAGAAGTCCGCAAACTTGCCGAACAATCCCAGGAAGCAGCAAAGCAGATCGCCGGCCTGATCGGCGAAATTCAGCACGATACCGACGGCGCCGTAGTGGCGATGAACCAAGGCACCAAAGAAGTCCGCATCGGGGCCGAAGTCGTAAATGACGCCGGAAAGACCTTCAAAGAAATTTTCCGGTCCTTCAACGAAGTAACCGCTCAAATCAGGGAAATATCGGCAGCCATCCAGCAGATGGCCGGCGGCAGTCAGCAAATCGTAGCCTCGGTACGCGATATCGACACCATCAGCAAACATGCGGCAGGACAGGCCCAGACGGTAGCAGCCACCACCCAGGAACAGTCGGCGACCATGGAAGATATGGCTGCTTCCAGTCAAACGCTGGCCAAGATGGCCGAAGAACTGACGCAAGCCGTCAGCAGATTCAAGATATAAGAAGGAAGAAGGAGGCCTGTTCCATGGCAGAAGAACAGCTAGTCCTGTTCAGTCTCGGCAACGAAGAATATGCCATATCCATTTCTCAAGTCAAGGAAATTATCCAGTATAAAGATGCCACTAAGCTTCCTAATACTCCCGAGTACATGGAGGGCATCATCAGCCTGCGGGGTAAGATTATACCGGTGATTGACCTGGCGCGGCGTTTGAACCTGGCGGCAACGAAATTGAATGATAAACGGGCTTTGATCATCGAGACGGCGGGGCAGGACATAGGGATCGTGGTGGATGAAGTGACAGAAGTAATCCGGCTCCAGGATAGCGCCATTGAGCCATCGCCGGCGGCAACCGGCAATGGGTATATCCGGGGGATTGGCAAGGAAGGAAATAGGCTGCTCATACTGCTGGACGTCGATAAGCTATTCGGCGAAGAAGAGCTTCAGGAACTGCTAAAGACAGGATAACAAAAGAAGTTGACACTCTGACTCCCCCCGACTTTATCGGGGGGAGTTTTTTCAGGCAGAGGCTGGCCGACCCGGTCTTGTGATATAGTGCAAGGCGAATTCAATATAGGAAAAATTCATAGCGCGATTGTTTGCTATGCGTTTTATTTATAGTATAATAGATTTCAGGAGGTGGAAAGCATGGATATCCGCCATCTGGAGTATTTCCTCGAAGTCGTGCGTCAAGGGAGCTTTAGCAAAGCTGCCGCCACTATGCATATTACCCAGCCCTCCATCAGCAAAATGATCAAAAGCTTGGAGGAAGACCTCGGGGTTCCTTTGATCTATCGCAACGCGAAGCAGGTGGAACTCACCGACGCCGGTCAGGCAGTGTTGGAACAGGCTCAGCAGATTGTTACCCTGTTTCAGAATTTGAGCGTCGAGCTTGAAGATGTCATTCACCTCAAAAAGGGCAAAGTTCGCATCGGTATTCCGCCGATTGCCGGATCGACCGTTTTCCCGCCGCTTCTTGGGGAATTCAACATAAACTATCCCAACATTCAGATCCAACTGTTTGAGTTTGGTTCCAAAAAAATCGAACTCGGCGTCCAGGAAGGGGCTCTCGATATTGGCATTGTCTGCACCCTGCCGACTAAGACCGATATTTTTGAAGTTCTGTCCTTTGTTGAAGATCCTCTGCAAGTAATAGTCCATCCCGAACACCGGTTAGTCGGCCATCCAGCGGTCGATTTCGCGGCTCTGGCCCCCGAATCCTTTGTCCTGTACAGTGAAGACTTCAGCCTATACGACCATATTCACCACCGCTGTAAACTGGCTGGGTTCCAGCCTAAAATCATCTGCGAGACTTCCCAGCGGGAGTTTATGACCCAGATGGTTGCCGCCAAACTCGGCGTCGCCCTGCTGCCAAGCAAGATATGCAGCGGACTCGACCCGAAAACCGTTGTAGCGATTCCCCTCACCGATCCGCAGATCTTTTTGCAGCTTTCGATTATCTGGCGCAAAGACCGCTACCTGTCTTTTGCTGCCCGCCGTTGGCTGGAATTCACCTCAGACCAGCTTGGCATTCCCCTCCCTACTATCAATCGCGGCTACGACAGCGTATAACCCAGGCATCCCGCGAACCGATAAAGAGCCTGCAACCAAGGATAAACCCTAGGTTGCAGGCTCTTCTTTGCCTGAGCTGTCAGCTGCTGATTCCGGAAAATATCTCACCAGCTTGCCGGACATCGACGTTACCGCCGCTCAGGATCACGCCGATGCGTTTTCCCTGTGCCGGGAAGGTATGGTGAAACAACGGCGCCAGACTGACTGCGCCTGACGGTTCGATGACTATCTTCAGGCGGGTCCACAGATAATACATAGTAGTGACAATCTCGTTTTCGCTGACAGTAACCATATCGTCAACAAGTGCCCGTACAAGGGGAAAGGTGATCTTTCCAAGGGACGGCGTCCGCAGTCCGTCGGCGATGGTCTGGGGATTGTCGATGCGTTGAAGCTCACCGGTCTTGAACGAACGGGTCGCGTCATCGGCAAGTTCAGGCTCCACGCCAATCACCTGGCACTGGGGCAGCAGATGCTTGCTGCTGATCGCGCTACCGCTGATCAGCCCGCCGCCGCCGCACTGGACAAAGAGATAGTCCAGTTCACCCACAGCCTCGATCAGTTCTTTGGCCGCCGTTCCCTGCCCGGCCACCACCTCTTCATGATCAAAAGGCGGAATCAGGGCATACCCGTATTTATCGATCAGCTGTAGGGTCACAGCCTCCCGGGAGACCTTGGCCCTGTCATAGGGAACAATACTGGCGCCATAGGCCTTGGTGGCGGCGAATTTCACCGCCGGCGCGTCTGACGGCATGACTATCGTGGTGGGAATATTCAGCAGCTTGCCTGTCAGGGCGATGGCCTGGCCATGGTTGCCTGAAGAGAAAGTGATGATCCCCTTCTGGCGGGCATCCGCCGGCAGCGCGCTCACGGCGTTATACGCGCCGCGGAACTTGAATGCCCCCACGCGCTGAAAGTTTTCGCATTTGAGAAAAACCGTGTTACCGGTATGCTCATCAAGTAGTCGCGAAGTCATCACAGGCGTCTTATGGGCCACGCCCTCCAGGCGTTTGGCGGCCGCTAAAACCTTTTCATACATAGGCTGATTCCCCTTTTTCGTGGTTTTTTTCCGCTTGCTGGAGGAATAACCTTCAGGGCAGAGAATGATAATAATTGCACTTTCAACAGTAGTTTGGCTAATTCCTCTACCGTAGCGAAGAAAAAAACGGTCAATTCATAAAGAGGTGACTATCCTTTGCTTAAAATAGCTATGGCTCAGATGGAAGTTATCCCCGGTCGGCCGGATTTAAATACCAAAACCATGCTGGCGATGATTGAAACCGCCCGCAGCCAGCAAGCGCAGCTGATCATTTTTCCTGAAATGGCCATACCGGGATACCTGCTGGGCGACACCTGGGAACAGCAAGCCTTCCTGCGCGACTGCGAAGAATTCGGCCGGCAAATCATCGCCGCCTCCAGCGGCCTGGCCATCATCTTTGGCAATGTCGGCATAGACTGGCAAAAAAGCGGCGACGACGGCAGGGTCCGGAAATACAACGCTTTTTTCGTTGCCCAGAACGGAAAGCTCTGCGGCGGCTCCAATTTCCCCTACCCCTTCCGGATCAAGACCCTGCAACCGAATTACCGTGAATTCGACGATACCCGGCATTTCTATAGCCTGCGCAAACTGGCCCTGGAGATGGATACCCGGGTCGAGGAACTCCTGCAGCCGGTGGGACTGGAGATCGGCGGACGCGAACTAAGGCTCGGCTGCATCCTCTGTGAAGACGGCTGGTGCGCCGACTACTGCGTCAAGCCCATCGCCACCTTACGTGAAAATGGAGCCTTGGACCTTATCATCAACATTTCCAGTTCCCCCTTCACACTGGCGAAAAACAACAAACGCAACCGCGTCTTTTCCAAACAGGCCAAAGAAACGGCCGTTCCGCTCGTCTATGTCAACAATGTGGGCCTGCAAAACAACGGCAAAACCGTCTACACCTTCGACGGCTTTAGTACCGTGTATGATAATCAGGGCCAGATTATCGCCTACTGCCCGCCCTTTGAGTCAGCCCTGAAAATTGTCGACCTCGATCTGGATGCCGGAGGCAGGAACCTGTCCCCTGTTCAAGTGCCTGACGACGGCGGCATGAACACCATTTATGACGCCCTGAACTATGGAATAAAAACCTTTTTGCGGCTTATCAACATGGACAAAGTGGTGGTCGGAGTCTCCGGAGGCATTGACTCGGCGGTGACTGCGGCGCTGTACGCTCATATCCTGGGACCAGAGAACATTCTGCTGGCCAATATGCCCAGCATCTACAATTCTCAGACAACCAGAAATCTGGCCGAAGAATTGGCCGGCAATCTGGGTTGCCAATATACCGTCATACCCATTCAGGAGGCGGTGGACCTTACCGTCAGCCAGCTGAGCAAGACCCCGGTGGTTGATTTGCGCAGCGGCAAAAAAACGACCCTGACCATCTCGTCGTTCGTGGCCGAAAACATCCAGGCCCGCGACCGCTCGGCCCGGGTGCTGGCCGGTTTGGCCGCAGCCTTTGGCGGCGGATTCACCTGCAACGCCAACAAAAGCGAGCTAACGGTGGGCTACTCCACCCTCTACGGCGACCAGGCGGGTTTTCTTGCCGCCTTGGCCGACCTTTGGAAACATCAGGTCTATGCTTTAGGCAACTACCTGAATGACACCATCTACCACGCCAGCGTCATCCCTCAGGAAGTCTTCCGTCTGGTTCCAAGCGCCGAGCTCTCGCCTGATCAGGCTGTGGATGAAGGCAAAGGCGATCCCCTCGTCTACCCTTACCATGATTACCTGTTCCGCGCGTTCATGGAATGGTGGAACCGGGCGACACCGGAGGACCTCCTTACCTGGTACGCGGCCGGCGAACTGGAAACACGTCTGGGCTGCGAACCGAAACTGGTCAGCCGCCTGTTCACCGGTCCGGAAGAATTTATCACCGACCTTGAACGCTGGTGGAAACTCTACACCGGAATGGGTGTCGCCAAACGAGTCCAGGCTCCTCCCGTATTTGCTATAAGCCGCCGCGCCTACGGTTTTGATCATCGCGAAGCGCAGAACCAGCCCTACTTTACCGCGAACTATCTTAAACTCAAGGCACAGCTGCTTGCCGCCACACGTCATTAATCGTTTCATTGCAAGGAGGCTTTCTGATGTACTTTGACAATGCCGAAGGGATGGTTTTTCGCCCACCGAGCGAAGCCAAAAGTCTGATATTACGCGTCACCATCGGGTGCTCCCACAACGCCTGCGCCTTTTGCAGCATGTACCGGGACGTGAAATTCCGGACCCGCCCAACCGAAGAGATAACAGCCCTGATCAGTCAGGCGGCCCGTCATTATCCCACTCTCCGCCGGGTATTCCTGGCCGACGGCAACGCTCTGGTCTTGAAAACCGACAAATTGCTGGACATCATGCGTCAGCTGCACGAGGCCTTCCCCAAACTCAGCCGCATCACCTGTTACGGCGGACCCCAGGATATCTTGCGGAAAACACCGGAAGAACTGGTTGCCTTGAAGAACGCCGGCCTTCAGATCATCTACCTTGGCATCGAAAGCGGCGACGATGAAGTGCTGGAAACCATCTGCAAAGGGGCTACCGGAGCGGATATGATCGCCGCCGGACAGCGGGTGATGGCATCCGGTATCAAGCTGTCGGCCATGGTACTCCTCGGCCTCGGCGGCAAAGAGCGCACCACCCAGCACGCCCTAAACACCGCCAAAGCAGTAAGCGCCATCAATCCCACCATGCTCAGCGCCCTTACCCTGATGCTGCATGAGGGCACCCCCCTCAGAAAAGCCGCTGATAACGGCGACTTCTTGCCCCTGTCTCCCTATGAACTGCTGCTGGAACTCAAACTGATGATGGAAAACATCGACGTCGCCAACCACTGCATCTTCCGCAGCAACCATGTCTCCAACTTCCTGCCCCTGGCGGGGACGCTGCCCCAGGACAAACAGCAGCTGTTGTCCGATATCGATCAGGTCCTGGAACATTTCAAAAACAAGACAACACCGACCTATAATAACACCGGAGCCTTTTGACACGAAAAAGCCGCCTGTAAAGGCGGCTTTTTTAGCGGCTGATCAGCCGGAATATAATCCATATCAAGCTGCCGGCGGCGATAAAAAACAAAGCCAGCGGCAAAAAAACAAAAAACAAAAATGCCAAAACAGCCCCGATCAGCAGTTTGGTCCCCAAGCCCATCTTGCCTGAGCCGAAGGTGACCTGGCGGACATAGACCCGGTGACTTGGACCGCCGCTCTCGTATTCGTAGTGACGCTCGTCCGCCTGTCCATTATCCAGCGTGACTCCCTGGAAGTTTTCCCGTTCCTCCCGGGTCAGCACCTGGACTTCGCCCCGGGGCCGCCCGCACTGGACACACTCCTGCTCCTGCGGCTCCATCTCCCTGCCGCAGCCCATGCAACGCATGACAGTCCCCCTCCCTTACACCGAAAATAGCGAATAGATAAATCCTTCCTCATTCAGGTACCGCGGATCGAATTTGGCCAGTTCCAGTGCTTTGAAAATCTTATCCCGGTTAGCGTAAACACTGGATGTCGAAACCTCGAAATCAACCGCCAGTTGCTCGGCGGAAATGCCCTGGGGGGAATTGATTTGAGCATAAACATAAATCACGGCCGCCGCCCAGGCGCCGGCTTTACGCACAACAACTTTGGTGAGCTGAGAAAAATCATCCCACAACCGCCCGGCGATCCGCTGGTCGTGAAGAGACAAACCGTACTCCGGCATCAAATCAGTGAACATCTCGCTCACCCTTTTGTCCGGCGTCCGCTGCCCGAAAGCTTTCGGAAAAGTTCGCCCCAACTGGTTGAAGGGGGTGACATTGACCTTGGCCAGAGTAATCAGGACATCCACCGTATGGCGGAAGGCCAGGGCGTGGCGGCCGAAAAAATCGGCCCAACTGGCCCCTGGCTGCTGAATTTCGAAAATCGCCTTCTGGCGGACCGCCTCTTCTTTGATACGGCGGCGAAGGTTGGCGCTAAGTTCGATGCTGGTAATATAGTTAACCATCACCGTATCCTCGGCGAACACATGGCCAAAGAACAGCATCTGTTTCATGGCTTTATAATCGAAGTCAGGATGCGGCAGCCGGAATTTTTCCTCGGTAAACAGGTTGATGCATTCGATCCAGTCGTGATTCACCACCCGATACACAGTAAAAACAGTGAATTTGGCGTTCAGCAAATCCCCGAGGATCTGCGTCTCCTCGGTGGTGAGATCATTGCGGCTGGCGCCGTAAAAATGCTTCAGTGGAGTCAGATCATTGCTCAACAGCCGATAATCGAACAAAAAATAATCCCAGAATTCCTGCCAGAACATGCTGAACTCCCCGGGTTCGGGATCAGGAATGGAGTTCAGCGGACCGGCGAAGAGAAACAAGCCCCTCTGAAAATCATCGTTAAACTCTTTTTTCTGGAAGAAGGCCCCAAGCTTCAGCATCAGGCCTTCGATAATATCTCCCACCATCGAATCGACTTCCGTGGCCAGCGCGCTGGTGCTCTTGCGCAAAATCGGACCCCGGTCTTCCACCAGTTTGACTTTTTTCCCGCCGGCGATCTCCTGAGCGGCAAGCTCCAGCTCGGACGTGTCGGCGACAATTTTTTTCAGGGCCAGGTGACGATAGAATTCAAGCAGCACCGCAAAGAAACGGCGGACCGGTTTCAGCGTAGCTTTAAATCCTTTGACATGACCGGCCAGCCAATGAATCACCCGGCTATATTCTTGATACGGGATTTCTTCCAGGTAATCGGCGTCGGTATTGTCCAGGTACAGCACAAACATCCTAAGATTCTGCCATATATCCCGCAACTCGTCGTCGGCAGCACCCTGCCAGGCCTTTTGCCGCAGGAAGCCCTCCACCCAGTCGCGGCTGATGGCTACATCCTCAGACACTTCCAGTGTGTAAAAATATTGAACTTCATCATAGACATTTTTCATCAAACCCAAGAATCTCCTTTTAAAGGGTAAAACCTTCGGGTATCATTATATCATTTTTCTCGCCAGGCTACCACCTCTACCCACTGACCACCAGCGCACAGCCCTTACCCACAACCAACAAAACCGGGCTTTTTCGATAAGTCTTCCCAATGTTGAAGTCTCGCTGTCACCGTCAACTTTGGAATGTGAACCCCCTTTTTATTCTAGCCGCCCATTTTTAACACCGACCGGAAATGCACTTTCGCTGTTATCATCTTTTGATAAGCCTCTGCCGCCTGTTCCAGGGGAAACACCTCAACCATCGGCAAAACTCCGGAAACAATACTGAAATTGATGGCTTCTTCCATACTGCCGGCAGAAAATCCGATAATCGAAAGTCCGTTTTGCAATAAACCCAGCGGGGAAATCTGGATCATGTCAGCCGGAGCCGAGACAATGATCATCTGTCCGTTGCGCGCCAGCCCGCCAACCAAGGCGGTGATCGCTTTACTGTCCGGGGCGGTGGAGAGAATAACCCTTGCTCCGCCATGATTCTTAAGCTCCCGGGCTGCGTCGGCAGCACTTGTATCAATATATATCTGCGCACCAAGCCTGTACGCCAATTCTTCCTTATCTGTGCCGCGGGACAAAGCAGCTGTTTTAAACCCAAGCTTTGCGGCATATTGCACTGCAAGATGCCCCAGCCCGCCGAGACCATGGACTGCTACCAGATCTCCGCCTTTGGCGCAGCAACTTTTCAGTGCGCCAAACGTAGTCCGTCCGGCACAAAGCAGCGGCGCCCCTTCGGCCGAAGACAACTCCTCCGGTATGGTGACAAGAGCCTCGGACCGGGCCACCATATATTCGGCATAACCGCCGTCGGTTGAAATACCTGTGATAAGAGAGTTTTCGCAGCCCCTGAAATCCCCCCTTCGGCATGCGCTGCAGGTAAAGCAATGCCCTCCGTGCCAGCCGACACCTACTCTTTGCCCCGGCTGCCAGGCGCATGTCTGTGCACCTACCCTGTCAATTGTCCCGATTACCTCGTGGCCCGGAATCCGTGGGTAGTTGATACCAGGAAAGTGGCCCTCCTTGACAATCGCATCCCCATGGCATATCCCGCAAGCCTCCACCTTAAGCAGGACTTCATTTTCCTTCGGTTCGGGAATTTCTCGCTGTACCACTTCGAAATTGCCGCCAGGAGCACTAACTTGAACAGCTTTCATGAACCCCATCATCCCACTCCCTTTTCTTGGTTTGATCTACACCTACACAACATGCAAAATTCCATTTTGTTCCACTATATAGCTAAAGGTTTACGAATGTCAACATGTAGCTATGCCTACAGAGCAGATCCGGCTATCATTTCAGTTCTCGCACAAAGGAAGGCCGCATTTGCGGCCCAGGCTGTAGACAAAACTCGCTTGCAAGCATCAGGCAGGAAGCGGGAGGGGCTTTCCGCAGCGGGATTCGCCCAAAGTCCATGGATAAGTGAAAACTAAAGACTCGGGAAAATCACCCGAGTCTTAGTTTCACTAATATCCCCTCACCGTCGGCAGTTTGTCTGCCGGTAACGGCGTAGGATATCATCCGTAGCGGAGGAATCCCCCTCCCGCTTCGTATTTCGTCTTCACTCTGGTCCGCATTTGCGGCCTTCTTGTCTAAAATTCGACGAAATTCCCTTTGCTGAATACCGGTACTTTCTTTCCATCCCTGGTGAGTCCGGTTATCGTCAGATCTTCAGTTCCGATCATAAAGTCCTCATGTACTAACGAGTCATTAATACCATGGGTCATAAGTTCATCTGCAGCCAGTTTCTCGCCGCCTTTCACACAGATTGGATAAGCCTTGCCGAACGCCAGATGGCACGAAGCATTCTCATCAAACAAGGTATTATAAAAAAGAATGCCAGCATTGGATATCGGCGAGTCATAGGGTACAAGGGCCACTTCACCAAGGAAACTTGCACCTTCATCGGTTTCAAGCAAGCTTTTTAAAATATCATAACCAACCTCGGCGGAAAAGTCGATAACCTTGCCATCCTTAAATGTGAGTGCGAACTTATCGATCATTGTGCTGTTATAGATAAATGGTTTTGTCGCGAAAACCTTACCATTCACGCCGTCACGTTTGGGGAGTGTGAAGACTTCTTCGGTCGGCATGTTGGCCATAAATTCAATGCCTGCAGCGTTCTTTTCCTCACCACCCTGCCAAACATGGCCAATCGGCAGCTCAATCATGAGGTCCGTACCGAGACTATTTTCGTAGTGCAAGAATTGAAAGCTATTCGTGTTCAAAAACTCCCGCCTGGATCGGAGCATTCTCACATGTTCAGCCCAGGCTGCCACAGGATCGGCCGTATCAACTCTGACGGTTTTCAAGATTGCGTCAAGAAGAAGCTCTTCCGCCTTAGCTTCACCAGGAAACACCTTATCTGCCCAGGCCTTGGTCGGCATGGATGCAACACACCAAGAATTTTCGTGATTCATCAATTTTTGACGATACTCGACGAGAGCCTTGCTGGAAGCTTTTTGTTGAGTGGCGATTCTGGTGGGATTAACCTCTTTAAGCAGTTCGGGATCTTCAGCGGCAATCGATATAAAAGCAGCTCCATGATTGACGTAATACATATAAAAGTCCCGCCGCCATTGAGGAAATTCACTAAACACCTCATCCGGCGCCAGCATAAACCTAATTTTAGCGGACAGCTCATCTTGCCACTGCATGACAACTTCTCTTGCCCCCTCCTTGTAGGCCGTCTCAGCAACAAGACGGGCAAAATCAGCGCACTCAATAGGGGACGTTATCACCAGAATTTGTCCTGCTTGAATATTTACGCCAATCTTAACAATAAGACGAGCATACTTTCTCAGCCGTTCATTCATGCAATCATTCCTTCGTTACATTCTTGACTATATTCTATGCCAAGACAATCACTAATACTCACTCGGTGTAAATCACCCTCCCGAGGAAATACCTCTACTATCCCGGGGAGTTCTGTTGCCCACTCACACAGTCAACCCTGCCGAACATCATTTCAAGTCTTTCGCAAACGATCGGTGGTAATGGCGGCTTAGATAAACTATGAAAATTGTCAGCCAAATGTTCAAGGGTGCCTGTCCCTGTTAAAGTAACGTCGATACCTTTAGTGTAACGGCAGAAGCGGTATGCTGCTTCGATGATTGATTCGGCATATCCATTGTCAATGAGAAAATCAAGGGTATCATCCTCTTTTACCATCTGCTCATCCACCTGTTGGTTCGCAATCATTTTTTGCACATCAAGTTTCAACTGTTGGGGATCTGATAAAGAGCCCCTGACTGCAAACATGCAAAGCGTCCCAACCTTTTTCTCCTTTGTCATTGGCAGAATCGTTTTCGCGGCGGACGGATTGAGCATATTGTAGCCGACCATGACTACCTCCCATAAATCATCAGCCAGAGCCAGCTTCAAAGCTTCATGGGTTGTGTCAGTACCAAAATGTTCAGTAATTCCGGCAAAACGAATTTTGCCCTTTTCCTTCATCCTTACAAGTTCGGGATAAAACCGATCGCGGACCGCTATGTACTCCTTGGGCTTTACACCATGAAGATGATAGATATCAATATAATCTGTCCCCAGCTCTTTCAGGCAATTATCCACGTTTTTTTCCAGGTCCTCAGTCGCTCTAATCGTACCATTTTCGCTATACGGAAATTTGGTGGAGATGACATAGCTGTCACGGCAAATACACTCAAGGGCCTTTCCCACAGCAGGCTGGGTACCGTAGACATGTGCCGTGTCAAAGAAATTTACCCCGTTATCATAAGCGTATCGAATAATGCTGCAGGCATTATCAATCCCTTTTGAAAACATTCCCAGTCTGCTATGTCCTCCACACCCCAGACCCACCACTGATACCTCAAGGCCGGTTCGACCCAGTATGATTGTTTCCATGATTATCCTCCGATTCTATACTTTTTTATGCGCCTCATAAAATTCATAATATTTTTTTTGTTCCCGCTTCAAAAGATTCGGCGTATCAAGCTCATAAGGGCAATTATTCTTACAGTGACCACACTCAATACACTGACTTATCAAATCCATTTTCTCTTTGAAGCTGTCTTCCAAGAACGGTTGATAAG
>Ga0316228_1002024_pt1 | contig 18786 bp, 21 predicted proteins | sample TBH18021metaG_FD_206005 | JGI IMG/M metagenome (GOLD analysis project Ga0316228, IMG submission 206005) | Freshwater microbial communities from Trout Bog Lake, Wisconsin, USA - TBH18021 | ecosystem: Environmental > Aquatic > Freshwater > Lake > Hypolimnion/Profundal zone | place: USA: Wisconsin... | reverse complement strand
GCGGCATCGATCTGCGGCGGCAAGGGGAGCTGCACGAGGATCCCGTCGACCGCCGGATCGCGGTTCAGCCGATCGACCAGCGCCAGCAGGTCGTCCTCGCTCGTGTCGGCGGGGAGCGGGTGGTGGAGGCCATGCATGTTGGCCTCGTCCACCGCCTTGTTCTTCGAGCGGATATAGACCGCGCTGGCGGGATCCTCGCCGACCAGCACGGTCGCCAGCCCCGCGGGCCGCCCTGCCTGCGCCCGGAAAAAGTCGGCCGCGATCGCCACCCGTTCGCGCAGCGCCTGCGCCGCGGCCCGGCCGTCGATCAGGCCGCCGCTCATGCGACGTCGCTGGCGAGCCCGCCGAGCAGCATCCGCACGATCTGGATCGCGATCAGCAGCACCACCGGTGACAGGTCGAGCCCACCGAAGTCGGGCAGCAGGCGCCGGATCGGCCGGTAGAGGGGCGCAAGCAGACGATCGATCGCCTGGAGGAAGCGGCGGACGCCCTCCGAATTGGTGTTGATGACGTTGAACGCCACCAGCCAGCTCAGGATGACCTGACCGATGACGATATAGCCCAGCAAGCGGAGCAGCAGGTCGGCGATGCCGATGAGAGCGAGCAGCATGGGCAGACGCTTAGCCGGGGTGCGTCAGCGGGGCAACACAGTGCGGCCCGTTCAGGGCGCAAATCGCTCCGCTTCGGCTTCGGCGAGGAACAGCATGAAGTCGCCCGCCGGATCGGTCCACCAGGTTCGCGGCGTCCACCCGCCCGCGGCGAGCAGCAGCCCCGCGCTCTCGGGCGTGTACTTGTGGCTGTTCTCGGTGTGGATCGACTGGCCCGCGTCCATCCGGAACGGCCGGCCGAGGACGCTGAAGTCGACCGCTTCCTTGGCCACCAGATGCATCTCGATCCGGCTGAGCAGGCTGTTCCAGCGCGCCTGATGACGAAACTTCTCGACCGGCACCGTGCCGCCAAGCTCGCGGTTGATCCGGCACAGCAGGTTGAGGTCGAACGCCGCGGTCACCCCTTGCGCATCGTCATAGGCCGCGACCAGCCGCTCGCGTTCCTTGACCCGGTCGAACCCGATCAGCAGCAGCCCGCCCGTGCCCAGCTCCTCGCGGAACAGGCGCAGCAGGTTGACCGCGCTCGCCGGCACGAAATTGCCGATGGTCGAGCCGGGGAAGAAGCCCAACTTGGGCTGGTTGCGGACCTGCGGGGGCAGGTCTATGCGCGCCGTGAAGTCGCCCTCGATCGGCAGCACCGGCACCGCCAGCTTGCGGCTCAGGACGGCCGCCTCGTTGCGCAGCATGCCCCCGCTGATGTCGACCGGCACATAGGCGGATGGCATGATCGCATCGAGCAGGATCGGGGTCTTGGTCTGCGCTCCCGCGCCCCATTCGACCACCGCCCGCCCGGGCTCGATCCACTGCGGCAGCTCGGGCGCAATCGCGCGCAGCAGCGCGGTCTCGGTCCGCGTCGGATAATATTCGGGCAGGACGGTGATGTCCTCGAACAATTCCGACCCGCGCTCGTCATACAGCCAGCGTGCAGGAATGGCGGGCGGTGACGCCGCGAGCCCCGAGAGGACGTCCGCCTTGAATTGCGGATCGGTATCAACGGCTGCGAGCAAGGCGAACTCCCATATACTGCCAGCGTGCGGTCGGCGGAAAGAAATTGCGGTACGTGGCGCGGCTGTGGCCGCGCGGTGTGGCGCAGCTTGCGCCCTTGAGCACCATCTGTCCGCTCATGAACTTGCCATTATATTCGCCGACGGTGCCCTCGGCGGGGGTGAAGCCCGGGTGGGAGAGAAAAGCCGAGCCGGTCCAGCACCAGACATCGCCGAACAGGCCTCCGCCAGCGCGCGGCCGAACGGCCTCGGCCCGGTCGAGCTGGTTGCCGCCGGCGGAATTCTCGCGGGCGGCAAGCACCTCATATTCGGCCTCGGTCGGCAACCGCGCGCCGGCCCAGCGGGCAAAGGCGTCGGCCTCGTAGTAGCTGATGTGGCTCACGGGGGCCGCCGGATCGAGGCGCTGGCGCCCGGCCAGGGTGAAGGAGGTGCCTTCGTCGGCATCCCAGTAAAGCGGCGCCGTGATGCCTTCGCGCCGCACCCAGTCCCAGCCATCGCTGAGCCACAGCCCCGGAGTCGTGTAGCCGCCGTCGGCGATGAACTGCTGCCAGTCGGCATTGCTGACCGCCGCCGCGGCGAGGTCGTAAGGCTCGAGCCACACCCGGTGCTTCGGACCTTCGCAATCGAAGGTGAATTCACCCGTTTCGGCACCAATGGCAACGAGCCCTTCATCGCCCTTGCGCCAAGGGGAGCCGTCGCCACTCGCCTCCGGCACCAGTGACGTCATGGCGCCGCCGGTTGGCGCCATGACGTCATAGGCCGGCTCGAGCGGGTTGGCGGCGAAGCCCGCGAGAATGTCGGTCAGCAGCAATTCCTGATGCTGCTGCTCATGCTGGATGCCGAGTTCGACCAGCGCCGCCGCGTCCGGCCCGAACGAGGGCAGCGCCCGCAGCAGGGCTTCGTCGACATGCGTCCGCCAGTCCCGCACCTCGGCGAGGCTCGGCCGGCTGATCATCCCGCGCCGGTGCCGCGCCAGTCGCGCGCCCTCGCCCTCGTAATAGCTGTTGAACAGGAACGGCCAGCGCTCGTCATAGGGCCGCGTTCCCGGCACATGATCGCGCAGCACGAAGGTCTCGAAGAACCAGGTGGTATGCGCCAGGTGCCACTTGGCCGGGGACGCGTCGGGACAGGGCTGGAGGCAGGCGTCCGCCTCGCTCAGCGGCGCGGCAAGGGCCATCGTCAGCGTGCGCGTCGCCGCCAGCCGCTCGCCGAGCGACACCGGGGGCGCGGTGATGGCGCGATGCTGATTCACTGGTCCTGCTTCACTCCGGGATAGGTCTCGCCCTTGAGCAGCTTCGCGAGATGCGCCGTGTTGGATGCGAGGGTCCTCGCGGTCTCGACGACCTTGTCGGGCGTCTTGGGCAGCTGGTTGAAATCGGTGCTGCCCATTGCTTCGCCGACCCAGTAGCAGGAGGCGCCGGCCGGGATCGTCCAACCGGTATCGTTGAGCGACTGGAAGACGTCGGCGCTGACGTTGTGCGCCCCATCCTCGTTGCCGACGACGGCCACCACGGCGAGCTTGCCGGAGCTTGGCATCCGGCCCTGATCGTCGGTCTCGCTCAGGAATGCGTCCATCCGCTCGAGCGCGCGCTTGGCGACGCTGCAGGTCTGCCCCATCCAGATGGGCGTCCCGAAGATGAGGATGTCGGCGGCGAGGATCTTGGATCGGATCTCGGGCCAGGCATCGCCCTCGCCCATGTCGCTCTCGACCCCCGGCTTCACGTCATGATCGGCCAGCCGGATCGTCTCGCTCAGCGTCACGCCGTGCGTTGCGAGTTCATCGGCGATGACCTTGATCATCGCATCGGTCGAGGACGGCTTGCCCCCGCTTGGCTTGAGACTGCAATTCAACGCGACGGCGGTCAGCGGCATGGACATCCTCCAACATTACGCCAGCCCAACGAGCCACGGCTCGGTTTGTGCCTCTCCCTTAGGTCCGGGTTGCCCCCGGCACCCACAGGACGTCACCCCCGCCCTCGGCCGCGACGACCCGCGAGGCCACGAACAGGTGATCGGACAGCCGGTTGAGATACGCGACCACCGCCTCGCCGACCGGCTCGGCGGCGGCCAGCGCCACCGTCGCGCGCTCGGCCCGGCGGGTCACCGCGCGTGCCAGATGCAGCGCCGCGACCGCGCGGCTGCCCCCCGGAAGGATGAAGCTGGTGAGCGGCGCGAGCCCCTCGTTCATCGCGTCGATTTCGTCCTCGAGCCGGGCGACCTGGCTCGGCAGGATCCGCAGCGCGCCCTCCATTTCGCCGGGGGTGGCAAGGTCGGCACCAAGGTCGAACAATTCGTTCTGGATGCGCAGCAGCGAGCTGCTCAGCCGATGGCCCTCCGGCAACTCGGCGATGGCCAGCCCCAGCGCGCTATTCGCCTCGTCGACCTCGCCGATCGCGGTCAGCCGGGCGCCTGCCTTGCTCACGCGGCTGCCGTCGACCAGCCCGCTGTCGCCCTGGTCGCCGGTCCGGGTGTAGATCCGGTTGAGCTTGACCAGCTTAGTGGCCCTTGCCGGCGAGCAGGAGCAAGGCGACCGCGACGAAGATCGCGATACCCTGGTAGAGGACACGCTTGCGCATCCAGTCCTGCTGCTGCTGCTGATTGCCGACCTTGCCCGAGGCCATCGCCATCACCCCCCGAACCAGCACGTAAGCGGTAGCGCCCATGGCGACGACGAGGAGGATGATCAGGAGTGGGGTCATAGCCACCCCTATTTAAGGCATTGCGAGGCGATAACTAGGTGGCAGTTGGCCGGTAGCGAGCGCCGCCGCCAGCGCCCCACCATCGACTCCGTCCGCGCGCATCGCCGCCAGCGTCGGCGCCTGGTCGCGTTTCGCGAGCCGCCGCCCATCCTCGTGCACCACGAGGGCATGGTGGAGATAGGTCGGCTCCGGCAACCCCAGCAGCACCTGCAGCAATCGCTGGACCGGGGTCGAAGGGCGGAGGTCGGCGCCGCGCACGACCAGATCGACCCTACTCGCCGCATCGTCGACTACGCAGGCGAGATGATAGGAGGAGGGCGCGTCCTTGCGCGCAAGAATCGCGTCGCCGATCTGCCCGGCATCGCTGGCGAAGGCCGTCCCATCGGCCTCGCGCCACCCCGGCAGCCCGGCGCGCGCGATCGCGCTGGCGCTGTCGAGCCGCCAGCTATGCGGCGTGCTCGCCCGCCGCTCGAAATCGTCGGGCAGACCGCGGCAGGTGCCCGGATAAGCGCTCCCGGCATCGCCGTGCGGCGCGGTCAGCGACGCGGCGATGTCGGCGCGGGTGCAGAAGCAGGGATAGACCAGGCCTTCCGCCTTGAGCGTCTCGAGCGCGTCGGCGTAAACCGCGACCCGCTCCGACTGCACCAGCGGCGCGTCGTCGGGCGCGAGCCCCAGCCAGGCCAGGTCTTCCAGGATGCCATCGACGAATTCGGGCCGCGCCCGCCCAGGATCGAGATCCTCGACCCGCAGCAACCAGCGCGCCGCCGCCCGCCGCCCGAGCACCGCGCTATAGGCGTGCCCCAAATGCAGCCGCCCCGTCGGCGACGGCGCGAACCGTGCGGTGGTCACCTTCTTGCCCCTCCCCCGCGGGGGAGGTGCCTGCCGACGGCAGCCGGAGGGGTGCTGTTGCGGCATACCCCTCTGTCGAGCTCCGCTCGCCATCTCCCCCAAGGGGGAGAAGCAACGGGGACTTGACCGCGAATCCGCAACTTGCGATTCATGACCCCGTCACATCGGCTTGGCATCCGGGTGACACAGGGAAGTGGCCGATAACGGCTTTCTCCTCCTGGGTGCGACGGGCCGGAGGGCGCAGGTTCGGTGGAAACCAACCGGAGGCCTTGCGCGCTCGTGTACCAGCCCGAACTCATCCGCCACCCCGACTCCTGTCCCGCCCTCGTGCTCAACGCCGACTACACGCCGTTGAGCTATTATCCCCTCAGCCTGTGGCCGTGGCAGACCGCGGTCAAGGCGATGTTCCTCGAACGGGTCGACGTCGTCTCGCACTATGAACGCGAGGTCCACTCCCCCAATTACGTGCTCAAATTGCCCAGCGTGATTGCGCTCCGGCAGTTCGTCCGGCCCAACGAATATCCCGCCTTCACGCGCTTCAACCTGTTCCTGCGCGACCGCTTCCGCTGCGTCTATTGCGGCAGCCACAAGGAGCTGACCTTCGACCACGTCATTCCCCGCGCGCAGGGCGGCCGCACGACGTGGGAGAATGTCGCCACCGCCTGCGCGCCGTGCAACCTCAAGAAGGGCGGCCGCACCCCGCGTCAGGCGAACATGCCGATCCACCGCGAACCCATTCGCCCGACCAGCTGGCAGTTGCAGGACCACGGCAAGAGTTTCCCGCCCAATTATCTCCACGATAGCTGGCGCGATTACCTTTACTGGGATGTCGAGCTCGACGCCTGAGCCGTTCGCCGATTCGGCGGTGGAGGTAAGAGTTCGTTAACCATTCCGCTTCATCTTTGGGGAATGGCCGGCACTGTTCCGCGTATTCTCGTCGTCGACCCCAAGGCTGCCCACCGGGCGCTCCTCGCCCGCCGTTTGGGCGACGAAGGCTTTCAGGTCGCGACCGCCGACAGCACCGGCGCGGCGATCGCGCAGATGCATCTCGCCACCGCCGACCTCGTCCTGGCCGAACTGGCGATGCCCGTGTTCGACGGCATCTCGCTGACCCACCGAATCCGCGCCACGCCCTTGTGGGCCGACACGCCCGTCATTCTGATCAGCGGCCGGTCCGAACATGACGGCATCGTCCGCGCGCTCGCCGGCGGTGCCGACGACGTGGTCGTCAAACCCTTCCATTTCGAAGTGCTGGTCGCGCGCATCGCTCGCCAGCTCGAGCGCGCCCGGACCGTGAATGCCCTGCGCGCCGATGTCGCCGCGATCGACGCCCGCCGGGTCGAACGCGCGATCGCTCTGGGCGAACTCCAGGATCGCTTCCGCGTCCGCGAAGCCGAATGGCGCGAGCGCGCGTGAGGCTTCAGCCCTGCGCCAGCGCCTCGCGCGCCACGTCGCGCAGGTCGTCGCGCCCAAGCGCCAGCGCGATCGTCGCCCGCACATAGCCCGCGCGGTCGCCGCAGTCGTGCCGCACCGCATCGACCTTGACCGCATGGAAAGGCTGGCGCCCGATCAGCTTGGCCATCGCGTCGGTGAGCTGGATCTCGCCCCCCGCGCCCGGCTCCTGGTCGTTCAGCACCTGCATCACCTCGGGCTGGAGGATGTAGCGGCCGATCACGCCCAACCGTGAGGGGGCGACCTCGGGCTTGGGCTTCTCAACGAGGCCCCTGACCTCGGTCAGATTGCCCTCGCTCGCGCCCGGGGTGACGATGCCGTAGCTGGCGGTCTTGTCGGCCGCGACTTCCTCGGCGCAGACGATGTTGCCGCCGACCTTGTTGTAGGCGTCGACCATCTGGCGGAGCGCGCCGGGCTCGCCCGCCATCAGGTCGTCGGGCAGCAGCACCGCGAACGGCTCGTCGCCGACCACGTGCCGCGCGCACCACACCGCATGGCCGAGGCCGAGCGGCGATTGCTGACGGACGCTGATGAGCTCACCGAAGCCTGCCCGGCTCGAGTCGAGTACCGACAGGTCCTTGCCCTTGCCCTTCATCGTCGCCTCGAGCTCGAAACTCTGGTCGAAATAGTCGACCAGGCTCGACTTGCCGCGTCCGGTGACGAAGATCAGCTGCTCGATCCCCGCCTCGCGCGCTTCGTCGACCGCATATTGGATGAGCGGACGGTCGATCACCGTCAGCATTTCCTTGGGCATGGTCTTGGTCGCGGGCAGCAGGCGCGTGCCCAGCCCCGCGACGGGAAAAACGGCCTTGCGCAGGGGCTTGATCGGCTGGCTCATTGGGGGGTCACCGGTCCTGTCTGATTGGTGGGAGTGTCGGTCTGGCCGTTGGTCTCGACTTGAGGCGCGGCCCCGCCGTCGGGCGGAGGCAGGTCGAAACGATCGGCTTGCCGGGGTTGGTTCCGTGCCTGGATTTCGTCGGTCCGCTGGGGCCGCGCGGTCGGCGGCAGCTTGAGCAGCTCGTCCACCGTCGGGGTCGCCAGCGCCGTCTTGGGTTTGACCGGCAGCGAGGAGCCGGGTTTGGGCTGGAGCGTGCCGACCCGGCCGCAGCTCGCAACTGCCGCCAGCGCCGCCAGCAGCAATGCGCTCTTCCCAAGCCACCGCCACCCTGTGTAGGCCATGCCCATGCGCGTCATCATGCTCTCGGCCGCCCTGCTGCTCATCGCCGGCTGCGATAGGCGTGTTTCCTCCAACGGCCAAGCCGCCGCCGACGCCAATACCGCCGCGCCGGTCAAAGCCGCGGCGAGCAAGCTCGACCGGAGCCAGGCGGGCAAGCCGCTGCCCGATGTCGACTTCAAGGATGGCGACGGGGAGCAGACCAGCCTTGCCGCCTTCAAGGGCAAGCCGCTGCTGGTGAACCTGTGGGCGACCTGGTGCGCGCCGTGCATCAAGGAGTTGCCGACGCTCGAGAAGCTGTCGACCACCGCTGGCGCCCCCCACGTCATCGCGCTCAGCCAGGACATGCAGCCGCAATCGACCGTCGCGGCCTTCCTCGACGAGAAGAAGATCGGGCTCGAAAGCTATCAGGACAGCGAGATGGCGATGAGCAGCGCCCTCGGGGTCCAGACGCTGCCGACCACCATTCTTTACGGCTCCGACGGCAAGGAGATCTGGCGCTACACGGGCGAGATGGACTGGACCAGCCCGGCCGCCGCCCGAATGCTCGCCGAAGCCAAGTAACCGTCCCCGCATTTCTCTGGAGGCCTGTTTCCATGCGTCTGATGTCGTCCGCTCTCGTGCTTGCGCTCGCCACCGCCGCGCCGACCCTCGGCCGAGCGCAGGCGGCCGCGCCGACCGCCGCCACCCCCACCAGCGAGGACGCGCGGCTGACCGCCTTCCTTGACTCCGAATTCGCCGCCGACCTCAAGCTTCGCCCCCAGCTCGCGACCCGGCTGGGCATGAAGGACGGCAAGAGCCTGCTCGACGACAATAGCGAGGCGGGGCAGCGGCGGCGGCTCGAGGCGCGCCGCGCCAGCGTCGCCCGGATGAAGGCGCAATTCGACCGCAACAGGCTCTCGCCGGCGGGACAGACCAACTACGACATCTGGCAGACCGAGCTCGACCGCGCCGAGCTGCAGTACCGATATCGCCGTTTCCAGCCGCCTTTCTATTCCTTCCTCTACTCGGCGCACACCTCGCTGCCCGACTTCATGATCAACACCCACACCGTCGCCGACACCGACGACATGGCCGCCTACAATGCCCGGCTGCGGGCCATTCCCGCCGTGCTCGACACCGCGATCGCGCAGAGCCGCCAGTCCGACGCCGCCGGCATCCGCGCGCCCCGCTTCCAGATCGAGCGGGTGATCAGCGGCAGCCGCACACTGACCACCGGCGCGCCCTTCGACGCGGGCAAGGATTCGCCGCTATGGGCCGACGCCAAGGCCAAGGTCGCCAAGCTGCGCGCCGCGAACAAGGTCACCCCGGCCCAGGCCGACGCGTTGCTCGCCGATGCCCGTGCCTCGATCCTCGGGCTGAAGCCGGTCTACGACCGCATCACCGCCTGGGCGCAGAGCGACCTGTCCACCGCCCCCAGCGGCCGGGTCGGCGCGGTCTGGCTTCCCGGCGGGCGCGACTGGTATGCGACCGCGCTCAAGATCAATACCACGCTCGACCTCACCGCCGACCAGATCCACGCCATCGGCCTCAAGGAAGTCGCGCGGATCGAAGGGGAGCAGGACGCGCTCGCACGCAGCGCCGGCTTCGCCAACCGCCAGGCCTTCTACGCCGACCGCGAGAAGCGCTTCCCGCCGACCGAATACACCGACGCCTCGCGACAGGACTATCTGACCCGCGCCAATGCCGTGATCGCGCGCAACCGCGAGCTGCTGCCCGCGCGCTTCACGGCCTTCCCGCAGTACAAGATGGAAGTGGTGCGCGAGCCCTCGTTCAGCGAGGTCGCGGGCGGCGCCGCCCATGCCTCGGGCCCCAGCCCCGACGGGGTTCGCCCGGGCCGCGTCTACGTCCACCTGCTCGGCAAGACCGAGGATCCGGCGGCGGTCTACGACCTCATGTGTCACGAGGGCGTCCCCGGCCATGTCATGGCGGGCGACATCCAGGCCCGCCAGACGGGCACCCCCAAGTTCCGCCGCGCGGGCGGCTATGTCGCCTTCAACGAGGGCTGGGCGCTCTATGCCGAACTGCTGTGCAAGGAAATGGGCGCCTATCCCGATGTCGCCGCCGACTTCATGCGCCTCGATGCCGAGTTGTTCCGCGCCGCCCGGCTGGTGGTCGACACCGGCATCCATGCCCAGGGTTGGACCGAGGATCAGGCGGTCGACTATATGATCAAGACCGGGCGGCAGGCGCCCGACAACGCCCGCTCCGAGGTGCGCCGCTACATCACGCTTCCCGGCCAGGCGACCGGCTACAAGATCGGCATGCTCAAGATCATGGAGCTGCGGCGCAAGGCCGAGGCCGCGCTCGGGCCGAAGTTCGACATCAAGGCTTTCGATGACCTCATCATCGCCGAAGGCTCGCAGCCGCTCCCCGTCCTCGAGCGCCGCGTCGACACCTGGGTCGCTTCGCGCCGCTAAGGACGTTGCGCGGTCCGGTTAGGGGTGCGACAGTGTCGACGGCGGGCGCCGAGCCTCGCCCAGTCGCGTCTTCCTCCTTGCCGAAGGATCGCGTCATGCCCCTCCTGTCCCGCGCCGCCGGTGCCGTTCTGGCGCTCACCTCTTCTGCGGCGCTGGCCGCCGACATGCTCCCGCTCAAGCAGGGCATTTACGTGCCCGTCGGCCGTCCCTGCAAAGGCGCCTCCAGCGCCGAGATGGTCAACTACTGGGGCGGCCGGTCGTCGATCGGTGCCGCGCAAGCCGGGTGCACGATCGCCCGGCTCGCCAAGCGCGGCAATGTCTACCGGATCGCCGATCGCTGCCAGGACATGCAAAGCGGCCAGAGCATCGGCGGTAACACCACCGTGCTGACCATCACGGCGCCCACCGCCTTCGCGATGGGCAGTATCCGATACCGTTATTGCGGGGAGCGGCCGGTCTTCTAGGCCGCGCCGCTCACTTCTTGGGCGCGGCGGCCTTCATTTGCGCGTCGAGCGCTTCACCGCTCTTCGCGATGTCGGGCATCAGCTTCATCATGTCGGGAAAGGCTTCGAAGGTCCCGCGCATGACATCGGGTTCGAACCACAGCCCGACCATCTCGCGCCCATAGGCCTGCCCGGTCGGGGTCGCGAGAAAGCCCTGGATCTCGGCCAGCTGTCGGGCGTCGAACTTGCGCGCCAGAGCCCGCGCCATGCCATCGCGGAAGCGCGGCTCGGCGACACCGCCAAGCTTGGTCATCGTAGTCTGGACGAAGGCCTTGCCCGCGGCGAGCTTGGCATCGAAGCTGGGGTCGTCGCGGCTCAGCATGACGCGCAGCGGCTCTGCGCTCGGCGGCTTGGCGGCGGACCCCTTCTTCTTGGGCGTCCCCGGCGGCATCAGTTCGGCGAAATCGGCCTCACTCATGCTGAGCACCCGGTCGACCATCGTGTCGACGAAGCCGTTCATCGCCTGCGCATAGGCGCCGTTCGGGAACATGGTCAGCGTCGCCTGCCGCGCCAGCGCCATGCGTGCGGGATCGGGCTCGGGGCCGGCGGGGAACATCCGGTCCATGACCTTGGTCATGAACGCCATGACCTCGGCCGGGTCGGGCGTCTTGTCCTTGCTCGCTGGCGCGGTCTGGACGACCGGCGGCTTGGCCGAACTCGGCGTGGTCTTGGGCGACGTGGCAGCGGAAGCCGCCAGCGCGAACAACATGGTCAGTGACATCGGATCAATTCCCCCCTGTTTCGCGCGGAATGTACCGCGCCCGCCGAGGCGAGCAATCCGGGTTGCGCCATCGCCGGTCGAAAAAAGAGCCCCGCCGGTCGGACCGGCAGGGCTCCTTTGATCGGTCGATCGCGCCGGATCAGGCGTGATAGATGAGGTCGGTCGCGAGGTTCACCGCCGAGCCGATCACCACGATCTTCATGTCGATCGAGCCGTTATGGTCGGTGTCGATGCCGAGCGTGCCGGTCTTGGCGTCCCACTTGACCCAGCCGTTGGTCGCGCCGCCGATCAGCGACAGGTCGAGCTTGTCGACCCCGGTCTGGAAATCCATCACCGTGTCGGTCGACTTGTCGTTGTCGAACACGAAGCGGTCGCTGCCCGCGCCGCCCCACAACTGATCGTTACCGCCAAAGCCGCGCAGCACGTCGTCACCGCCATTGCCCTTGAGCTGGTTGGCAACTTCATTGCCCCACAGCAGGTCACGGGCCGAACCGCCCGTCGCATTCTCGATCGTCACACCGTAGGCGATGGAGAAGTTCTGATATTCGGTGGTGTTGATGCCGCTGACGCCCGTGTCGGCGCGAATGCTGTTGCCGTTCGCGACCAGATAGCTGTTGCCGATCGCGGTGACCTCGCCCTGCGTGTAGGGCACGCCGCCGTCGATGTCATAGCCGGCGAGCGCCGACAGGCCGGCACGCGCCGCAGTGATCGCCGCCGCATCGGGGATGGCGCCGCCGATCGAGCTGAACGCGCCCGCGTGCAGGTCGAGGAACTGCGAGGTCGTAAAGCCCGACAGGTCGATCGTGTCCTTGCCGCCCGCATCGTAGATCGACAGGAAGGGGAAGGGGTTCTTGGCGAAATCGTAGATCGGATTGCCGGCGTTGGAGTTGAAGCCATAGACCGTGTCGCCCGCGCGGGTGGTCGGGTCGGCGCCATATTTTTCCTGGATGACGAAGATGTCGTGCAGCATCGGCGTCTGGTTGTAGTTGGTCGTCAGCGTGGTCCAGTTGATCGTCCGCCCGCCGGTCTCGTTCGCGTTCCAGTAGGACATGATCGTATACTGGCGCGAGTCCTGCGCATATTCGGCGCCGTTGGCGTAATTGACCGAGAAACCAGGACCGAAATTGTAGGCGCCCGGATGACTCAGCCCGAGCGTGTGGCCGAGTTCGTGCACCAGCGTCGTGGTGCCATAGCCGCCCGGCGTGAACCAGTTGTTGGTCCAGTTGCCGCCCTGATCCTCGGGCACATTGGGATCGTTGGTGAAGACGTCGCTCTGGAACTTCCACCCGCGATGGCCCGGATAATAAGCATAGGCCTGCGCCGGATCGAGCGAGTTGGCGAAGACGATGTCCGCGCCCTGTCCGTTGGTTTCGCGGAAGCTTTGCGGAATGAGGTCGTCCCACAGCTGGATCGCGGCGCGCGCGGCGGCCATCTGCTCGGGGGTATATTGCGACAGTCCGTAGGCCGAGGTGAACCCCGCGTTCGGATTGTTGTACAGCCCGGTCAGGTGAGCAAGGTCGAGGAAGGTGTAGGTGATGACCCCGTTCGACGCCTTGAGGTTCGGCCCCGCGTCGATGTGACTGGTGACGCTGTTGGGGCCAGTCAGCGGAAGGATCGGCTTGCCGCGGTACGACCCGCCAACATAATTATCGAGGCTCAGGAAGCTGCTAGGCTGGGTGTCGATCTTGAGCGTCACATCGCGCGGCACGGGCATCGAATCGGTCTCCTCCGCCGATCAAGCGGACCGGCTACGAAGACCAAGCTGTCGCGCTATTCATCCGCCGTCAACCATTTGTTAAGGTTATTTTCCGTTATGGGTCAGCCGCTTAGGCATAAACCCCGCCGTACTAGGCCGATCTGACGCTTCAATCGCGCAGCAGCTCGTTGATGCTGGTCTTGGAGCGGGTCCGTTCGTCGACCCGTTTGACGATCACCGCGCAGGCGAGGCTCGGGCCGCCGTCCTTGCCCGGCAGGCTGCCCGGAACCACCACCGAATAGGCTGGCACGCGCCCATACATCACCTCGCCGCTCGCCCGATCGACGATCTTGGTGCTCGCGCCCAGGAACACGCCCATGCTGAGCACCGCGCCTTTCTCGACCACCACACCCTCGGCCACTTCGGAGCGCGCGCCGATGAAGCAATCGTCCTCGATGATCACCGGCCCTGCCTGGAGCGGTTCGAGCACCCCGCCGATCCCCGCGCCACCTGAGATGTGGACGTTGCGGCCGATCTGCGCGCAGCTACCGACCGTCGCCCAGGTGTCGACCATCGTGCCCTCGCCGACATAGGCGCCGAGGTTGACGAAGCTCGGCATCAGCACCGCGCCGGGCGCGACAAAGGCGCCGCGCCGCACGATCGCCCCCGGCACCGCGCGGAAGCCCGCGGCCTTGAACTGCTCGGGCCCCCAGCCCTCGAATTTACTCGGCACCTTGTCCCACCAGTGGGCGCCCCCGGGTCCGCCCGGGATCGCCTCCATCGCGTTCAGCCGGAAGCTCAGCAGCACGGCTTTCTTGAGCCACTGATTGACCTGCCAGCCGTCCGCCGTCGGCTCGGCCACCCGCGCTTCACCCGAATCGAGGAGCCGCAGCGCCTCCTCGACCGATGACCGCAGGGTCCCGCAGTCGAGGTCGAGCTGGTCGCGCTGCTCCCAGGCCCCTTCGATGATCCCCTGCAGCTCGCTCACGCTTCGTCTCCCAATATCTCTTCCAGCCATTCGCCGACGTCACGGATCGTCTGGTCAATATGCCCCGGCTCGGCATCGTGGTTGCCGCGCTCGGAGCCATTGTCCACCCACACCGTGGTCATTCCCAAGGCCTTCGCCGGCCGCAAATTCTGCGCCATGTCCTCGACCATGCAGGCATTGCGCGGGTCGATCCCGAAGCTCGCCAGCATCAGCCGGTAGCCATGCGGATCGGGCTTGGGTTTCAGTTCCGAGGCGATGATGTCGTGCAGTTGCTCGAACTGGTCGGCCGCGCCGATCTTCTCGAGTACCCGCCGCGCATAAAGCGCATCGCCGTTGGTGAAGACGAACTTGCGCCCCGGCAGCCGCCCCAGCCCGCGCACCAGCCGCGCGTCCGGCGCGACCCGGTCCAGCGGGATGTCGTGAACATCGTCGAGGAAGTGATGCGGATCGATGTCATGCTCGACCATCAGCCCGGCGAGCGTCGTCCCATGCGCATGGAAATGCGCCTTCTGCACCCGCTTCGCCTCGGCCGTGTCGCAGCCCTTGAGCTGGCGGATATAGGCCTGCATCCGTTCGTCGATCAGCCCGAACAGCCCGGTCGAGGCGGGGTAGAGGCAGTTGTCGAGGTCGAACACCCAGTCGGTGATGTGAGCGAACGGTGCGGGCAGAGTGCACGGCATGGCCCTGCCCCTAGGCAAGGAGCCGCGCGCCCGCAAACACTAAGCCGGCGGCAACGCCTCGCCCACGATCCGCTCGGCCTGGGCGAACAGCGCCGGATCGACCGTAGCGCCGCTCGCCCCGCAATTCTCGATCACCTGCTCGGGGCGCGAGGCGCCGATGATCGCGCTCGACACCTCGGGGCGGCGAAGCACCCAGGCAAGCGCGAACTGGGTCAGGCTCAGCCCCGCCTCGGCGGCGAGCGGCTTGAGCTTCTGCACCGCCTCGAGCACCGGCTTCTGCAGCAGCCGGTCCATCCATCCACCCATCTCCTCGCTCGTCGCGCGGCTTCCTGCGGGCGGAGGACTGCCGGGATCATATTTGCCCGTCAGCACGCCCTGGCCGAGCGGCGACCAGACGATCTGCCCGATCCCGTTGGCGAGGCTGATCGGGAAAACCTCCTTCTCCGGCTCGCGCCACAGCAGGCTGTATTGCGGCTGGCTCGAGACGAACTTGCGCGCCGTGCCGACGTCTAGCGCCGCCTGGATCCGCTCGGCGGGCCATTCGGAAAAGCCGAGATAGCGCACCCTTCCGCTCTCCACCGCCGCAGTCAGTGCCTCGAGCGTCTCGTCGAGCTCGGTGTCCCAGTCGTAGCGGTGGCACTGGTAGAGATCGACATAATCGGTCCCCAGCCGATCGAGCGAGGCGTCGAGCTGCTTCTCGATCTGCTCGGCGCTGAGGCCCCGGTCGGTGTCGCTCATCGGGAAGAAGACCTTGGTCGCGAGCACGTAGGAGCTGCGCGGCCGGTCTTTCAGCGCGTCGCCGAGGAACTCCTCCGCCGCCCCGCGCCCATAGACGTTGGCGGTGTCGATGAAGTTGATCCCCTGGTCGAACGCGGTGTCGAGGCACGCGCGCGCCTGGTCCGCCTCGACACCCACGCCGTAGGTCAGCCACGAGCCCAAGCTGATCTCCGATACCGACAGATCACTGTCACCCAGGTTCCGATACTTCATGTCCGCGCTCCTATGTCGGGGGTGAGAACCTGCAGGGCTTGCGGTTCGATCCACCAAGGACGCCAACCCGCTCATGCTGAGTAGGAGGCGCAAGTCTCCGTATCGAAGCACGCACCTGTCCTTCGATACGCGGCTTGCAGCCGCTACTCAGGATGAACGGCGAGAGGGTGAAGCACGGTGGAAGGCTGCGCCAAATCCCGCTAGCGTGGCCCCGACCCATGGACATCTACCTTCCGATCGCCGGCATGTCCGTGAACGCCCCGCTGATCATCGTGCTCGGCTTCCTGGTTGGCATCCTGTCGGGGTTGTTCGGGGTCGGCGGCGGGTTCCTCACCACGCCTTTGCTCATCTTCTACGGCATTCCCCCGACCGTCGCCGTCGCCAGCGCCACCACCCAGCTGACCGGCGCCAGCGTCTCGGGCGTGCTCGCGCATATGCGCCGCGGCGGGGTCGATTTCCGGATGGGCGGGGTGATGATCGCCGGCGGCCTGTTCGGCAGCGCGGTCGGCGCGGGGATTTTCCGGCTGCTCCAGAAAAGCGGCCAGATCGATACGGTGATCGGCATCCTCTACGTCCTGCTTCTGGGCTCGATCGGACTGCTCATGCTGCGCGATGCCGCGCTTGCGCTGGGGTGGCTGAAAGCCGCCGCGCCCGACAGCCGCCCGCGCCACAACAAGTGGGTCGCCAGCCTGCCCGGCCGCTGGCGCTTCTACGCCTCGGGGCTCTATCTCTCGCCGATCGCCCCCGCGCTGCTCGGCTTCGCCGCCGGCATCCTTACCGTCCTGCTCGGGGTCGGCGGCGGCTTCATCCTCGTCCCCGCGATGATCTACGTCCTCGGCATGGCGGCGCGGGTGGTCGTCGGGACCAGCCTGGTGATGATCCTCGCGGTCAGCGCCGCGACCACCATGATCCATGCGCTCACCACCCGCTCGGTCGACATCGTGCTCGCCGCGCTGCTCCTTCTAGGCGGCGTGATCGGGGCGCAGATCGGCGCGATCCTCACCACCCGGATCAAGCCCGACCTCCTCCGCCTCAGCCTCGCGGTCATCATCCTGCTCGTCGCGCTCCGGGTCGCGCTCGGCCTGACCTACCGTCCCGACGAGATCTTCTCGATCGAATATCTGTGAAGCGCCGTCTCGCCCTGCTCCTCCTCGCGCCCGCCCTCATGGCGCAGTCGACCCCGCGGCTGGTGCCCGACATCTCGGCGCGGCGGATCGACATCCAGTATAGTTTCGCGGGCGCCCAGCTCCTGCTGTTCGGCGCGATCGTCTTTCCTCGCGGCCGAGTGCCTGACGCACCCGCCGACATCGTCGTGGTGCTCAAGGGCCCCAGCCAGCCGATCGTCGTGCGCGAGAAGCAGCGCCTCGCGGGCGTCTGGACCAACGCCGATTCGAACCGCTTCCGCTCGGCCCCCGGCTATTATGCCGTCGCCTCCTCGCGCCCGATCGGCGACCTCGTCGACGAACGCACCGCGGCCATCTACGAACTCGGCCTCCAGAACCTCCAGCTCTCCCCCGGTGGCGGCGCGCAGCCCGACAAGGAACGCCGGTTCGAGGCCGGGCTGCTCGACCTGCGCCGGCGCCAGGGCCTCTATGTCGAGGACCCCAAAGGCGTCGAGATCAGCGAGAACGTGCTTTACCGCGCGCGCATCGTCATCCCCAGCCAGGTCCCCGTCGGCACCTACACCGCCGAGACCTTTCTGATCGAGCGCGGCAAGGTGATCGCCGCCGCGACCAAGGAGATCCAGGTCGGCAAGTCGGGCTTTGAGCGGGTCGTCGCGGGCGCCGCGCGCCGCCATGCCTTTCTCTACGGGCTCGCCTCGGTCGCGCTGTCCCTGTTCCTCGGCTGGGCCGCCGCCGCCGCCTTCCGCCGCCGCGGCGCCTGAGCGACCTCACCGAATCTTAACCGCGATCGTCCTAAAGCCCGGCCTTACCCCCGCTTAGTGCTGTGGAGCCGGACACCGACATGAACGAAGTGAGCCTCAAGCAATTCCTCGACGAGCTCTCGAGCTTCAACGACGAGGACACGACCGGTGGCCACGTTCCCGCGCCCGCCGCCCGGCTCGAGCCGATCGGCGCGGTGCTCGAGATCGCGGGCTCGGGCTCGCGCATCCGGATGGATCCGGCCAAGCTGAACGCGCTCGCCAAACATCCCGACCAGTCGGTCGCCATGTCGGGGCAGGTCGGCAGCCAGGTGAAGATGGCGCTCGATAACAGTTGGCTGATCGCCAACGTCCGCACCATGAAGGGCGACGACGACGGCACCATCAGCGCGATGATCGACTTCCTCGGCGAGGCCGACCGCGACAGTTCCGACCGGATGGCCAATTTCCGCCGCGGCGTCACCCGCTACCCCATCCCCGGCTGCCCGGTCATGCCGGTGTCGACCGAAGACCTGCGCTCGGTCTTCGCCGCCTCGAACAGCGCGCACGTCGAGATCGGCACCGTCTACCCGACCGACGACATCCGCGGCGCGCTGTATATCGACCCGATGCTCTCCAAGCATTTCGCGGTCCTGGGCTCGACCGGTACCGGCAAGTCGACGTCGGTCGCGCTCATCCTCCACCGCATCTCGAGCTACTCGCCCGAGGGTCACATCGTGATGATCGACCCGCACGGCGAATATAGCGCCGCCTTCAAGGGCATTGGCGAGCTGTTCAACGTCGACAATCTCCAGCTCCCCTACTGGTTGCTGAACTTCGAGGAGCATTGCGAAGTGCTCCTCACCACCGACGGCGCCGAGCGCCAGCGCGACGCCGACATCCTCGCCAAGGTGCTGCTCGCCGCGCGCACCAAGACCAAGGCCGCCGAGCAATATGGCAAGGTGACGGTCGATTCGCCGATCCCCTATCTGCTGACCGATCTCAACCAGATCCTGGTCAACGAGATGGGCAAGCTCGACCGCGCGGGCGACACCATGCCCTACCAGCGGCTCAAGAATAAGCTCGACGAGCTGCGCGCCGACCCGCGCTACACCTTCATGTTCTCAGGCATGCTGGTCAG
>Ga0316228_1002022_pt1 | contig 18807 bp, 10 predicted proteins | sample TBH18021metaG_FD_206005 | JGI IMG/M metagenome (GOLD analysis project Ga0316228, IMG submission 206005) | Freshwater microbial communities from Trout Bog Lake, Wisconsin, USA - TBH18021 | ecosystem: Environmental > Aquatic > Freshwater > Lake > Hypolimnion/Profundal zone | place: USA: Wisconsin... | reverse complement strand
AACCAACCTTGTAATGCGCACTAAGTATAAATTCAATAAAACATATGTGTTTTATTGACTAAAAAATGCATTAACAAAGTTGAAATTCAATTACTCGATTAAAAGATCAAGGAACTATCATGTCAGTCCAAGTTATTCCATTTGAAAATTTACGTAATGTAGATGTGCCATCAGTAGGCGGTAAAAATGCATCTTTGGGCGAGATGATTTCTCAACTGTCAGCAAAAGGTGTTCGTGTGCCAACTGGCTTTGCAACCACTGCAGATGCATATCGTGAGTTCTTAGAACAAAATGGTCTCGACGTAAAAATCAATGCCGAACTTGACAAACTTAATGTAGATGACACCCAAGCACTGGCGATTTGTGGCAAGCAAGTGCGTGAGTGGATTATGGACGCACCATTTCCTCCTGCTTTAGATAAAGCAGTTGCTGAACATTATGAAATGTTAATTGCAAAATCAGGCAACGGAGCCACATTTGCCGTTCGGTCATCTGCAACGGCAGAAGATCTTCCGGATGCATCGTTTGCTGGTCAACAAGAATCCTTTCTTAATATTCACGGTTTAGACAATATACTCCATGCAATAAAAGAAGTATTTGCTTCTTTATATAATGATCGTGCCATTTCATATCGTGTGCATAAAGGCTTTGTGCATGCTGATGTTGCATTATCAGCGGGTATACAGCAAATGGTACGCAGTGATATCGGCTGTGCCGGTGTAATGTTTACAATAGATACAGAGTCTGGTTTTAAAGACGTAGTATTCATCACTTCATCTTATGGTTTAGGTGAAACTGTAGTGCAAGGAGCGGTTAATCCAGATGAGTTCTATGTTCATAAACCATTATTAGCTCTGGGTAAGCCTGCAATCGTGCGTCGCACCATGGGTTCAAAATTAATTAAAATGGTGTTCTCAGACGCTACGCGCGCGGGGAAAAGTACAAACACTATTGAGGTAGATACCGCAGATAGCGACCGCTACTCACTTTCCAATGAAGACATTCTAGAGTTAGCTCGGTATGCAATGACCATTGAACAGCATTATGGTTGCCCTATGGACATTGAGTGGGGGAAAAACGGTATAGATAACAAGCTGTATATCTTACAAGCACGCCCAGAAACAGTGAAGTCACAAGAATCAGAAAAGAATGTGACAGAAACATTTAAACTTAACAAACATTCAGCCACACCTTTAGTTGTAGGCCGGGCAGTTACCCAAAAAGTAGGAGTAGGTCCAGTACGTATAATACTTGATCCAGCAGATATGCACTTGGTGCAACCAGGTGATGTTTTGGTTGCAGACATGACTGACCCAAACTGGGAACCAGTGATGAAGCGCGCAAGTGCATTAGTTACTAACCGCGGGGGTCGTACTTGCCACGCTGCAATTATTGCTCGTGAGCTAGGTATTCCTGCTATTGTCGGCTCAGTCAATGCAACCGATATTTTGCGTGAAGGTGAAATCGTTACGGTGTCATGTGCTGAAGGCGAGTCTGGTTTTGTTTACCATGGTGCGTTGGACTTTGAAGTCAACAGTCAAGCCACCGCGACTCTTACGCCTGCTCCATGCAAAATAATGATGAACGTCGGAAACCCAGATATGGCATTTGGTTTTGCCAAAACACCGAATGATGGTGTGGGTTTAGCACGTTTAGAATTTGTAATTAACAATATGGTTGGCATACACCCAAAAGCCATTTTAAATGTGGATGCAATGCCTGCAAGTATTCAGAAAACCATTAGAAATCGTGCACGCGGCTATGCCAACCCAAAGCAGTTCTATATCGACAAGGTGGCTGAAGGCGTAGCTACAATTGCCGCGGCATTCTATCCAAAACCAGTTATTGTCCGCACTTCAGACTTCAAGTCGAATGAGTACAAAAAACTGGTGGGAGGGGATATTTATGAGCCTGATGAAGAAAATCCGATGATTGGCTTCCGCGGCGCAGCCCGTTATATGTCCGAAGATTTCAAAGAATGTTTTTCTATGGAATGCACTGCCATGAAGAAAGTACGTGATGAAATGGGTTTAGTCAACGTTGAGCTGATGATTCCATTTGTGCGCACCTTGGCAGAAGCAAAAGCAGTCACAGAAATTATGGCTACAAACGGTCTTAAGCGTGGCGAAAATGGCTTGCGCTTAATTATGATGTGTGAAATCCCATCAAACGCCTTATTAGCTGAACAATTCTTAGAATACTTTGACGGCTTCTCTATAGGCTCTAATGACTTAACACAACTGACTTTAGGAATGGATCGTGACTCAGGCCTCCTAGCAGACGGTTTTGATGAGCGTAATGATGCAGTGAAATCCTTGATTAAAATGGCCATCAACACATGCAATCGCTTAGGAAAATATGTAGGTATTTGTGGTCAAGGTCCATCTGACCATCCAGACTTTGCCGAATGGTTAGTGGCTGAAGGCATACAATCAATGTCATTAAATCCAGATACTGTGGTCGCTACTTGGCAAAGATTGACTAAGAAATAATTACGTTTAATGCTAAATCGCACCGTATTTTTCGTGTCTGACAGTACCGGCATTACTGCCGGTGCTCTAGGTAAATTGCTAGAGCACTTTCCACGAACACACTTCACCCAAGTCCGCTTACCATTTACCGATACATTAGAGAAAATACAGCACGCTCAAGAAGAGATTCTCCAAGCAACCAAGCAAGATAGTGGGCGTCCTGTAGTGATTATGTCATTAGGCGATATCGCCTTACGGAACGCACTTAAAAAGTCCAACGCTTACTTTATTGATCTATTTTCAACCTTTATAGACCCCTTAGGTGAAGAGTTAGATCAAATGCCGCTGACTGGATCGGGTATTGCACATAGCATTACCAGAAGCAGTTACCACGACCGTATGGAAGCGATCAACTATACCTTAAACCATGATGATGGTATGACCAACTCTGGATTTGAGGAAGCGCAAGTGATTTTAATCGGTGTTTCCCGTTGTGGAAAAACTCCAACTAGTATCTATTTGGCTATGCAGTTCGGCATTAAAGCTGCTAACTATCCGTTGATACCAGAAGATTTCGAGCGTGGTACTTTGCCTTCAATTTTACATAAACACATAGATAAAATTTTTGGCTTAACTATCAAACCCGAGCGTTTACATTCTGTTCGAAGTGAACGCAGGCCTAATAGTGTCTACGCATCTTTAGATAATTGTCGTAAGGAAATTACTACGGCGGAAAATCTTATGCTTAATGCACATATTACTTGGGCAGATTCAACAAGCCGCTCTATTGAAGAGTTATCCGCGATTATTTTAGAAAAAATCAACCACAATGCTTAAATGCCTCCGGATTAATATCTACTTAATTTGCTTCTGCCAAAACCTGTAAAAAGGCTTCACCGTATCGATCTAGTTTTGCTTTGCCTACACCACTTATAGTAGCCATTTGTGATAAATTAACAGGCCTCCGATTAAGAAGTTCTAGCAGAGTACTGTCATGAAAAATTAAATAAGGTGGAACACCCTGCTCTCGTGCGAGCTCTGTGCGCTTGTCTTTAAGTAAATACCACAATGGATCTTCACTTACCGCCACGTATATCTCTTTAGCATTAGATCCACGACCAGCTTTACTCACTTTACGTTTAATCGACTCATTATCCCGACGCAACCACACTTCAGTTTCGCTTCTAAGCACTGGACGAGCCAACAATGTTAGCTTTAATCCACCATAAGCTTCAATATCTGCCTCTAAAAATCCACCTGCAACCAATTGCCTAAATACACTACTCCACTGCTGGTGCGTCAACTCGTTTCCAATGCCAAATGTACTCAAAGTATGGTGGGAAAACTGTTCAACTCTCGGAGAAGATTTACCTAGTAAAACATCAATCAAATGCAGCACACCAAAACGCTGGCCAGTCCTATATACGCAAGACAATGCCATTTGGCAAGCTTTTGTTGCGTCCCAAGTATTTACTGGCTGTAAGCAATTATCACATTGGCTGCAATCACCAGAATGGTGTTCCCCAAAATATCGAAGCAAAGCTTGGTGTCGGCAAGTGGTCGACTCGCAGAAGCCAAGTAACGCATCCAGCTTCTGCCGCTCAACTTGTTTGCGCTGCTCTGGAACATCTCCTGAGTCGAGCATCTTGCGCATACTTACCACATCACCTAAACCATAGGTCATCCAAGCATTGGCTGGGAGACCATCACGGCCAGCACGGCCAGTTTCCTGATAGTAGCCTTCCATACTTTTTGGTAAATCTAAATGTGCTACAAAGCGAACATTAGGTTTATCAATGCCCATACCAAAGGCAACTGTAGCGACCATAATCACGCCTTCTTCACGCAAAAATCTTCTCTGATTGGCATTGCGTATACTAGCATCAAGGCCAGCATGATAAGGCTGAGCATCCCAACCGCGCGATTTTAACCACGCTGCGGTTTCCTCAACTTTGCGTCTAGATAAGCAATAAATAATACCAGCATCATTGGGGTGCTCAGCTTCAATAAATGCCTCAAGTTGTTGCCTAGCGTTATCTTTAAGTGTCACGCGATAGCGAATATTTGGGCGGTCAAAACTAGATACAAATTGGCGTGCATTTTCTAGAGCCAATCGTTCTACAATTTCAGCTCGGGTTGGTGCATCCGCAGTGGCGGTTAAGGCAATGCGGGGAACAAGCGGAAAACGTTCATGTAACACTGTTAATTGTCTATACTCAGGACGAAAGTCATGCCCCCATTGAGAAACACAATGCGCCTCATCAATAGCAAATAATGCTATTCCAGACCTTTGTTCTATTTGATCAAGCAGTCCCAAAAAACTAGACATGAGCAATCTCTCTGGTGAGACGTAAAGAATATGGAGGTCTCCGCGCATTAATCGTGCGGTAACTTCACGCGCAGCTCCTGCATCCAAACTGGAATTTAAAAAAGCCGCATGTACGCCCAGCTGCTGCAACGCTTCAACTTGATCTTGCATAAGTGCGATTAAAGGGGATATTACTATTGCCACACCTTCACGCAATAGCGCGGGCAACTGATAACACAAAGACTTACCACCACCAGTAGGCATTAAAACCATAGCATCACCGCCAGCGGCGACGTGCTCAACAATTGCTTGCTGCTCACCACGAAATGAGGTGTACCCAAAAACTTCTTGTAAACGTTGCAGGGCTAAATAATTTGACATGGCAGACATTGTACACGCAGCATCGACCTTATCGACTCCTATTAAGACAGAGGAAATCTACTATAGGTCATAACCAGGACTTAGGAAGAAACTGAGCAAAATAGGGTAAAATACTGATTGTTTGATTGCCATCAATTCTGCAAGCCATAACGAGCATCAACATACAAAAGAATATGGTCAAAAAATCTCTACTCTTCATTTATCGCACCACACTTTGGGCTGTTGGTATTATCGCCAGCATTACCCTTGCCGCTGCATTGGTTATTCAGCTTGTGTTAATGCCAAATATTAATGAATATAAAGACAAAATTGCCAGTTTTGTAGAAAAAACTAGCCAGCGCAAGATTATCATAGCCAGTATCAAGGCTGATTGGCAAGGAATAAACCCCCACTTCACACTCTCCAATATCAAAATTTTTGATGCAGAAAATCGTCTAGCATTACAACTTAAGAATACTGAGTTATCGCTTTCATGGCTCAGTATTCTTTTGCTTGAACCGCACCTGAATCAACTTAACATTAATTCCCCTGAGTTAACCATACGTCGTATTAAAACTGGCGAGATTTTTGTCTCAGGGATTAGCATAAGCGGTGCATCAAAACCTGATCTAGCTAACTGGCTATTACGTCAAACAAAACTAAACATATTAAATGCTAAAGTTATATGGTTAGATGAAATGCGCGCTGCGCCAGCACTAAGTTTAGATCACCTAGATCTAGAAGTTTTCAGTCCACCTTGGCGAAGCCTGCTTAAAAACCACCGTTTAACTATGCGTACAAAAGTATCAACAGGTAGCATTTATCCAATTGAATTGAGCGGAAATATATTTGGCAACGATGTAAGCCAACCAGATCAATGGCATGGCAACATTAATATGAAATTAGAGAAGGCCGATTTAGCCGCTTTTAAACCTTGGATAGATTATCCTTTAGATTTACAGTCTGGCGTTGGATCGAGTTCACTTAAGATGAGTTTTGCAAATCATCAACTAGAGTCACTAACTGCTGACTTAGCATTAGATCAAGTACGACTTCTACTAAAAACTAATCCCGAGCCAGTGCTCCTAAACAAACTGAGTGGACAGTTAAGTTGGGAGAAGCTGAAAAATACAAAGCTGTTTAGTCTAACGAGATATGGTGAAAAAGCCAATCAAGGTGATTTTGGTCAAAAAATTAGCTTTAAAGACTTGTCTTTTATTACTAACAAAGACTTAAATTTACAAAATGCAGCCGCAAATTTAATTTTCAACACACAAGGTGACATTAAATTAGGCGTTGAGCTGGCCCATATAGATTTAGCGCTATTGAATACATATGTAGATTACCTGCCACTATCCGTGCAGATTAAACAAAAAATCACTCAAATTGAACCAAGTGGTCAACTCAACGCATTAAGTATTAAATGGGAAGGCTCAGCATCAACTACCAAAAAATATCAGTTAAGTACAAAATTTGATGGCTTGAGTGTGAAAGCCCTCAGCTTAAGTCCGGACATCAACATCCCTGGCTTTTCAAATCTTACCGGCGACATTAAAGCCAATGAAAGTAATGGCATACTAAAGTTACAAACACAAAATGCTCAGTTAAACTTAAAGCCTATATTGCGGTGGATGATTCCAACAGAAAGCCTTGAGGGCAACATCTCATGGAGCATAAAAGACCAAGCTTCTAGAGTCTATATCAATAATCTTAAAATTAGTACCCCGCACCTAGCTGGGACAATTAATGCTAACTATTTAATAGATGGCATCAATGGTGGGCTAATAGATTTAAATGCACATTTTAATCAAGCTAATCTAAAGTACGCCCCATTCTATTACCCATTAATTCTCGGGGAAGACACAAAAAATTGGCTAGACACTGCAATAATAGAAGGCCGGGCAGATGATATTAATTTAACAATCAAGGGTCGTTTAGCTGACTTTCCATTTGTTAATAGCAAAAATGAATTGGACAGAAAATTAGGATTATTCAGAGTCACGGCAAATATCCATGATGCAAAATTAGCCTATGGTGAAGACTGGCCAAGTATTGAAGGTCTAAGTCTAAACATGCTGTTTGAAGGAAATCGCATGGAGCTCAACGCATTAACAGGACACATTTATGGCAACCAAATTGTAAAAAGTAAGGTTACTATTCCACAATTAGACGCTAAGAACCCCATGCTTAATATTGTTAGCGAACTTAAAGGAACAGTACCTGAGCTAATCAAGTTTGTGAATAATAGTCCTGTAGCTACGGTAGCCTCAGGCTTTACCAACAACTTAGTCACAACTGGCAATGGAAAACTCAATCTAAGCCTAAAAATACCCTTGCAACATATCGATGCCACTCAATATTTAGGTCAATATCAAATAATTAACGCCACCATTTCTAATCCTGATATTCCAATGATAAGCCAAGTAAATGGTATCTTAGATTTCACAGAATCAAGCTTGAACGCCAAAAATATGAACGCCATTGCTTTTGGAACGCCTATTAGCTTCACACTAAATTCAGGCAAGGATAAAGTAATACATGTGTCAGCAAAAGGCAAAATGAATAGTGATTTATTTCAACAAATACTTGGTATGAAGCCTAACTCAGGTAAACCCATCAATTATGTATCGGGTAATGCCGACTGGCTAGGTGACATGACTATTCAAAAGTCACATATCAATATGGACTTGCGTAGTGATTTAGTCGGACTCACATTACGCTTACCGGCCCCACTCACAAAAGCTGCAAATGAGCGTTTAGCCCTCCATTTGATTAGAAAACAAGATGTAAATATAGAAATCATTAATGCTACCTTAGGAAACAGGCTGAGTGCAAAAGGAGGTGGTAGCCTCATCAATGGCAGGTTAAAACTCGATCGTGCAACGATCAATTTTAACAATGGGAAAGCCATTAGCCAGTTACCTAACAGCGACTTAATACTATCTCCTGGTCTTCAAATCAGTGGCGAGTTAGATCATTTAGATTTGGATGCCTGGCGTAATGTATTAAACACAACACAAGAATTGGTAACAGAAGAATTTATGTTACCAATTAAAAAGATTGCCATTAAAATCAATACCCTCGACATTTTTGGACGACGTATTAATCAATTAAAACTAACAAACATATTAGGAAAAGAAGGATTTCAGGCAACCTTACAAAGTAGAGAAATTACTGGTGATATAGAATGGTTAAATCAGAAAAATGGCAAAGTCGTTGCACATTTTAGTAACCTAACTTTCCCTGATTCGATACCCGGTCTTGAGGCTAGCCCCTCTATCACAAAAGATTTTAAAAAAATTAGGCAAGACTACCCTGCTCTCGACATTACTGCAGATAATTTTGAATTTAACAACAAGAATTATGGTAGCTTAGAGTTTGTTGCATCGCCACAAAATGATAATTGGGAAATAAAGAAAATTAAATTTAGCAGTCCTGATGGTACGATAAGTGCTGAGGGCCAATGGAACAATTGGATTAGAAACTCAAATACCAATCTCAATATACTTTGGGAAATAAAAGATTTAGGTAATGTCTTAAATCGACTTGGTTATCACGACACCATTAAAGGTGGGCAAGGTGAAGTGAAAGGTCAACTCAACTGGGCTGGGAGTCCACAAGATTTTAATACCGCGCAATTAAATGGAAGCTTACAGTTTGAATTACAAAAGGGTCAAATTTTGAAAGTGCAACCAGGTGTAGGTAGATTATTAGGCCTACTCAGCTTGCAAAGTTTACCAAGACGTTTATCTTTAGACTTTAGAGATTTATTTAGCAATGGTTTTGCATTTGATCAAATTAGCGCATCAGTAAAAATTGACCACGGAATTTTGCGTAGCGATAACTTTAAAATGGGTGGGCCAGCTGCGGACGTGAGTATTAAGGGAGAAACCAATCTCCAAAACGAAACTCAACATCTCACAGTTAAAGTAATGCCACATATTAGTGACAGCTTATCTCTGGCAGCGCTTGCTGGAGGACCATTGGTCGGCGCGGTCGCATTTTTGGCGCAAAAACTATTAAAAGATCCTTTAAACAAAATAGCCTCAACTGAATATGAAATTATTGGTACTTGGGACAATCCGCAAGAAGAAAAACCCACAAATGCCAATGAAGACAATACTAAAAGCGACATCTCAAAATAAATGTCTTAAGCTCATGGTATATTATTGCTAGAGTTTTTACTATTAGAGGTCCTAGCTTGATTAAAATATGTAGTTTGACCATTAATGATAGATATTAAATAACAACGAAAACCTTCTGGATTAAAAATGGCCATTACATCTCGCTTAAATACAACCAAAGCCAAATCATCAATTACCAATGAACTAATAAAAATAGCGGCAATACAAATGGCATCTGGCCCTAGCGTTGCAGCGAACTTAAGTGAAGCTGAACGGCTTATTGGTGTGGCAGCTAATCAAGGCTCTAAATTAGCAGTCCTCCCAGAATACTTCGCCATAATGGGAATGAAAGAAACTGACAAAGTAGCTGTTCGTGAGAAAGAAGGTCAAGGACCAATTCAAAATTTCTTAAGTAAAATGGCAAAAGACCATGGTATTTGGATAATTGGTGGATCAATTCCCTTAGTAAGTAACTTTCCTAATAAAGTACGCAATAGCTGCCTAGTTTACGATAACAAAGGCAAACAGGTTGCTCGATATGATAAAATCCATTTGTTTGGTTTAGACTTAGGTAATGAGCATTATCATGAAGACAACACCATAGAATCAGGTGATGCCATTCAAGTTGTCGATACACCATTCGGAAAAATTGGCTTATCTATTTGCTATGACTTACGCTTCCCTGAACTCTATCGAGCAATGGGCGAGGTTAATATTATAGTGATACCTGCCGCATTTACCGAAACCACTGGCAAGGCACATTGGGAGACCTTAGTGCGTGCACGAGCCATAGAAAACTTAAGTTATGTGGTTGCTGCAGCCCAAGGTGGATATCATTTATCCGGCCGTGAAACGCATGGCAACACTATGATAGTTGACCCGTGGGGTGTTATTTTAGATCGATTACCAAGAGGATCTGGGGTAGTAATTGCTACAATGAATCCACAATATCAAACTAGCTTACGTAAAAGTCTACCCGCACTAAATCACCGTACCATTAAATCCGTTATTTAACAGAGAATAAGCCTCGCCTCCTCATGAAATCTGAATCTAGTAGCACCCACTTCGATAAAGCAACACATGCCCTTCTCATACCAGCAGGCTTAGATATTGGCAAGCTGCAAAATGTTCTTGGCGATATGATGTCGCACAAGATTGATTATGCAGACCTCTACTTTCAATACAGCCGCAGTGAAAGCTGGGGGCTTGAAGAAGGCCAAGTAAAGTCAGGTAACTTTTCTATTGATCAAGGCGTTGGCGTTCGTGCAGTCAGTGGAGAGAAAACTGCTTTTGCTTACTCAGACGACATCACTTTAAGTGCACTCCAAGAGGCAGCTAAAGCCACAAAATCCATCGCAAGTTTAGGTGGTGAACAAACTGCAAGCAAAGTGATGCAGCGTGAGGCACCCGCACTTTACCTCCCAAATGATCCTATTGCTTCAATGTCAGCTGAGTCAAAAGTTAAATTACTTGAGAAGTTGGAATCCATTGCAAGAAAACTAGACCCACGCATTACGCAAGTAACTGCATCTATTGCTGGCGAGTATGAAGTAATAATGGTAGCGCGTCACGATGGAGTCATGGCAGCCGATGTACGTCCTTTGGTTCGCTTATCAATTAATGTAATAGCTGAAACCAACGGGCGCCGTGAACAAGGCTCAGCTGGTGGAGGTGGTCGTTTCGATTACAGCTACTTTACAGATGAAATCTTGCATAACTATGCTCAAAAAGCAGTGCATCAAGCCGTCATTAATCTAGATGCTAGACCTGCTCCTGCTGGCAGCATGACCGTAGTACTGGGTGCTGGATGGCCCGGAATTTTACTACATGAAGCCATCGGTCACGGCTTAGAAGGTGATTTTAATCGGAAAGGCAGTTCGGCTTTTAGCAATATGATCGGCCAACAAGTAGCAGCCAAAGGCATTACCATTGTAGATGACGGTACGATCAAAGACCGACGAGGATCACTTAGCATTGATGATGAAGGAAATCCGACCAATCGTACTGTGCTAATTGAGGATGGTATATTGCGAGGTTATATTCAAGATACACTCAATGCTCGTTTAATGAATATGCCAGTGACTGGCAATGCACGACGCGAAAGTTACGCCCATATTCCCATGCCACGTATGACTAATACCTACATGTTAAATGGTACCGTCCCGCCCGAAGAAATTATTAAGTCAGTCAAAAAAGGCTTGTATGCAGCGAACTTCGGCGGAGGTCAAGTGGATATTACGAGTGGGAAATTTGTATTTAGCGCTGCAGAAGCTTATATGATTGAGGATGGGAAAATCACCTACCCAGTCAAAGGTGCTACTTTAATCGGAAATGGGCCTGAGGTATTAAAACGTGTATCTATGATTGGTAACGATATGTCACTAGATAGCGGCGTCGGCACTTGCGGCAAAGAAGGTCAAAGTGTTCCCGTAGGCGTTGGGCAACCTACACTCAGAATTGATGCGCTGACAGTAGGTGGCACCGCTTAATATTTTCGCCAGTGAATCTACTACCTAATCGGTAGCTTTTATAAATAACCCCTATCCTCTCTTACAAGAACTACCCTAGCCATGGCATTTAAACGTAACCTATGACTCAATTGTCTATACCTAAATTAGGCCAATCTAGCCGTGTTGAACTTACAACCAAGGGAGAGGATGGATTAGCGCTGGCCGAATTAGCACTAAAGCTAAAAAGTACAAACTTATCAACACCTCTTGTAATCGTAACGGCAAATGCTTTTGATGCACAACGCCTGCTTGAAGAAGTTCCTTATTTCGCACCGAGTTTAAGTGTAAATTTATTACCAGACTGGGAAACACTGCCTTACGATCAATTCTCTCCCCATCCAGATTTGATTTCTGAACGCCTAACTACCCTTTACCAAATCAGCCAGAATGCGTGCGATGTCATCATAGTGCCATTAGCTACCGCGCTAATTCGCTTAAGCCCAAAGGCTTACTTAAGTGCTAATACTTTTATTCTCAAAAAAGGACAACTGCTTGATACCGAAGCCCTTCGTTTGCAATGTGCCGAGGCAGGTTATCATCATGTCAGCCAAGTAATGAGCCATGGCGAATTTAGCGTGCGTGGCGGATTAGTAGATTTGTTTCCAATGGGTTCTGCTCTACCTTACCGCTTAGATCTATTTGGCAATGAAATAGAAACCATACGTACATTTGATGTAGATACACAGCGGAGTCTTTACCCAGTTCCAGAAATCCGCTTACTTCCGGCTCGCGAATTTCCACTCGATGCTAACGGTGTTGCACAATTCCGAAGTCAATTTAGAGAAACTTTTGAAGGCGATCCCCAACGAGCAAAAATTTATAAAGATGTAAGCAAAGGCATTGCATCTGGGGGAATAGAGTGGTATTTGCCCTTATTCTTTGAACAAACAGCAACGTTACTTGATTACCTGCCAACTTCAAGCCTACTTTGTCTCCATGGAGACTTAGATCTGAGCGCCCAACAATTTTGGCGTGAAGCACAGTCGCGTTATCGCACACTAGCACACGATGCAGAACGCCCATTATTAATGCCAGAAAAACTACTCATTAAAACAGAAGATTTTTTTAGCGAAACACATCGATTTACGCGTCTAGTATTAACCATCAATACTACAAATAGTGGTTTACCAGCGCTGGATATTGAACGGCGAGCCGAACAACCCCTTCATAAGTTACAAAACTTTATCAGCAATTTTTCTGGTCGCATTTTAATTGCAGCAGAAGGATTAGGTCGCCGCGAAACAATCGCCCAGTTATTTGCAGATTACGGTATTAAACCGGAAATGATAGAGACCTGGGCAGACTTTGTGACATCAAAATCTAAAGTCATGCTAGGTGTGTCACCACTACATCATGGCTTTATGCTAGACAGCTCAAACAAAAGTTCAATCTCAGTGATTACAGAGGCTGAACTGTATGCAGCCACGGTACGCCAACAAAGGCGTCGAGACAAAGAGAAATTACGCAGTACTGAAGGTATGCTCAAAGATCTATCTGAGTTGCGCATGGATGATCCAGTGGTGCATGAACAGCATGGAGTTGGTCGCTACAAAGGGTTAATTAACCTTGACTTTGGCGAAGGCGAAACAGAATTCCTACTACTTGAATATTTTGGTGATGACAAATTATATGTACCAGTATCTCAACTATTCTTAATTTCACGATATTCAGGCGGTCCACCAGAGTCAGCACCTTTACATAGACTAGGGAGTGGTCATTGGGAGAAAGCTAAGAAAAAAGCACTGAAGCAAATCCGCGACACTGCAGCAGAGCTATTAAATTTATATGCGCAGCGCGCATCGCGTCGGGGCCATGCCTTTACATTAAGCTTGCATGACTATGAAGCATTCTGCGAAGGGTTTCCATTTGAAGAAACACCTGACCAACTCGAAGCAATAGAAAACGTCATCAAAGATATGCAATCGGGCCGACCAATGGACCGATTAGTATGCGGAGATGTTGGATTTGGTAAAACTGAAGTTGCTCTGAGGGCCGCTTTTGTCGCAGTAATGGGTGGGCGACAAGTGGCTGTATTAGTTCCAACAACGCTTTTAGCAGAACAACACTACAATAATTTTAAAGATCGCTTCGCAGACTGGCCAATAAAGATTGCCGAAATCTCACGCTTCAGAACTGGTAAAGAGCAAACTGAAGCATTGAGAGGATTAGCTGCAGGTGAAATTGACATTATTATTGGTACCCACCGACTTATCCAAAAAGATGTTAAATTCAAAAATCTAGGATTAGTAGTGTTGGATGAAGAGCATCGATTTGGCGTTCGTCAAAAAGAACAGTTAAAAGCACTTCGTGCCGAGGTCGATATTCTCACCCTCACCGCCACGCCAATTCCACGTACTTTAAGCATGGCAATGGAGGGCTTACGTGAATTTTCAATTATAAGTACTCCACCACAAAAACGATTAAGTATTAAAACTTTTCATACTGACTACTCCGAAGGAATTATCCGAGAAGCAGCAATGCGTGAGTTTAAGCGTGGCGGCCAAGTCTACTTCTTGCATAATGAAGTTGCCACCATTCATTCTATGCGCGAAAAACTCGAACGCATACTTCCTGATGCACGTATCGCAGTAGCACACGGCCAATTACGCGAGCGTGAACTAGAGCATGTCATGCGTGACTTTTATAATCAACGCTATAACTTGTTACTTTGCACAACCATTATTGAGACTGGTATTGATGTTCCTACTGCAAACACGATCATACTGAATAAAGCTGATATGTTTGGCCTGGCGCAAATGCATCAATTAAGAGGCAGGGTCGGTAGATCGCATCACCAAGCTTACGCCTACCTTCTGACTGATCCTGATCGTAAAATCAGCGTGCAAGCACAAAAACGATTAGATGCCATCCAACTGATGGAGGACTTAGGTGCTGGCTTTCACCTTGCCATGCATGATTTAGAAATCCGTGGTGCAGGAGAGCTTCTTGGTGATAGCCAAAGCGGTGAAATGCAAGAGATAGGATTTCATTTATATTCAGATATGCTCAATCATGCAGTAAAACAACTTAAAGCAGGAAAAGAACCTGATTTGAACGCACCTCTGGGCGTCACCACCGAGATTAATCTTCATACGCCCGCACTCCTTACCAAAGACTACTGCCAAGATGTGCATGAGCGTCTAGTGGTCTATAAGCGCCTAGCAAATTGTAATAATGAAGAGGAGTTGGACAACCTTCAAGAAGAGTTAATTGACCGTTTTGGTCTACTTCCTGAACAAGGTGAGACACTCATTGCATGTCACAGGCTTCGCATTGCGGCCAAAGCAATCGGAATTATTAAAATTGATGCCAGCAGCGATGCAATTCAGCTACAATTTGATCCAAAAGCAGATATTGACCCTACCAAACTAATTGCACTACTTCAGCGGGATCGTCGTTGTCGTATGAATGGGCCAGATAAATTTAGGATGACCATAAATTTAGAAGACATCAATCAGCGAACTGATTTTATAAAAGATTTATTAAAAGAATTCATTTAGGAAAGCACTATGCTGGAACATTTAATAACAACAATTGCAATTTGGATCATGAGTGTTATTTCCAGCATGAGTTATGCAGGTATCGCATTGCTTATGGCGATTGAGTCAGCTTGCATCCCCCTACCTTCTGAAATTATCATGCCGTTTGCAGGCTTCTTAGTATTTAAAGGGAAGTTGGTATTGTGGTTAGTAGCAGTGACTGGGGCTCTCGGCTGTGTAATAGGCTCTATTCCAGCCTATTATTTAGGGATGTACGGTGGTAGACCTTTAGTAGAAAAGTATGGAAAATATGTTTTGATTTCACACAAAGATTTAAACATGGCCGATCGCTGGTTTACTGAGTATGGAGACATAATTATATTCATAGCACGTCTGTTGCCGGCTGTGCGCACTTTTATTGCCTTTCCAGCTGGAGTGGCGCGGATGAATATGCCTAAGTTTATCGCTTATACGTTTTTTGGCTCGCTTATTTGGTGCTTTATTTTAGCTTATGCCGGAATGAAATTTGGCGAAAATTGGGTAGCAATGAAAGTCTATTTTCACCAATTTCATTATCTTATTGCTTTACTAGGGTTAGTTTTTGTAGGGTGGTATGTGTGGAGACATTTTAAGAAAAACTAATATTCAATGTTTCTAGTGAATATAATCCAATCAATGAGTGCATGAGAAACGACCTAAATTTATAGTATGAGACATAATAATATCGATTGCTCTATCCTATTTTTTCGCCATCACTCATACCAGAACTAAATTACTTTCTTTACAATAACAGAACAAGTCATACCGGCAACAAGCAAGATTTCTTTTGGTATAGCGTCAAGTTTTATTCTAACAGGAACTCGTTGAGCCAGCCTAACCCAGTTAAAACTAGGATTGACGTTTGCTAGCAATCTTACATCCGTAGGATTATCACGATCCGTAATACCTCTGGCAATGCTCTCCACATGGCCAAGAATAAGTTTATCTGAACCCAGTAATTTGACTTCTGCAGGATCCCCAATATGTATAAATCTCAATTTATTTTCTTCAAAATACCCATAAACCCAAAATGAATTCTGATCAATAATTGCAAGTTTAGCTATTCCCACTTGCGCATAATCTCCAGGCCGAACCAAAAGGTTGGAAACCCAACCATCTACAGGAGCACGCACAAAGGTGCGATCGACATTTAGTTGCGCATGATCTCTCTCTGCAATAGCTTGTTCATACTCGGCTTTTGCGCTAGCTGTATATAGAGCTGAATCTTCACGTAACTCTTGAGAAATCACTTCATTATCTAGCGCTTCTCTTCGTTCCGATTGACCGCGCTTCATTAAAACCATAGCGTGTCGTTGATCTACAAGTGCTTGCATTTCCGCTAGGGTATGCCGATATCGCTCGCTGTCAACTTTGAAAAGCATATCGCCTTTATGCACGAACTGATTGTCCTTAACCAAAACTTCTGTAACTAAGCCAGACATATCACTTGAAATATTAACTATATCAGCACGGAGGCGCCCATCACGTGTCCAAGGAGAGTCCATATAGCGGACCCATAGTAAACGACCCAAAAAAAATGCGATTGCAACCAAGGTGAGCGTGACTAATATACGTAATAGCAGTTTCTTTAAATCTTTCATAAAAATACCTTTTAATAAATCGACAGTCCTAATAATGAAAAAATACAAATAAATAATGCAAAACGGAACAATGATCGATACCAGATATGTTGATAAAGTTTAATGCTAAAAAAAAGCCAATCTATCAGCCATGAAAGAAGTACGCTCACCATAAAAGCAATGAGCAATGACGGAATTAGTGCATCTAAAAATGCAACCTCAAGAGGCATAGTTATACTTTCCTATGCGCTCGTCACTTTGATTAGGTAGAGACAATACTGAATCTTTATCAAGTAAAGCACAGCGGATAAAATGTAACATCGTTAACAATTGATGATGATTGCATTGTGGAAGTTTAGTTAAAACTTCAACAGTTTCCAGCGAAGTAACGACGAGATTTATACTATTAATTGCAATTATTTGATTTTGAATCGATGGTGACATATATAAGTTGGCAATCTGATCTAAACATTCGGAGATCTGATGCTTAGTGTCACTATCGTTAATTTCATCAGATTGTTCTCGAATCTCTATGACCGCCCGGCCGATTTCTAAAGTCGAAAGTAACCAATCAACCATTTCTTTATCTTGAGAGTTGGAAACGCGATGACCTCCGTTCATACGTTGCACTAAATCCCGGGCTCTAGTTTCAAGTAAGGAAGGATGCTGTGGCAAACCTTCTTTGCAGGTAGATATCACTAGCTCTCTTAACTTCTTTGAAACACGCTTACGTGACCAACTACTATTAGTAAGATCAATCAGTGCATATAAAATACCAGAAGTTCCAATTGCCAATAAGTCTGCTACAGCATCATTCATAAATGTAATTGGATTTGCACTGTATATACTATTAAAACCGATATGCATGAGAAAAATAATAAAAACTCCTGAGCCAATCGTTGAATAAGACGGTCGTGTTGTTAGCCAAGCGGCGATTACGATTGCTGGCGTAACTGCTATCGAAAGCATCAGGAATCCTTGCGCTTTTGGCAATAACTCAAAATTACAAATGTAAACAAGTATTGAACCTAAAATAGCGCCAATAATGAATTGATTAACGGTTTTTCTAGGATTAGGTGAAGATGCAAATAAAGTGCTTGTTATGATTCCAATAGTGATGGCTTCGATACCAGAACGCCAATCTGCAAAAATCCATAGACAAGCCATCGCAATTAGAGATAGTCCACCCCTAATACCTGCTAACGCCACGCTTAACGAATCAAAATGCATCCCTAACCGCGGAGGTTGATCGGCAATAGAATGTTGAGTAGCGCCTGACGACTTGCTTCCTAGTGAAGCATAAGTTAATGTATAAACATAAAATTCATCAACGACTCTCTTTAATAGCTCTACACCAGTCTCATAATCCAGCCTTTCATTAGTGACTAAGTTAATAGGTAATTGTTTTCGCATCAGATCTATTTTCTGTTGAAATGATGTGCGAAAATATTTAAGTTGATCAGCAAGTAGCTTAGCTTCAACCTCACCCCTAACGCTACAATTATAGAAGGCTGTGACATCTTGAAATAATTGGTACAAATTAAATAACGCCATGATTACAAAAGGATTTCCGTAGGAATTCTGACGGCGTAAAAGTTGCTCTAAGGTATGAAAACTAGTAGACACTGCCATAAACTCTGCATTGAGCATGCTTAGTCGAAGTCGGTAAGTGCGTGAAGCATCATTTTCCATTCCAGATGATGCATGAAACGTCTCAAGTTCAAAGACGTCGCTAACAATACGTAATGTGGCAGATTTTGGTGAAAAGCTACTAACTTTCTCGATAGACATACCATTAAGCATATCTAAGAAATCAGTAAAACGCTTCCTGATTTTTGCCTTCATCACCTCCCCGACTCGTTGCGGAAAAATGAGGTCACTAATGAGACTAGCCGAAATCAGCCCTATAATTATTTCAGATATTCGTGTGACACCA
>Ga0316228_1002019_pt1 | contig 18825 bp, 13 predicted proteins | sample TBH18021metaG_FD_206005 | JGI IMG/M metagenome (GOLD analysis project Ga0316228, IMG submission 206005) | Freshwater microbial communities from Trout Bog Lake, Wisconsin, USA - TBH18021 | ecosystem: Environmental > Aquatic > Freshwater > Lake > Hypolimnion/Profundal zone | place: USA: Wisconsin... | reverse complement strand
TACGCCATACTTTTTTCAGTGATTGGCCTACCCGCTAAGCCCCGCCGCCCCCGGCCATCGTTCCAAACCGCTGGGAAGTAGTCTGGGTCACTCAATTCTGTCAGGACATGCCGACTAGACATCGCCACTCCGGAACTGCAGTGTCCTCCATGATCTCAGGATGATATAGGAATATCCTACTGATACAGAAAAAGCCTGACAACCCGTTACCCGGCGCAGCTATCCCCTCTGGTTTATGAGTCCGCCCACCAGTGGACGGGTCTTAGTGTAGTCATATGCCCGGCTGACTTCCTGGTGTTTTTTGCGGCTATTAATCAACAGCCGCAGCTGTTTGGCCATCAATTCATTCTTGGGGCGAATCTGGTCAAACATTGTCTTGGCATCATCGGAGGCCAAAAAGCTATCATCGCCCCGCTTGTCGATCATCGTCTGCAGCTGACCGCGCTGGCGCATCAGTTCATAAAACAAAGCCAAGGTCTTTCGCGTCAAAAATTTCTCCATTTCCCGCGTCAAGAATAAATAATCGTTCCACAGCGCCCTAACCGGTCTATCCTGCATCATCTACCGACCGCCTCCACGGACCGTATCTGCTTCATCGCCCCTATCCACGCGTCCCGCAGTTCTGTCAATATATACCTGGCCTCCTGCAACTGACGAACATCTTTTTTAGCGTTTGCCTGAATCAGGCGATAGTTGATGTAGTCATACATTGCAAACATATTGTGCGCAATATCGTACTGCATCTTAAGCGTCACCATAAATTCACGAACGATGTCCTGAGCTCGGATATTAGCGTTATGCGCCTGTTCCATATTTCCCTGTCCGATGGCCTGAATGCTTTCACCGATAAATCGTATTGCCCCGTTGTATAGCATTAATGTCAAGTTTTCCGGCGCGGTTGTCATGATCTGCTGTTTTTTATACATTGAAGCCGTGTTGGCCGCATTCATAGTTTCAATCCCCCTATAATAATTAGCTAAGGTTTCGGGATAGCTAGCCGCTGGTGGAACTAGAACTGGTGCTACTGGTGCCCAGCATCGAAGACAGCCATGAACTCTGGGAATTCAACTGCTGAATGGCCGTTTCCATCGCGTTGAACTCGTTGTAATATCGGGATTGTACATCGCTCAGCCTGGTATTCTCGTCGCTCATCTGAGTGGATAGATTATTAATTTCCGTAGCCAGGAAGCTCTGATCCCCGGCTTCGACATCCGGCGCGATCCCAGCCTCCTGCGTGATCTGGTTCTGGGTGGTTTGCAGTGTATTGGTCAATCGCACAGCGATGCCCTGTGTGTTGGAATCGGTGCTGCTGCCCTTGCTGCCGAAAACCTCGTAGGCGGCGTTGGGGTCGGCGGCTAGGGCCGCCTTTAGCGTATCGGTGTCGAGAGTAAGCTGTCCGTTCTGGGTGTAATCCCCTGTCGTGATGCCCAGCGCCGCAGCGCTGTTGTAGGCGGTGGTCAGACCGCTCACCGGTGTATACATATTGTCGCGCATGTTGTTGACCAGCGAAGTCAAGTAGTTGTCGTTGTTGAGCATGCCGCTTTGGGCCTTGGCATTCCAGAGGGTGATGTCATTTTGGCTCATGCTGCTTTCTTGGGCGCTGGTCAAAGGCGGGTAATCGCTGTAAGCCGGTTCGGTCACCTTGGCGTATACCGAAGCCAGCTCCGTGTTATAGGAGGTAACGAAGGACTGGACGGCAGCCACGATTGAATTGACGTCGGTCGACACGCTGACGGTGGACGACCCCTGCGAGGCGAGAGTGTAGGTCACGCCGGAGATAGCGAAGCTGTTGCTGGACTCGGCCAGGTTGTTTACCCCGTCAAGGTTGAAGATAGCGTCACTGCCGGTCTGAGCGAGTTTGGTGGTGTTCAGCTTCAGGTTTGTGCCGAGAAAACTCAGGGCTGCGGCGTTGCTACCGCTAAAGTCGATCCCGCTGCCGGTGCCGCTGTTGTCGGTCAGCGCGAACAGGTCGGTGGAAGAATCATAGCTGGCCGTCACGTTCGCCCCGGCGTTACTCAGCTTGCTAACCAGGCTATCCATGGTATCTTTAGTAGGGTCGATGGAGATTGTCTGAGCGGTTTGCCCGGCTGTCGCGATCTGGATCGTCATCGGCCCTGTCAGGCCTGTGAACTGCTGGGCCAGCGTCGTCGGTTTATAAGCCGCGCCCGTGGTAATCGGGGCGCCGCTAACTTTCGTAGGAGTAGCCGTGCTGGTGTTAAGCTTCAGGTTTGTGCTGAGGAAACTCAGGGCCGCGGCGTCACTGCCGCTAAAGTCGATTCCGGTGCCGATGCCGCTGGTGTCGGTCAGCGTGAACCGATCGGTGGAAGAATCATACTTGGCCGTCACGCTCACCCCGGCGTTGTTCAGTGCTGCGACCAAGCTATCCATGGTATCCGTCGCGGTGTTGATGGGAACGATCTGGGTCTGTCCTGCATTGGTGATCTGGATATTCATCGGCCCTGTCAGTCCTGTGAACTGCTGGGCCAGCGTCGGGATCGGCTTGTAAGTCGTGCCCGTAGTGATGGGGGCGCCACTAACTTTCGTGGTGGCAGCCGTGTTAATCTTCAGGTCTTGCAGAAAAGTGAGGGCCGCAGGATCGGCAGTACCGCTAAAATCGATACTGGCGCTCGCCCCAGTGTTGGTCGTCGTCAAGAAGAAACGGTCCAGCGTAGTGTCATAGTTGGCGTTCAGGTTCATCCCGATGGCGCTGTTGGAATCAGAGACGGCGCTGTTAATTTGGGCGACAAACGTGTTGATTGATTTAGTTGGATCAACGGCTATCGTACTCGTTACTCCGTTGTTTGTGATCTTGATGTTGAACGCGCTAGTGCCTAGACCAAACTGATCAGCCAGCGTATTTTTATCCGTGCCGGTGGTGATCGCCCCCGAGCTGGCCAGATTTACGCCGCTCGCCATCTGATTCACCGTTATGCTATGGCTCATATTACCGGCACCGGCGTTGGCACTCGCCGAAACCACAGCACTGTTACTGACCGCCGTAGCTTTGGCCGACAGCGTTGACTGCAGGCTGGAATTGAAGACACTGGTGCGGTATGTCGTTATCCCGGTATACACCGTATTGTACGCTTCTTTTTTCCATGTCAGCTGCTGTTGTTGTTGAGCCATTTTATTATAAGGACCACGCTCGGTCCCCATCAACTGCGAGACTACCGAATCGACGTTAATACCCGAACCGCTCAGGCCATAGGTCCCAGCCATAGTATCACCCCATTATCTTGCTATATTTGCTACACTTTTTTGTCCAATAGCACACCGACATACTGCCGGATGGCGGCGATGGTATCCAGTAGCTGGTGCGGCGGAAACTCCTTCAGTACCTGCCCGGTCTTCTGGTCCACCACCTGGACGATCAGTTGTTTGGTTTTGTCGTATACCTTGAACTGAATACCTGTGTCCAGCGACTGGAGAAATTTGTTCAACGCTTCGCTAATATCGCGAAGATCATCCGGACTGACTTCGACAGTTGCCTTGGCTTTTGCCCCAGTGGCGTCGGTAGCCTGCGTCGTGGTTGCATCGTCAGTTCCCTGAATTTTGGCCGATCCATCGGCAGGAGCTGCAGTGGACTGCCGGTTGGCGGCGCTGCCTGGCAAGACAACATCCGGCACTTTTACAGCACTAATATCCATATCCTATCACCTCTATATAGATAATCGAAAGAATCTAGTTAAATCTTAAGCAAAAAAATCGTCTTCTTTGCAAAATTTTCTTTTTTTATCAATCCCGCCTCAGACTATCCTAATTCCCGATCCAACGCAACTGTTACCCGCCCAATAGCCTCCGGCCAGTCCCCCATGTTGTGCTGGCGGAATAGGCGCACTGTAGGGTACCATGGACTATTTTCGCCGTCGGGCCGCCACCGCCAATCGGCCATGAACGGCAGGATAACCCAGGTCCTTTTCCCCATCGCCCCAGCCAGGTGCGCGACTGCCGAATCCACCGTGATAACCATATCGAGATTCTCGATCACTCCCGCAGTCTCCAGAAAGTCATAAAGATCCTCTGAAAGATCGGTCACCGTAGCCACCGTGGCAGCAAGGTCTGCCGCCCGAGCACCAACCTGCAGGCTGACCCAGTACACATCTGGCACCGCTAGCAAGGCTTCGAATACCGGGAAGGGAATAGAACGAAGTCGGTCGTTGGCGTGCTTCGGATTTCCGGCCCAGACCACGCCAACGCGTGGCCGGTCGTCGCTGAGCAGCCCATCAAGTCGCTTTCGCCACGCTTCCGTCACCGTGGCCGTGGGCCGTAGGTAAGGGATTGCGCATGGGATATTCGCCGAAGTGGTATGGAAAACAGCCGGAAGGCTGGGGAACGGAAAAGCAAAGTCATAGCCTCCGGCCGCCAGTTCGTCGCCGCTTCGCACGCTAAGCGCCGGAAAAGATGTGGCAAAAAGACGTTCTAGGGGCTTTTGCACCAGCAGCACGGTCTCGGCGGCCCGGTCGGCCACCAAGGGCGCGTAGCGTCCGAACTGCATCGTGTCGCCGAAGCCCAGCTCGTTATACAGAAGGATGCTGCTCCCACTCAAGTCCTCCCCGCTCCAGCGGCGGATCGGTAAACGCCTCTTGTCATACTCCTTGCGGCGCCAGCTATCGTAGATCTGCCAACCCTCGACGAGCCTGCCCTGCAGCAAATAGAGTCCCGCCAAACCCAGGGCCGCGTCCGCAGACCCCGGAGCGACGTCCATTCCCCGGCGATAGACGGCTTCAGCCTCGCCAAAAAGCCTCATTGCCGTAAGCGCGTTGCCCAGGTTGTTGTAAATTACCGGGTTGTCCGGCGACAGTGCGATGGCTTTTCGATAGGCAGCTTCCGCCTCAGTCAGCCGTCCGGCATCCTTCAGAAGGATGCCCAGGTTGCTGTAAGCCTCAGAATTGTCCGGCTCGAGCGTCAAGGCGCGGCGAATATGGGCCTCCGCCTCGTCGGCCCGGTTGGCATGAATCAGACTCTGCCCCAGGTTGTTATGCATAGCCGCATGGTCAGGGAACAGGCGGGCGGCCTCAGCAAGTATGCTTATAGCCTCCTCCCGCCTGTTCAGCCGGGTTAAGATGAACGCCAGGTCACTGTAGGGCGCCGGGTCGTCCGCCTTGAGCTCAATGCAGCGGGCTATGCAGGCGGCGGCTTCCTCCAGCCGGCTCTTGACCTGCAACGCCAGACCCAGGCTGTGATATGCTTGGGCAAACTGCGGCGCCAGGATGATCGCCTGGCAGAACGAGACAAGAGCCTCGTCGGTTAGCCCCGCGTCGGCCTGGGCTTCTCCCAGTTCAAAGTATTGCTGGGGATAAGCCGGGTTAATTTCGACCGCTCGACGAAAAGCCTCCGCCGCTTCCGTCGCCCGGCCGCCGCGCGACAAGAGCTTGCCAAGGATGATATGAGCCTCAGCGACCTCGGGATTCAAGGCGATAGCCTGACGAAAGGCCGCCTCCGCTTCCTCCGGCCGGTCTGTCTGCGCGAAAAGAAATCCCAACTGGTTGTGAGCCTCCGCCTGCGCCGGGTTACTCTCAAGGATCTGTCGAAAAAGGTTTTCTGCCTGGTCGAAATCTCCAGCCTCCGCCAGCGCGATGCCACGTCGAACCATCTTTTCCTCGCTCTTTGCCTTCATACTTCTGCCCCGGTGTTCTTCAGCCCATCTGCCACGGCAGGCCATTTCTTGTGCGTGACGGCGCCTGACTGCCGCACTGTTCTGACTTCCTGATCCAAGGCTGCTTTCACCCGCTCGATAACCTCTGGCCAGTCACCAATCCTCCGCTGGCGAAAGACGCGCATGGTCGGATACCATGGGCTGTCCTCGCGGCAGAGCTGCCAGCGCCAGTCGGGAGTAAACGGCACAAGAAGCCATGTTGTCTTCCCCATCGCCCCTGCCAGATGAGCCACAGCGGTATCCACCACTATCACTAAATCAAGGTTATCTATCAGTCCCGCTGTCTCGGAAAAATCTACAAGCTTGTTTGAGAAATCCGCGACGCGATATGGCTTCCCGGCCAGCTTCTCGGCTTCGCTGCCCACCTGCAAACTGATCCAGCTTACACTGTCATTATTAAACAACGTAGCAAATGTCTCAAACGCGATCGAACGATTGCGGTTGTTTTTATGCTTGGGATTCCCGGCCCAAACCACGCCCACCCTGTAGGCCTCCCCACCATCCCTGCTGGCAAGAAAAGCTCGCCATTTGTCAGAGATTTCGCCGCTCGGCCGGATATAGGGGACATTGCGGGGAATGGGTTTCTCGGCATTATCTATCATCATCGGTAAGCTAAGTAAAGGGCAGGAAAAGTTGTACTCTCCAGGGGGTATCGTGTCGCCGGCATAAACCGCAAAGACACTGCTTGTGTCAGCCAAAAGCCTCGTTAGAGGCTTTTGAACCCAGACTGTTGTCTCGGCGGCTAGCTCGGCCACCTTTGGCGCATACCGCATAAACTGGATGGTATCGCCGAACCCCTGCTCGCAGAACAATAAAATCTTTTGCCCCGTCAAATCCTCCCCTTGCCAGCGGCGAATTTCCGGATGGTAATTCCTGAATACCTTAGTCCGGGATTCAAACTTCTCCCAGCCCTTGTCATAGTTTTCCTGAAGCAGATACAGTGTTGAAAAAGCATACTCAGCGTCCGGGAAATCGGGCCGTAGCTCGATAGCCCTCTCTAGGCAAGCCTCCGCCTCGTTCAGGCTGCCTTTATCCATTAAGACAAGCCCCAGATTGTGATAAGCTTCCGGAAATCCGGGGGTTACTTCTATCGCGCGACGAAAGCAGTCCTCTGCTTCGGCGAGGCGGTCCATATTTCTCAAGGCCGTACCCAGGTTGTTGAACGCCTCCGGATAATCCGGACGCAAGTCGATAGCACGGCGAAGATTTTTCTCCGCTTCATCAAGACTCTCTCTGTCCAGGGAAACTGCGCCTAAGTTGTTATAGGCCTCCGGAAATTCAGGAGCTAATTCGATAGCGCTGCGAAAGCAATCAACGGCTTCGCTGGTATGGCCTTCGCCCTTCAAAACCACGCCCAGGTTATTATAAGCCTCGGGATAATTGGGGCGCAGTTCGATGGTCCGGCAGTACGACTCAACTGCGTCAGCGGGACGGTTTGCCTTCGCCTGCGTCAAGCCCAGGTTGTAGTATGCGTCCGGATAATTCGGACGCAGCTCGATGGCGCGCCGGAGGCAAGCCTCCGCTTCCTCCAGATGGTCCCCGTCTCTTAAGACTGTTCCCAAATTGTTATACGCTTCCGGATAAGCAGGGTTCAACTCGACGGCCCGGCGCAAAGAAGTTTCAGCATCACCGAGGCAATGCGACAATACGTGCATCAAACCCTGGTTGTTGAAAGCCTCCGAATAATCCGGGCGCAGTTCGATAGCCCGTCGATAACACTCCTCCGCTTCATCGAGGCGGTTCGCCTTCGCCTGCGTCAGGCCCAGATTATTATAAGCTTCGGGAAATTCAGGATACAACTCGATGGCCCTTAGAAAGCAGGCCTCAGCTTCGTCCAGATGGTCGCCATCTTTCAAAATTGCCCCAAGATTATTATAGGCCTCAAAAAAATCGGGGCGAAGCGCGATGGCGCAGCGAAATGATATCGTTGCCTCATCTGACCGCCCCGCCATCGCCTGCAACACTCCGAGGTTGTAATAAACATCCGGGTCGGAACGCAGTTCAATCGCACATCGAAAAGAGGCGATTGCCTGCTGTAGGTCCCCTTGGTTGGCCTGCACTATTCCTTGTTTCACGTAAAATTCTACCGTCATGGTTGCACTCCTTGGTTCGGCGTTAACTTAAGCGATTGACCGAAAGACCCACAAGAATCCCTTTGAGACTTCAATGCTTGCCGTTCTGGCGCAGGAGGCTCAGTCTTGTTCGTGCCGGCTCATAATCGCGGCAACGCTCGTAATTGGCGACCGCATTTTCTATGTGACCCAAACATTCGTAGATGACCGCGATATTGTAAGTTGCCAGATAGGAGGTCACTCCTTTGATCTTTCCTTCCTTATAACCAGTACACCGCAGAAATTGTTCCACCGCCTTATCGAACAGTATGTTATTCATATAGACAAGGCCCAACAAGAAACAAAAATCCGGTGAGTTCTGATAGAACCCGGAAAACTGCTCGATCTCAAGCGCCTCGCTATATTTTCCGGAGTTTATCAGGGCGTAGCCGTACCCCTCGACAAGATTTTTAGCATATTCACATGCAAAATTAACAGGTAATGTTAACGCCCGCTCAAAATAGGCGCAGGCCTGGTCGTAGGCTTTGGCCGTGTAATAGGACTGCCCCAGCTGATAATACAGGTATGAATCACCGGGTGCGTCCACAACAGCCTGCAGCAGGAGAGTGATGTTCCGCTGTAGCTTGTCCTTCTTCTGCATCGCCGCTTGCGCGTAGCCAAAGTGTTCCACCGTGATGCCGACAGGGACCGCTTTAAGCGGCAACATGTTATTATGTACCAATTGCTCATGGACGATTCCTTCATAGTAAAAGAGTTGCCGGTTAAAAAATCGGCTGATTCTTTCTGTATGCTGCGTCTGACCCCAGGGTTCCTCCAGCAGATTTACTACTTTTATTCTGCCTACTGTCGATTCACCGGTTCGGGCAAACGATTCCAGGCCTTTACTGTCAAATTCGATCACTATTTCATCCGCATCCAGGATTAACACCCACTCCTGGGAGGCTTTCGATAAAGAAAAATTTCTTGCTTTAGCAAAATCATCACACCACGAAAAATCATAGATCTTACCAGTAAACCGCCGCGCGATTTCTTTCGTTCCATCGGCGGAACCGGTATCAACGACAATAATTTCATTTACCCAAGGGTAGGCGCTTTCTAAACATCGGTGCAGAATGTCTGCCTCGTTTTTCACGATCATGCATAAACTTATTTTCATACTACCTTCCCTGAAACAATGGTCTTATATGAAGTATTTTATATCTTTCCTATTGCACATGCCACTAGTTCTTGATCAGGATGGCCATGTAGGGAATCCCTTTCCGGTCATGCCGTTCCCGGGTCCATGGCGTTTACTTCTGCCAGTAGGATGTTCATCCGTTCCTGGGCCTGGACCGTCTCTCTCTTGCTGAGTTTGCGGCTTGCGGCATAAGATGCCAGTTCCTGCAATTTGGTATGATCTTGCCTAGAGTCTTCAACCGGCGTCGGACCCAGCCCAGTTGCTCCTGAAGAATTTGCGCCGCTATTTCTCCCACGTCACCCACGTTCGTTCTGGTGCCTTAGTGAAAGAGCCAGAGGCAAACGCCCCTGGCTCCTGTGAAACTTATTAACTTGTAGCCTGAACCAATTACCGCAGGAGCTGGAGAACACCCTGCGGCAGCTGGTTGGCCTGGGCCAGCATCGCCTGTGCAGCCTGCTGGAGGATGTTGTTCTTGGTGAAGTTGGTCATCTCCGAAGCCATGTCCACGTCGCGAATCTGGGCCTCGGCAGCGGTGGTGTTCTGCGAGGAAGTTCCCAGGTTATCGATGTTATCGTTCAAACGGTTCTCAATCGCGCCGAGCTTGCTTCTTTCGGCCGATACCTTGGCAGTCGCTGCGTCGACCGCGGTGATGGCGTTGCTTGCGTCCGCCGTGGAGTCGATACTCACGCCCGAGAGGCCCAATGCGGCGGTTCTCATGTCGTCAATGCCAAAACTCATAGTTTGGCCGGCGTTAGCTCCGATCTGGAAGGTCATTCCGCCGCCCCCAGACTGAGTTTGCCCAGAACTCAGGCCAAGATCCGCAGCAGTGGTTGTGCCAGCATTATCGCTGAATGTCGCAGCACCACTCGGACTAGAAACGTCAAAGCGTCCATCATTCGTTGCCGTTACAGTGACTGCCTGAAGATATCCGACTTGCCCTGATGTCTTACCTGAAGTAGTATTGGCCGCGGTAATCCCAGCGTTGATAGCAGTCTGCAATGCAGTTGCAGTCGCGCCCATAGCATCATTGTTAGCTATAACAGGTGGCGTCACCTGTATGTTCTGGCCACCAAGCTGCATATTGAACGTACCGGTAACAGCGACTGCATTTCCTGAATATAAGTCTGTTCCAATGTTAGGCGCTGCGGACACGGCACCAGTAACATCGGAAAGCATCGTGGCGCCAATCGATGTGGCCGTAGCCGCAGTTGTAAGAGTTACCTCGGAATGCACTCCAGTGGTGCCACTCTGTAGAACCATGGCATTACCTGACAGGTAACCGCTAATATGGGCAACGCCTCTCCCGGATTGGTCAATAGCAGTATTAATTGCTCCTACCAAAGTGCTTGCGATATTGGAAAGAGTGCCAGCAGTTGCACCTGAGAGGTTAGATTGAAGTTGTGCCTGTTGGTCAGTGGAAAGGAGTGTATTCCAGTTGACATCAATCTTCTGTCCGTCAACGGTCAGAGTATCCGTTCCAAGGGTAGCGCCAGAATGGTCTATGTTCAAGTCGTTGGCGGCGACCGCAGTCATTTTACCGGCAGCCAGATTTGAAACGACAGCACCAGTAGTGTCACTTGCGCCCACACTTACACCTGCCGCTCCGGCCAAGCTGCCATCGAGCAGGTTCTTGGTGTTGAACTGGGTGGTGTTGCCGATGGTGTCGATTTCAGACTTGAGCTGGCTGAACTCGTCGGTCATCGCCTGGTTGTCGCTGGTGGTATTGGTTCCATTGGCGGCCTGTACGGACAGCTCGCGCATCCTCTGCAGGATGCTTGTAGTGGTGTTCAGCGCGCCTTCAGCGGTCTGTATGAGGGAGATGCCGTCCTGGGCGTTCGATGAAGCCTGGTTCAGGCCACTGATCTGACCGCGCATTTTCTCGGAGATTGAGAGGCCGGCGGCGTCGTCGGCGGCGCTGTTGATGCGATAGCCTGAGGACAGTTTCGCGAGGGAGCTCTGGGTTGCCTTTTCGTTGATGCTCAACTGGCGTAAGGTTACGTAATAAGTTTACATTATTTGCTAGTGCCAGAGCTCCAGTAAATGCAAGCCCTTTCCTAATCCAATAATACCACCATTAGACAAACTCTGCAATATGGATGTTCCAAAGTGAAAAAAAAGGAAACCTATATGGCTTGGTTGTTCCAAGTCCATTAGGTTTCCTCTAAAGAAACAACTTGTCATCAGTTCACTGACAGCAATAACTCGACCTCGCGCTTGTACCCGTATTTCCTCATGAACTCCATCAAAGCCGCAGCGAAGATGTCCCGCTGACTGATGTTCCGAGCTGTGCTAAAGTCCCGAATGATTTGATCAAGCTGGTTGCTCATGTGGACTGACTTGGTAATGAAGACACCGGGAACTGCATAGCGCGGAATGACGCCCACACCTTCCTGAATCGCGTCAGTCGTGGCAAGCAAGGCATCCAAGTCTTCGATGTTCTCTTCCAGCCACTCCAGGCATGGAAGATATTGCTGCCACGCCGGCTTGTCTCCCTGGTGTCCCACGAGTGCGACCTGGTTGGGTGGACGGGACTGACGCGACTGACTTGACGCAGGGGGCTGCACAAGTCCGCACTCACCCGAAGGCACGTAGTTGTTCTGTCCTGCATCCCAGACATAGCCTATGCCCTTCATGTACGCAGCCATCTCCCGGTGATCCGCAAATCCGGCCCTCTCGGCTACCTGCCTCGCGTCTGTTTCCTTTGTGAACAGTTGTAGGACCTTTGCCGTCTTGCTATCTACAGGGGGTGACTGAACACCTGGGGTAGCCCTCTGAGACTCGCCGGGTCGGCTGTACATCTGTCGCTGCCTGTCCCAGATGTAGCCACTCCTACGCATGAACATGTCAAGACTGCGGTGATTGGCGTACCCGAGTTCCTTTGCCAGTCCTTCCCGATCCTTTCCATCCATCAAGCCGTGAAGAACTACTTGTATCTTGTCTTCCTGAATTGGGTGAATCCTTTCTTCCATCATGGTTGCCTTCCTCCTCCAAGTTACAGTATGCTGACGGCCTGCTTGAGTTGCTCCATGTTAACATGGGTGTAGATGCTGGTTGTCTTGATGTCTGAGTGCCCCAGCAGTTTCGAAATGCTAACGATGTTCACGTCCCCCGCCACTAGTCTGCTTGCGAAGGAATGCCGAAAGGTATGCGGGGTTACCTGCTTCTTGAGTCCCAGCTTCTTCCTGGTATCACGAATGACCGTTGCCACACTTATCCTTGACAACCATCCCGATTTTCGGGTAGCGAGCAGATACGGTGAGTCCTCCCTCCAAGTCAAGTAATCCGTCAGAATATCTAAGAGCTTGTCGCAGATTGGGATTGTACGGTCTTTGTTCCCTTTCCCGGCCACCACCTGCAGAATCTTTTGATTCAAGTCCACGTCTCCGAGCTTCAGATTAAGGCATTCCGACACCCGTAACCCTGCATAGAACATGATAGCAATTACAACTCGAATGAGCCTGTGGTTAACCGCCGCGACAAAGTCCTGTACCTCTTGTTCATCCAGATACTCCCGTTCTTTTTGCTGCTGCACTTTGATGGGCTCAAATTCGGCCCCAAGATCGACTGAACACAGTTTCTTCCGATATCCGTACCTATAAAACATTTTCAGACTGATCATCACTCGCTTGCGGCTAGATGCTTGATAATGCCTCTCGTTCTTAAGTCTCAGGAGAAAACCCTCCAGATCACGCTGCGTAATGTCTTCCAGATAGACGGGTCCGTTGTACTTATCCTCTAACCATTTCCGGAGCATGATCAAGTCGCATTCGTATCCCGAAATAGTTCTAATGCTCTTGTCGTTGCCTCGCAGATAATGCACGTAATCTTCGACTGCCTCCATGAACAACATTTGATCCCCCCCTTTTCCCTACTAGATTTATGATATATATTTCTATCTCGGATTGTTGCCCCCTTTGCCCCGTAGATGCCGACAGTGGTGTCCGTACGGACATCTACCACTGCCACGATTGCCACGACGGACGGCAATTACTTCTGACGATCGGGGCATCTCCTTTCAAGTACTACGTTCCTCGCCCCCCCACTAGCCCGTAACCAGGGTCAGTGGTGGCAGCCCAGTCACCGCCACCACTGCCGCAATTGACGGGGACGTTACAAGTCGTCCAATTCGCTTTCTTCTTCCTGATGTCCATTGATTAGGACATCATTAACGTTGGCTGTCCGGTTCTCAATAGTAAGCTTCTTGTAGTTCCCAGCATGCCGAATGTCATAGTAAATTCCGATTTCCTCTAAGTTTGACTTGACTTCTTTGAGCCTCTTACTCAGGACAGAGGCATCAACCGGCCAAGTCTTGACGCGAGTGTTGATGCGGTCCTTGACAGCCACTCTTTCCAGTTCCCCAAGAAAGGTAGAGACACTGCCCGCCCATGACTTGCGGCCTTTGATGAACGCCATCACGGCGGCTGCTACCGGGTGTGCCGCGAGAGTCTCCTCATTTGCCTGATTCTGATTGCTAAGATAAGCGGTCAGAAACGTCTCACCGCCCAGCCCCAGCACTTCTGCAATGGCATAGCCCCAGTAGGTGAAGTCAGCCATCCGGCCTGTTTCTTCCAGCTGTACCTTGGGGCGTCTGCTCATGGCAAGTGACAATGTGTTGAAGATGGCTCCCAACATAGTTGGGACATCTTGATCATATTCCCGCCATAGTTCCTCTTCCGTCTTGCGCTCACTCTTTGGGATGCGCCCGCGTTCCAGTAAAATGGATCGATCCAGAAGGTCGGCCCGGGTTACCACCACGCTAATGCCGTTCACCATGATGCAGCGGAGGAAACGGAGAATGGTCTCATCGCAATCAGAATACAGTGTGCGCTTCGAGAAGGCCCCTCCGGTGGCTGCGACGCACAGCAGGTCACTCTTCTCTGGGGAAAGGGTGTCCAGGTTGTCAAAGGCCGGCATGTAGGTGTTGGCCAGAATGATTGCGAGGTCCTGCTTGGAAGTCGGCATCGACAAGAGGTCTTGGATGGCGGGATCGACCAATGCCTTGATCATCCGCATGGTCGTTGACTTTGCTGCCCCCTTCTCGCCGAACAAAACTAAAATCACACGGGAGATGCTCGCGACGAAACAAGACACAAGGTATACCGTAAAGAGCGCTAGATCACTCTCTTCCTTAAATCGAAAGTGATGTCTAACTAGAAGCAACAAGTCTTGGGGCTTTGCACTAAAGTCAGGTGTTTTTTGTTGTGCCATGTTCTTACTCCGGGTAAATAAAATAGGCGGGTGCGTTAGCAGGGAGCAGCCATCGGGCGATATCTTGATGGCCTGCCAGTTCTTGTCCGCGAGATCATAGTAGAAGCTCCCCTCGTGATAGGCCATCCGGCGCTGCAACTTGCGCTCGTTGTTAGAGAAGATGGCTTTCATTTCTATTACTCGCAGCGCCTGGATAAGTGCCTCACTCTTTGGTGCCTTTCCAGTCTCTGAGTAGAACAGTCGGGTTAGATGCATCTTGTATTTTGCGCTTTTGACTGGCAGCACTTCTTTGTGGTTACCAATGGTCACCGCTGCATAGGGTTCCTCCATGTCGTTGACGAAATATTCGTCGGCTTCGCCAAGTGAAATGATCAGGCTTGACGGGTCGCTCCCCTTGCCTTGGTCACTGTCCTCTGTGGCGTCCCCGCCCTTCCCTTTCCAGTCCGGTTCTAACAGATCCCGCAGAGTGTTCCAGGTCTGATCCCTGCAGCTATTGTGCAGGCAGCCGGCGGCAACGGCCCCGTTCTCAAATTGGAGGACGTAGGCGCTCTGATTCGTGTGTTCCGCATTCCAAGGACATTGTTTTAGAATGTATTTCACACCGTGTTTCTGGAATGGAGCCTGACGGACGATTTCAAGACCTTTGTCAGCCAGCCAGTCCTCCACCAGGAATTTTGTACTGGCCTTTTGTGTTTCGGCTTTGCTGACATGTGGGAGATGGGCCGCTACGGCCTTCAGATTGGCCGTGGGGACTGGTACTAATTCGGCCGGGACGCTAACAATGCGCGACCGGCGGTGTGGTCTCTCGGGAAGGTCGTCTCCCTTGCAAGTGACCGTCCCGTACAGCCGGGTAATGCGGCTAGGATTAAAAGTGGTGCGGTCTACTTCCACTGCTGCATCAGAGAATAGGAAGTCGAGAGCAGCTAAGACATCCTTCAGTAGTGCTACATTCTCCTGATTGTTGGGCAGGTTGAGAAAGTACAAAAGATGCTGGCCGTTCCCACTGTCACAGTGAAGGGGTTCAAAAAATCCTTGCTCCCTCAGAAACCCAAGTATCTGCCTAGCCGTCCGCTCTGCTGCTTCGTGTTCGCCATCAGTGGCGGAAATGCCAGCAGGCCGCACCGGGTCAAGGTCAATCATCAGGAATTCAAGCCGGTCGATTTCGCCATCAGTAGTCACCCGCTTGCTGTATGGTTTGAGCCGGTTGGCTGACCGGGCGAGAAGTTCGGGACTGACGGGATTTACGCTCATGTAGATGTTTTGCTTGCCCAAGTGGGGTTGTACCGCAGCTGCCAACCTTTCTGCGTCGTCGAAATACCCGCTAATTGTTCCCTGACTTGTATTGAGGATGCGAATCTCAGCGACATCCCCGCCGCTGCGCAGTGTGTTGAATGCGGAAATAATCTCGTCCATTGTTTGTTCATCCATGGCTGTAGTTTCCTTTCGTAACTTGCCCCCGGAAGGGCCTATCTTGAAGCCTCCGGGAGCGGGTACTTAGTCTTCGTCGTCAATAAAATCTTGCTCTTCATCTTGTTCCACCACTGCCGAAACCTTCTTAACTGGCGCCCGCCGTTGAGGGGGCGCAAACTGGATGCCGCTAGTTCTTTTACTCCCACTTTGCTTGAGACTGACAATGTTGGAGAAAGTGGTTCCGTCACGCTCGACATTCTCGATCATCGCTTGTACACCGAGTCCGACCAAGTCCCTGAGTTGCAAGCCTTCACCGGGTGCGGGTAGAAACTTAAGATCCTCAAGTAACTTGACCATTGTCGCTTTCTTGCTCCAGCTAACATTCGCGTTGCTGAATAGGCTAACCGTCTCCCCATCTTCGTCCTCGATTTCAACCTGTAGGCGAAGCACAACACGGAATCCGTCGCTGGAGTATTTGCTTTCCCGCTCAATCAGCTCGGCCTGGGAGATGACTCCCGCGTACACTCCGTCGGCGATGGAATGCAACTTGCTTTCCGGTCTCGACAATATATTGAGATCCTTGATTTCATCCAATTTCATTAATCTCATCCTTTCGTTTTCCTTCAACACCTATCGTCCCGTCAGCGTCGACAGTATTGTTAACTGTCACGACTGACATCACTGACGGCACCCACAGAATTGCGTGGCATCGAATTCCTTCTGTAGCACCCCCTTGCGTTGCAAATGTTGCCTTGGTGCACTCAAGGCTTTGCTTCAGTATAGGGTAAATCCACCAAAACGGCCATGAGCGTGCCGGCTCGAAAAATCAATGCTTCTTTTCGGCTTTTGGGCTATTCGGGAGGACTCCCTTCCGATACCGAAATGGAGCCAGCTGGAAATTGTCTAGTTCAGCCTAATTCGATCAATTTTCGGCAAATCAGTTTATTTTATTTGAGCACCTTGCATTTTTCACTTTAATTCGAGAGCCGATCATTGGCTATCCGCGAGGAAGACCTGCCCATTAGGTCTTTTTTGACCATTCTAGTTTCGCTTTTTTTGATTCCCTCTTTTGGGGTAATACTGAAACAAATACATTATTTACTGCCTGTGCGGCAAGAGTCTTCTCCTTGTCAACACTCCAATATTTACAAAAAAAACACCGGATGAGGTCCAGTGTCTATTGTCAATTTGCTATTAGTTGATATTAGTTGCGTAACCATTTAATGGCTTCCTTCAGCTACGCTGGTCAGCCAGCCAACCTTCGACTTCCTCATCAAACTGGCCGAGCCAGCTATAGAAGATCATCACGTAGTCGTTGTCATACATCACCCCCACGCGGTATATTATTCTACCGTCTGCCAGGGCTACCTGCTCCACCCATTCGGGGCAGCATCCCAGAAGGCCCTGATCGCCAGGATTCAGTCCGACTTCTCGCAAGTCCCGCACATCGTCCTCTTGCTCTAGAATTACGATGTAGCCGTGCCTCGCCAGACTGAATTGCCCCAATTCTGTTTCCGGCTCCAACGCCTCTCGTAGTGCCAGCAGATACTCCTCCAAGTGAGCCTGGAGTCCTAGTTCCATCGCGCCGTCCAGCTTACGCAAGTCATCCAGTGTCTTGATGATCTTCATCTGTCCCCTCCTCCCCGTGCTTGTGTGCTCCTATGTTCCGGGATACTATCCAGCTAGTCTGAATGTATCTACAATTATGATATCTGGCTGAGTTTTCAGTTGTTTCGGGTGGTGGAGATAGTGGCACTTCCGTATCTGCCGTCAGTGCCGACAGTCGCGTCCCCATCGGACACCACTGACAGGAATGACGGCAGATACGGGAGGTAGTGGTCAGATGGACAAAGGTGCCAAAAAAACAGTCAATCCCCTGCAAAGATGGATTGACTGTTTCGTGATGTGATGTGTCGGTGCGTTTCCGCCGCCAAAGTGAAAGAGCCAGAGGCAAACACCCCTGGCTCCTGTGAAACTTATTAACTTGTAGCCCGAACCAATTACCGTAGGAGCTGGAGAACACCCTGCGGCAGCTGGTTGGCCTGGGCCAGCATCGCCTGTGCAGCCTGCTGGAGGATGTTGTTCTTGGTGAAGTTGGTCATCTCCGAAGCCATGTCCACGTCGCGAATCTGGGCTTCGGCAGCGGTGGTGTTCTGCGAGGAAGTTCCCAGGTTATCGATGTTATCGTTCAAACGGTTCTCAATCGCGCCGAGCTTGCTTCTTTCGGCCGATACCGTGGCAGTCGCTGCGTCGACCGCCGTGATGGCGCTGGTTGCGTCGGCGGTAGAGTCGATATTCACGCCCGAGAGGCCCAATGCGGCGGTTCTCATGTCGTCAATACCAAAACTCATAGTTTGGACGGCGTTAGCCCCGATCTGGAAGGTCATTCCGCCGCCCCCAGACTGAGTTTGCCCGGAACTCAGGCCGAGATCCGCAGCAGTGGTTGTGCCAGCATTATCGGTGAATGTCGCAGCACCACTCGGGCTAGAAACATCAAAACGTCCATCACTCGTTGCCGTTACAGTTACTGCTTGAAGATATCCATCTTGTCCTGATGTCTTACCTGAAGTGGTATTGGCTGATGTAATCCCTGCGTTGATAGCAGTCTGCAATGCAGTTGCAGTCGCCTTCATAGCAGCACCGTTAGCTATAACAGGCGGCGTCACCTTGATGTTTTGCCCACCAAGCACCATATTAAAGGTACCGGCAGCAGCGACTGCAGTTCCTGAATACTTGCTTGTCCCAGCATTAACACCTGCGGATACGGCACCGGTAGCATCGGAAAGCACCATAGCGCCCACCGAAGTGGCAGCAGCAACGGCCGTAACATCCACTTCGGAGTTAACTCCTGTGGTCCCGCTCTGTAGATTTATTTTGTTAGCTGCATCCAAGTAACCAGTAATATGTGCAACGCCTGTTCCGGATTGATCAATAGCAGTATTAATTGCGCCTACCAAAGTATCTTTAATACTGGCCAGCGTGCTAGCATTTGCACCCGAGAGATCGGACTGAATCTGTGACTTTTGATCAGTGCTAAGCAGAGTATCCCAATTGACGTTAATCTTCTGCCCATCAATAGTCAAAGTATCGGTTCCTAGTGTAGCAGTTGATTGGTCACCTTTCAAGGCAGCTCCAGCAGTCATCTTAGCTGCAGCTTGAGTCGCAACGACAGCACCAGTAGTGTCACTCGCGCTCACACTTACACCTGCCGCTCCGGCCAAGCTGCCATCGAGCAGGTTCTTGGTGTTGAACTGGGTGGTGTTGCCGATGGTGTCGATTTCAGACTTGAGCTGGCTGAACTC
>Ga0316228_1002015_pt1 | contig 18849 bp, 20 predicted proteins | sample TBH18021metaG_FD_206005 | JGI IMG/M metagenome (GOLD analysis project Ga0316228, IMG submission 206005) | Freshwater microbial communities from Trout Bog Lake, Wisconsin, USA - TBH18021 | ecosystem: Environmental > Aquatic > Freshwater > Lake > Hypolimnion/Profundal zone | place: USA: Wisconsin... | reverse complement strand
ATTCAATCTGGCACTCCTACATCTGGTCAATCGTTAGTATATAATTCTACCACTAATCAATGGACATTTGATCAATCTTCGGGTTCAGGAAGTACAGGGGTTTAACTGCCAACAGGTCCATAAAATTACCCGTAGAGTCTCTTCATATGTAAAAAGTTATATATTCAAAACTTGAAAGTTTTGAATACACCGATATGTTTACATAATTTTTTATTATAATTCAGACATCTGGGGATTTGTTTCATCTGTATATTGTTCTGCATCTTCCATATAATCTGTTTCGATCCTTTCATCTGTAATAATGGTTCTTTCTTCTTTATCCTTATAAGTCACAATAAGAGATGTATTTTTTTTGTTGTATATTTTACTGATGTCACGAGGACGAACCATATCTTGTTTAAAAGTAAAAAAAGGTTTGACCTCACTAGTAACACAGTCGTGATAATCCTCTGTGTATATTCCTTCTATGTTGTCATATTCTGTAGATTTTTGAATAAAGATAGAGTCTCGTTTTTTGTCAATAGTAAAGTCGATTTTATATCTGTCTGGTTCCATTTTTGTTAACGAGATGTCATTGGTTGTTTTGTCGTTGGTAATAAAATTTATGAGAGATGTATATCTTTTACGAATGTTAATGAAACAGTTTAACAAAAAACACATAAAAGCAAAACGTATCGCGGCTGTAAACTCGTTTGAAGATAGGTTTCTGTACGAAAAGATCGCGTTTTTAATAAAAAGCTCCAGCGGAGTATCTAGAACACCAAACCAAAAAAAGGTATATCCAAAAAAAAGAATAAAGTTTATCCAGTACATTGTTTATTTGTAGTTGAGATGCATTTAAATCGACAATTAGATATTATATGCGATTATAAGATCGTAGTACGATATAACCGTGTTCAATATTTTTAATTTTTCTTTTTTAGACTGTTCAAACACAGGTAATCGATCTGTAGTAAAAAGTTCTTCAACGGGGTATATTGAAACGTCTTTTTTTAAAGATGTGAACTTTCTAAAAAATTTATTAAAAATAAAAACTTCTGTGTCAAAAAGCTCTGGGTTTTCTTCCGCCCATGTGCATAGCAGAGAAGGTTTGTATAATGTACAACAATTACAAAACACATGAGATAGCTTCAGTATATCTTTTTTACTGAGTTTGTATTGGTTGACATAAGGAACTAACATATCAATATGTTCGTCCAAATACACATAATTAACGCTGTTTAAAATAACTTTAAGCAAATTTAGTAGAGATTTTTTATCTACGATTGTCGAGATTATTGGTTGTACGATGTTGTCTAAAAAAAGAGAACATTCGGTTAGAGCTGCCATTTTGATTGATATATGAGTAAAAGTAAAAATAAATTTTCAAAAAAAATGAAAAACAAAAAAACAGATTTAATAAAATAAGTTATAAAGAATTGTTTATTCTTAAAAACCATGAATTCACTTATCAAGTCGAACATTGTTAAACCAACGAATCAAACGCGGAGCGTTTTTTCTGTTTTAAACGAGAAAGACCTAGACATTTTGAAAAAGAAGATCTTGGGGTCAGAACGGGACTTTGTCCGTCCTGTCCCTAAGACGTCCATGTTGAATAAAACTATAGATGAACTAAAAGATATACTCGCTACGATGATAATGGAAGAATCCAACGGTGTAAAACTTTACAAGACGGCACCCAACTATGTTAATAAGTTGGAAAAACCAGAACAACCAAGTCTGGTTTTTATAAATGACGTGTTTGCGTTTTCCGGATATCCATATTCAATTGAACTGACACCAGATAGGCTAAACAGTCTAGATTTTGACATTGTGACAAAATGTAGATTTTTTGAAGCAAACGAAGGTACAGTCCTCCGAGTTTTCAATGCAAATGGCAAGTGGTATACTATCACTAATAAAAAAATTGATGCTTTTTGTAGCAAATGGGCAGCCAAAACCGAAACCTTTGGCTGCCATCTTGCAAAGTCTATTTTTGTACTGTTGAACCCGGACCACACCGGCGATATGCCCAATTTCGACGACATTATCACGGCAAAAGACTATGTAAATCAGACTTGGTCTGTCTCTCTAGATCCAACCAAACGCTACTTTTTTCTCTTGAAATCAAGCAAGGAAGAAAAACTTGTGTGTGATGTAGACATGGCAATCCTGAACATCGGTGTAATAGACGAAAACAATCGCCTTTCTCTGGACGAGATGGTAAAATTGTCACAAAACAGCACCCCCTTCGGGGACGGCGCCTCCAGAGATGTCATCGTACCAAACCCAGTAGAACATCACATTTCTAGTTTGGACGAGCTAATAAGAAAAATCAACAACATAGACCCGAAAAAATGCGCGGGTTTGCTTGCTATTTTCAAAACAGACTTTTCAGGAAACGATATTGAAGCAGATATAGAACAACACATTCACATCAAACTTCTGAACCCGACGTATAAACGTCTACAATCGCTTCGTGGAAATATCCCCTCTCTAAGATTTAGATTTTTTCAGTTAACATATCTCTCCAATAGAGAAATGCAACTGAACCCACCCGTACAGCCTTCTTATATAGAAAATTTCAAACAACTTTACTATCCACAATGTGAAAACATGTTAGAGGCTGTCTGGATGGTTGCACAAGACTTGTTTAAAAAATACCAGTCGATATATGTAAAACACGAAAATGTTTACGAAGTACTTTCACCAAAAACAGACAGTACACTTCGTATCATCCACAACGAATATTTAATTTCAAAACAACCCACAACAATACACAAAATTTCTGATATATTGAGCTATTTAGAACCAGAAAAACTGAATCAATTAGTCAGAGAATACGAACACGAAATAAAAAAACAAAACAAAACAAACCAAACCAATAATTACTAAATATTATTTAATCAACATTTTTAATCATATACTTAATCAATATACTTAATCATATGATTGGCAGTTTATAATAACATAAGTCCCCAAAGGAGAAATCCTTTGGGCACAAAATTAGCGATCACTTTCTGATCTTGCACGTAGATGATATTTTTTCCGGCAGTCCCGCTTCTGCATCTATAAAATATGGAAATTTCAAAATTATGTCTTTTTTAAGTGCATTCCATGTTAGCAATCTGAGTTTGAATAAAAAGAAATTGTCTCCAAGATAATGTTTTTCTTGTATCGAATTTAGGTCTTTAATAGTAATACTGTTGCTTTTATTTATAAAATCTTTTCTAATATCTTTTCTGTATATAGGGTCTATAAAATTTGATATTCTGTATTTTTCCACTTCTTGGTAGATGCTACCAATGTTATTAATGATGTCTACCAGATCGTTTTTATAAAAAGCGGACAAATTAGATAAGAATTTCTGAAACGCAACAGAAATATATATTACCCAAATACCCTCCTGTGTGACCACAAAATGTGCCAACACGTTTATTCTGTTAAGAAAAGAGGAGAGTATACTTTTTATGTCAAGTCCAGAAGGCCAAGAAATATATCGCTGTATAGAATCCATAACGAGAGTGATATCAGGGTGGGTGTGAAAAGAAAAGGGGCTGAAATCTTCATAATATAAATTTACGTTGCCCGCTTCTCCTTTAACAACATTTTCTGTTTTTAATCCAAGAACCAACACATCTTCTCGATTTTTTTGTTCAACATATTCGACACATACGTTTCCTGCCACTTCATAGTTTAGTTGAACAAACGCAGACAGTGTTTTTGCAAGACTTGTTGGGAATTTTACCAACTGAGCATTTATTTCTGCGTTTGGCACTACATCGTTTATTATCGGATTTTTTTTGATAGAGTAGCTCGATATATACATTAAATAGAGTTTTGTATTTGTATTTTTTTGGGGCACAGGCGTGAAACCGTTTGCAGCATAGAAGTTGATTTGATCTATATCAGATATGTCAACAGTGACAGCGATAGATTTGTAAAATGCACGTTTGATAAAATTCAAAAGATATGTTAACACTTCTAAAAAAACATCGCCTTGTCGGGCAACGTTTGTTGTGTTTATAGTTTCTATTTCTATTCTTTTTTTCTTGAAAATCAAAACTGCATACGCTATAATGTTTACACTATCCAATATATCAAGAGTTGCCGGTTTATCGCTGACAAACACAACAGATCCGGATTTACTGTTGAAATAATCAGACATCCAACTGTACATAGGATATTTTGAAAGAGACTTACTGGGTATCACAAATATATTTTCACAAGAAAAAAACATGTTATCTTCCATTTTTAATTATTATTATAAAGTAATAGCCATTTACCAGAAAAAATCGATCTCTCTAGGTGCTGACGGAAAAACGTGCTCTTGAAAATTTAAAGAACTGTAGGAGGGTGGATCTGTTGATACATTCCCCGCCTTCGGTGTCGCCGACAAAACGTTGTGATTATTTGCTATGTTTGATATTTTTTTTCTGAGCATATCTATGACTTCGGGTTCTGTCACGTTAAGAAGAAAAAACTCAAGCACAGTATAACCGTTGTGCATTTTTCTCCACTGTATTTGCGCTGGATATGATAACAGCACAGAAACCAAAAAAACGTCGTAGATGTTCTCTATCAGTGTTTGAGTAAAATCTTTTTTTAGAAGCAACCGCAACAGGAGATTGTACTGTGTCATATTTTTAAGTTTTTCCTTTTTGACCCTGATTATACATTTGAAAACTTTTCCTATGTCTACTTTTTCTAATAGATCGGAAATCTGATCTTCGGTGTGCGAAGAAAACAGATCGCTCATGGTGGGATTGTATCTTCGGCATGTTTTACAAAGAAAAAAGCACGTTTTAGATTTTTTGAGTCTGGTAGCCGCAAAGCGGCCGGCGCAGAAAGCGCTAGCCGCAAAGCGGCCGGCGCCGAAAGCGCTAACTCTATATAAACAAAAAATACAGGTTGGCATTGTTTTTAATACATCTTTGAAAGTTTTCATGGTTCTTTCATGTTGGTATTTTGATTAAACGACAACCCAGACGTCATACTATTAATGGTTCCTAATAGATTAAATCCAGAATTTTTCGACAGGTTTTTACTTACTACAAATAACACCGTGTTGAGACTTAACATGAGACAAAGTCGTGTTTCTGGTCCCCATTTAGACTGTGCTTTTTTCTGGTTTTTCTCTGCTATTTCAACTAAAAGCTGATCATATGTGCTCATTTGTGTAATTTGTTGTTGAGCAAACCCTTCCATGTCAAAATTGAGTTTTCCTAATGCAACTTCGCAGATCATAACTCCTATAATTAAATATCTTTTCCAATTATCTACGGTTGTATTAAGAGCGATCTTTTCAGTAAACATATCAATTTTTTGTTTCATAACCTTGGGGTCTGAATACGGTGTAAATTCTGGAACGGGCATATTTGGATGCATGCGTCTCAACACCTCGCATTTGAAATACATAGCGTTTCTTTCTTTCTGTGTTTCTTCGTCATCGTCTGTATATCTATATTCTTTATCTATTACCACCTTTTTTTGTTGCTGAAGGTCTTGTAAAGTTGGAGCATTAAAGTCATTTTTAGATGGGTTTTGCGCCTGCGATGGAAGATGTTTTTCTGGAGAAGGTGATATTTTATTTTCTTGGTTGTCATGCGAATGTTGATCGTCTAATCCTAATACATGATCGAGTCTTTCAGAAATATCGTTATTGTCTTTTTCATTTTCATTTGGTTCAAATTCTTCGTTTTCTTTTTCGTAATAGGATTCCTCAAAATATGACTCAGAATTCTTGCATTGATCGTTTTGCTGTTCGCTATCATATGTTTGCTCATATTCTGGTTTTTTTTCTATAGGTTTTTTAAAATCTTCCTCGTCATAAATTGAAGAAGGAATATAAGGTTTATTAAGAAGATTTTTTTTGATTTTGTTTTTATTTTCTAATAACTCCAAATATAATGTTGGCATTCTTGCAAACTGAGGTTCGGGATAATATTTATGAAAAGGCAGATTTTCAACGATTGCAGTCATTTTCATCTACAGCTCTTTATGCCTTAACTCATTCTTACAGTAGTAAATAGTTCCAAAAATGATTTACAACTATTTGTGGAAAGCTAAACATAAATATATTTATAGCCAGAAAATTGATCCAATTGTATATTCAAAATACTATCTGCTTCTCGAAAAAAACATACATACTTTTTAAAAATTATGGACTTGTGTACGGTGCGCTCTCCACGGTCACTGTATACGTTATGTAAGTTCTCGTGTATGTTGGGTCATAAGTGTTTTCCCACGCAGCAGCGTAAATGTAGCCTAGGATAATGTCTATATTTTCGTTTGTAACTGCAAAATAGGTAAAAGTATCTACATAATAAGGTGTCACTCCTCCAGGAGGTCTTACAGTTATGGGTATAGAACCTGAAATAGCAAAATCATTACTTATTGCTGTTTTGTACCCTCCCCACGTACACGAGAACACAAGTATACAATTCTGTGCAAACTTGTTGGAGGTGTCTAACAACCCTTCACGAGTTAAAACAACAGGCAACGACATAGAAGTGATTAGCCCAATAAAATTGGTTCCCAAATACAAATCGGCTGAACTCGGAAACAGTTTTTCTCCATAACCACCCCCGTCAATACGAGAGGAAAACGTATAACGTATAGGAACGGCAGCCCCTGCAGCCCCAGTAGCACCGGCTAATCCCGTGGGGCCTGTTACCCCTGCCGGTCCTGTCACCCCTGCGGGTCCCGTGGGTCCCCCAATTGCAGAGGCGGATAAAAAGGACCATTGATTTGTAGTCTCATTGTACCCCAGAATATCACCCTGTGTCGGCAATCCAGACTCAATCGGTATATTATTAATTGATACGGTTTTGTCTTGATTATTAAATATTTGAAGAGACATTATTTTATTTATACAATTTATAAAATAAAGAAGAATTTTTATATGTTTTGGGTGTGAAAAAGAAAAGATTGGAATTGTTTGCACTGTTGTCGGTTATAGGAAAAAAGATGAGACCAGATGTGAAAATAGCTAAAGATAATAACTGTTCCTATAAAATTCAAAGAAAAGAATTCAATATGATTCGAGATTCAGAGCTTTTCACTGTTGATGATCTAAAAAATATTTTAAAAGACTTTAAAATCACCAATGTAACAGTTTACGAAGATTTCGAAATTGTTTTCGAAACAGAAAACAATAAAAAAATTACAATGTTTCATGAAAACTGGTGTTGTGAAAATGTTTATATTTATTCAAAAACAGACAATCTTGATATTTTAATTGGAAAAACAATTTTTGATGTAACAGAAACAATTTCCGATGATACTTTTGATAGAGACGCAGAAGACAATCTCATTAGCTTTACATGGACATTTTATAAATTTTTTTATAAAGGTCTTGATAATAAAACCGAAGAAATAGAAATTATATGGCTTGGTGCATCAAATGGATATTATGATGAAGGAGTTGACTTACGCTGTGAAGAAAAAGAAATAACTATTTAAAAATTCCAAAAGTGGCCGAAAATATTTATATAAATATATAAATATTGTTAATCTTTAAATAAAAAGATTTATTTTTATTTATATATAAAAATGGTTTCGAACACAAATATGTTAGTAATACTAATAATCGTTCTGGTTATTATGGGGTGGGTGTATATGTCTAAAAAAGAGGGATATACTGTTAGTGATGCAAACACTCCTGGATATTATCGTTTAGGAGATGCGTATAACACGCATTTGTATTCTCCGTCTTTGGCTTACAGGTGTGCACAGGGCGAGTATACATACACGGGCAACCCACAGTTATTAAAAAACTGTAAAAACTGTAATTCGTATACAGCTTCTTGTAATAACAAGGCTTTACAGGGACGACCGTTTGTGTTTGATTATTCTGATATTACAACTCTAGGAGATAAAAACGACGAGTGCAATCCACATTTTGAAACAAAAATTTGCGGTATATAGTTTTATAAGATTTAAAAATGATATTTTTCGTATTTTGTCGAATATGAAAAATTAAAAATTTAAACGGCTGTATAGTTCTTACAAAAAAGTTGAAATAATAACAAATTGGATATACAGATTTTTAAAAATGGAGCAGACTTACTCGCATAAATGCACCACTCCTGGTTTTGATTTGATCAGCCAATATTTTAGAGACAATCTGAACCGACACCAAATCGAACAGTTTAACCATTTCGTTAAACAAGAAATTCGAGACATAATCTTTAAAGAATCGCCACTAATCAGCGCTTGTGGTAACATAAAAATTATTTTTTCTGATGTAATAGTCGAAAGACCGCATTTCATTCAAAAAACAATAAGGAAAAATAAAAATATAGAAACCAAATCTGTCGTAGGCTCGTGTATCGAGATATCTCCGGATTCTGACACTGCTAACAGAGGAGATTTAGGCAGTTATGAAACTGTACCTCTGTATCCCAATGAAGCGCGCAAAAGAAACATCAACTACGACGGTTCTATCATTGTAACTGCTGAGGTAATAAACCGTGGGGCTGCGTCTCAGCCCATTAAAATCTCAATTGGTAAGCTGCCTATAATGTTAGACTCTGATCTTTGTTGGAAGCAGCACCCCGATTCAGCTACGGTATTAGAAGCGAAGAAAGAAGAATGTAGCAACGATAAGGGTGGGTATTTCATAATAAAAGGCAAAGAAAGAGTATTAATCAGTCAATTACGAAAAGCGTATAACAGGGTGTATGTTGAAAAAGAAGAAAATGTATACATTGCAGAGATGAGAAGTATGAATTCGTTTGGAAACTCTGTATTAATCCAAGTAAAATACTTATCTTTGACTAACGAGTTTTTCTTTTCTCTTCCGTATATCAAAACAAAAAGTTTTTTACCCGCCGGACTGGTGTTCAAAGCACTTGGTGCGTCGTTAGACGAAATGCTACAAGCGAGCAACTGCATGGGTAATGAATCGGTTTGTGAAACATTGATTGCTCAATTTGAGTCTGTGCTCGACAAACAAGAAGCTTTAAATTTGATTGCCAAAGACATGTCAATTTACAAAGAACGAGAGAAAAAAACAGAAGTAAAAAAAAGTGTCGCGCCGTGGTTCGAAAACGTTATACAAGACAACGAAAACACAGAGAATCAACAACCAACACTTGTTTCCTTCGACGTCGAAGGTGCCGCAGCCGAAGGTGAGGGTGCCCGTTCAAAATCAAAAAAATATTCTTCAAACACGATATCATTAGAATATTTAGAAAACGTGTTGCAACAAGAGTTGTTTTATCATGTAGGAGAGCTTACACCAGAAAAATCTACAATCCAGCTTGGGTTTATTATTCGTAAAATACTAAACACCGTGAATGGTAATAGATCTCTAGATGACAAAGACAATATTGCAAATAAAAATGTTGACGCAACGTGTAGTTTGTTGAGTTTTCTTTTCCAGATCATATACAAACAATTCACAAAAAATATTGTAAATCAGATAGATAGTAAAAAATGTCCAGATGTTTTTGCAATATTAAAAGACGTGAAAAACATCACAAATGGGTTAAACCAAGCTTTTATGACCGGGAACTGGAATACACAGAAAAGTTTAACTTTTACAAGAATAGGAGTATCACAAGTGTTAAACAGACAGAATTACGGAGCCCATCTTTCACATCTACGAAGGCTAATGCTTCCGATTGGTGGGAAAGGAAAAAATTTCAACATTAGGCAGATACACCCTTCGCAGTTTAGTTTTATATGTCCATATGAAACGCCGGAAGGAGAAACAGTTGGAATAGTCTTAAACTTAGCAATGTCTGCTCATATTACAATAAGCACCAACGCGGCAGACGTCAAACAAAGCGTGAACACTATGAAATGTTTTTTGTCAAACACTTGTGGTAAGTTTATTGTAATTTTAAATGGTCAAATAATTGGAAGCTGTGACGATTCTGTGCAGTTCAAAAAAGAGTTTGATGTTTTACGTTTTTCAGCCTTTCCTTATGTGGGGTTAATAAGAATTTTCAAGGAACGCGAGATTCACATAGAAACAAACGACGGAAGATTTATCAGACCCCTTTTTGCTCTTGGTCCCCGAAACACGATTCTTTACAAAGAACTAGCAAAAAAACTCAACAAACCATTGTCGGAGCTGACATGGCTAGAAGCTTTCAACACAGGAGCAATAGTTTTCAGAGACGTATGGGAACTTGAACAATCTGTGGTGGCCATGACAGAAGCAGACTTGTCGAATTACAGGTGTGATTACTTAGAAATAGACCCAGCATCAACCATGATGGCTGTATCGGCAAGTGTTATTCCACTGAGCAATCACTCCCAATCTCCAAGAAACGCCTATCAGGCGTCAATGTCAAAACAAGCGATTGGGCTGCCAAGTCTTGCGTTTCAAAACAGATTTGACACGACTCTCCATGTAAGTGACACTTTTCAGAAGCCCATCACTAGAAACAACATGATTGATGTCTTACATTTTAACGAGATGAGCCATGGAATGAATGCAATTGTGGCTATTATGACTTTTTCGGGTTTTAATCAAGAAGACTCGATTGTAATGAACAAAGGCTCAATAGACAGGGGTCTGTTTCGTACCACAACTTACAAAACGATAGTCGAAGAAGAAAAGAAGAAAGGAAAAGCCGACTCTGAGTGCATTTGTTTACCAGACTATACGTGCAGAAACAGGAACTATGATTATAGTCATCTTAATGAACAGGGTTTAGTTTGGAAAAAAAACATATGGTTATCAAAGAATACTGTTGTTATTGGTAAAGTTGTTAAAAAGATTCTTAAAAACGAGAGCGGTGTTCGCGAAACAGAAACCGTCGATGCCAGTGTTGTCATAAAACACGGAGAAGAAGGATATCTTGACAAAGTGTTGGTGACGACAAACGGAGAAGGCGTTCGTATAGTTAAAATACGAGTGAGAGTGCCGCGTATTCCAGAAATAGGAGACAAGTTTGCAAGTTCGACTGCTCAAAAGGGAACGTGCGGTATGATTTTTTCCGAAGAAGACATACCCTTTGATAAAGATGGAGTCAGACCAGATTTCATTATAAATCCCCATGCCATTCCTTCTAGAATGACCATCAATATGTTGATAGAGATGTTCTTTAACAAAGTTGGGTGCCAAATTAACAGACATATGGACGCCACCCCGTTCCAGCACCGAAATATAGAGCAAGAATTAAAATATTGGTCAGAAAAAACAAAAATTCCTCTAGTTCCTGTAACTATGTACAGCGGTACAACAGGACACCAAATAAATAATGTTTTTATGGGCCCTTGTTATTATCAACGATTGAAACATCTGGTTAGTGATAAAAAACATGCTCGCATGTCCGGTCCGCTAGATGCAATCACACATCAACCCGTCGCAGGTCGATCCAAAAACGGGGCTTTGCGGTTCGGAGAAATGGAAAAAGACGCGTTAATCACACATGGCAGCAGCAGGATGTTAAAAGAAACTCTTTTTGATAATAGTGATCCTTTTCAAATACCGGTTTGTATACAGTGTGGGTTTGTTTCTGACGATCGAATTTCTTGCAAGCATTGTAACTCGTCGTCTGTGCAGTTAAAAAATTTACCATATGCAACAAAACTGTTATTACAAGAACTGGCTGGAATGGGTATAAAAACTATCATAAAATAAAAACTTTACCGTTTGTTAAAAATAATATTTTTTTACTTCAAAATGAACGCATTAGCATTGATAACCACCGCGCTTGTTGTGATAATTGGCATGGTGTATATTAGAAACAATACAAAAGAAAATTTTTGGATGACGCCCGCTCGTTCGGTAAAAGTAGAAAAAATGTTTAAAGATTGTAACAAACCAGATTTTTATCAGATCCCAAATTATCAAAGTATGCTCAGCCCCCGTTTTTCTAATGTCGGCTACGGCGCCAATCTTTTGGGACGTATGCCAGATTATTCTAAAGTAGGAGTTCCTTATGACCCTTTAATGAACACTGTGCGCAGCCTCTCCACTTCTGCGGGCGGCGCTTTCGGCGCTGAAAACTCTTTGGGCGACACCAATATGACAACATTACAAAAACCTCTCAACGCGTGTCAAAACATCCAGATGTCTCGACCAGATGTAGAACCATATTGTGATGGATGGCAGGCGACAAATATAGTTGGTGGATTAAACAAACCTCTAATTCCTCGTGCATTTGAGAGCGGGTCAGGGTTCTCTGATGGAAATTATCAACAAGCCCTCAATTTAGCACTCGACGCAGGCGCATCTGCTTGGCCCACATCAACTGTCGAAGAGCCAAATAGAGCAACAATTATCAGCGACGACGGCCAAATTAGCCAGCCTATTGTTTACGATCGATACATCTACGCAAACAAAAATAGCCGGCAAAGAGGAGCAGGAGATCCTATTAGAGGAGATCTACCAATTGTACCTGTGAGCGGCAACTGGTTTATACCAAGCCAAGCAAACAGCCCGAGCATCAACCTACAACAAGGTGCAATGAACGTCATGGGAGGAGTGAACAATGAGACCAGCAATGCGCTAGCCAATCTGATTTGGAACTCGTCTGGAGGTACAGAGACAACAATTGGCGGAGTAGATATGGCAAACACCATGATGACACATCAGGTTTACGGGGCTGCGGCGGCCGCACAAGGAGATGTTATTGCTACTTCTTTTCCGTAAAAAAATATAAAAAACACACATGTGTTTTTTATTCAATTCTTTTAAAGAAAAAACAAAGTCTTTAAAAGAATGTCTATCGAATTAAGCGAAGAACAAAAAATAAAATTACAAAAACTAGACCAAGAAATATCAGAGAAGAAGAAAAAACAAGAACAAACAGCTTCTTCTACTGGCATTCCTGTAGATATCGTGGGATTAGATGTTGTAAAAATAGGAATAATGCTTGGTCTAATCAAAAACAAAGAACTTTTTGAAAACAATATCAAAACAAAGAGTCTTCTTCAAATGCTTATGGGAGAAGACTCTGAATTGCCTAAAGCAACTTGCCCTCCTGGGTATTATAAAGCACTGGTCACTATTACTGAAAAACAAAAAATAGAATATCAACAACACCACGTGCATGTACAAAGCAAGTTTTTTGTTGAATTTAGAGAACAAGTGGTAAAAAAAGAACTAGAAAACATAAACAAATACGTCGATATTAAATTTCACAACGAAACTGTAGAAAATTTTAAAACAGAATGCTTAGAGCTTTTAGAAGTCTTTATAGAAGATTTGGTAGAAACACCAGATGACGATAATATATGGAAAACTATAACAGTTATCACAAATTCTTTGCTGGGTGTGCTGACAATTGGTGAATATAAAAAACTTGTAACTTCTAACATCCAAAAAATACACACAAACTTATCCGGTTATGAGCTTAAAATAATGACAAATCTATCTACGATAGATCGTTTGCTTTCTCTCTTTAACGGCGTTCTCAGAAAATGCCGAGACTATCAATTTCAAACAAACCAAGAAATACAACAACGTCTCTGTAACGAACTTGAAATTAGAAACTTTACAAAAAACCCCTATTTACAACCGTTTGTTTTTAACGACATTATTAAAGAAGTGTGCGTTCCTTCGGTAATGTATTTACCAGTAGAGTGGGTATTTCAAAAGTGTATGTTAGGTCCTTATAAAAACAACTCAATCGGGTTTCTGCATACTACTCCTGGGCAAGGAGATTTCTACATTCTCACATCAATAAACCCTGACGGAGGAAGAACATGGGCAACAGATCAATCTTTACAAAACTTTATAAAAAACATTGTTATTGCAACAGTAGATTATATTATTAAAATTTTCAGAACTTTGTATTTTGAATGTTTTCAGACAAACGACATTGTAGTTAAACAGGGTGGTGTGTTTGATACTAATAAAAAAAAGAAAAAGTCTCCAATTGTCGCTTCTCCAATCAAAATACGTTTAACTAAAAACTGTCTTCAAGAACAGGTTTTTAAAATGTTGCTCAGAAATTTACAGTTCTGTTCTGATTTTCAAAGCTTCAGACAGTTGTTAGTCGCCATCATCAAACAGACATCACCTATTATTCCAACAGAAAACGATTTTTTCAACTATATAAAATCTTTTTATGATTTGCGACAATCGACCAACCCGGTGTACCACGATGCAGAAACCGTTTTTCAACATCATTTAAATGACATTTTTGACGATTATAATCCAAAGATATATGTATTGTTAACCCATTTTATTAAAAATATATAAATGTTTTTTGTACACCTTTGGTGCCGCCGACTTTGTCGGTAGCCACTTCGTGGCCGGCGCCTTCGGCGCTAGCCGCTGCGCGGCCGGCCCCTGTGGGTTGAATCCCATGATGGTATATTTCAAAACTAGAGCTTTGAAATATTTATGTGTACTAAACAAATATCAAGTCTTGGTTTACAGGCGGTGGATTGTATACAGGCGGTGGATTGTATACAGGAGGTGGATTGTATACAGGAGGCGGATTGTATACAGGAGGTGGGATGTATACAGGAGGTGGATTGTATACATGCGGAATATAATAATATGTTTGAGAAACAGGGGGTTTTTGTATCGTATTTGGTGGTTTAATTATGACATTTACTGGAGGTTTAGTAATTTCTGGAATAGGTGGAGGGGGTAAAGGCATGTATTTTGTCATAATCCACAGAACAACAATTAAAATAATTAAAATAATTGTAATAACTACAATAGAGTGCATTTTTATAATTATGTAATTAAAATTCTACTGTTCTTTCTCCTGATTTACCACCATAGTACCACATATAAATTACAAACAACAATACAATCGCCACAAGAACTATCCACCAGTACTTTGTGAAAAAATCTGTGATCTGATTAGTTTCTGAACTTTGAGAGGTTTGAAAATATTGAGGAGGGTTGTACATCTCTTGCGAGAGAGGTGTAACTCGTTGAGAATTTTGTTGTGCGTACATTGGTTGAGCGTCTTTATAATAAGGCATTCTTTTTTGGATAACAAGAAAGTTTTTTTTCAATCGTGGGGATATAACTGTTACAACAAATATTTATATTGGTATAAAGACTGGTTTCAGACTCAAAAAATGCAAGTTCCAAAATCCCCAGAAAAAACAACTCGTGTGCGTACTAAAACTGTTAAATCACAAAATGTCTCATTTTACGACGGCGGACGCGGAGCAGCTAATCACGGAGTGATCGCCGATAAAGTTGGGGCCGCCGAAGTGGCCGGCCGCTGCGCGGCTACAAATAAAATTGTTCGTAAACAAAAAAATCCTAAAACCACACAGATCAATCCTAAAACAACAAAAACAACAAAAACAACAGATCAACAGTTTTATAACGAAGAAGATTCAGAGGTTGAAGAAGACGAGCAGTATACAACTTTAGATACTTTTAGCCATGAAGTGGCCGGCGCCTTCGGCGCTACCCCCTTCGGGGGCGGCCGCGAAGCGGCTACAAGATCTTCAAGAAACCAATCGGATTTTGAAACAAAATCAAAAAGAGCTGGATATCCAGACTTGATTAATAAAATGTTGGTATTATGCGTTAACGAGAAAGATTTTATTAAAGGTACATGTGCAGGTAGGATTAAATCTCATTATCAAAAAGTATTTCAAACGTATAAAGACAAAATGGAACCCAGAGATCGCGCAATTATAAACTCGGGTCTCAATTTTATCTACAACTTTAACAGGTCTAATTCTATTCCTAAAGAAAACGCAATTTGGTTAATAAGTATAAACGACATTCCCATCAGTCATATTGTGTCATACACAAGCAAAAATACATTAAAAGAAATAGCAAAAGATTATGGTATTTCCTGTAGCAACAAAAAAGCAGAAGAGCTTATTGCAAATATACGAGAGGCGGTTGAAAAAAATTAGAATTGAAAGCGAAGAGTGTGCATTTCAAAACGTTGACGTTTTGAAAATTTTATATCTGCAAACGATTGGTCGGAGATTAGTTTTCCAACAAGATTATTTTTAGAATTCCATTCTGTGTTAAGCTATTCCAATTTTTACTGGCGGTTGTCATCATATCTAAATCTTTTTGATTTAGCGCAAAAATATACACAGTTGGTTTTATTTCCATTGCTGAAATAGATTCAAAAGTTTTAACTATTTCTTTTTCGATCAAATCTAAAGGTAAAATTTTTACTACAGGCAATTTACACACACCGTTTGCACATTCGTTTGCACATTCGTTTTCTGATATGCTTTTATTTAAGTTGTATGTTTGAAAATGTTCATACACACGATCTATTATACTGTTCGTGCCTGTATATGGATTTATCAAAATGTTCATTTTTTACAATGTTTGTTTTTTTTAAATTCCGGTAGATCCAAAACCTTTGTCGCCTCTATTGGTAGAATCCAAAACGTCTGTAACCACAAATGTAGGATTTATTATTTTTTCTATAATCATTTGTGCAATGCGATCTCCTTGTTTAACTGTAAACGGGTTTTTACTATTGTTAACAACTACTGCGTGTATATACCCTGTATAATCAGAATCGATTACCCCAGCGGCTATGTCTATTCCTAATAATGATAGCCCCGATCTTGAAGCTATTCTCGCATAACAATCTGGTGGTAAAGAAATTTTTACTCCTGTATTAATTAGTTTCCTATCTCCTGGTTGAATCGTTGTTTCATTTTCAACGAGAGCGTACATGTCGTAACCTGCAGCGCCTGATGAACCCTTAGAGGGTTGGATTGCGTTTTCACAAAGACTTATTTTAAAAATTTCGTTGTTCATAGTACTGTTACTTAAAGTTATTTATTCTTTAACTATATTTTTCAAATATTCTTTAACTTTAAGAATATGAAACATCTTTTTAAAAGATGACCAAACTATCAAATTCAGGAATATACCGATTTCCCCCATCGAACGATGTTTATTCTCCTAGCCACGAAGTGGCCGGCCCCTACAGGGCTACAACTATCGCAAACAAAAACAATAAAAAACGATCAGCTCTTTGTTTTACCTCTGTGGCTAGTGTTTTGCTTATGTTAGGGTTCGTGTCTTGTTTTTCTTTAATATACATAACAGATAACGATATTGGTTATTATGAAAACGTAGAAAAAGACATCATTCTGAAACCTGGATTCTATTTAAAATTTATATGGAACTCGGAAAAACTAAAATTTGCATCCATTAAAGATTCGTTTTTCATTTCTACACTGGTCGATTTTAATATCACAGTTGATTATACAGTTATTGATGTGAAAGCGTTTGTAAAAAGTTTGCAACAAAACGACAAGAATTGTTTGTACAAAATCTCGACTTTTGTACAACAACAAATAATGGAGACTCTTTGCATGAACACCGTTTTTCACAACGGGGTTTATGAGATCACACCACTTGTAAACGCAACAATCAACGAGTGCGGGATTCAAATTACAAATGCAACTTCCCCAAAAAACTTTTACAACTCGACAGACTGCGAACCAGTCGCGATCGCCTAATCTGCACTACAAATCTTGATTTTAATAGAGCTCGAATCGATGACGATAACCGCTGGCGTATATTGCTCTGGCTTGTTTATTAGATTTATTTCGAGCGGCGTTTTCAGATTTTACATTCCCGTGAATATAGTAATATCTTTTTCCGCTATTTCCGCTCTGATAGTAATATCCTATAGAGTCATGACCACGATGAACAGGCATTTTTAAATAATTTTATTTTAAAAATATTCTTATCTTTAAAATGTTGGATTATTTGCTTAAAATGTCGCCAGGTCAGCTAAAAAACATGGCACTGTATTTTAATCTTGTAGGTTTTGAAAATTTCTCTAAAAACAGACTAATTGAATTTTTAATCGCAAACGTAAATCATAGAGCCCTGCAACAATATATTGAACCTCTAATAGAAGAAGACGCCTACTTTGGAAAGCGCCTTGAAACAGAATTAATGCAATATGACATTGAAGACCAACTCGGACAAATGGGATTAAATTCAAGAGTTGTTCAACCAAGTTTTACCGGATATTCGCGACCTGCAGGAAAAATACATGTGTCATCACAGGTTTTGGATTCTCTACTAAAAGGTATGAATATAGAAGGGGTTCCTGTTAATAAAAATACGATTAGATTTAGAACGGGCAAAGGACGACAAGTCAAACGTTTGCAAAAATAAAAATTAAAACTATCAGTTTTAATTACGATAAAAAATTGATTTTTTTAATCAAGAACTATTTAGTCCTAAAAATGTTTCAAATCTCAGAGTCAACAAATGTTGTGCATTTTAATGTGGAGGGTGCGAAGAAGACAGATGTCAAAGTAGTCGGAACTTTTGAAGAGCCATGGTTCTGTGGTCGTGAGGTATGTGAAATTCTAGAGTATAAAGATATAAAAGATGCTTTACAAAAACACGTACAACAGAAAAGTAAAAAAACACTAAAAGAACTGAGCGAAAAATGGGGGGGTAAAACGCCCCCCCATTTTATTCTAGGATCGGGAAACCTTTCCACACAGTTTCCTCAATGTCAAGCCGTGTACATTAATGAACCTGGTTTATATGCTTTAATCTTAAGAAGCAAAGCTCCTTTAGCTAACCAATTTCAAGATTTTATATGTGGTGTTGTACTTCCATCCATAAGAAAATATGGACAGTATATTCATTCACAGCAATTAGCTCTCGAATTCGAAGAAAAGTTAATGTTGAAAGATAAACAACGACAAGAAGCAGAACATCAATTGTTGTTGAAAGATAAACAACACCAAGAAGCAGAACACCAATTGATGTTGAAAGATAAACAAAGGCAAGAAGCAGAACAAGCTCTTATTCAGGTAAGAGCAGAAGCCGAATTTCAAAGCCGATACACAAATAAACTAAAAAACATGATCACTGTCATGAAATCCAGACAGAAAGACCAAATTATATATATCGCTACTACCAAAGCCTATGCTAAACAGAACAGATTCAAGGTCGGAGGAGTTAAA
>Ga0316228_1002005_pt1 | contig 18925 bp, 14 predicted proteins | sample TBH18021metaG_FD_206005 | JGI IMG/M metagenome (GOLD analysis project Ga0316228, IMG submission 206005) | Freshwater microbial communities from Trout Bog Lake, Wisconsin, USA - TBH18021 | ecosystem: Environmental > Aquatic > Freshwater > Lake > Hypolimnion/Profundal zone | place: USA: Wisconsin... | reverse complement strand
GCAAGGACATCGACGACTTCAAGGCCGGCTACAGCTACACGGCCGCCCCGATCATCGTGAAGGGCAAGATCATCACCGGCGTGTCCGGCGGCGAGTTCGGCGTGATCGGGCGCATCGAGGCCCGCGACGCCGAGACCGGCGAGGTCGTCTGGAAGCGGCCCGTGATCGAGGGCCACATGGGCGAGTTCAACGGCAAGCCCTCGACCATGACCGGCAAGGTGAACGAGTCCTGGCCCGGCGACATGTGGAAGTTCGGCGGCGGCGCCACGTGGCTCGGCGGCACCTACGATCCCGAGACCAACCTGATCTATTTCGGCACCGGCAATCCCGGCCCGTGGAACTCCTGGCTGCGGCCCGGGGACAACAAGTGGACCTCCTCGCGCCTCGCCCTGAATCCCGACAACGGCGAGATCGTCTGGGGCTTCCAGACCACCCCGCATGACGGCTGGGATTTCGACGGCGTCAACGAGTTCGTGCCCTTCGACCTGAACAAGGGCGGCAAGACCATCAAGGCCGGCGCCACCGCCGACCGCAACGGCTTCTTCTACGTCCTCGACCGGACCAACGGGAAGTTCATCTCGGCGACGCCCTTCGTCGAGAAGATCAACTGGGCCAAGGGCATCGATGAGAACGGCCGCCCGATCTACAACGAGGAGAACCGGCCCGGCGATCCGAGCAAGGCGACAGGCGACGACAAGAAGGGCAAGCCGGTCTTCGCGGTGCCGAGCTTCCTCGGCGGCAAGAACTGGATGCCGATCGGCTACAGCCCCGACACCAAGCTGTTCTACGTGCCCTCCAACGAGTGGGGCATGGATATCTGGAACGAGCCGGTGAACTACAAGAAGGGCGCGGCCTATCTCGGCGCCGGCTTCACCATCAAGCCGGTCTTCGACGACCATATCGGTTCGCTCAAGGCGATCGACCCGGCCTCCGGCAAGGTCGTGTGGGAGTACAAGAACAAGGCCCCGCTCTGGGCCGGCGTGCTCACCACCGCGGGCAACCTCGTCTTCACCGGCACGCCGGAGGGCTTCCTGAAGGCCTTCGACGCCAAGACCGGCGAGGAAGTCTGGAAGTTCCAGGTCGGCACCGGCGTGGTCTCGTCGCCGATCACCTGGGAGCAGGACGGCGAGCAGTGGGTCGGCGTCGCGGCCGGCTGGGGCGGCGCGGTGCCGCTCTGGGGCGGCGAGGTCGCCAAGTCGACGGCCGGCATCAACCAGGGCGGCAGCTTCTGGGCGTTCAAGCTGCCGAAGACGGTGGCGTCGCGCTGACGGCGCTCATCAGAAAGCGTGCCGGCCTCCACCGGCCGGCACGCCGCGGCCCCGGGGCGACGGCGATCGTCTCAACACCCGCTTGCGCGCCGGGGCCGCATCGATCACCTTCGGACCTCTCGCCCGCGTATTCGGCGGATCCTGTGAGGATCTCGAGCGAAGGACCGAGGTCTCCGTGCATCTCCTGATCGTCGATGACCACCCTCTGTTCCGGGACGCCCTGGCGGCCACGATCCGCCTCGCGCATCCGGACGCGGTTCTGCACGAAGCCGACGGGATCGAGGCGGCCTGCGCGGTGCTGGCAGCGAACCGCAGCATCGACCTGACGCTCCTCGACCTGTCGATGCGGGGCGTGACCGGCTTCGACGGGCTGATCACCATCCGGGCGAGCTTCCCGCGCATCCCGATCCTGATCGTGTCCGGCCACGAGGATCCGCGCATCGTCCGAGAGGCCCTGCAGCACGGAGCGGCGGGCTTCGTCCCGAAGGCCATGGACAAGGCGACGCTCACCCGGGCGATCACCGAGGTGATGAGCGGCGCGCTGTTCCTTCCCCCCGGTCTCGCCGAGGCCAGCGCGCCCGCGCCGCGGAGCAAGAAGGCGCCCTTGCCCGAACGCCTCGCCCGGCTCACGCCGCAGCAGCTGCGGGTCCTGATGATGATCCGGCAGGGCAAGCTCAACAAGCAGATCGCCCACGAGCTTCAGGTCGGCGATTCGACCGTCAAGGCGCATGTGTCCGAGATCCTGCGCAAGCTCGAGGTCATCAGCCGCACGCAGATCGTGATCGACACGGCGTCGCTCGACTTCGACCAGATCCACAACAGCCACTCGGCCTGACGGGCGCGATCATCCTGAGCGCGCGCTGCTCGATCGCGTCTTCCGGAACCTCTGACTGAGGTCTCTCACGCCGTCATCCCGGGACCAGGCAGCGGCGCCGGGGATCCGGATTCGCCACGCACCAGGCCCCTGCCGCCACAGCGATTCTGGCTTCCGGGCTCGCCAGCGTCGCACCGGAAGGACGGCGAGGGCCGTCGTCCATGCGTCTCGCAGGCACGGCAGGGGAAGCATCGCGCGCGTGCAACCCCTCGATCCAGCGCAGAGCGCGCTGCGGCAGAGGTACGGCTGGACCGTGGACGCGGCCGCGCTGCTTCGTGATGGATCCCAGGCCGCATTCCGCCGGCGCCGCATGTGCCTGGAGAGGCGCGAAGGCCATTCTTCCCTCGCAACCCTGATCCTTCAGGACAGACCCCAAGCCCAATCGATATGATGCTATCTATCAGCATGCGAGCTGATTGACCCGGGATCTTCCCTGGATCCGCGCCGCACTGGTGCTGGTTGTGCCCGATATCGACGATCCGAAGACGCGCGAGCGATTGCAGCAGGCCGTCACCCATGCCCTCCTGACGACCGGACGTCATTGGCGCCGGGCCGCCAACACGGTTGGGGAGACACATGGCTTGTCCGACGCGACCGCGCACCCGCTCATCATCATCGGCCGGATGGCCGAGGAGCCGCGCCAGAACGTCCTGGCTGAAGCCGTCGGCATCGAGGGGCCGTCCCTGGTGCGCCTCCTCGACCAGCTCGCTGCCGCCGGGCTGGTGGTCCGCCGCGCGGATCCCTCCGACCGCCGTGCCAAGGTGCTCGGCCTGACCCCGCGCGGCCGTCAGATCTTCGAGCGGATCGAGGCCGAACTCACGACCCTGCGGGCCTGCGTCTTCGCGGAGATCGGTGATGGCGACCTGGAGGCGAGCCTCCGGGTCTTCGCGGCGCTTCAGCGCTACGGCCGCGCATCCACCGCGCCCGAGCAGGAGCCCGAATCGTGACCGTTCCCGGGTGGCGCGACTGGGCCTTCGCGCTGAAGACCTACGCGGCGGCGATGCTCGCCCTGTACCTCGCGCTCTGGATCGACCTGCCGCGTCCCTACTGGGCGCTTGGCACCGTCTACATCACGAGCCAGGTGCTGTCCGGCGCGACGCGCTCGAAGGCCGTCTACCGGGTCTGCGGCACGGTGCTCGGCGCCGCGATGAGCGTCGTGCTGGTGCCGAACCTCGTCAACGAGCCGATCCTGCTGAGCCTCGCGATAGCGCTCTGGGTCGCCCTCTGCCTCTACGTCGCGCTCCTCGACCGCACGCCCGCGAGCTACCTGCCGATGCTCGCCGGCTACACGGCGGCGCTGATCGGCTTCCCGGCCGTCGACGATCCCGGCGCGATCTTCGACACCGCCGTGGCGCGCGCCGAGGAGATCTCCCTGGGAATCCTCTGCGCCAGCCTCGCCGCCACGCTGGTGCTGCCGCAATCGGCCGCGCCGGTCATCGTCGCCCGGCTGAACCTCTGGCTGGACGAGGCCCGGACGTGGACGCAGACCGCCCTCGCGGCGGCCGGCGCGCCGAATGCCGGCGACGCGGATGAGGACCGGAACCTGCGCCTGCGGCTCGCCTCGGACGCGATCGGGCTCGATGCCCTCGGGCTGGCCCTGCGCAACGAGGCCACAGGCGCGGAGCGCGCCGCGGCGGCCTTCGCGCCGCTCCGCCAGCACATGCTGATGGTCCTGCCGATCGTCGCGGCGGTGGCTGATCGCGTCGCGATCCTGGAGCGGGAGGGTGCCCTCCCGGCACGGGTCCGGGTCTTCCTGTCGGACCTCGCCGGCTGGCTCGCCGACGACGGCGACGATCCGGAGGGCGCCGCGCAGCTGCGCAGCCGGATCGACGGGTTCGAGCCGACTCTCGGCCGAGACCCCGACTGGACCACGCTGCTGCTGGCGAGCCTCTCGGTTCGCCTGCGCGACGTGATCGACCTGCGCCAGGACCTGCGGGCGCTCCGCCTCCACCTCGCGGCCGGCACGGCGCCGCGGGCGCCCCTCGCCTTCGCGTACACGGCGCGGGTCAGGACCGTCCGTCACCGCGACCACGGGCTCGCGGCCTTCTCGGCATTCGGGGTATTCGTGGGCCTGCTGGTCTGCTGCGCCGTGTGGATCGCGACGGGCTGGCCCGACGGCTCGGCGGCCCCGATGATGGGGGCGGTCGCCTGCTGCCTGTTCGCCGCGCAGGACGACCCCGCGCCGCAGATCCTCAGCTTCACCAATTCGGCGATCGTCGGCGCCATCGGCGCCGGTCTGTACCTGTTCGCGGTGCTGCCGCTCGCCACCACCTTCGAGATGCTGGCCCTGGCGCTGGCGCCCGCCCTGATCCTCTGCGGCCTGATGATGACCCAGCCCCGCTTCGCCCCGATGGGCATGGGCGCGGCCCTCAACGGGGCGACCCTGCTGGCGCTCCAGAACGGCTACAGCGGCGACTTCGCGCCCTTCGCCAACAGCGTGGTCGCCTCGGTGGTCGGGATGTGGATCGGCGCGGTCGTGACCCGGCTGATCCGCTCGGTCGGCGCGGGCTGGAGCGCACGCCGGCTGGTGCGGATCAACCGCCGCAGCCTCGCGGCCGCCGCGGACGGGCGCGGCACCGGGCACGGGCTCGAACTCGCGGCCCTGATGCTCGACCGCGCCGGCCTGATTGCCCCGCGCCTGGCGACGCTGCCCGCCGAGGCGTCGGTCGCGATGGGCGACCTCCTGGCCGACGTGCGGGTGGGCATCAACCTCGTGGAGGTCCGGCGGGTGCGGCGGCAACTCACGGGCGCAGCCCGCACCGCCGTCGATCACGTCCTGGCGCTGGCGGCGCATCAGCTGCGTCGCCGGACGGGCCGCGGCGAGGCCGATCTCCTGGCCGCTCTGGACGATGCCCTCGATGCCGTTGCGGGGGTGACGGCGTCGCCGGAGCGTCGGGCCAGTCTGATCGGTCTCACCGGCCTGCGCCGCGGCGTGTTCCCCGATGCGCCGGCCTACCGGGCCGCGCCGATGCCGGATCAGCGGGAGATGGCGGCATGATGGGCGAGATCGACCTCTACGGCGTGTTCCTGCCGGGGCTGGCCCTCTGGATGGCCATCGCCTTCGCGCTCAGCGTGCCGCTCCGCCGCCTCCTCGCGGCGAGCGGGTTCTACCGCCTCGTCTGGCACCGGCCGCTCTTCGACCTCGCCCTTTACGTCGTCCTGCTCGGCGGCGTCGTGACCCTCGCCCACCGGACCCTGCAATGACTGCCCTTCTCTCCGTCCTCGGCCGCGTCCTGGTCACCCTCGGCATGGTGGCCGCGGCGCTGATCGTCGGCGTCGGCCTCTGGGACTACTACATGGACGCCCCCTGGACCCGTGACGGGCGCGTCCGTGCCGACGTGGTGGCGGTGGCGCCCGACGTGTCCGGCCTCGTCACCGAGGTGCTGGTGGAGGACAATCAGGTCGTGCGGAAGGGCGACGTCCTGTTCCGGATCGATCCGGACCGGTTCCGCCTCGGGCTGCGGCAGGCGGAGGCGATGGTGGAGGGCCGCAGGGCCACCGCCGAGCAGACCGCGGCCGACTACGCCCGCTACAGCAAGCTCTCCGACGCAGCGGTGTCGCAGCAGAAGGTCGAGGCCGCCAAGGCGGCCGACCTGTCCGCCGGGGCCGCCTACGAGCAGGCCCTGGCGGATCGCGACCTCGCCAAGCTCAACCTGGAGCGTTCGGCTGTGCGGGCCTCGGTCAACGGCCGCATCACCAACATGGAGCTGCGGCCGGGGGCTTACGTCACCACGGGTCGCGGGGTCATGGCGCTGATCGACAGCGACACCGTCCGGATCGAGGGCTATTTCGAGGAGACCAAGCTGCCGCGGATCCGGGTCGGTGCGCCCGTGACCGTCCAGCTGATGGGCGAGGACGGTGTGCTCCGGGGCCGGGTTGCGAGCATTGCCGGCGGCATCGGCGAAACCGGCCGCAGCGATGCGACCAACCTCCTGGCGAACGTGAACCCGACTTTCTCGTGGGTGCGCCTCGCCCAGCGGATCCCGGTGCGGATCACCCTCGACGGCGGCACGGCGGATCCGCGGCTGGTGAGCGGCCGGACCGCGACGGTGTCGATCACCCCGGCGGGCGGGGAAACCCTGCGCTGGCCCTGGACCGCGTGGCGCGAGGCGCTCGCCCGCTGAGGCGGCTGCCGAACCATCCCGGGGCAGCCGGGTTGGCCTGACACCACGATTCAGGAGGTACCATGTCGAAGACGATTTTCGCGCTGGCCACGTCCCTCGTTCTCGCCACATCCGGCGCGGCGCTGGCGCAGGCGCCCCATACGGGCGGGGCCGACCAGGGCAACGTGAACAAGTCCGGCGCGGTGGGCGGCACCGGAACCGGGACCATGGAGCGCACCGGCTCCACCGGCGCCGGCATGGCGCCCGGCACCAGCGGCGGCCCGCGCGTCAGCACCCCGGGCGCGCCCGCCGGCAGCAGCTCGGGCAACGGCACCACCGGAAGCGGCGCCGCACCGAGCGGCCGGTAAGGCGCGCCGGCTCTCCCTCCCCCCTTCGCGGTGGTAGGGAGAGCCCGTCCGATCGCGATGCGTATCCAGTCGAGGCCGTGGCCTCAGGCGCCGAGCCCGCCGACGCACAGGTACTTGGTGTTCAGGTAATCCTCGATGCCCTGGTACGAGCCCTCGCGGCCGAGGCCGGATTCCTTCACGCCGCCGAAGGGCGCCACCTCGGTGGTGATGATCCCCTCGTTGATCCCGACCATGCCGTATTCCAGCGCCTCCGCGACCCGGAAGGTGCGGCCGAGGTCGCGGGTGTAGAAGTAGCAGGCGAGCCCGTACTCGGTGTCGTTGGCCATGCGGATCGCCTCCGCCTCGTCGCGGAAGCGGAACAGCGGCGCCAGCGGCCCGAAGGTCTCCTCCCGGGCCACCGCCATGGCGGGCGTGGCGCCGGTAATCACCGTCGGCTCGAAGAACTGGCCGCCCAGCGCGTGGCGGTGTCCGCCCGCCACCACCCGGCCGCCCTTCTCGACGGCGTCGCGGATATGCGCCTCGGTCTTCTCCACGGCCGCCATGTCGATCAGCGGCCCCTGGGCGACGCCGTCCTCGACGCCGTTGCCGACCTTCAGGCGGTTGGCCGCCTCGGCCATCTTCTCCGCGAAGGCGTCGTAGATCCCGTCCTGCACCAGGAATCGGTTGGTGCAGATGCAGGTCTGGCCGGAATTGCGGTACTTGGCGAGCATCGCGCCGGCGACCGCCCGGTCGAGATCGGCGTCGTCGAACACGATGAACGGCGCGTTGCCGCCCAGCTCCATCGACACCTTCTTCACCGTGTGGGCGGCCTGCTCCAGCAGCACCTTGCCGACCTCGGTGGAGCCCGTGAACGTGATCTTCTTGACGAGCGGGTTGCCGGTCATCTCGGCGCCGATCGCCCGGGCCGAGCCGGTCAGGATCGAGACCGTGCCGGCCGGGAAGCCGGCGCGCTCGCACAGAACGCCCCAGGCGAGGCCCGAGAGCGGGGTCTGCGAGGCGGGCTTGATCACGATCGGGCAGCCGGCGGCGAGCGCCGGGGCGATCTTGCGGGCGATCATCGAGGACGGGAAGTTCCACGGCGTGATCGCCGCCACGACGCCCACCGGCTCCTTGGTGACGAGGATCTTGCGGTCGCCCCAGGGGGAGGGGACCACGTCGCCGTAGACGCGGCGCGCCTCTTCCGCGAACCACAGCACGTAGGCCGCCGACATGGCGACCTCGCCGCGGGACTCGGTCAGCGACTTGCCCTGCTCGGCGGTGAGGATCTGCGCGAGATCCTCCTGATGCTCGGTCACGAGCGCCGCGAGCTTGCGCAGCAGCACGGCACGCTCGTTGGCGGTCTTGGCGCGCCAGGCCGGGTAGGCCTCGTGCGCCGCGCGGATCGCCTGGCGGGTCTCCTCGGCGCCGGCATTCGGCACCTTGGCGATCAGCGCGCCGGTCGCCGGGTTGGTGACGTCGATGCTGCCGGAGCCGGCCTTCGACCATGCGCCGCCGATCAGGCAGGCATCGACCAGCAGGGCGCGGTCCTTCAGGGAGGGGGTCTCGAACTCAGGCATCCAACGGTTCCTTCGGCGGCCGCGGCATGTCGGGCTGGGACATGCCGGGCCGCGGCTTGAGAGGCACGCTCTGGGCCGTATTCCTCGCCTGCGCCTCGGCTTTTGTCTCGAAGACATGGGGAGCCAGGTCGCGGCTCGCCAACGAGGCGCCGAGTTTCAATCGCAAGAACGCGCTCGTGGTATACCGGGACGCGGTCTCGTAATAGCGGTTTTCGAGATAGGCGATCGCCGAGAAGTAGGCATCGCTCACGGTCGGGTCGATCTCGAACCCGTCGTAATTGGCGATCAGGTGGACCTTGCGGCCGATCTCCTGGCAGGCGCGCTCGTATTCGCGGCGCACAAGCTCGACGTCGTCGATGGTCCGGACCTGGAAACCTTCGAGGTTCGAGAACAGGATGTTGCGCTCCGGGTCGTAGCTGATCCGCTCCGACAGCGAGAGGCCCAGCAGCCAGGGCTCCAGCGCCATCACGGACTCGCGGAACAGGCGCGGATCCATCGGCTGCGGATCCTGCACGATCGGCGTGAAGCCCATCTGGCCCAGGATGTCGCGCGCGATGTCGATGCCCGGCGCGACCTCGACCAGCTCCATGCCGGCCCGCGTCCGCCGGAACACGCAGCGCTCGGTCACGTAGAGCACCGGCTGGCCGCGCTCGGCCGCGTAGGACCCGGAGAAGGTCACCTGCTCCACGGCGGCGATGAATTTTCGCGAGCGGCCCTCGCTGAGGATCCGGATGCCGCCGTCCTCCACCGCCACCTTGAGGCCGTCGGCCGTGAAGGTGCCGGCGAAGACGAGGCTCTTCGCGTTCTGCGAGATGTTGATGAACCCGCCCGCACCCGCGAGCTTCTTGCCGAAGCGGCTGACGTTGACGTTGCCCTCGGCGTCGCACTGGGCGAGGCCCAGGCAGGCGAGGTCGAGGCCGCCGCCGTCGTAGAAGTCGAACTGCTGGTTCTGGTGCAGCACCGCGGCCGGGTTCAGGGCGGCGCCGAAATCGAGCCCGCCCTGCGGCAGGCCGCCGATCACGCCCGGCTCGGCGGTCAGCGTCAGGTATTTCAGCACCCGCTCCTCGGCGGCGACCGCCGCGACGCCCTCGGGCATGCCGATACCGAGATTGACCACGCCGCCCGGCGGCAACTCGAAGGCGCAGCGCCGGGCGATGACCTTGCGGGTGTCGAGCGCCATTGGGGCGATCCGGTCGAGCGGCACGCGCTGGCGGCCCGTGAAGGCGTGGTTGTAGGGCGTGCCGTAGGTCTGGCGGTGGTTCTCGGGCTGGCTGAGCACCACGCAATCGACCAGCACGCCCGGCACCTGCACCTCGCGCGGGTTGAGCGAGCCGGCCTCGGCCAGCCGCTCCACCTGGGCGATGACGAAGCCGCCGGAATTCTTCGCTGCCATGGCGGCGGCGAGGTTATCGAGGGTGAGCGCCTCGCGCTCCATGGTGATGTTGCCGGCGGGATCGGCCGTGGTGCCGCGGATCAGCGCGACGTTGATCGGAAACGCCTTGTAGTGGAGCCAGGACTCGCCGCCGAGCTCGACCACGCTGACGAGGTCCTCCTGCGTGACGGCGTTGAGCTTGCCGCCCTCCAGCCGCGGGTCGACGAAGGTGCGCAGGCCCACCTTGGTGATGTGGCCGGGGGTGTGGGCGGCGATCTCCCGGTAGAGGTGCGAGACGACGCCGAGCGGCAGGTTGTAGGCCTCGATCTCACCCGCCACCGCCATGGCGCCGAGCTTCGGCACGAGCGCCCAGTGGCCGCCGACGACGCGGCGGACGAGGCCCGGGATCGCGAGCTTGTTCAGGCCGCGCTCCTTGCCGTCGCCGGGGGCGGCGGCGAACATCAGGCCGAGCCCGTGCGGGCCGGCGCCGGATTCGAAGCGGCGGGCCAGTGCCAGGATCAGTTCGTCGGGCGTGCCGATTCCGACGAAGCCCGACACCGCGACCATGTCGCCGTCCTGCAGGATGGCGACCGCCTCGTCGGCGCTGACGATCTTGTTCTTCAGGCTGCCCATCGGGTGGTCCTCGGCGCCTGGGATGCGGCCGGATCGGCTGGGCGAGTCGCATTCCTGCCTCTGCGCCCTCTGACGTTCACATATCGATGGCCGCGGGGCTCTCTCCTCCCCCTTGCGGGGAGGAGTTGGAGGTGGGGGTGGTTCAGGATCGAGCGCTGCGGTGCCTTCTGCACCACCCCCACCCCTGACCCCTCCCCGCAAGGGGGAGGGGAAAATCGTTCCGCTCCTAGGAGGTCCCAGGGCGGCGCGCCCTGCATGAGCCCTTGAGCGATCATCCTAACCCCGCTTGCCGAGCCAGTCGGCAATGCCGGAGCCCAGCAACTTCTGCGCCTTGCCGCCGACGAACACGCCGACATGGCCGCCGGGCAGCCCCATCTCGGTGTAGTCGGTGGTGCCGATCTTATCTTTCAGCGCCTGCGAGGTGGCCGGCGGGATGATGTGGTCGTCCTGGGCAAAGACGTTCAGCACCGGGCAGGTGATGGCCTTCAGCTCCACCCGCCGGCCGCCGAGCTCGAAGGCGCTCTCGACCAGCTTGTTGTCCTGGTAGAGGTCCTTCAGCCACTGCTTGGCGGCCTCGCCGGGATGGTCCGGCCGGTCGGCGATCCACTTCTCCATGCGGAGGAAGTTCAGGAACTTCTTCTTGTCGTCGAGGGCGTCGAGCAGGTCGAGGTTGTACTTCGTCATGGTGCGCATCGGCGTCATCATCGAGAACACCGAGCCCATGAAGGCGCCGGGCAGGGAGCCCTGCGCCTCGATCAGCCGGTCGACATCCTCGGGCGTGAGCGAGCGCGTCCAGACGTTGATGAAGCCGTGGCCGGCCCGGTTCTCCCGCGTGTCGGCGTGGAAGTCGATCGGCGTGATGGTCAGCACCATCGCGTTGACGGTCTCGGGGTAGAGCGCCGCGTAGCAGGTGGTGAAGACACCGCCCTCGCAGATGCCGAGCAGGCTGATCTTTTCCCGACCGGCCGCCTCCTGTATGAAGGCGACGCACTCGGCCAGATAGCCGTCCACGTAATCGTCGATGGTGACGTAGCGGTCGGCCCGGCCCGGATTGCCCCAGTCGACCACGTAGAGGTCGAGGCCGAGGTTGAGCAGGTTGCGGACAAGCGAGCGGTCCTCCTGCAAATCGGCCATCGTGTAGCGGCCGATCAGCCCGTAGACGATCAGCACCGGCGGCAGGCCCCTGCTCTCGGCGAGCGGCCGGTAGCGGTAGAGGCTGACCTTGTCCTGGCTCCAGACCAGATCCTTCGGCGTGGTGGCGATCTCGACATCCGCGTCGCGGACCTCCGCGAACAGCTTGGCGCCGGCGCTGATGCGCTGGCCGAGCGTGCCGACCTCGGCCAGCATCTCGGCCGGGGTGAGGGCGAGCGGCGCGGCCGGCGCCTTCGGGCTCTCCTGATCAGCCATGAGCGTCCTCCCCGGCCTGTGAACCGCCCGCCTTCGAGATCTTGCCGGCCTGCCGTCGCTCGCGGCGCAGCGCCCGGACCTCGCGGCGCAGCTCGGTCAGGCTCTTGTGGACGTCGTCGAGCTCGGCCCGGGTCGGCTGGCCGTAGAACTCGGACAGGAAGGCCGCGACGTCCTGCTGGGCGAGCCGGAGGTCGGTGGAGGCCCGCAGCACCGCCCGCTGCGAGGCCAGGAATTTCTCCGAGCGCTGGACCTCCAGAAGGACCGCGTTGGCGGTCTCGATCCAGCGGGTCATCATGTCCCGGGCGGAGGTGAAGCTCTCGCCCCGCTCGGCGCGGGCATTGGCCTCCTGGGCGAAGGTTCCGGCAGCCCGCGTCCAGGCTTCGAGCATCACGGCCTGATGCTCGCTCTGCGCCCGCCGCAGCGTCGTCCAGGCGGTGAACAGGGCCGCGTAGCGCCGCTCGGTCTGCCACAGGTCGGCGAGCTGTGGGCCCTCGGACATGCGGGTCAGCGCGGCGTCGAACTCGCCCGAGCCGCCGAGCCAGGCCTGCGGATCGAAGATCCGGGCGAGCACCGCGCCCGCGGTCGGGTCAGGCGCACCGGGGCCGCCCTGGAGCGATCGCGTCAATGTCTGCGAGAGGGCGCTGGCGGTAGTCCAAGCCTCGGTCAGCTTGGCTTGGGCGGCGGCGAGAGCCGCGAGGTCGCCCCCCGGGAAACTCGGCCAGCCGAAGCCGGGCGCGGCCTGCCCGGCGCCCGGGGTGAAGAAGCCCGCGCCGGCCCGGGTCCAGAACTCGCCCATGGCCCGGAACGCGTCGAACTGGTCCATGCTGGCGTTTCTCCTCACAGCCCCGAGGCTGAAAACGTCGCCTCCGTCCTTGCGAGCGGAGCGAAGCAATCCAGCAGCGCCACGTTCGACAACCTCGCGCGACCCTGGGTCACTTCGCTGCGCTCGTGATGACGGAGCCGGCGACCCGTGTTCACGCCGCTGGCCGTGCCTCCCCGAGGGCTTCGGCGTAGATCTTGAAGGCGTCGTCGTAGGTGACCTCGCGCGGATTGTTCACGAGGAGCCGCGTCTGCTTCATCGCGTCGGTGGCCATGCGCTCCAGGTCCTGCCGGGCGACGCCGACCTCGGCGAGCGAGGCCGGCACCTTGCAGTCGCGGCAGATCGCGTCGAGGCTGTCCACGAAGTGCTTGGCGGCCTCGGCCGGCGGCAGATCCGCCGCGGCGGGATCGAGGATCGGCGCCAGCTCGGCGTAGAGCGCCTCCGCGTGGGAGAGGTTGAAGCGCATCACCCCCATCAGCACGAGGGCGTTCGAGAGCCCGTGCGGCACGTGAAAGATCGCGCCGACCGGGTAGGCCAGGGCGTGGACCGCCGCGACCGGGGCGTTGGCGAAGGCCATGCCGGCGAGCATCGAGCCGAGCAGCATGCCGGAGCGCGCCTCGAGGTTCTTGCCGTCCGTGCAGGCCGTGCGGATGTTGGCCGACAGCAGCGCCAGCGCCTGCTTGGCGAGCTGGTCGGAGATCGGGTTCTTCTTGTTCTTGCTGGTGAAGGCCTCGATGGCGTGGACCATGGCGTCGATGCCGGTAGCGGCCGTCACGTGCGACGGCAGGCCGAGCGTCAGCTCCGGGTCGAGCACCGCCCAGTCGGGCAGGAGCTTCGGCGCGACGACGCCCTTCTTCTCGGTGGTCGGCGTCGTGACGATCGAGATCGGCGTCACCTCGGACCCGGTGCCGGCGGTGGTCGGCACGAGGATCAGCGGCAGGCGGTCGCCCTTGGCGAGGCCGACGCCGTAGATCGAATCCAGCGGCTCGTCCGACTTGGCGAGGTAGGCCACGAGCTTGGCGGTATCGAGCGCCGAACCGCCGCCGATCGACAGGACGAGGTCGGTCCCGAGCTCCCGGGCGCGCTTCGCCGCCGCCTCGATCACCGTCGAGGGCGGGTCGGCGACGACATCCTCGTAGACGTCGAGGGTGACGCCGGCGTCCGCCAAAGCCGCCTCGGCGGCCTTGGTGAGGCCGGCGCTGCGCACGCCCTTGTCGGTGACCAGCAGGACGCGCTTGGCCCCGAAACTGCCGACGATCTCCGGCAGCTTCTTGGCGGCGCCGGCCTCGAACAGCACGTTCGGCGTGGTCTGGAAGATGAACGGGTTCATCGCGCTTCCCTGTCTTGCAAGCCGAGTCTCTGCGAGGCCGGGGTCACTCGGCGGGCTCGAAATCCTTCACCTTGGCGCGCAGCTCGTCGACCAGCACGCGGGTGTTCTCGGAATAGTCGATCGGCACCGCCACGAGGTGGACGCCGCCCGCCGCGAAGGCCCGGTCCAGCGTCGGCACGAGGTCGTTGACCGACTCGACGCGGTGGCCGGTGGCCCCGTAGGACTTGGCGTAGAGCACGAAGTCCGGGTTGTTGAAGGTCATGCCGTAATCGGCAAACTTGTCGACCGCCTGCTTCCAGCGGATCATCCCGTAGGCGGAATCGTCGAGCACCAGCACCACGAGGTTGAGCTTGAGCCGCACCGCGGTCTCCAGCTCCTGGCTGTTCATCATGAAGCCGCCGTCGCCGCACACCGCCATGACGCGGCGGTTCGGGTAGAGCATCGCCGCCATCATGGCCGACGGCAGGCCGGCGCCCATCGTGGCCAGCGCGTTGTCGAGGAGCAGCGTGTTGGCGACGTAGGTGCGGTAGTTCCGGGCGAACCAGATCTTGTACATCCCGTTGTCGAGGCAGACGATGCCGTCTTCCGGGATCACCCGGCGCACGTCGCGCACGAGGCGCTGCGGCGTCACCGGGAAGCGGTCCTCGCCGGCCCGGTCACCGATATGGGTGAGGATATGCTCGCGCAGGTGCAGCAGCGCGCCCGCGTTGGGGAGCTTGCCGTCGAGCTTGTCGGCCAGCAGCTTCAGCGTCGGCCCGAGGTCGCCGACCACCTCGGCGTCGGGGTAGTAGACCTGCTCGACATTGGCCGGCATGTAGCTGATGTGCAGGACCTTCTGGTCGGCCTGTCCCATGAAGAAGGGCGGCTTCTCGATCGTGTCGTGGCCGATGGCGATGATCAGGTCGGCCTTGTCGATCGCCTCGTGGACATAGTCGCGCTCGGACAGAGCGGCGGTGCCCATGTAGAGGTCGGTCCCGCCCGCGACCGTGCCCTTGCCCATCTGGGTGGTGAAGAACGGGATGCCGGTGCGCTGCACGAAGCCGCCGAGCTCGCCGGTGGCGCGGGGGCGGCTCGCGGCGGCGCCCAGCATGACCAGCGGGCGCTTGGCCCCGAGGATCATGGCGGCGGCGCGCTCGATCGCGGCCGGATGGGCGACCGGAATGTCGATCGGGTGGGAGGGGACGAGGTCGGCCTCGGCCTCCTCGGCGGCGATGTCCTCGGGAAGCTCCAGCAGGACCGGGCCGGGCCGCTCCTCGGTGGCGACCCGGAAGGCGTCGCGCACGATGGTGGGGATCGAGGAGGCCGAAACGATCTGCCGGGCCATCTTGGTGATCGGCTTCATCGACGAGATCACGTCGACGATCTGGAACTTCGCCTGGCGCGAGGTCAGGATGCCCTTCTGGCCGGTGATGATGATCATCGGCATGGCGCCGAGATGCGCGTAGGCGGCCCCGGTGGAGAAGTTCAGCGCGCCCGGGCCGAGCGTCGAGAGGCAGACGCCCGGGCGGCCGGTGAGGCGGCCGTGGGTGGCGGCCATGAAGCTCGCCGCCTGCTCGTGACGGGTGAGGACCAGCTCGATCTTGGAGTTGCGCAGGGATTCGACGACGTCGAGGTTCTCCTCCCCGGGAATGCCGAAAATGCGGTCGACGCCCTCGTTCTCGAGCGCCGCGACGAGGAGATCTGAACCCTTGGGCATGCGAAGTCTCGCTGATGCAACGGCGTCCCGGAAGCGCCCCGAGCAGTTCCGGCCCTTCGATCGCGAGGCCGTGAACGGCACAGGACGAGGGATCACCCCCCGAATATTCGGTTCGTTAGAGGGCTCGCCTGTAGAGTGGTCAAGGGCCGTCCGGGCCCGAGAAGTCACAGAGCCGGCCGGATGCTAACGCGTGGAACTCTGCCCCGGCTCGGGGCGGATGACCGTGCGGTCGAGCCCGTCTTGCATGCCACGTTGGGATATCGATGGACCGCATCGGAAGCGACAAGACTGCGCCGGAGGACCGGGACACTGATGCTCCGGGTGTGGAAGCGGTGCTCGCGCCGGTCGCAGACTTTCCGCGGATCGACCTCCGCATGGGCGTCGAGGCCTGGGACAAGCGCCGCAGGGCCGGCAAGCGGCTGCGCGCCGAGGTGCCCCATGCGAGCCAGGCCACGCTGGCCTCCGATCCGGACCGGCCCGACCCGATCGCCCTGATCGAGGCCGCCCATAAGGGTCGCCAGCCGCACCTGATCCCGCTGCGGGTCGCCCGGATGGCGAGCTCGCCCTTCGCGTTCCTGCGCGGGGCCGCCCACGTCATGGCCTGGGACCTGTCGCGCGGCCCGCGCAGCGGCATCAACGTCGTGATGAACGGCGACGCGCACACCGACAATTTCGGCCTGTTCGGCACGCCCCAGCGCGACATCGTCCTCGACCTCAACGATTTCGACGAGGTCACGATCGGCCCGTGGGAATGGGATCTGAAGCGGCTCGCCGCCGGGCTCGCGGTCGCCACCGCGGATGCGGGCGCACCGGCGAGCGAGCGGCGCGCCGCCGTCATGGAGGCGGTCTCCGCCTACCAGCACACGATGCGCCGCCTCGCGCCGCAGGGCTCCCTCGACGTCTGGTACCAGACCACGCGCGCCGACGCCCCGGACATGGCCGGGCTTCAGATGGACGCGGAGGCCCGGGCCGTGGTCCGGCGTGCTGTCGACAAGGCGCGGCGGCGGAACAACCGCAGCCTCCTCGCCCAGGTGGCCGAGCGGCGCACGGACGGCAGCTGGCAATTGCAGACCGATCCGCCGATCCTGACGCCCGTGGACGAGGCGACCCGCGAGGGCGTCGTCACCGGCCTGGAGCGCTACGCCGAGACCCTGCCGCGCGAGCGGCGCTTCATGCTCGACCGCTACCATGTCGTCGATGTCGCCCACCGCGTCGTCGGTGTCGGCAGCGTCGGGACCCGGGCCTACCTGGCGCTGCTGTTCGGCAATTCCGACGCGGACGCGCTCTTCCTCCAGGTCAAGGAGGCGGTCCGCCCGGCGCACGCGCCGTACCTGCCGGGCGTGCCGGCCCCGTTCTCCGGGCACGAGGGCGAGCGGGTGATCTACGGCCAGCGCCTGCTCCAGGCGGTGGGCGACCCGCTGCTGGGCTGGACCAGCATCGCGGGCCGGCCGTTCTACGTGCGTCAGATGAAGAACCTGAAGGGCGCGATTCCGCTGGCGCGGATGTCCGGCGCGCCGCTTCTGACCTTTTCGTATGCCTACGGGACGCTGCTGGCCCGTGCCCATGCCCGAACCGGGGATGCGGCGGCGATCGCCGGCTATTGCGGCAGCGGCAAGCACCACGACCTGAGCGGGGCGATCGCCGACTGGGCCGCCGCCTACGCGGAGCGCAATGCGGCCGACTTTGCCCTGTTCCGCGCGGCGATCGCGAGTGGCCGCCTGGAGGCCGCGGACGATCCCTGCCTGTGAGCGCGGGGCTCAGATGATGCCGGGGGCCGGCGGCTCGTGGGCCAGCCGGACCAGGAGATCCCTCAGCCAGCGGTGAGCCGGGTCGTGGTCGTAGGAGGCGTGCCAGAGCATCGATACGGCCACGTCGTCGAGGGGCACCGGCACGGGGCTGACGCTGAGCGCCAGGGCACTGGCGAAGGAGGTGGCGAGCCGGGCGTGCATCGTGGCGATAACCGGCGCCGCCCGGACCATGAACGGCACGACGAGGAAGCGCGGGGTCGTCACCGCCAGGGTGCGCGAGCGCCCGATCAGCGCGAGGGCGTCGTCGACCACCCCGTGGGCGGTCTCGCGCAGGGACGTCAGCACGTGCGGGAAGCGCAGGTAATCGTCGAGCCCGATCGGCGGCTGGAGGCCGATCAGCGCGGCGTTGAACAGCACCACGTAGCTGTCCCGGTAGAGGAGGCGCTGCTTATGGTGGAGCTGCCCCTCCGAGAACAGGCCGATGGCGAGATCGACCCGGTCGGCATCGAGTTCGTCGAGGATCCGGGTCCGGTCGATCGAGCGCAGCAGCAGCCGGATGCCGGGCGCGTCCCGCCGGAGCTGCGCGATCAGGCGCGGGCCGAGCAGCGCCTCGACGCTGTCCGGCAGGCTCACCGTGAAGGTGCGCTCGACGGTGGTGGGATCGAACTGCTCCTCCCGGTGCACCAGCGCCTGCACCTGCCGGAGGGTGGCGCGCAGCGGCTCGGCGATCTTGAGGGCCCGGGGCGTCGGCCGCATTCCGTCCGGTGCCCGGGTCAGGAGTTCGTCGTCGAACAGCCGCCGCAGGCGGGCCAGGCTCGAACTCATCGCCGATTGGCCGATCCCGACCCGCGCGGCGGCCCGCGTGACGCTGCGCTCGTCGAGAAGCGCGTCGAGGGCGACCAGCAGATTCAGGTCGATCCGGCTGAGATCGATATGGTCGATGGCCACGGGCGACGCGATCGGTGAGGGCTCGGATGCCCGACATAGCAGACGTAGCCGCTTCCCCGTCATTCCCGGGATCAGGGTGCGCCGACATGCCAGGATTCCGCTCCGACGGCGGCTCCTGGGCCGCTCCCGCTCGTGCTGCAACGGTCTGAAAGGCAGGCGCCTCCGGTCGTGACATCCGCGCCATGCCCCTCTCCCGTGCGGGAGAGGGGGCCCGCGCCGCGCTCTCACGCGTCGAGACGTCCCATCGCTCCCCGATCTTGACAATGTTCCTATTTTGTGCTTCCTAGCCGCACCTGCCCACGGCGCTTCGGGAGCGATCCCGCGGCGTCCTTCGGGGGCGCGTCCGGTGGCTGACCGGGCGGGTCCGTGGGTTAGGGCGGTGCCTGCGTCGGTGGCTCTCAGCCGCCATCGCCCCGGGCGGCGAACCGGTACGGGGCGTGTCTCGGTGGCGGGCGTGAGACCGGGCGGTGCTTTGCCCGGCGGGTGCGGAAATGCCCCCGCGCCGACCCGCTTCTGGGCCGACCCTGAGCGACCTGCGGACCCGCCCACGACGAGGCGGGACGGCTGGAAGGCCACGGCGCTGATAGCGGGTTCCGGAGGTGCGTGCGCCTCGCAGAGACCGCTTGGCAGGCAGGCGCAGGTCCGGGGCGTCGAAAGACACCGCGACGAGAAAGACGGCACCGGCCGGGGACCATGCCCGGTCGATGCCGCGGGCGCCGCGGGGATCGGATCCCGCGCGTTGACTGGCCGACACAGGGTTCCCGCGGCGTCCCGCGTCCCTCGTGATCTCCCGGGCCATGCC
>Ga0316228_1002004_pt1 | contig 18931 bp, 10 predicted proteins | sample TBH18021metaG_FD_206005 | JGI IMG/M metagenome (GOLD analysis project Ga0316228, IMG submission 206005) | Freshwater microbial communities from Trout Bog Lake, Wisconsin, USA - TBH18021 | ecosystem: Environmental > Aquatic > Freshwater > Lake > Hypolimnion/Profundal zone | place: USA: Wisconsin... | reverse complement strand
CCGTATTGGTGGGGTTATTGGCGTAAGCCTGATAATATTGCCCCACCTGGTTGAACAGGTCGGCGCTGGTTATCGTGACTTGTGCCTGGGTCGTTGCGGTGATGGCGGCCAGCAGGGCCGCTGCCGCCAGGAGGCTGCGGAGGGCCAGGGACGAGGACTCACTCCTCTGTGGAAGATGAAAAAGCATAAAAGTCGTCGGGTTTGGGTCACTAAATAGTCCGCTCGCGCGGCCCCTCTCTGGGAGTCCGGCGAACGGTTTTTCGCAGTTATGCATAGATTCGTGACCTTTAAAGCAAGATAGGTGAACGGTCCCCGCCGTCAACTGTGCATTTCAGCGCACACCCGGCCGAGGGATGCCTCAGGGGCACTGAACACGATAGAACTGCGCTGGGGTCTGGCCCACGGGGGCCGTGAACGTGAAGGAGACCGCCGGCCCATTCGTTGCCAGGTTGGCTGAGGTGTTGGTAGTCCAGGGCCCGTTGACCGTGGGGGCGCCCAATAGCTCGAAGGAGTGGGCCCACCCGGCCGCCAGGCCGAAGTTAATCTTGACCTCGGGACCGGTCAGGGTAGGAGGATTCAGCTCCATCACCGGCGGGGAGATGCCCTGGCGAATGGTGTAATTGAACCAATCGGTCACATAGAGGTTCCCGCTCCGATCCACTGCCACTCCCCAGGGCGAATTGAAGCTCGATGCGCTCCCCGTCCCATCGGCGCTGCCATGGGTGCCGCTTAATCCACCGAGGGTGCTCACCACCCAGTTGGTCTGTCCGCCGGAAATACGCCGTATTAGCTTGCGGACGGTGTTCTGGCTCGCTTCCGTCACAAACAAGTTGCCCGCCGCGTCCGCGGCGATGCCGGCGGGGGTGTTAAACAGCGCGCCGGTTCCGATCCCGTCCAGGGCGCCGCTGGTGCCGGCGGATCCCGCGATGGTCGTCACCACCCAGTTGGTCGTACCAGCCGAGATGGACGGGGTGATTTCTCGGATAGTGTGGTTGTCGCCGTCCGTCACAAACAGGTTTCCCGCTGGATCTTGCGTGATCCCGTAAGGGCTGCTGAAGCGGGCCGCCGCCCCGATGCCATCGTTGGTGCCCGTGCTACCCGCTAAACCCGCGATGGTGGATACCTGCCAGTTGGTCTGGCCGCCGGACACCACTGGTGATACCTTTCGGACCGTGTAATTGCCCGAATCCGCCACGAAGAGGTTCCCGGCGCTGTCCAAGATCATGCCGCCCAAGCCGGCGAATTCCGCTTGGCTTGCGATGCCGTCCGCGCTGCCGACGATCCCGACCGAACCGGCAATCGTGGTTACTTTCCATTGGACGTTAGCCCCGGTCCCTAGCGGAGTGATCAGCCGGATCGTTTCGTTGGCCGTGTCCGCCACATACAATCGCCCCAAAGTATCCACCGCGATACTGTCCGGGGAGTCGAATTGCGCCCCAGCCCCGGTGCCATCGGCACTGCCATAATTGTCCACCGATCCGGCAATAGTGGTTACCACCCAGTGAGTTTGACCCGCCGCCAGCGTGGGGCTGATCCGGCGGACGGTGCAGTCGTCAAAATCGGTAACGTACAGGTTTCCTGACTGGTCCAGCGCCACGCCGTCGGGAGAGTCGAACTGGGCCGCGCTGCCCGTCCCGTCGCCACTGCCGTTGCCGCCCGCCAGGCCGGCAATGGTCGTCGTGGTCCAAACGGTTTGGCCCGGCATGCCGCTCGGGGTGACGTCGCGAATCGTGTCATTGAACGTGTCGGTCACATACAGCGTCCCGGCCCCGTCCACGGCCAGCCCGTTCGGGTAGTTGAATAGGGCACCGCTGCCGGATCCATCGGCACTGCCCGAATTGACCGCCGACCCGGCGATGGTGCCCACCGTCCACTGGGTGATTCCGCTGGTGAGCTTGGGCGTCACGCTCCGGATCGTGTTGTTTCCGGAATCCGCGACGTAGAGCGTGCCGGACTTGGCCACCGCGATGCCGAAAGGGTTTAGAAACTGTGCATTGGTCCCCGTGCCGTCGTTGCTCCCGAAACTGCCGACCAAACCGGCAATCGTGCTTACGGACCAATTGGTTTGCCCGGGCGAGGATGGCGGGGTCAACTGGCGAATCGTGCAACTACCGTAATCCGCCACGTACAGGTTCCCCGTCGCGTCCAACGCGAGGTAGAACGGGTTGTAGAATCGAGCATTGGTCGATGTTCCATCCGCGCTCCCAAAATTACCCGCTAGCCCGGCGATGGTGCTGACGACCCAGTTGGTTTGGCCGCCGGAAACGGTTAGCGCGAGCTTCCGAATCGTGCCGTTCCCGTCATCTGCCACGAACAGGTTGTTCGTCCCGTCGCTGGCAACCCCCGATGGATTGTGGAAGCGGGCGGTATTGCCCGATCCATCCGCTATGCCTTGGGCACCCGCTAGCCCGGCGATGGTGGCGACCACCCAGTTGGTCTGCCCCCCGGAGACGACCGGCGAGATCTCCCGAACTGTCTGGTTGCCAAAATCCGCCACAAACACGTTGCCCGCGCGGTCTACTGCCAAGCCGTGAGGATCATAAAACCTCGCCGTGTTGCCCGGGCCATCCGCGCTGCCTGGGCTGCCCGGCAACCCGGCGATCGTGGTTACCAGCCAATTGGTTTGTCCGCCCGAAACAACCGGCGTCATCCTCCGGACCGTGCTATTTTGCGCATCCGACACGAAGAGGTTGCCCGCGAGGTCCGCCGCTATCCCTTGCGGCAGGTTGAACCGCGCCACGCTGCCGACCCCATCGGCTATGCCATACCCGGCGTTCCCCGCGATCGTCGTGAAAGTATATGGTGTGGTATAGTTCGCCTGCCCCCGGGCCAGTGACAGGCCGCAGCACGCACCGAGCGCGGCCAAGCCGAGGGCTGAGATCCGATAGCTCATCCCGGACGCTACTCCGCGCTATCAGCCCGGTCAACCGCCTTTTTGGGACGCTTTTTAGAACGTATTTTGGAACGTGACTTTGTCTTGCTTCACCCACGCAACCGTTTAACCATTCCCCTTATGAACAACGGCATCGCCTCCCCGCCTTGGCCGGGGGTCGGTTTGTCTAATGCCCACGAGCCTGCACGGTCGGAGTATCCCGATAACCATCGGCACAGCCTCCGGGGCCATAGGGAGTGGTTTCGCGTTGGCCTTGCTTGCTTGGTTTTCACATTCCCGGGCGCCTTGGGCTTGATGCAGGCTCAGACCAACTACGCGGTGCTCGCCAACGATGGCGCGTGGACCTGGTTCAACGACCCGCGCGCACTGCTGAGCAATGGACTCCTTTATTTTTCTTACAACCGCTTTAGCGATGGACGGGTGGTGCTGAGTGCGTTCAATCCTCAAACCGGCGGCACCAGTAATTTATGGACTAGCAGCCTGACGGAGCAGGACGATCACGACGTAGCCGGTTTGCTTCGCAAACAGGACGGGACGATGCTTGCGGTCTATGCCCGCCATGGCGATGATCAGTTCTTCACCTATCGTCTTTCGAACGGCACCAATCCGGCTTCGGCGTCGGCCTGGGGCGGGGAACAACGAGCCAGTACGGGAACCAATGTTGCCACCGGCCTGAGCTATTCGAACCCCTTCCAACTCGCGGGCGAAGGCGGGAGAATTTATAACTTTGCCCGATACTTGAACTACAATCCCACAGTCTTTAACTCCACCGACGGTGGCGCCACGTGGTCCCCCCCCCAGACTTTGATCCAAACCGGCGCCAACGACAGCATCCGGCCTTACGTCAAATATTGCTCTGATTATTGGCAGCGCCTGGATTTTCTCTATACCGACGGCCATCCGGACAGCCTTCCTACCTCCCTCTACCATCTCTATTACCAGGGTGGGGCGTTTTACCAAACCGACGGGACATTCCTCAAAACCTATGGGGCTCTCCCCATCCTGCATGATGCCGGCGAGCGCGGGTCGGTGATTTACCAGTACAGCACGGGGGCGCAGTCAGATCCGAACCAGTGGATTCCTGGAGCCCGCGCCTGGTGTTGGGAAATCGCCTATCAGACCAATGGCGCCCCATTTTGCGTCTTTCAGACCAAGGTCGATAATGTGACTGGCACGAACTGGTATGACTCCCGCATTTGCTACTATTATGCGCGTTGGACCGGCACGAATTGGCAGAAGCGGCTTATCGCCCAGGCCGGCCGCCCCTTGTATGACGCACAGCCTGACTACGGTGGCGGCGTGTGCCTCGACCCGCAGGACCCGGCCACGGTTTACGTCGCTACTGACGCAGCCAACCCGTTCGATCTCAGCACCACCACCAAGGTCCCTTTGGGCAACCATTATGAGATCTGGAAGGGCGCCACAACCAACGGCGGGTTGAGTTTCAACTGGCAGGCGATGACGACGAATTCAACCGTGGACAACCTGCGCCCTTGCATCCCGCGCCGTTTCGGCGGCGAGCCCTGCGTGCTGTGGTTTCGGGGCACCTACACGTCTTATACTTCCTTCAGCGCCTCCATCGTTGGCCTTTTTACCACTCAACCGGCGCCGATCCCGCCGACAATCGCCCAGAATCCGAGCTCGATCACGAATGCCTACGTGGGCGAGAATGACGCCTTCGCCGTTCAGGCCAACGGAACCCCACCGCTGGCGTATCAATGGTTTTGCAACCGCAACCCCATTTCAACGGTGGCCAACCCCTCAGCGGCGACCGGTAGCCTATCGTTGACGAATGTTCAGTTGACCGACACGGGTTATTATTATGTGACGGTTTCGAACGGGGTCGGCGCGGCCACCAGTGCGGTAGTTCAATTAATGGTCCATGGTTACCCTGCGCCTTCAACCAATCTCAACCGCACCATCTTACGGTTGCAGTTTGTCGCCGCCGTGGCGTACGTGACCCCACCCGCTGACTTTCAATCCGGATGGCAGATCATGAGCCTGAATTCTGGCCCCACCCTCTTCAACGGCGCCACCAAGGTGACCGTTTCGCCCCTTGGCGGTGCTACCCTGATGGACCGGGATCGAGCCGTGCAAGGTGGCTATCCCCTGGTCACCAACCATCCGCCGGCCATGACCACCGCCAATCTCTATAATAGTTTCATCTTTGATTACACACCCAACGTTGGGACGGGCCTGGACGTGCTGATCCAGAATCTGACCCCCAATACCGTCTATGGCGTCAACCTTTGGTCGTTCGCCTCCTCGAGCCCCGGCCGAGTGTCCGATTGGACCGAAGCGATTTCCGGCAGGACGATCGCTCACCAGTATAGTTCTCCCGGCGGGTTGCCGACGGCAGATTACGACGCCACGATCGGCGGGTTGCTGATCTCCGATGCCAATGGCCAATTGGACCTTCAGGGGGTCTTTGATGTGATTTCACCCGCGGGATCGGTCGACGTCTTCCTCAACGCCCTGGAGCTCACGGCCAATCCCCTCCCGTGCCTCCTCGGCGCGGTGGTGGCCACGGATGGAAACCTGTCAATCACGGCGCAGGCTCAGTACTCCGGGCAAACCATCGTCTTCCAGGAAAGCCCGGATTTGGTGAACTGGCACACCGCCTCCGACGGGGTGAATGCCAGCCAACACGGCCCCATCTTCAGGTCCGAGTTTCCGCTCAACACGAACCGCCAGTTTTACCGGGTTCGGATCGGGCCGTAGGTGGCTCTCAAATTACTCATGACAGGCGGCGGTCGGTGGCCTATGATATCGGTCATAAGCTATGCGGCTGAAACTGAGTTGGGGGTCAGGCGTAGCTCGCCACCGGTGGCGGGTTCGCTGGCCCCAATGAGCCCATTTATCTCATGCGACAAAATCAAACTGAAGTACTGGTAGTCGGCGCTGGTCCCGTCGGGTTGTTGACCGCCTTGCTGCTGGCAGAGGCGGGGATTGACGTCCGTATCCTTGACCGGGAACCACGTACCACAACGCGCAGTTACGCTTGTGCGTTACATCCCCGGGTGATGCGGCTATTGAAGCGGCTGGGTGTGGCCGAACCGCTGCTGGAACAGGGTCGACAACTCGATCGCATGGCCTTTTACGACGGTCAGCTCCGGCGAGCGGAGGTCAAACTACCGCAATCGCCGTTCTTGGTGATTCTGCCACAGAGTGCCCTAGAGGGGGCCTTGGAGGAACGTTTGCACCAGGGGTTCGGGGTCACCGTTGCCTGGGATCACCGGTTCGCCGACCTCAGGGACGAGGGGGATTCGCTGATGGTCGAAGTCGAGGAACTGGGGGGAACCGGGACCGGCTATATCGTGCCGCATTGGGAGAGCCTGGTGCGAAGAACGTTTGCGGTTCGCGCCCAATTCCTGGTGGGGGCGGACGGTCACAATTCCCTGGTGCGCCAACGACTCGGAATCGAGTATTCGAAAATGGGAGGACCCGAGTTCTTTGCCGCTTACGAGTTTCTTTCCGACACGCCGATTGAACCCGAGGTTCGGGTAGTGCTCGATCAACGCACGACGAACGTGCTCTGGCCTTTGCCTGGGAACAAGCACCGGTGGACGTTCCAGGTGGATCGATCCGAGTTAGGTGCCGAGTTTCCGGAGAAGGAGCGACGCCTCGTGCGTTTCGAGCAAAAGGCGGTTGACGAACGGATTCGACAATATGTGCAGAAGATGGTTCGCGAGCGCGCCCCGTGGTTTTCGGCGGGCGTGCGCGAGGTGACGTGGTGCACCGAGGTCTTTTTCGAGGCGCGGCTGGCCAAGGAATTTGGCAAGGATCGGTGCTGGCTGGCAGGAGATGCGGCCCACCAAACCGGGCCGGTCGGGGCGCAAAGTATGAACATAGGCATGCTGGAAGCGGAAGCTCTGGCCCAGCGGTTACGGCACATTCTGCGCGCTAACGCGCCCTTGGCCTCGTTGGAGGATTACAATCGGGAAGGTCAGGCAGAGTGGCGACGGCTCCTGGGGCTGACGGGCGGCCTGCAAACCCGCAAGGAAACCTCGGATTGGGTCGCCGAGCGACGGTCGAGATTGCTCAGTTGTCTACCGGCCTCGGGAGAGGATCTTACCCCGCTGGCAGGGCAGTTGGGACTGGATGTTTGTTGATAATCCTGTGTAACTGCCCGCGTAGGGGGCGGATCGGGCTCGACGCGGGTCCGGAAACCGGTTCCCTGAGGAGCGCGCCGGCCGGGACAGCCGAGAAATGGACTAACGGGAACCCTTATGGACAGCAGCGACTTGGACGCCGCGAACGGGTGTTGCAACCCGGTCGGAGCAGGCAGGGCAGGGGTTCTTCCCGGGGCCATCAGTTCGGCCTTGATTGCAGAGCTTAGACGGTACGTTATCGCCGATCCCTATCCGTTTGTGGTGGACCTGGCCCGTTGCGAGGGGATGTGGCTGGTCACCGTCGAAGGGGACCGTATTTTTGATTGGGCGGGGTATTACGCTTCCAAGCTCATCGGCCATAACCATCCCGGCCTTTACGAAGTCGAGTATGTCCAGCGCTTGGTGAGAGCCGCCAACAACAAAGTGGCCAACCCCGACTTTCTGACCATGGAATGCCTGGAGTATTATCGCAATCTGCATCGCCTGGCGCCCCGCTGCATGAGAAACCCGAAACTGGAGGTCTATGCGGTCAACTCCGGCGCCGAAGCCGTTGAGAATATGATGAAGTACCTCATCAATCTCTTCCACCAGGCGCGGGGAACCTCCCCCAGCGGGGGGCAACCGGGTCGGTTCCTCTACTTCGAAAAGGCCTTCCACGGGCGGACCGTCTTCGCCCTGAACGTCACCGAAACGCTGGACCCCGTGGCCACCAAAGACTTTCATGGTTTTGTTCCCGGGAACCTGCAGATCCCTTTCCCGGCAGTCAACACCTCAGAGGCCCCGGAAGTCAATCACCGCCGCACCGCCGAGGCCTTGCGGACGGTCGAGGGTCTGTTAAGTCGTTTTCCCGGTGAGGTAGCCGGGATCATCGTCGAGCCGATTCAGGGTGCCGGCGGTCACCGGGTGGCCGAGCTCGAGTTCTTTCAAGGATTGAGCCGGCTGGCCCATGAACACCGGGTTTATCTCGGTTTCGACGAGGTCCAGACGGCTGGGGGACCGACCGGCGAACTCTTCATGGTGGACCAGTTGGGCTTGCCGCACCCACCACAGGCTGTCGCTACCGCCAAGAAATTTGGCGCGGGGGTGGTTTATATGCTCTATCCCATGGCCGACCACGGGGTGCTCGATTCCACTTGGGGAGGCTCGCTGGCCGATATGGTGCGTTTCGTGCAAGAAATGAAAATTGTCGAGCGGGAAGAACTGATTCCCGCAGCCCGATCCAAGGGCGAGCGGTTGGCCGCGGGATTGCGTGCGCTGGCAGGGAGATATCCGGCGGTGATCTCCAACATTCGAGGATTGGGCCTCTACCAGGGCTTCTCCCTGGCTACTGCGGAGATGCGGGCCCGGCTCGTGGACTTGGCATTAGAGGCCGAGCGCCTCTTGTTGCTCGGCGCCGGCGCCAAGAGCATACGCACCCGGCCGAACCTCAGCGTCACTGAGCCGGAAATCGACCTCTTCCTGGTCAAGCTTAGCCGATGCCTGCGCAGTTTTGAGCCTTGACGAAAATAACGCGACAAAGGCGGTGAGCTAGGTTACCGTTTTGTGCGACCTCCTACGGTCTAAGATTCGGGAAGGTCCCAGGAACTCTTGTCCGGGTATGACAAACCTATGGCCAGGCTAAACCGAGGGCGTGGATCATGCTCCGCGGCTGGGTTAGGGCTTTGCCTGCTCGCCCTGACTGCGGTTGCCTCCTTGCCGATTCACCGTTTCCCGCCCCCGCATAGCACGGTGGTGCTGATGACCGGCCTGCCTGGAGACCTCGAAAGTGAGACCAGTTTCCGCGAGCAGATCAAGAGCTGGCTCGACCTGATCGAGAACGGTGGCCAGGCCCAGCGTTTGGTCGTCCTGACCGACGCCCCGGAGACGGTCGTACTCCCGGTCAAAACTCCAACCCAGACGCTCAAAGCGGATCGGGCGCATTTTCTCGATTTGGGCCGTGAACTCGCCGGGCAGACCAACCCGTTGGTGGTAATTGCCTGGGGCCATGGCGGGCGACAGGGCAGGAATCCGGTGTTTCACGTGCGCGGGCCTCGGCTCACCCCGGCGGATTTTCAAGCGCTGGCCGATCAAGCCGCAGGCCGCCCTTCGTACTGGGTTTTGCTTTTTCGCGAGAGCGGCGCCTTCGCCCGCTCGCTGGCAGGTGAACGGCGGTGGACTCTGTCTTCGGAATGCGAGACCGCTTTCGCGAGTGACCCGATCGGCATGGGAGTGATGTTGCGCCTGGTCAGGGCAGGGGCCGGTCAGGGCTTTGAGGCCTTGTGTGTCGAAGTTGGGCGGGCGACGGAATCCTGGTACAGCGAGCGTCATTTGGCACGCACGGAGGAACCGACCTGGTGGGCGGAAAGAACGTCACCCCGGCTCTTGGCGGTCGGGACCGAGGAAGGCTCCGCCTTGCCCGCCAAACCTGCTACCAAGGCTGAGGCTCCGTTCGCCGCTGCGCCAGAACGTGAATCCTCCAACACGAACCTGCCCGCCGCTTGGCAGCCGATCCTGCGGGTAGAGGCGAGGCAATTCCCGGATGCCGACGGCGTTATTCTACGCCGGCGCATCAGCCATACTTTCGGCGCCAACCCGGCCGTCACGGTCGAACATGACGAGTTCATCCAAGTCCTCACCTTCGAGGGCAAACGCCTGGCCGATTTTGATTTCTCCTACTCCCCTCCGTTCGAGGATATCACCTTTCTAGACTGTGAACTCCAACAGACGAACGGCGCGTTAACCCGCTTGGACCCGGAAGCCATTCGCGAGGTGGGAGCCGAGTCGGTAGGCGACTACCAAACCGGCCACCGGAAGTTCTTCTCCCTTCCCGGCGTCACCCCCGGCGCCGTGTTGCACCTCCACTACCGGAGCCAATGGAAGGAGTTCCCCCTGCCTCACGTCTCCATGGAGGTTCCCATTACCCTGGACCTGCCGGCAATCGAGACGGTCGTGACGGTCGCCGTGCCCAAGGCCAGCGCCTTCCATTTTGCCGTCGAAGGCATCGCCAGCACCGATCCGGTTGTCAGCCAAAGCACCTACGGGTCCGCTTACTCCTGGCGCTTCGATAACCTGCCGGCGCGCGATCAGGATCTCCTGTCCTCACCGCACCAGCAACCCCGTCTCCTGCTCTCGACCTTCCCCGACTGGCGGGCCTTTGCGGAGTGGTACGAGCGCCTCAGCCGGCTCACTGACACCCTCACCCCTGAGCTCGAGGCCAAAGCTGCAGAACTGACCCGCGGCGCCAAAACCGAGCGCGAGAAAGTCCTGGCACTCTACAACTATGTGACTGCCTTGCGCTATGTCGCGGTGCCGCTCGGGGTGAATTCCTTTCGCCCGCACTCCGCCGCCAAGGTGTTGCAAAACCAATTCGGTGATTGCAAAGATAAGGCGAACCTCTTTAACACCCTGCTTCACACGCTGAAGCTGGAGGCGCGGCTGGTACTGGTGCCCCGGTTCAGCCAGGCTCACGAGGCAATCCCAGGGCTAGCTTTCAACCATGCCATTTCGCGATTGACCCTGGACGGCCAACCTCTGTGGGTGGACACGACCGACGATGTCTGCCGTTTCGGGTTGCTCCCGCCCGGTGACCCGGGGCGCAGGGTCCTGGTGATTGACGGCCAGACCGAGGCGCTCACGCAACTGCCCCTTCCGGACCCTCACCAGCATGGTCTGACGATTCATGGCCAAGTCGACTGCACTCGGCGAACCGAGGCACTGCCGGTCCGCCTGACGGCTACCGGGACCGGGTTCCTGGACTATGACCTGCGAACCGCCGCCAGGGAGGCCAAAGCCCACGGGGCAACCTCCCCCCTCCTGACCGCCCGCTTCCGTCCTGTGGCGGGGGCGTTCGCCCTCGCCCAACAGTCTGGCACCGCCGTCTCCGCCCTGGATGAGGACTTCTCCTGGCAGGCTGAGGGAACCTGCGTCGGATTGGCGGCGACGACCCCCGGCCATTGGGTGGTTCATGCGCCCTTCTGGCTGCCCAAGGAGTGGGATTTGGCCCTCTATCACCGCACCACTCCTCTGTTTCTGAACCAAGGTTATCCGCTCAGCCTGGATCAGGAATTTGTGTTCACTTCCGTCCCGCCGGTCGGCCCAGTCTCATTACCCATCCCCGTCGAAAATGACCAGCCACCATTGCGCTGGCGCGTCGGATGGGCAAAAATTGGTGATGACAAATTGGCGGCCCATTTTCATGCCGAACTGGTGTCCGGGGAGCTTTCTCCCAAGGAATTCCCGCTGGCGCAACGGCAGATCCAATCCCTCTTCGCCGCTCTGGCCGCCGACGCCATCTTCCCATCTGAATGAGCCCTGAACCAACCTTCCTGTTAATCTCCTATGTTTGACGAAGCCGCCACCCCAGCCCAACCCCAGCTCCCCTCCGAGGCGCCGCCTGTCCCCGTTGTCGCACCGCCCATCATTGAACCCGATCCCGCCGCCGTGTTGGATCAGCTCGCCCCACGCATCCGCCTGCTCCAAATGGAAATGGCCAAAGTCATCGTGGGCCAGAACGACATCATCGCGGCCACCTTATGGGCCCTCTTCGCGCGTGGCCATTGCCTCCTCGTCGGCGTTCCCGGCTTGGCCAAAACCCTTTTGGTGCACACACTGGCCCGCTCGCTTGAAATGACCTTCACCCGGATCCAGTTTACGCCGGATCTGATGCCTTCCGACATCACCGGCACCGAGATCCTGGAAGAGGACACCGTCACAGGTCGCCGCCGGTTTGTGTTCACCCGCGGTCCGGTGTTTACCCAGGTGCTGCTGGCCGACGAAATCAACCGCACTCCGCCCAAGACCCAGGCGGCCTTGCTCGAAGCGATGCAGGAGAAAACCGTGACAGTCGCGGGGAAGATCTACCATTTGGACGAACCGTTCATGGTCCTTGCGACCCAAAACCCGATCGAGCAGGAGGGCACTTACCCCTTGCCGGAGGCCCAATTGGATCGTTTCCTCCTTCAGTTGTTGGTCGACTATCCGACTTTGGAAGAGGAACGGCAGATCGTCGAGCAACATTCCTTCACGCCGCTGGATAAGCTCCAGCCAGTGCTCACGCGCGAGGAAGTCCTTAGGTTCCGTCGTGCCATTGCTCAACTCCCCACCGCTCCCAACGTCATCGATTACGCGGTTCGACTCGTCCGCGCGACCCGTCCCGGCGTGAACGGCCAAGGGTTCGATTACATCAAACGCTGGATTCGCTGGGGTGCCAGCCCTCGCGCCAGCCAATACCTCATCCTCGCCGCCCGCGCCCGCGCCGCCTGCTCCGGCCGGTTCAACCCGGCCTGCGACGATGTCGCCGCCCTGGCTCCGTTGGTCCTCCGCCATCGCCTCATCCGCACCTTCCAAGCCGATGCCGAAGGCAAGACCACCGACGACATAATCGCCAAACTCCTCGAAGACGTCCCTCGGTGATGGGAACCACGACACAGTCCCTGGCCGATCGCTTCGACCCGAAGCTGCTGGCCGCGCTCGAAGGCCTGGACTTCAAGGCCCGTTATGTCATGGAGGGCTTCCTCAGCGGCCTCCACGACAGCCCTTTCCACGGCTTTAGCGTTGAGTTCAGCGACTATCGCAACTATCAGCCCGGGGATGACCTGCGCCACCTCGATTGGCGTCTCTACGCCCGCAGCGACCGGCTCTGCATCAAGCGTTACATGCAGGAAACCAACGTCCGGTTTTACGTGGTTTGCGATACCAGCGCCTCCATGCGCTACCGCGGCGCCGGGGCTTGGGGGTCCAAACTCGAATGCGCCAAGGTCCTCGCCGCGGCACTCACCTGGTTCCTCCTTAAGCAGAACGACGCCGCCGGCATGGTCACCCTGTCCGGGCCCGCCGCCATCCCTGAATTTGTGCGCCCCTCCCAACGCCCCAACCAGTTCGGGGTGATGTTGCGCCAACTCGACCGCCTCGACGCCGCCGGTGGCCCTTGTCTCTCCCAACTCCTTCAGCACACCATCCGCCTGGTCCATCGTCGCAGTGTAATCCTCTTCTTCTCGGACCTCATCGAACCGTCCGAGGACGTTGCCTTAGGCTTCAAGCAACTCCGCTTTCACGGGCATGAACTGCTCGTGTTCCAGGTGTTGGACCGGGACGAAACCGATTTTCCTTTCGCGGAGCCGAGGATTTTCGAAGATCTAGAAACCGGCGCCCGGCGCGTGGTCAATCCGGCCACGGTCCGCGAGCGGTATCTGGCCCGGTTTAACGCCTTTATGTCCTCCTACCGCGACTTGTTCCAGTCGCTCGAGACGCCTCATTGCGTGGTCCGCACCCATGAAAACCCATGGGAGGCCCTGGCCTTGTTCCTGGCGGCCAGGAAACGGCTCAGGTAGCCTCGCATCCCGAGCATGGCTTTCTCCTTCCTCAATCCCTGGTTCTGGCTGGCAGCCTTAGCGGTCGCCGCCCCAGTTTGGCTGCATTTGCACCACAAGAAGCAGACCGACCTCGTCCGCTTCTCCGCCCTTCGTTTTCTGGAGGATCAGCCGGTCGCGCGCCAGGGTCCGCTCCGCCTGCGCGATATGCTGCTCTTCCTCCTCCGGGTCCTGGGTCTCCTGTTGCTCGTGAGCGCCTTCGCCTGGCCTTACCTCCGCGGCGTCAACACCGATCCCGTCCAGGAAAGCCGTGTCTACATCCTGGATAATACCCTGAGCCATCAGGCCGATAATGGTTTCAACCGCGATCGCGATCGCATCCTCAGTGAGCTCGGACGATCCGGCTATGAAGTCCAGGCGGCCGTCATCGAGTTGACCGCCTCGCCCCAGGTGTTGGTGTCGTTCGGTGACGATCGCGAAAACGCAGGCCGCAAGCTCCGCGCCTTGCAGCCCTCCTTCCAGCGCGGTTCATACCTGGCCGCCTTCCGCCAGGCCAATTCCCTCCTGACCGGCTCCCTGGGCGCCAGACGGCGGATCATCTTCCTCGGGGATAACCAGGAGAACCAATGGAATGAGAACGTTAATACTCCTCCGTTTCTTCAGAACATCGAGGTGGAACTGCCCAAGCCCCGGGTTCTCGCCTTGCCGAATGTCTCGCTCTCGGAGCCGCGCGTGCAACGCATCTTCATGGGCGAAAATCCCTCCTCAATTTCACCGCCAAGCTCACCCATAGCGGCGAGGCCAGGAGCGCTACGGTCATCCTCCGCGCTAACGACCAGGTCATCTTTAACCGCCCAGTCGATTGGGATCCGGAACCCGGTTCCATTTTGTTGCAGGCCCAGTGGGAATCCGACCCAGCCGCGTGGGTCCGTGGCGAGTTGGTGGCCGAGGCCACGCCGGACGCGTTGCCGGCGGACAACCGGCTTTTTTTCTGCCTCGCCCCCGTCATCGAGGGCAAGGTCGCGTTGCTGGCCCAATCGCCCCACTTGCGGTTGGCCCTCTCACCGGACATCATGCGTGGCCAATGGGCCACCCGCTTTCTTGAACCCTCAAAACTGGCCGCCGAGATGGCCGCCGACCGGGACGCGGATGTCCTCTGTCTCGAGAGCAACTACCTGCAATCGGGCGACGCGCGCCAGCTCCTCGCTCGTTACCTTAGCCACGGGCGCGGCGTACTCTTGCTGGTCAACCGGGTCACGCCCGCCATTCGCGGCTACCTCCGCGAACTCGGCTTCGAAACCGAAGGCGCCTTCGAGGCCCCCAAGGACCACCCGGAGCGGTTCCAGTTCTTGTTTTCCAACCACCCCATCTTCCATCCCTTCCTGTCGGCCGAATATGGCAACCTGATGGACGTGAAGATCTTTAAATACGTTCGCCTCCGGTCCGGGCAAGCCATGCCGCTGGCCTTCTCGGAGGATGGCACCGCGCTCTTCTTCCAGGGTGCCAAGGCTCCCGGCAAGCTCTTTGTCGGCGCCTTCGGCATGGACCGGGATCAAACCTCCTGGCCGATTCACCAGACCTTTATCCCCTTCCTGGACCTGGCGTTGCAGGCCGCGCGGGCAGAGGATCCTACCCCGGTGAACTTTGAACCCGCCGAAATCGGGCAGATCCAATTGCCGGTCGACTCCCTTGCCCGAGAGGTGGTGCTGCGCGATGATCATCGAGAGTTAGCACGGGCGGCCATCGAACAGGGCAGGGCACAGCTACGCATGCCCGGCCTGCCCGGGGTGTATTCTCTGACTTATGACGACCGCAAGGAGGTCCAACGCCTGCTGAGCATCAACCCCTCCCCGAAGGAATCTCAACTCAATTTCGTCGACCAACCCGAAGCGCTGAGCCTATGGCGTGTGGCGCAGCCCGCCGGACCGTTGCGGGCTCCCGCGCCCTCAGGGCCGGCGAGAGTCCCGCTCGCGGGCATCTTGCAACAGCGTCTTTGGTGGTGGATGGTGGTGAGCGGGTTGGTCGCACTCCTGATCGAGATGGCGATCGCTGAGACCAGAAAGGCAAAAACATGACTTCGCGGATCACCATCGTGGAGACGACGCTCAATCGGATGGAGTTCCGGTGGAAATGCCTCCGATTCCTCCAACACAGCTTCTTGTTGGCCAGCGTTTTGTGCGCCCTCGTTCTGCTCCTCGGCGGGGCGATCCTGCTCCATTGGGTTCCCAGTCGTACGTTCGCCACCGTCTGCTACGTCGCGGGGGGTCTAGTCGGATTGCTCACCTGGTTCATCCTGTTCCTGATCGTTTTCGCCAAACCCGCCGACCGCGCCTGGTTGGCCGCCGCGATCGAAAATGTCGACCGGCGTTTGTTGGACCGGTTGAACACCCTGGTGTTCCTGCAAAGGCGGCCGGGCCAACCGCATGCCCAGTTATTTGCCCGCCGCATTGCCAGTCAAACTCAGCAGGTGTTGGCCGGGAAACCAGCCCGATCGCCGTTTTCGAAAGCGCGGCTCCTGGCCCATCTCGTGGCCTTGGTTGTGCTGCTCGCCGGCACCGTGCTGCTCTACCACCACTACTCCCCTTGGTCCCGGCTTCGGGATGCCGAGATCGCACGGAATCAACTGCGACCACCCGCCCAGGACCGTTCCCTCGAGCTCCCGCCTCCCGCAACCAACAACCTCGAACAGAACCTCGCGTGGGGCGAGGTGCGCATCACCGACCCGGGTGCAGACCTGAAGGTCACCAAAGTCGATGTGGTGCCTTTGCAGATCGAAGCGGCCGCCAACCAAGCCCTGCAAACCGTCGGCTGGTACTCGACCGCCAACGGTGGTCCCGAGAGCCGCCACGATCTGCCAGCCCCGGCCGACCCGCGCTACGCGGTCTACCAACCAACCCTTTATCTCGATGAACTGAATCTCTCGGACTGGGACGTGTTGACCTACTACGCCAAGGCCAGCACCGAGAAGCAGAGTTCCTACGCGTCGGAGGTCTATTTCCTGGAGGTTCGGCCGTTTCGCGAGGACATTTTGAAAACGCCCGGCGGCGAAAACGGCCAGGCCTACAAAGCGCTCAATGAGCTGACCTCCCTGATCCAGCGCCAGCAACACGTCATTCGCCAAACCCATCAACATGTTCAACACCCGCCCCCCCAGGAGAACGTCCGCGCCCAGGATCGCAAGAAAATCTCCGAGGCCGAGGACGATCTCCGCGACTCGGCCCATCATCTCTACTCTCAGATGGCCGCGGAAATGGAGAACAAACCCATTGGCGAGGCCTTGGACAATCTCGCCCAAGCCGAAAAATCACTCGATCAGGCCAGCGAATCCATCCAAGACAACGCCCTGACCGAAGGCCAGAACCGCGAGCGTCGTGCGCTGCTCCAACTGGTCAATGCGCGGAAGATGTTCCAGAAAAGCGTTTCCGAACATCCCGACCAGTTCCAGGAGCCCAAAGACGAAGTGTCGCCCCCGATAGCCGAGTCGGCCCGGAAACTCAGCCAGATGGCTGAGTTCCGTGACGAGGCCAAGGCAGCAAGCGAATTTGTGGACAAGACCCTCCAGGAGCAGAAGCAACTCGATCAGCAGGCTCGGCTTCCCACGCATAACTATCCTCAACTCGCCGGCCAAGAGAAGGCTCTGGAGAAGGGTCTCACCGAGTTCCAGCAGCAACACCCCAAGGTCTTTAAGGGCTCCGAGGAAGACGCCCAACGGGCCAGCGAAGCCATGATGCAGGCCGCTCAATCCTTGCAAGGCGGCTCGCCGAATAGTCCCAGTGCCGCCCGCCAGTTGCAGAAACTGAGTGAAGACCTCAAAACCCAATCCGCCGCCCGCCAACTCGCCGACGCCTACAAGCTCAAGCAGATGTTGGATAACCAAATTCAAACCCTGGACCAGCGTGCCAAAGCTCAGGACCGGGTGTCGGATGAGGACCTGCGAAACACGGCGGGGCAGGCCCGCCAGACCATCAACCAGCTTAAGAAAACCGCCGATGAGGCCCCCACCCGCGATGCCTTCGGCCAGCCGCTGCGGGACGCGTTGAGCGGCGAAAACAAGGCCGACCTCGAAGCCAAGCTCAGCCGCCTGGAGAAACCTCGACGCGTCGACGAGGCCAAGGACAGCGCTCCCCCATCCCAGCGGGCCGGTGAGGCTCGGGATGCCCTCCAGAAGGTGAGCTCCGCTTTCGGTCAGAGCGAACCCAAGGGCCTGCAGATGGCGCAGAAGTCCGACTCTCTCAAGCCGGGCGAACAGGACGGTTTCAGCCAGGGGATGACTGAATTGGCCAGCCTCATCAAACAACTGGAAGAAAAACGCCCGGTGGCTCCTAATGACCAGGCCAAGCAGGCCCGGCAGGCGATGGTCGACCTTGAACAAGCCGTCAAGGCGGTCCCCGGCAGCCGTGAGCAAACCGACCAGGTTTTGTTGGAAATCGAAAAAAACCTCAAGCCCGAGTCTGGACTCGACGTGGCCATGCTCAAGCAGTTGATGAACCAACTCCAGCATTTCTCAGCCGAGGTGTCGGATCATCTCGCACGCAAGGACGATCAACCGATCGTACGAAACATCGATCCGGCCGCCTTGCCTCCAGCCTACCGCGGCCGCATCCAGCGCTACTTCCAGAAGCTTTCCGAGCCATGACGTCGTCGCTGATCTTCCAGTTTCCGCTCGGTTGGCAGGTGGGGCTGCCCATGGTCGTTTTGCTCGCGGCTTTCGCCGTCTGGCGCCAGCGCCGTCGGGGGATCTCCCGCCCGCGCATCGCCCTGCTGGCGGCCTTGCGCGTGGCGGCTCTCCTGGTTCTGGTCTTTCTCGCCGCCCGCCCCATCTGGTTCACGCGCGAGCCCCCTGCCGCCGCTAATCGCCCGGTCATCCTCCTGGTCGACCGGAGCGAGAGCATGTCCCTGGAGGAGCAGGGGCGCTCCCGTTACGACCAGACCCTCCTGTTCCTGCGGGAGCGACTGCTGCCCGCGCTTAAGTTCGCTCATTTCCCGGTCCAGGCCTTCCTTTTCGATCAGGGCGTGGAAAGCGCGGACGGCCCGAAACTAGCCGCCGCCATACCTAAAGGCAAGCGCACCAATCTGGCCGGCGCCATCGCCCAGTCCTTTAGCGCCGCCTCCCAGCCTCCCCTGGCGGTCGTGGCTCTCACCGACGGTATCGTCAACGAGAGCGACGACAACGCCCGTGCCCTCACCGAGTTGGTGGCTGCCCACGTCCCGTTCATCGGGGTCGGGTTTGGGACCGACCAGGGGGTTCGCACCCTCTCGTTGCGTGACCTCGAAGCCCCCGCGGTCGTCCCCACCAAAACCGCCTTCCGCATCGCCGCCATGATCGAGATGATGAACAGCGACGAACTGCCGGCCTTCGAGGTGGTCCTCTTCCGCGACGGCCAGGTCTTGCAGAAAAAAACCGTCTCCGCCGGCAAAGGCTCCCGCACCTGGCTCGAAAGTTTCCAGGTCACCGAGGAGAAACAAGGCCTCCGCAATTACACCGTCCAGTTGCTCCCGCCCCAGATCCCCTCCCTGAAATGTGTCAACCTCCTGGCCAATACCGCCGTGCATGTCTCCGATGAAAAAGAACTCCGTGTCCTCTATATCCAGGGCTCGCTCACCTGGGATTACAAATTTATCAATCTCGCTTTGCACAA
>Ga0316228_1002003_pt1 | contig 18933 bp, 17 predicted proteins | sample TBH18021metaG_FD_206005 | JGI IMG/M metagenome (GOLD analysis project Ga0316228, IMG submission 206005) | Freshwater microbial communities from Trout Bog Lake, Wisconsin, USA - TBH18021 | ecosystem: Environmental > Aquatic > Freshwater > Lake > Hypolimnion/Profundal zone | place: USA: Wisconsin... | reverse complement strand
CAACCTGTGGAGCGCCGGCTGTTCCACCGGGGCCGAGCCGTATTCTCTGGCGATGATTCTTCAGGATAAAACCCCCACTGTCCGTCACCGCATTCTGGCCACTGATCTTGACGCCGAAATGCTGACCAAAGCCAAAAAGGGGGTCTATACCCCCACTGACCTGAAGAATATACCCAAATCGCGCCTGGATAAATACTTGACCCAGGTCGACGGCAACTATGTGCTTAACGACGATACCAAGAGCCGGGTGGAATTCCGGCGTCACAACCTGCTGCTGGACAAGTTCGAGAGTGGTTACGACCTGATCCTTTGCCGCAATGTGGTGATTTATTTTACCGAAGAAGCCAAGGATGCTTTATACCGGCGATTTTTCGCCGCGCTCAAACCCGGTGGGGTATTCTTTGTCGGCGGCACAGAGGCGATACTTAATTTCCGGGATATTGGTTTCCAGCACTACCTGCCCTTTTTCTACCGCAAACCGTTATAATACTCCCCAGCCGGATAATAAACGAAACGTCTGGGTGAGGTATTGGAAAAAGATCTTTACCATGGTTCGTTCGGTTACATCCTCCGCGGCGACGATATCCACCGTTTTTACAGCCTTGTCGCCCACAAAAAAGACGATTTCCCCGAGGATTTGGCCCTGGTATACCGGGGCCTTTATCTTTTCCGGCATATTGACTTCCACAGTGACCCGGGAATAGTCGGCGGTGGAGACCACCAGAGCGGCAGGGTCGCTCACCATCGCGTCAACGACATCAGTGAGACCTTGCTCCACCTGGATGCTTGCCAGGATATCGCCCCGAGCGGCGAAATCGTAAAGATCAAAGTTGTCAAAGCCATATTTCAGCAGCTTCATCGAATCATACCAGCGCGAATGGTCATGAAGGACAACAGCGATCAGTTTCTGATTGCCGCGGGTTGCGCTGGACACCAGGCAGGGGCCGGCCTCATTGGTAGTGCCTGTTTTGACTCCGTCGGCCTCTTCCAGCATCCACAGCAGCTTGTTGGTGTTGCGCAGGTTGACGTCGTGCTCCCGGCCCTTGCGGTCAAGCCATTCAATGCTGGTTTCCCTGGTGCTGACAATTTCAGCGAAAATAGGGTTGGTCAGGGCGTAGCGGGCCAGCAGGGCCAGGTCGTAGGCTGTGGAGTGATGACCGGCGGCGCTCAGGCCATGTGGATTGCGAAAATGGGTGTCGACCGCACCCAGGAGCAAGGCCTTGCGATTCATCTGCTCCACAAAATTGTCCACCGATCCGGCCAGATATTCGGCGATAGCCACTGCCGCGTCATTGCCGGAACGCAGGAGTAATCCGGTGACCAGTTCCCGCAAGGTGATTTTCTGACCAGGATAAAGATACATCGATGAACCCCGGGTAGCTGCGGACCGGACACTGATCTGGACAACCTCGTCCAGACGCCCGCTTTCCACAGCCAAAATCGCGGTCATGATTTTGGTTGTGCTGGCAGGAGCGCTCCGCAGATGGCCGTTCTTTTCGAACAACAATTGTCCGGTTTTAGCGTCGAGTAACACTGCGCCGCGGGCCGTTATATCAGGTACTGCCGCGCTGGCCGCGGCGCTAACCCATAAAACGATAATCGCAATCAGCAGCGCCAGTTTCAGTTTTGGTGTCCGCACCATCGTTTCCCCCTGCCGCGCCAAACTATTTAATTATATTTTGCCTGCCGCGGAATCATACCGACTTGACACATCTTGCGGGAGGGAAAATAGACTGATAACGAATAATACGAAAAAGGAAGCAGGAAAATGCCGATTTGTACCGTATAAAATACAGTATGCTTTTTTGAAAGGGGTATTGGGTAATGATTAACAGCGAACCGTTAGTGATGATACCAGGGCCGACGCCGGTTGCCGAACCTATAAGGCAGGCCATGGCTAGACAAACCTACGGCCACACCTATAGTGCGTTTGTCGCAATCTACAAAGAATGTCTGGCCGGTTTGCGGCAGATCTTCCAGGCCGACCATATGATTGTTATCGGCGGGGCAGGCACGCTTTCGATGGAAATGGCACTGATCAACACCGTAAAGGCCGGCGAGGAAATTTTGGTTGTGACCCACGGCGTGTTTGGCGACCGCTATGTGCTTGTGGCCAAGGCGCTGGGGATTAAAGTCGATGTTCTGAGCTCCCCGCTGGGAGAGAAGGTGCCGCTGGCGGCGATTGAAGCGAAACTTGCCGCCAAGAAATATGCCGCGATGACGCTGACCCATGTCGACACTTCTTCCGGCGTAATGTCTCAGCCCAGGGAAGTCGGCGAATTGGCCAAGAAATACGGGGTCCTTTATATTCTGGACGGCGTTTGTGCCAGCGCCGGAATTCCCGAATTGATGAAAGACTGGGGCATTGACATTATTGTCACCACCTGCCAGAAAGCCTTTGGAACACCGCCAGGCCTGACGATGGTGGCCTTTAACAACAAGGCGCTGGCCCGCAGAGAAGAACTGGGCACAGTGCCCAGCTATTATTGCGACTGGAAGAACTGGTTGCCGATCATGGATAATCCGGGACTGTATTTTGCGACACCCCCAGTCAACCTCATCGTGGCTCTGGCCGAATCGGTCAAGATTATTCTGGCCGAAGGGCTCGAGGCGCGTTATGCCCGGCACGAGCGAATCGGCCGCAGCTTCCAGGCCGGATTGGCCGCTGTCGGTATCAAGCTGGCGACAGCCAAAGAGGCGGTTGCCCCCACCCTGTCGGTGGCGCTTTATCCCGCCGGGGTCGATGACGCCGCTTTCCGGGCGAAGATGGAGGACTTTGGGGTATTTGTCGCCGGGTCCTTGGGTGAACTAAAAGGAAAATCCTTCAGGGTCGGACATATGGGCAATATATGCATTACCGAAATTGTCAAAACCCTCTCTTCAGTAGAGCGGGCGCTGGCGGCTCTCGGAGCGAAGGTTCAGCCCGGGGCGGCGGTGGGCGCGGCCTGCGTGGAATGGGACAAAAAGTAAAACAGCCAAAGACCGGGGTATTCACCCCGGTCTTATTTATTTTGGTTTATATGGTTTTAGCCGCTGCCAGTGGGACTGGATCATCTGATCATAGCGCATGATGGTGGCGGTGCGCTCATTGCGCAAGGCCTGGATGACGCCGAGAGTGTTATGATCGAAGCTGAAAACCTTGTGTTTGGGGACGGTGACCGGGTGCGAGTATTCTCTCAGTTTGGTAGCGGCTTTTATGTTGGTCTTGCCTTCCTTGAGGACAACCGCTGGTTCCAGCATATCCGATCCATCGTAACGGTGGATGAGACAGTTGGGCTGCAGGCGGTCGATGACGTTTTTTCCGTCTCCGGCGAGGATGATATCACCGCCGCAGCCGGGACAGGCCCCCGCATCGACAAGCCACGTGTTGCAATTCGCGCAGACAACTCCTTCCATGTTGGCACCTCCTTGGCGAATAGTGTGCCCAGCAGCCAGGACTTGTAACCCCTGGCCATACCTGTTAAATAATTATTGACAGAACTCGCGCCTGTCTGGTAAAATAATTTACAACCATATATTGATCATCTTCGATGACCAGGAAGAGTAAGCATGGCAAAGAGGGTTGCAGCGAGCCAATGGCAGTGAGAGTTTGGCACAGCTCAGCATGCTGAATGGACCTGGTAGATACGGTCTGAGCCACGAAAGTGGGGTAGGCGCCGTCGGATTCTTCCGCCGTTAACGGGAAGCGGGTATCGGACTCTTGTCCCGTACCTTGAAAAGCCGGGTCGCTTTTGCGGCCAATAAGGGTGGCACCGCGGGTTAACCCCTCGTCCCTATCACAGGACGTGGGGTTTTTATATTTGTAAAAACAGGTCAAACTAGCCAGGAGGTAGGCAAATGACGGCAATAGTTTTCCGGGATTTCTCTTACGCTTACCCCGGAACGAATAAAGTGCTGGACAATTTGAATATCACCATTCCTCGGGGATCGTTTACCGTGGTCACCGGGCCGAGCGGAGCGGGGAAAACCACCCTCTGTCTGGCGGTCTGCGGCGTGGTTCCCCACTATTTCGGCGGCAGTATCGCCGGCGAGGTGCTGGTGGACAGCATCAAGACCGGCGCCAGCAGCTTGGGCGAGCTGGCGGCGGCGGTGGGGACGGTGCTGGAAGACTACGAAAGCCAGCTGGTCACCATCACAGTGGCTGAAGAGGTGGCTTTCGCCCTGGAGAGCCGCGGCCTGGACCACGGCAGTATCAAGGAGCGGGTAGAGGAAGCGCTCGCCTGGGTGGGGCTGACAGGACTTGAAGAGCGGGAAATCGCCTCCTTGTCCGGCGGTCAGCGGCAGCGGCTGGCCATTGCTTCGGTGCTGGCCACCAAGGCGGCCATCCTGGTGCTTGATGAGCCGGCTTCAGCCCTCGATCCCGAAGGGGCGGAAGACATTTACGCCCTGCTTGCCTCCCTCAATCGCGAACACGGCATCACCGTCGTGGTGGTCGAGCACGATCTGGGCCGGATTCTGGCCTATGCCGATCAGATGATCGTCATGACGGACGGCAGGGTTGCCAGGGCTGGCGGCTGCGAAGATGTGCTACCTTACATGTGGCGGCAGGAGGAATTCCGGGAGATGGTACCGCAGCTCTGGGCGCTGAAATTCGCTCTGGAGCGCGATCTGAACCGGAAATTCGGCGACTGGCGCCACGAAACCGAGGCTGTGACGGAATTGGCCGACCACCTTGCCGAGGGTTGCGAGGAGGAAGTTAGAAGTGCTTGAAGTACAAAACGTAAGTTTTTGCTATAAACCTGGTCACTATGCCGTCAACAACGTTTCCTTCACCGTCAGCGGCGGCGAATTTATCGCTATAGCCGGGCGGAACGGCAGCGGCAAGACCACCGTCACCCGGCTAATCATGTCCCTGCTCAAACCGGCTGATGGGCGGATACTGCTGGACGGCGGCGATACCGCCAAAGTGAAAACCGCTCATCTCGCCCGGCAAATCGGCTATGTCTTCCAGAATCCCGACCGCCAGATTTTTCGCGACACTGTGGCCCAGGAAATAGCTTACGGTCCGGAGCAGCTGGGTTTTTCCCCGGCCGAGATCAGTCAGGCTGTGGACGAGGCCATGGCGGTTACCGGCCTGACCGAACAGGCCCAGGCTTATCCCCGGACCCTCAGCAAGGGTCAAAAACAGCGGGTGGCCATTGCTTCGGCGCTGGCCATGCAGCCGCGGATGCTGATTCTCGACGAGCCTACCAGCGGACAGGACGCCAACGAGAAGCTCCGGCTGCTGGAGCTTCTCACCAGGCTGAATGCCCAGGGGATGTCGATCATCCTTGTGACTCATGATATGGAGCTGCTGAGCCGGTTTACCCGGCGAGTCATCGTTATGGCCGACGGCGGCAAGGTCTTTGACGGAAGCCCGGCCCGGCTGTTTGCCGGCGGCGAGGATATCAAAGGCTGGGGGCTGCGGGCGCCGTCGGCGGTGAGCGTGTCCCGGGGACTGCGGGACCTCGGGGTGCCGGCTGCGGCGCTGCCCATACAGCTTGAGTGCGGCTGTGCCCTGGAAGGAGCGGAGTGATATGCTGAAAATGGCGCCACTTACGAAAATAATCTTTACTGTTCTGGTCTCGCTCTGGGCGATGCTGCTGAATTCCCCGGAAGCGCTGGCCATCCTGGTTGTCTGCCAGACGCTGCTGTTTGCCGCAGCCAGGGTTCCGGCCTCCGCGTATAAAGCCCTGGCCAGCCTGAGCTTTTTCGCTGTGCTGCTTGTGGGAATGCAGTACGCTCTGGGAGCGAGCCTGGAATTCTCGCTGCAGATCGGCCTAAGGATGCTGGCGATGACAGGCAGCTTCATCCTGCTGTTCGCCGCCACCCGGATTCAGGACTTTACCGCCGCACTGGTCCGGCAGCTGCGGGTTCCGCATGAATACGCCTTCATGTTTACCGCGACCCTTCGGTTTATTCCCGATTTCTTCGCCGAAATCAAGGCGATCCAGGAAGCTCAGGCCTGCAGGGGCTACTCCTTCGGCGGCAGCCTCACCAAGCGGCTGAAGAACTACCTGACCATCGTCCAGCCACTGGTGCTGCGGGCTATCACCCGTTCGGAGACCATGGCGATGAGCCTGGAACTGCGGGGCTTCGGCCGCGGCATCACCGGCGGCTACGGGGCGAGCATCAGCCTCGCCGGAGCGGATTACCTGGCGATGACCGGTATGGCAATAGGCACCGTGGCGCTGGGTATGGCGCGGTTTGGATTTTGAAAGGAGTGAAGCGACATGGACAATAAAGAAAATCAAGAAATGACCCGGGTGGAAAAGACGGGAGGTCAGACCCGCTGGCTGGCGGTAACGGCGCTGTTTCTCACCATCGGGGTAATTCTGCGGCTGGTCAGCCCGAATATTGCCGGCATCACGCCCAACTGGTTGATCGCGATGTATTGTCTGGCGATCCTGATCGTCAAACCCGGTTGGAAGAAGGCGTTGGGTATCGGACTGGTGGCCGGTGTGGTCAGTGTCGCGACCTCCAAGGCGATTTTCCCCTACGCCAATCTTGTCAGCGAACCGTTGGGGGCGGTAGTCTGCGCCCTGATCGCCGGTCTGCCGGTGAGACTGCCGCTCATCAAGCACGTCATGCCCGCGATCGCCACGGTGGCCAGCACCCTAGCCAGCGGCTTGGTATTTATTACTGTCACCAAACTGGTAATGAGCATTCCCCTGCCAGTTTATCTATTCGGCATGCTGCCGGTGGTCTTGACGGTAGCCTCCGTCAACTGCGTAGTCGCCCAGGTTCTGTACTACCCGGCGGCGCGGCTGTTTGCCGGCAAAGAGGTTGACCCTGCAAAGGAGGAACAAAAATGATCTGGAACCCTGCCATGGAATCGATCGACCGGGCAAAACTGGCTGAGCTGCAGCTGGAGCGCCTGCGTCGGTCGGTGGCCCACACCTACCTGAATGTGCCCTACTACCGCGCCAGAATGGACGCCGCCGGGGTCAAACCCGAAGATATCAGGACCCTTGCCGATATTAGGCGCCTGCCGTTTACCACCAAGCAGGATATGCGGGACAGCTACCCTTACGGCATGCTGGCCATGCCTTTGCAGAAGATTGTCCGGCTGCACTGCTCCAGCGGCACCACCGGCAAACCGACTGTGGTGGCCTACACCAAACAGGATCTCGGGATGTGGGCTGACCTTATCGCCAGGACCCTGACCGCCGGAGGGGTAACCGACAAATCAGTCTTCCAGGTATCGGTGAATTATGGCCTGTTTACCGGCGGACTCGGCTGGCATTACGGGGTTGAGGCCGTGGGCGCCTCGGTCGTCCCGGTATCCGGCGGCAACACCGGCCGGCAGATCATGCTGATGCAGGATTTCGGTACCACCGCCATGGTGGTTACCCCCTCCTATGCCTTATACCTGGCCGAAACCATGCGGGAAATGGGCATCTTCCCCGGCGATACCAAGCTCCAGGCGTTGTTCTGCGGCGCCGAAGCCTGGTCGGACCGGATGCACAAGGAAGTGGAAGACGCCTTCGGCGTGCCTGCCTTTGATAGCTACGGACTGAGCGAAATCATCGGCCCGGGCGTATCCTTTGAATGCGAGGCCCACCACGGCCTTCATATTCAGGAAGACCAATTCTACTGCGAAATCATCGACCCGGTGACCGAGGAAGTGCTGCCGGAGGGCGAAATCGGTGAGATGGTGATCACCACCCTCTCCAAAGAGGGCATGCCGATGATCCGCTACCGGACCCGGGACCTCACGGCGCTGGAGCCTGACAGCGGCCTGTGCGGCTGCGGCCGGACCCAGGCCAAGATGAGGCGGGTCATGGGACGGACCGACGACATGCTGGTCATTCGCGGCGTCAACGTCTTCCCCTCCCAGGTGGAGAGTGTCCTGCTCGGACTCGGCGAGACGGCGCCGCACTATCAGCTGATCGTCGACCGGGAGCACAATCTGGACTTGCTGACCATTCTGGTGGAAAAGTCCGAGGACCTGGCCAAAGCCAACAAGGATGTCAAGGCCATCGAGCGCAAAATCCGGGAGAAAATGAAAACCGCCACCGGGGTCGGCGCCGTGGTGTGCCTCGTGGAGCCCAAAACCATCGAACGCAGTGAGGGCAAGGCCAAGCGGGTCATCGACCGGCGCGCGGCTGGATGAAGAATAGCGAACCTTAACCTAAATGATTCAGACAAGTGACAGGGCAGGCTTAACCTGCCCTTTTTTTGTTGAGCCTCCGAACAACTGAAATGTGCTGCACTTTGCCGACAGACAGAGCGGGAATTGCTTTAGGATCTTTCGGTTTATTTTTGACATTTAAAAGAAAAACAAGGAAAGTGCGGCTTTTTGTGTTATAGTTAGACAGCACAAGAAGCGGGTTTTAGGTATGCCATCCCTTGAGTCTATTCCTTGTGAATGAGTTATGAACAGGAACTAACTCGGGATGGAGGTACTGCTACAAATGAAAGATTTGCAAGCGTTGCTATACCAACCCTTGTTTTTAATTGCTTTAATATTAATTGGTTACTCAATATCCCTCGGGCATTAGAATTTGCAGCTTTGGAGGCGTCTCATGAACCTGTCATTTAGACACACATGTGGAGGAAATGCCCACCTTGTCGGTAAAGAATTGGTTACAGGCTGGAATTACTTCTGCTGTAACAGGTGTGATGATTCCTTTTATAAATGGATTACCAAAGAGTTTATGGAACTACTGCAAAAAAGACGGCTCTTCTAGAACAGAACTGCCAGGGTAGCCGAAAACCGCGACTGCGCTACGGCAGACGGTTTTGGCGGATGATTTTTCAGAACCAGTCCGGGTGTAAACCCGGGCTTTTTGTTTATTCCCAGGCAGCTCCGAGCCGCCCGTCACTGACTCCTCAGGGCCTGCAGGAGGAAAGACAGAACATCCGGATTTCCGTCAAGAAAACCGCCGGCATTACTAACAATATTTAAGCACTTGATAAAATAGTGCCTGGCAGGGTATACTAAGGACAAGGGATGCACGGGTCCCCCCAGTATCCTGATTCATACGGGGCATTAGCTCAGCGGGAGAGCGCTTGATTCACATTCAAGAGGTCGGCGGTTCGAAACCACCATGCCCCACCAGTAATTACAAGGCTTCGCAGGTTTTCTGCGAGGTCTTTTTTCTTTTTTGACCCCAGCCGTGACCCCATTAGGAATGATGTTAGGTGATAGAAAAAGATCCTAATTTATATAACAGGGTACACGCACACATTATTCGAGCAGAGTGGGGTCACTTTGAAACCCGGTATTCCCGGTATTCCTGGAACTGATATAATCCTTCTTTAAGGGCGATGATGACACAAAAGTGCGTCAATACCGTGAATACCGGGTTGTAATATCACTGTTTTCAGATACTCATCCGTGTGTGATAAAAGTGAGTACAGACGTCCATGTTCTATCATCACCCAGAGGATGCAACAATCCCTTGCATGGGGAACCAGATTTTTCATCCGCAAATTGACTACAGTTTAAGGAAATCATGGAGTTGAGTGTGGGGGTGAGTACATTAGTCGAACGCATCAAATACCTGGGTACTCCCGCATTTTCAACTAGTGTCAGATTGACACGGGTTTGAAGGAATGCGCGAGATTCGTGTATTCACGGAAGACGGAATTTACGAGGCAGCAATGCTAGCCAAGTTAGAAAGGCGTTGTAGCATGGAGGTCCAGGCAACGCTCCTGATTTTGAACCCGTATCAATTTGATGCGAGTTGAGGGTGATCGCTAAGTCAAGAGAGAAGGCATTGTATTCATCGAAGGAGGCACCTCTGGGGGATGGCAGCCTTGTGGTACACTCAATGTCCTGGTAAACAGGAATCCATTCGTGCGGGGTAAGGGGATTTTCTCCGGAGTCAATTTGACTACGGGAGCGGGAACAGGGAAAATCAGGTATTCTCGGAAAAGGCGCAGATTGATTTTACACATCCGCCTCAGTAAATTCATGCCTTCAGGGGTTCTCTCTGCTGAGCTTTTTTGTGTCAACGACCCAGCTATGTAGTAACTAGTGTATGATGAATACATTCCGAATTAAATATTGCCTGATAATAGTACTTGGTGCTATAATTAGGTATAAATTGATTTCGGGAAGGAAGTTGTAAATGGCTTTTGATCCAGCATCGGTTTTATTCGTAGGAATGCACTTTGTTGAGGAGAGAATGGTTAATGACTCAGATACAGCAGCACATTATGGAAGTCACCAATTAGGACACTTGATTGCTTCTCCCGCCTATGTTGGATTAATGATTGATGCTGCAGTCAAAGCTGTGGAACATCGATTGCCGGAAGGTTATGTAACAGTGGGACATGCGATGGAAATTACCCATGACCAACCGACAAGTTTGGGAATGTGCCTTCGGATAAAGGCGACGTTGAAAGAGATTAAGGGTGAGAAGCTTTTGTTTGATATAGTTGCTTGTGATGACTGTGGAGTGATTGGTCACGGAAAACATGAACGAGTGATAGTAAATAAGGCGAAACTATTTGAAAAAGCTCACCAACGGTTACTGAGACAACAATAGTATCCTGTTTTTACTATTTGCCTATCGGTAGTTAGTGGACCCTTCGAGTAAATACAAGGCTTTGCAGGTTTTCTGCGAGGTCTTTTTTTTAAAAAATTCCCCAAATTGACGCCCAGAATGGTTTATAACGGTATGAAGTGGTCCAAAATGAAATTATGCACGGCGAGATAGATGGCAAGTTGAGGAAGGTGAGGCCCAGGCTCGAGGAAGAACAAATTTAATAGGTGTTGTGCATAGTATATTGCTTTTTAGGATAGGAATCGGCAGGAAAGCCTATCATTTTGTCGAAAGGATTTGTGCGAGCATTGCGGTCAAATGTCTACGTGGGTAATATAGGGGGGGTGCTATGAAACGCTCGGTTCTTTTCGGTGTATTGGGAGCGATACTGTGCCTGGCGTTAGCTATTCTGCCGGGAGTAGCTTTTGCCGAAGGACAATGGATTATGACTGACAAGGGGTACAAAATATGGGCTAATTCCCCTTCCACTGGTGAAACTTTAACCTGGTCCGGAGACGTTGATGCAGAGGGCTATATAACCGGTAAAGGCGTTCTGCAATGGTTTTTTGCGAATGATACCAATCCCCATCGCAAGTACGAAGGAGAAATGCTCAAAGGCAAACGAGACGGACAAGGAGTTACGACGTATCTTTTACTTGATGAAAGCTTTGATGGTACCTGGCATAATGACCAGTTGAATGGAAATGGTATTTGGCGTACATCTACAGGTTATCGTTATGAGGGTAACTGGGTTGACGGTTTTCAACAAGGCAGGGGAATTGAAACCTGGGCCGATGGCAGCCGTTATGAAGGTAATTTGGTACAAGGTAAGGAAAGCGGCCAAGGTATTCTTAACTGGGCTAACGGTAACCGTTACGAAGGAGAATGGGTTAATGCCAATAGACAAGGCCGGGGAATTATGACGTGGGGACAAAGTACGCAGTGGGCTGGCGACCGCTACGAAGGTGACTGGCTCAATGACAAGAGGACAGGCAAAGGGATTTACAATTGGGCCAACGGGAACCGCTACGAGGGGGACTTTGTTGAAGGTAAGATGAGTGGCAGGGGAATTGAGACTTGGGCTAACGGTGACCGCTATGATGGCGGTTGGCTTGATGACAAGAAGACCGGAACAGGTATTTGCATTTGGGCCAACGGCGTTCGCTATGACGGAGAATGGGCTAATGATACTATGAACGGATACGGTACTTGTTACTTTACTAATGGTACTGTTCAAAAAGGACAATGGTCCAATGGTAAATTTATAGGCTGAAAGCTGTGGTTCCCAATTTGGTTCCTAAATCTACAGAGACAATATGATACACAAAAATACGGGAAGTACTAAAATTCAGCCAAATGCAGGTAATACTACAGCTTTTTTGGTGCCAGAAATACAGTAAATACGCCAAATATCAAAAAAGCCTTTTTCTCCAAGCCGTGGGTCGAGGGTTCGAATCTTTTGCCCGCTCAAGACAATTCAAGCCTTTGCGGTTATGCCGTAGAGGCTTTTTTTTATTCAGGTGGACAATAGGTGGACATTAGACGAAAATGCATTACATAGCTATGAAAAACACGTTGAAAAAGCCAGCTTTAATAATATCCTTGAGGCGTAGGTTTGAGATGCTTGCCAAGCCAGCTAAAATAACTGAAATATGGTAATGTATTACAAAAGTAAACTTTTGGGAGGATGTTTGCTCTAATCTCTCGAAAGAAAGGGTAGGCTTCAAATTGAAAAGTGGGAAAAATGGAGGAATCTTGTGTGAAAAGAATAGCTAAAACGGTCCTTGTTTGCTCACTGATGGTAGGTATTATGCAGTGCGGGTTAAACGCAGCGATATTGGAGGCTGCACCAAATGATCGACAGCAGCAGGAACAGCGCAACCAGCTAGATCAGGAACAGCGTGATCGGAAGGACCAAGATCGGCAGGAACGTGTGCACCAGGAAAATGACCGGCATGAACAGGAAATGCGGCGTCATGATTACGAAAGTGACCGAGATTACCAGGAACGGATGGACCGAGAGCATGAACGGCATAATCACGCGATAGACGATATTGAGGAAGCTTTGGGAATCCTGTACATACTTAGCAGATAAAGGTATGGGAATTCGCCCGCTCCACAAATAAAGTTATACAAGTCGAGGTCTCGAATCACTTTGCCCGCTTCAGTAAATTCAAGCCTTCCGGCGATTTTGCGCTAGAAGGCTTTTTCTTTTGGGGAGCAAAATGCTATAAAATTGTATGGACGTAGTACCACATCGGTATAAACAGGATGTGCTACGAGTGTTTTAAGAAGGCTGAAACTATAATCGCCAGGCTGCTGACAAAGACCACGACTAAAGATACTTTTCTGAAGGTCTCAGAGTCAATACGGTGAAAGAACTTTTCACCAAGCACAAATCCTAGATACACCTTTACACCGATCATTATTGCTGATAGGTCAACTCAAGATACCCTGTAAAAATTGTCTTAAACGTAAGCAGTCGTGGACAGGAACATGGCATGAGCGCTGCTCGCATCTGGAACCGTGATTTTGGCTGCTGTCAACTTCTTAAAAGTTGAATATACTTAAAATGCTGAGGGGTTTATACCAAGCGTGGATAAAAGAGCCTCTCAGGGCATTCTGCGAAAATACGACGCTACAACCCCGCACCGTTGCTGGGTCCATATTCAACTTTTTCATAGGTCATATGCGGATGCAGCTATCAATGCTTTAGCCACCAACGAGCAGAAGAACGAACTGGACGTGACACTGCAACGAAATCAGGTGGAAGCACTATGGTTGTGAAGTCTGGTTAAGCCAGGCTTCTTCTTTTGTGTGCACTGCGTGTGATTATTCGGTGGTGGGAGAGGCCATACTACTGGAAGTTAGTGCCAAAGGTATTTGATGCAGAAATAAATCAGACGATATCCAGTCCAGCTTGGGCGAGACCCCAAGCGCTAGTGGGTTGGGAAGTTTGCGGGGGTGATATGGTGGCTGAGGTGAAGCGTATCCTGCTTTTCCTCCCGAACAGCTTACTACAAGAAATAGACGGTATAATCGAGACGGCGAAATTGAGCCGTAGCCAGTTCGTACGCGAGGCGATATGCGTACATGGTGAGGAGTACAAGCGAAAAGCTGTGCGAGACATGATGGCTAAAGGGTACCAGGAATGAGCAGTATTAACTTGGCGTTGGCTGAGGAAGGACTAGCAGCACGATGTGGAAGTTTATGAAATGCTGCCCACCCTGCTGGTGGCGCATAACTTGAAATGGTTGTAAACGCATTAAACAAAGACGCTACAAATTTGTCGTAGACTTGTCATACTCTAGCGGCTGAAAAGCAATTGGTTTATAATGGAATGTAGACATTGTTGAAGGGGGCTTACCATGACAATCGCGAATACAGCAACGGGAATTAATAAGACAATTAATTTGCAGGATAGTTTCCTCAACCAAGTCCGAAAGGAAAATGTTCCCGTCATCATTTATTTAGTGAATGGCTTTCAACTTCGCGGCGCGGTTAAAGGATTTGATAATTTCACAGTCATTCTTGAAAGTGAAGGCAAGCAACAATTGGTCTATAAGCACGCCATTTCGACCATAACTCCCTTTCGTCCAGTCCCCATTATGCCCGCTAAATAAGAAGAAGCACAAAACGATAAGTGACCGCACACCGAGAGGAAAATGGCAAGTGCCCAACCCGCTGTACGCGTGAAAAGGTATTACAATATGCCACATAGAGCATAATGGAAATAAGTCTCCTTTCATTTCACCTTCGGGTCTGCCTTATACAAAGGTAGATTCAGCATATCCATGGATGAAGCGGGGCAGGACGTTTTAAAACCAGGCGTGCTTCACACGTCTAACTGGGCTTCTAGGGTGTCGACCTGGAGGCCTTTTTACGTTGCCGTAGAATGTGCTAAACTGATGACGGGAGTTGGAATCTATGGTCGGACCTCTGCCGCAGCGCTGGATTCTACATGCCGATATGGACGCATTTTACGCATCGGTTGAACAGCGGGACAATCCAGCATACAAAGGAAAACCCGTCATCGTAGGCGGTACTACAAATAGAGGCGTGGTCTGCGCTGCATCCTATGAAGCAAGGCAATTTGGCGTAAAATCGGCCATGCCTATCGTTGAGGCCAGGAGGCGTTGCCCTCAGGGTATCTTTGTCGCCCCCAATATTGCATACTACGCTCAGGTATCGCATGAGATAATGACTATATTTGAGCGTTTTTCGCCAATTATCGAGACACTATCGCTGGATGAGGCCTTCCTGGATATCACCGGTATGCAGCTACTATACCCGGATGTTACGGAAATAGCTCGACAAATAAAAGACCGAGTTCGAACGGAACTTAACCTTATTGTATCGGTGGGAATTGCACCAAATAAGTTCTTAGCGAAGCTAGGCTCTGACCTCCGAAAGCCTGATGGTTTAGTAGTCATACGCCCGGGCGAGGAGATAGAACTGCTGGCTCCTTTATCGGTAAAGAAGCTATGGGGAGTGGGAGACGCAACTGCCCGCATACTAAAAACGCTACGCATAGAAACCACAGAAGACCTCCGGCGCGTTGACCCTCGCACTCTGGAGCGGCATATAGGTAAAAGTGCGATGGAATTGTACAATCTGGCTTGGGGCCGAGATGAGCGACCCGTTGTGCCAGACAGAGACGCTAAATCTATTGGTAATGAAGATACTTTCGAACAAGATATCAGGTCGAAAGATGAGATAGCAGGTGAATTACTGGCCCTGTCTGAGAGAGTAGGATGGAGACTCCGTAAAGCTGGATTGAGCGGCAGGACGATTACTGTGAAGATTCGTTTTTCTTCATTCCGGACTATCACCCGCAGCGTAACGCTCGCTGAGCCTGTGTCGCTAGATGAGGTGCTCTATGAGACGGCTTTAAAGATAATGGAAAAGGTACCCATCCCGGAAGGGATAAGACTTTTGGGCATCTCGGTCTCCCACCTCGGGCAGGGTGGAAGCCAGCTATCGCTCTTCGACGAAACGAATGAGAAACGTGAGAGCATCGCAAAAGTAATGGACAAGCTTAAAGCCCGTTATGGTGAAGGCATCGTCAAGCGGGGCAGGCTATTGGAACAAAAAGAAGGACCTCGCAGTAAATATTGTGCTTAGATGATTCAAGTTTCAGGAGGTATGCATGCGGTTCTTTAATACCATTGTAATCCTGTTGGCGATAACCACCTTTATCAGTTGGCTGAACTATCGGTTGCTATCACGCCTCTTCGCGATTTATCGTACTCGCCTGGTAAAGTATGCCTACCTGTTTTTCACTGTTGCCACAATTCTGGTTTTGGGGTACGGATGGCCAAGGCGGCCCCCACTTGTGGTTCCAGAAATCGAAGGCTTTCAGTTGCTTGTTTATGCTGCTTTGGCCTGGACATTCGGTCAAATCGTACTGTTGGCTCTCCAGCCGGTCATATATGTCGTTCATAGGCTGCTAAAGGGTCAGCGGGCGGCAGACACCCCAGAACCAAGTTCATCAGCTTCGGCAATGACTCGCCGAGAGTTTTTACATGGTGCATTAGCTACTACACCTCTTCTAGCTTTCGGAATTAGCGCAAAGGGAATCTATGGAGCCCAAACCGATATGACTGTCCAACGGTACTCGCTGATGATGACGGAATTACCGCCTAATCTTAGGGGTTTCAAAATTGGGCAGGTTAGCGATGTCCACCTGGGTCCGTATTTTGACTTGGCAAGACTTGATACTGTCCTCAAATTACTTGCGCAAGAAAAGCCTGATTTGGTGGCTATCACCGGAGACTTCGCTGATGACCTGACTTTACTTCGCCCAGCTATTGAAAGATTTAATCACCTTCAACCATCAATCCCCCATGGCGTCTATTTTTGCATGGGGAACCATGACTATTTCCGCAATGCTGCGTTGGTTCGCTCCGAACTGAATAACAGTAGGATAGACCTTTTAGACAATAAAAGTAAACTGATAGTACCGGGTCAGCGGCCATTTTACCTCATGGGAGTTGACTACCCATGGGCAGACCTTGCAATCAGTGGCATCAATGTTAGCGATAGCAGGCGTCAGCAGTGTTTCGCGGCAGCTAATCAAGATGTTCCGCCCACCGCCTTCAAAGTGTTAATCGGTCATCATCCGGACGTGCTTTTTGATGGGTTTTCCGCAAGAATACCATTGACTCTAGCTGGCCATACCCATGGCGGGCAGGTAGTCATAGGCGGAAAATCACTGTTGTCTTCGTACCACTATATGCGCGGACTGTATCGAGAAAGCGGGGTCTATGGTTATGTCAGTAGCGGTGCAGGGCACTGGTTTCCTTTCCGCCTTGGCTGTCCGCCGGAGATTAGCGTGTTTACCTTGACGGCTTAGCGCGATGAAAGTAATAGGGGGGGTTACTATTATGAAAAAAGTGACCATATTGTTTGCGGTGCTTTTAGCGATTTGTGCAATTACGGTGGTACCAGCTTTCGCGGCGTCCAATCAGCCACAGGATGGCTTGAAGTCATTCACTATTGATGGAGTAGGTACGTCTTTCATCCCAAACGGAATCGATTTTGCTAGTTCAGTCGGAACTGACGCCATGAAAAACATCGAGACCCAATACGACCTTACCAGCTCTGGTGGTGATAGTTCTCACTATGCCAGACTGATAGTCTACAAAGATACTCGCGACTTAGGACCTGCACTTGCCCTTGTTGACCTTGTCGAGCTCAAGCCGGAGCTAGTTACCCTTATGTCCAACATGGGCCAGAAACTCGTGTCCAAAAAACTGGAGGAAAATGGGGCGAAACTTATTGAATGGTTACCTGCGAGTAAATCATTAGTTCAGAAGCATAACGGCGTTCAATTCGGGGCAAGGTTGACTCTTTCTGATAAACTGCCCATGCCGATGTTTGCAGCTATTGCAGTTTATCCTCAAGATGGCAAGTTAACGGGGATTGCCTTGATGTGTCCTGATACTGACAGGCTATATTGGCAACCAGTATTTAAGCAAATACTTAATAGTGCTACGGCAACTCAGACTTGAGTTACGCCCAGATATCCCCGTCATCCCCGTCTTGACGAGCATTGACGAAAGCGCGGGTAATACGGCATTCCGAGAATACCAGGGTACAGACATGAATTCGCCGAAGCAGTTTAGTTCTTTGAAGTCCGGTTAAAGCCGGGCTTTTTCTTTTGTATGCAGGGAATGGGTCTCGGGGTGAAAGAGGTCAAAGGTTCTTGCAGTTGAGGCGGGTGTTAGATATTTAATCGCAAGGTGATAGAGGTATCTCAAGTAAAGACTAATTTTGGTAAACTAAAAAGTTTACGAGAGCATTGTCATACTCTTGTCAATTTTAATGGGTAATATTAGTTGCAAAAGGGGAGGTTATTTAATGAAAAGAACGTTTCTGCTACTTCTTGTGGTAGTTGTCTTAACCTTGTCTTCAACAGTAGTAAATGCGGCGGCGGAATACCACCAAGACTGGTCACACCCAGCGTACCAAAGTGATGCTTGGCGACAATCAGAAAGTCGAGCCGATGAGTCGTTGCCTTTAGGTGGCACGAACATCATGACCGGTATCGTGGTCAGCGTATTTATGACCGTGAGTGGGCAGATAGATTTCCAGGGCTACACGCTTATAGGTGGCATGGTGAAAGTTTCCGGTACCATGGTCACCGCATAGCAGATGCTGTAATGTTCTACAACGATTCAGATGAATTGTCAGTGTAGGATTTATGCACGATAGCGTATTTGTCTTCATTCGTGATGACCATGAAAGTTATGAGAATCATGATTCCTTCTTCTTGTCGTGGTGGAGCCGCTGAGAGGTTAGTTGTTGAAGAAAGAAGCCAGTAACTGAGACTGCTGGCTTCTCTTTTTGCCGAATTTAGTCGACGCTACTGATAAGGTAGCCGGTGAAACGCGGCGACAATGTTGGCCTTGTGAATGAATATGGGAGCTATTTAGGTCGACGATTAGTATGAACCTGAATGCGACTTTACAGACACAGGATGCTGTTACGTTCAAATAATGGGGGTTAGTACTTTGCAGCGCATAGGGATAATACTTATTTTACTACTATCATTTCTTTTGCATTTTGCTCGTCTTGGCCAGGAAGGTTTGGCCAATCTTTATTATGCCGCGGGAGTCAAAAGCATGATGATGAACTGGCATAACTTTTTCTTTGTATCTTTCGACCCCGGTGGATTTATAACCATTGATAAGCCACCACTCGGATTTTGGCTACAGACGATAACTGCGGAGGTTCTCGGTTTTCGAGGATGGAGTATAATCTTACCACAAGCGTTGGGTGGTGTAATATCCGTATATTTAATCTATGTCCTTGTTAAGCGATACCACGGAGCGTGGGCGGGGCTAATGTCGGCACTCGTGTTGGCTCTTACCCCGATTTTTGTTGCTGCCAGCCGCAATAACACTATCGACGTGCTGTTGGTTATGACACTGCTCTTTTCGGTGCTAGTGTTTTT
>Ga0316228_1001999_pt1 | contig 18944 bp, 22 predicted proteins | sample TBH18021metaG_FD_206005 | JGI IMG/M metagenome (GOLD analysis project Ga0316228, IMG submission 206005) | Freshwater microbial communities from Trout Bog Lake, Wisconsin, USA - TBH18021 | ecosystem: Environmental > Aquatic > Freshwater > Lake > Hypolimnion/Profundal zone | place: USA: Wisconsin... | reverse complement strand
CTATGGGCCACCCGCTGACCCAGTTGCTGAAAGCCGGAAAGACTGTACTTTCCGTCTAGCAGGCTGTGAAAAAATGTAGGGTTCTATCTTGGAAGCCGTATTTACAAGGAACAATGGGCCGATGAAAACTTCGTGTTGAAACGTCCGCATAGCCGCCCTCATACGAGTTATAGGCGTGCCATCCTTAGAATAAGACCCGCAAAGAAGGGCTGTGAAGATTGTTGAAACTAATAGTGGGTTGGTGCAGTGGATTCGGTATTTTGGCTGGCTTATACTTGGCAGGGGAACTTCTGAGCCGATGGTTGGGGCTCTTTCTTCCAGGAAGCCTTGTGGGCATGGTGCTGCTTACACTGTTGTTGTTTAGTGGAATAGTGAAGCTGGAACAAGTCGAAATGGCGGCTGACGGTCTGCTGCGGCACCTCATCTTATTGTTTGTACCGTCAGCAGTTGGAATTATGGTCTTTGCCAACAGTATTTCCGGCTTGGCGGTCGAGATCATCATGACGGCATTGCTTAGTACGGTGGTGGTTTTGGTGGTAACCGGTAAAACGGTGGATGGGATTATTGATTGGCTGCAGCGGGCCGAAAGAATCAGGAAACAGCCGGAATGATGGGTCTATTTACTCCGATATTCGGACTGATTCTGAGCCTGGTGGTCTACTTAATTGCTGCGTGGTTTTATCGAAGAACCAGCTGGATAGTAGCTCATCCGCTACTTGTGTCAAGCGGAATCATTATTGTCTTGCTGCAGCAGACTGGTGTGAGCTACGAGGTGTATTACAGCGGAGCACAGGTGTGGAACTGGCTGGTAGGACCGGCTACCGTGGCGCTGGCTGTGCCTCTCTATCGGCAAAGGCAGAGTCTGTTTTCTCATTGGCAGGCTGTGGTCTGCGGCGCGATCAGCGGGACGGTCGCCGGGATGCTTGCAGTATGGATCTTGGGCGGACTGATCGGTTTGCCTGATGAAGTAACATTATCTATGCTGCCCAAATCGGTTACTATTCCAATTGCTGTTGGTATTTCCGCGGTCATTGGCGGCATTCCCCCGTTGACGGTCTGTGCCGGCATTATTACTGGAATCTTCGGCGCGATGGTCGGTCCGGTGGTTCTTAAGCTATTTCGCGTGCGGCATGATGTATCCCAAGGAATAGCTTTGGGGACAACTGCCCACGGCGCCGGGGTTCAGCAGGCTCTGCAGGCAAATCAGACTCAGGGGGCGATGGCCGGGTTATCTGTCGGCCTGGTGGGATTTATCGCGGCGATTATAGCGCCGATATTGGTTAAATTACTGTTCTAAGTGGGGTTTATCATTACAGCGAACCCAAAGTACAACACGGAACAATAAAAGGGGGCAACCGAAATGCCGTATGTTAACATCAAAATTACCAAAGAAGGCGCGACCAAGGAACAAAAAGAGCAGCTCATAAAAGGGGCAACCCAGCTGCTGAAGGATGTCTTAGGCAAACCCCCGATAACGACTGTTGTCGTGATTGAGGAAGTAGATGTGGACAACTGGGGGATGGGCGGAGAGACGATTACGGAATTCAGGAAAAAGAACCTGTAAGTTAGTGAACGAATTTAGAGGAGGGTACATATGGACGCTATCGAGGCTTTGTTGAACCGGCGGAGTTGCCGAAAGTTTACCTCCCAGCCAGTTGAAGAAGAAAAGATTATGAAAATATTGGAGTGCGCCAATTTTGCTCCTTCGCCGGCAAACAAGCAGCCCTGGGAATTTATCGTAACAACGAACCAAAAGTATAATCTGGAACTGAAGAAACGGGTCGAGGCGACGAAAGAAAAGGTTGCCGAAAAGAGCGGCTGGAAGTGGCTTCCTACCTTTCGGGTGGATTTTATAACCGAAGCACCGGTGCTTATCGTGGTTACTGGTGACCCGGACCGCAATGGCGCGGAACAATTTTTGGACGAACCAAGCAAGGGCTATGAACATGGCTGTTGCGCCGCGATCGAGAATATTCTGCTGGCTGCACATAGTTTGGGGCTGGCTACTCTGTGGCTATCCCTTTTTGAAAAAAGAGATGCCAGAGATATTTTCGGAATCGACGAAAAGCAAGACCCTGTCGCGATTATTTGCCTGGGATATGCGGAAGGACCGATCGCAGTTCCCGCACGAAAGGACCTCAGTACCAAAGTGAGGCTCCTGGACTAATTCCATATGCCGGGGACTAGGAAATGAGCAAGGGACGGTGATTGTTCTGATACTGGGGATAAGCACAAGCGGGCGGAGAGACGGGGTGACTGGCGAAGCTGTAAAAGCGGTATTGGAGGCCAGTGGGCTAGAATACGACTTCGTCTCGCTGGCCGGGAAAAGAATCGGTGGGTGTATTGGTTGTACCCGCTGCGCGGCGGATAACACCTGCAAAGTCCAGGACGACTGGAACGAAATCGGCGACAAGATGCTGAGGGCTGATGCAATCGTATTCGGAGCACCGAATTATTTTGGCCGGATGAATGCTTTGGGGCACGCCTTTTGGGAGAGGACTTTTTGCTTCAGGCATCGCGAGGTATTTTCATTGGCCGGCAAACTGGGCGTAATCGTCGGTGTCGAGTATGAAGGACACAATAAGGTAAAGCCTGATATTGAGGATTTTATGCTGAGAAATAAAATGGTGGTCGTGGAGTCGGTAGCTGCAAAGGGGTATTCCCAGTGCTTCACTTGTGGATACGGTCAGGACTGCAGCGTAGGAAACGTGGTAAGAATCCATGGCTTTATCGAAAAAATCGAAGACAAGCATCTACCTCCCCGCTTCAGCCACCAAGAAGAGGCAAAGCTGCAGACATATAAGGCAGGCAAAATCCTAGGCTCCATCCTCGGCGGCAGAAAATAGACTGGCCCTTGCGGGCCATAGGGAAATAACCCTTTTGACTAGCGGAAATTAGAAAGTCAAAGAAAAACCACCGTGAATCGGTGGTTTTTCTTTTGGATTAATATTATTAAAACAAAGAATATACTAATTAGTTTTTATTTTCAATACGAGACTAATCGTGGATACTAATAGCAGGAGGCATTGGGACTTTAATCCAGTTGCATGGAGGGGAAAATCACGGTGGGTTCACCTCGGCAGAAGCTCACAAATGAGGTAGATTCATCGTCAAAAATAAATTCCCGGAATTTAACAATAGGAAAGGGTGAATGCAATGAACAGGAAAACAGTAGTGTCTCTAACATTATGTCTGGTGATCGTTTTTGCCTGTACAGTCGCTTTTGCAGATTCTATGATGAGTGACAATGACAGAAGTATGATGATGGCAAGCGACAATAACGTCATGATGGCGGCGGATAACTTTCTCAAGATGACTCCTACCAACGGCTTCTTCCGGGTTGCAGTGCAAGATCTCAAAATGAAATGGGAGTCCGCTTCGATGAAGGGCAGCATGCAAGACTTCGTGATAGTCGACGTAAGAGGGCCTAAGGATTTTGCCATTGAGCATATCCCCATGGCAATGAATGTGCCGCTCCCTGCGCTGATCGATAAATTGGGCATGATCCCGAAAGACAAGCCTATCTATGTGGTTTGCGCGTTGGACAGCAACTCTTCGTACGCCACCGCGGTACTCAGGATGCTTGGTTATGATGCTTACATGGTCCCCGGCGGGGAAGGCGCCTGGAAAATGGCGGGATATCCGTTAACATCCGGAATGTAGACAGACTCGTATAGATTCGCAGGAGGACCGGTTGATCACGCCAACCGGTCCTTTCTGCTTATTATCGGTGCAAAGCATTAAGAAAATATATTATTAAAACAAAGAATTTACTAATCCCATTTCATTCTTTAGTAATTATAAATAGTGGATAATGAAACCACAAGGTAAATTAAGCAAAGGAGGGGTAAGATATGGCGGCCTTCGATGCAGTTTTTCTGGCAGGGGTACTGTCTTTCTTCTCCCCCTGCATCCTGCCGCTTCTTCCGGTATATCTTGCGCAGCTCGCCGGAGGAAATGGTGCTCAAGGGGTGAGAGCGGATGACAGTGCGGCGAACAGGCTGAACTGGCGCTTGATATTTCGTACTGTAGTCTTCGTAACAGGGATTTCCACAAGTTTTGTACTGCTCGGTTTCGGGGCAGGATTGGCCGGACTGGTTCTGAACAGCCGGGAGTTCCTGGCAGTCTGCGGGATACTAGCAATTTTGCTTGGCGTGCATCAGACGGGTCTATTCCGGTTACGGATGCTTGAAAGGGAGAAAAAGCTTCATTCACCCCAAGCATCCCGCATGGGTATCTTCGGTGCTTACCTACTGGGGTTCACGTTCAGTTTCGGTTGGACCCCCTGCGTCGGGCCGGTACTGGCAACGGTGCTGGCTGTTGCGTCAAACCAGGGTCAGGCATTTGACGCTGTCATGTTGATGCTGGTTTATTCGGCGGGACTCGCAATGCCGTTCCTCCTGGTATCACTGATCGGGGATCGGGCGCTGGCCCGGATGAGGGGAGTGAATCGTTATTTACCCCAAATTCAGGTCGCGAGTGGACTTTTAATTATTGGCATGGGTGTGCTGCTGATGACCAACAATCTCAACAGTCTGTCGGTCATTGTTTCTCCGTAAGGCCGGAAAGGATGAGGAATATGCGATATATTGCGAATGCGGCAGTCATTGTAGCGGTGACGCTGCTGATTAGCGCCTGCGGATCGAACCGCCCTATGACTCAGGGTGATAATCCAGACAAGAGCGCCGATCGGTCGCAGACCGAAATGATCCAAAAAGTCCAGCCGCAAAAGAAGACAGTGGACACAACGAAAGCTATGCCAAAAGCTGAACCCTTGAAAGAACCTGCAGGCAAAACGGAAAAGGCCGCAATAGACCGGGACGAAAAAGGCGCTCCGACAGACAAAGTTTTGAATGATGGTCGAGCGGCACCCAACTTCAACCTGGCGGATACCAGCGGAAAACTCTATTCATTGGCCGATTACAGAGGGAAAAAGGTATATATAAAGTATTGGGCCAGCTGGTGTCCGGTGTGTCTGGCAGGCATGGAGGACTTCGACAAGTTGGTCAAGGCGAGTGAAAAATCCGGTGATGCAGTGGTGCTTTCGATGGTGCCGACTGGCGCTTTCGGGGAGAAGACTTCGGCTGATTTTATCCGCTGGTATAAAGACCGTGGCTACACATTCCCGGTCTTACTTGATGAAGGCGGTCAGGTGGCGCGACAGCTTGGAGTAAGGGCATTCCCCACGTCGGTTTATATCGCTTCTGACGGAGTTCTGATCGCGGCTGTACCCGGACAGTCTTCCAACGAAACAATCGCGGCGAAGCTGGCCGCGTTCCGATAAGGCAGCAAAAAAAGAAAGGTGGATTCCAATGAAAAACATACTCATAGTATCTTTGATCGGGGTCACCATAGTAATATTGTCGGCAGCCCTGAGCGGCTGCGGAAAGGGGCTTGCTATGAATAGCACCAAGGCAAATGACAAAGGAGCAATGACAAGCAGACAAATTCAGCCGCCGCTTACCGACGGTCATAAAGAAATATGGCTTGCCGGAGGATGTTTCTGGGGACTAGAGGCGTATCTGGATAAACTGAGCGGGGTCGTCTACACGAATGTTGGTTATGCCAACGGACGAACAGAAAATCCCAGCTATGAGCAGGTCTGCTACAATAACACCGGTCACGCCGAAACGGTCTATATTCAGTACGATCCCAAGCGTATCAACCTGAATACCCTGTTGACCTACTTTTTCAAGGTCGTAGACCCCACCAGTGTTAACAGGCAGGGTAACGACAGGGGCAGCCAGTATCGCAGCGGCGTCTATTACAAGGACCCCGCTGACAAGGCGGCAACCGACCAGGTGATCGCCCAGGAACAGCAAAAGTATTCTGCGAATATCGCCACTGAGGTTTTGCCGCTCAGCAACTACTACGTGGCTGAGGAATATCATCAGAAATACCTTGAAAAGAATCCGAATGGATACTGTCACATCGACCTGTCAAGCTTGGATAAGGATCCTATGGCCAAAGTAAATCAGCCAGTCGAACCTGCTCCCGTGATGAGCGAACCGGAAAAGGCCGCTCCCAAAACCTATAGCAAGCCCAGTCAGGAGGAAATAAAAGGGAAGCTGAGCAACACACAATATCGGGTCACCCAGTCCGACGGGACCGAGACGCCCTTTGTCAATGAGTATTGGAACAATCACGAAAAAGGAATCTATGTCGACGTCGTGACCGGCGAACCGCTGTTCAGCTCGCACGACAAGTATGATTCAGGAACTGGTTGGCCGAGTTTCACCAAACCGATTGCTGACGATGCTGTGACTACCAAGACGGACAGCAACCTGTTCATGGAGCGGGTGGAAGTGCGCAGTCGCTACGGCGACAGCCATCTTGGTCATGTCTTCACCGACGGCCCGAAGGACAAAGGCGGCCTGCGGTACTGCATGAACAGCGCTTCACTCAGGTTCATTCCTCTCAGTAAAATGGCTGAGGAAGGTTACGGGGAATTCACATCTCTTGTTAAATAATGGCGGCTGATGTAGACTGAAGTTATCACCGAATCGAGCGGGGTAGGGCGAATGTATAAATTGCTCGTGGCCGATGACGAGCCGATCATCAGACGGGGAATACGAACTCTTGTGGATTTCGAGGAGTTTTCCATCACCGAGGCGCTGGAAGCCGCGGACGGGAAGGAAGCCCTCGAAATCCTCCGGCGGGAGAAAATTGACATCCTGTTTGCGGATGTCAACATGCCGGGAATGGACGGACTGACCCTTGCCAAGGCCGCCAGAGAATTAAATCCGGATATCAAAGTCGTGATTATCACCGGCTATAACTATTTTGACTACGCGCTCACGGCCCTCAAGGCCGGCGTGGACGATTTCGTTCTGAAGCCTATATCCAAGTCAGACATAAGTGCGCTGCTGGCGAAGCTGGTGGCTGACCTTCGCACAGAGCAACAGCAAAAGGGGGCCCTATCCTCGATAGACGCCATAAAAAGTCTCTCAGGCGCGGACGGGGACGTAGCTTTAAAGAGCACCCTCATAAAAGTCATCGATGAGAATTGTTCCGACCCGTCCTTTTCCCTGAATAAACTCGCACAGCACGTCAGTTTAAGCTCAGGATACTTGAGCACGGTCTTTAAACGGCTTCTCGGAATACCTTTCCAGGACTATCTGGTCTCTGTCCGGCTGGAAAGAGCGAAGATCCTACTGCTGACCACCGACCTCAAAAACTATCAGATAGCCGACCGGGTGGGCTTTGAGGACGCCAATTATTTCAGCACCAGCTTTAAACGCCGCTATGGGGAACCGCCAAGCCGTTATAAAGAAACAGTAACAGGTGGTGGGACATCATGAAATGGCCGAACCGCCTGAAGAGTATCCGTGCCCAGATTTCGGCGTACTTTATCGTCATAACAGTTATTATCATCACTGTCATGGGGTTTTCCCTGTTCTACACGTTGTCCGGGATCATCTCCACCGAGGCGGCCAAGTCGACTTCCACGGCGATCAACAAAAGCGCCAGTTATCTGGAGTTATATATCGACCAGATCAAAGGGATATCCCGCATTCTGGCTGAAAGCACCGAAACCCGCCGCTTGTTTTCCACCTCTTCTACGGCATCGGATGCCTACAGGGCCGACAAAGCCAATGTGGAGCGGCTGATTAATACTGTGCTGAGCACCAACAAGGAACTTTCGTCGATTATTATGGTAGGACGAGACGGCCGGCTTGTTACCAATGAAAAGCAGCTTGAAATGGGCCTGTCGCATAACATGATGGAGGAGCCATGGTATAAAGCTGCCTTGGGTAATGACAGCATGCCAGTCCTCACTTCAGCGAAGATGCATGATTTTTCAATGGACAAGGACAACTGGGTGATTTCACTTAGTCGCGAGATCAAAGGGGATACCGGTGAGCACCTCGGGGTGCTCCTAATTGATTTTAAATATGATGTGATCGAAAAAAATCTGAGCAGCCTGGACCTTGGCAGTAATGGTTTTGGCTTTATTATCAATGATCTCGGGGAGGTCGTTTATCATAAGGATAAGACATATTTTGAAAATGACGCTAAGCGGCGTGAACTGATAAGCATCCTCGATATGCCCCACGATGAACTTGCCGGACAACTGAAGCTAATCCACAGCTACCATTTAGCCAACGCCGACTGGACACTTGTCGGAGTAGCGTCGTTGGACGGGATTGTCCGTATGCAACAAGACATGATGCGGTTGATGGTGGTTTTGGGTGCGGTGATGGCGGCCTGCTTTCTCGCCAGTACCTTCTATTTTTCCCGCAGGGTGACCGACCCGCTCCTGAGACTTCAGCAGGCCATGGATTCCGTGGAAAAGGATATGCTGGACATCGAAATCACTGCCGTCGGCGGGATTGAAGCCGAAAACTTAGCCCGGCACTTCAACAAGATGATGCAGCGAATACGCTTGTTATTGGCAGAGATCATGGAAAAAGAAAAATATCTGCGTGCTTCTGAGCTTCGGGCCTTGCACAGCCAGATCAACCCGCACTTTCTTTATAATACTCTGGATACCATCGTCTGGATGGCCGAGTTCAAAGACAGCGAAAAAGTTGTGGCCATAACCAAAGCGTTGGCCAGGTTTTTTCGCCTGTCGCTTGGTGACGGCAAGGAAACGACCACTGTTCGAAACGAGATCGATCATGTTCGGCAGTATCTTTTTATCCAGAAAGAACGGTACGAAACCAAGCTGGACTATAAGATCCAGGTAGACGATTCCGTTTTGGACATCGAGATGCCGAAAATTATTCTGCAGCCAATTGTTGAAAATGCTATTTATCATGGGATTAGGCCGCTGTCCCAGGGAGGACTGGTAACGATTGACGCATACCCCAGGGGAGACGATGTCGTCTTTGAAATTAAGGACAACGGAGTCGGATTCGACACGTCAGAATTGTCTGCAGAACCAAAATCGATTGGATTGCGACTGGGCGGCGTGGGGATAGACAATGTTGACAAGCGTTTGAAACTGTATTATGGGGAAGACCACGGACTTACGGTTATCAGCAGTCCCGGAAAAGGAACACAGGTCACGATCGTGATGCGCCGGGCACTGCCGACGGTTTAACAACCTCCCCGTCATATATTTGAAGCCTGCAATCATCGATTGCAGGCTTCAAATATATGACGGGGAGGTATAGTCCGCTTTTGGAACATTTTCATTAAACTGGGCCACTGTTCAAAATGGCAGTCTAATTCTCGCAAAATGCGTACTGTATTTCAGCCTAGGAAGAGGCAACACATCCAGCACAATCACATATTATGTATCATACATTAACAATTGGTGCGCTTTGTATTATTTATGATCAATCCCGCGCACTATTGCAGCGAACAGCAATATGTGAAGGAGCATCGCCCAATGTATACATTTGAAGATAACTGGCGTACAGGGATGGTTTATGCCATGACAAACGCCTACGAACGTAATGAAGTTATCGCCTTTCGCAGAGACATTTATGGTACGCTCACACCTATAGATGCTTACGCGACAGGCGGTGGCGGAACAGGTACGATGAAGGTCTCATCTGCGACACCGCAAAACGGAATCGACCCACTCACATCGCAAGGATCGCTTACCTTTTCCCCTGACGGCCAATTTCTCTTTGCTGTAAACGCCGGTAGCGGTAGTATAAGCAGCTTTTGGGTTGCTGGCGACGGCAGACTTACTCTGATAGATGTAAAACCCTCCGGTGGCGCCCAACCCAACAGCCTGGCTATATTCGGCAATCTCCTCTATGTCTCCAACGTGGGCAACGCCGCCAATAACTTTGCTTCTAACATAACCGGCTTCTACTTAGCTAACGATGGGCATCTTACCCGGATTACCGGCTCCAAACGCCCGCTGAGTACCCCCAACGCTCAACCAGTGTGTGTTGCTTTCAGTCCCGGCGGTTGGTTTCTCGTTGTCTCCGAACTGACGACCAACCGTCTTAGTGTCTTTCGTGTCAATAAGAACGGCACTGTGACAGGGTCTATTATTCACGAATCCAGTGGAGGGCCATTCGGCTCCAAATTTCTTTCCACAGGGCTCCTGCTGGTTGCGGAGGTAATGACTAATGCACTGTCATCGTACACTGTCACTGCGCAGGGAACACTTAATGTCATCAGCGGTTCGGTTCCGAACGGTCAAATGTTAACCTGCTGGATTGCAACCACCCCGGATGAGCGCTTTGCCTATACGTCCAACACTGGCAGCGGCACAATTACCTTGTATAGCATTAATCACAACGGAACACTGGCTGCAAGAGGTAGTATAAACAGTACACCGGCCGGAGCGCCTGTCGGGGCGCCGATTGATAGTGGAATAAGCAACGACGGACACAACTTTTATGTACTGAATGGCAACCAAGGATCGATTTCAGTATTTCGTATAATGCATGACGGTCGGCTCATCCGGTTGCAGGTTATTAAAGGGAATGGGCTGCCCGAGCTTGGCGCGCAGGGTTTAGCCGTGCGGTGACATATGGGCCTTTCCATCAAAAGTAACTCCTGTTAAATCCATCTGGGATCAGACAGGAGTTACTGTTTTTTTCCGCTGTAAGCCGCAGTAATTGTGCGGTCGGCTCGGTTAAGAGCGGTTTATAAGGAAATTAATTTGTTCCCCAGTCGCAAGAAGAAAACACCAGGCTTTGGGGTGTCATTATATGTGGACACTATGCTTTCCCCTGGTGGTGTTGGGCCATGATTGCCAGTATCTTTTCAACGATTACGCTCAAGCCTATAACCTGAACTATATCATAAATATCCTTCTTCCCCTTTTGAGGGCGGAAGCCCTCCGCACAGGGCACGATATCCAGATTGATATGGGCGATATTCCCGACATCGACATGGATGAGAAAGAAATACGGCAACTGATTCTAAACCTGGTACGGAACGGCTTTGAGGCCATGGAGACGGGTGGCATACTTACTATTGGGACTCATCTTGAGAGGTGGTGCTGACTGTCCGCGACACCGGCACAGGGATATCGAAGGCGGTGCTTGATAAGCTGGGAACGCCATTTCCAACAACGAAGGACAAGGGAACTGTCGGCAAAATATTCTGTAGCAATTGCGGAGCGATGTTCAAACGAAAAAGCTGGGGTACAGGTGAACGCAAGAAATATGTTTGGATTTGCCGGGAACGGTTTGATAAAGGCCCCAAAGGTTGCACGATGGACGCAGTGGGTGAGGAAAAGCTCAAGGAGGCATTCGTGCGGGTCGCTAACCGGGTAATTGCTGATAGAGAGGCTTTTATTAAACGCATGACGGAGAACATCGAGCAGGTTTATCTTAAGAAAGCCAGCGTGGTGGATGTGGCGGCCATAGACACAAGGCTGGGAGAATTACGCAAGGAGATGTCCGCGCTAGTCAAGTTGAATCTAACGGCGGGGGTGAATACCGAAATATATGCCGTGGAATATAACCGGATAAACGGCGAGATGGAGGACCTGCGGGACAAGCGGTCGGTTGTAACTCAGGCTGAGATTGCGCGGTGGGAAACGCTCGAACGGGTGAGGGAGATCGATAAGGTGCTTCGGGGAACGGAAACTGTGGCTGATTTCGACGAGAGGTTATTCGGAATGCTGATTGAGCGAATAAGGGTAATGAATTTGGTGCAAGTGGAAATTGTGTTGCAGGCCGGGGTTGCGGTAATCGAGTTGCTGTAGAGCCTGGGTTAGCCCATTAAGTGAAGAGGCAGTCTCACACATTACCAAACAAAACTACTATTTCATTGATTTACATGTGGCGCAGAAAGCCGCGTATGTCTTATCCTCTTGCATGTGGCCTACGCCCCATTCGGCAAACTTCACCAAGGGTGGGAGAATACTTTTACCCTTGTCAGTCAGCGTGTATTCAACTCTGGGCGGAACTTCGTTATACTGTTCGCGATGGACAATACCGGACGCTTCCAATTCTTTTAACGACTGTGACAGCATCATATTTGTGACACCCGTCAGCTTACGTTTAATGCTGCTGTACCTTGTCGGCAGTCCGCTGGCAAGCATACAGATTATTGGCAGTTTCCACTTACCACCGACAATATCTATCGCATAGCGAATCGGGCAAAGTAGACTCTCTCCGGTAGTTGTTTCATCCATAACCTTCTTGCTCATATATAGGCTCCTTTTATATGGTATGGTTTTTCATACTTAATCATTAAAATCTGCGTACTTGTATTAAACTGATTTTATAATAAAATAATACCATAAAGCCAATCGACTGGCAAAATAATTAAGGAGTGATTTTCAATGAAAGAGGTTCTGGAATTTTTAAAGGAAAGCAAGGTCTTTTATCTCGCAACGACAGATGGTGACCAGCCGCATGTTCGGCCAATGGGCTTTGTCATGGAGTATGACGGAAAACTGACCTTTAGCACTTCCAATCAAAAAGACATGTGCAAGCAGCTTGCCGCCAACCCTAAAGTGGAAATCTGCTGTGTCGCCGCCAACTTCGATACCCTTCGCATCAACGGCAAGGTGGTGTTCTGCACTTCGGAGCAATCGCAACGGAAGGCCCTGGAGGTAATGCCGGCGCTCGGTAAAATGTACGCCGTGGGCGATGGGAAGTTTGAGCTATTCTCTCTGGACAATGTTCAGGCCGTATGCCAAACCATGTCCGGTGAAAAGAAGATCTTGACTGCTTAAACGACAAAGGCGACCATATATTCCAAAATCCAATCATGCCCTTGTAGAAAATGTTCCCTGCCTTACCTGCGGCTATGGTGATGCCTGCAAAAACAGCGGGATTTCCCATGTGTTTACTGGCAAACATTATGCCGCTGTGGAGAATCAGCCGGTATGGGAAGACGCCTTAAATACAGGCACTTCTTTGGGGCAGTTTATCAGTAGTGAAATTGACTTTATTCTTCGCGTTGAGCCTAATTCATATTAAAAAAGGAGTGATTTGTTATGGTGAATTACCAGGAAGCAGTGGATTGCCCTTGCCCTAAAGATTGCCCTAGACATGGAAAGTGCTACGAATGCGTGCAGTTTCATCGCGATAAGCCGGTAATCGTATGCTGTATGCGTGACGAGTACAGAAACAAGGATTCCAAATAAACCGATAAACGGGGACAATTCGAGGGGGTTGAAAGCATTATTTTGGGTATTAGCGCGAGCGGTCGCCCAAACGGAGTGACCAGCGAAGCCGTGAAAGCGGTTTTGGAAGCCACTGGCCTGGAATATGAATATGTCTCCCTTGCCGGAAAACGCATAAACGGCTGCATAGGTTGTGCCCTTTGCACGTCGGACAATCAGTGCAAACTACAGGACGACTGGAACGCAATAGGCGATAAAATGCTCCAGGCCGACGCCATTGTATTCGGAGCACCGAATTATTTCAGTAAGATGAATGCAATGGGGCATGTCTGCTGGGAGAGAACCTTTTCTTTCCGACACAGGGAAATCTTCAACCTGGCCGGTAAACTCGGAGTGATCGTAAGTGCCGGGTATGAAGGGGAAGATTTCGTGAAATCGCAAATTGAAGATTTTATGCTGCGTAATAAGATGGCGGTTGTTGAATCGGTGCGTGTTGAAGGGTACGGCCAATGTTATACCTGCGGCTACGGGCATGATTGTGGGGTTGGCCGCGTCGTCAGAGTCCACGGCTTTCTCGACAAGATCAAAGACAAAGACTTCCCACCGCATTTTGAAAAGCAAGAACTAGCGAAGCTTCAAGCCTACAAGGCAGGAAAAATATTAGGTTCCATGTTGCGGAACCGCATCTGAGTTGCAGCTATCGCCTGCAAAACGTCAAAACAGATTGAAGTATTGAGTATGTGTTAATACTAGAAAAGGAGGTGAAAAGAATGCCATTTGTTAATGTCCAAATGTTGGCAGGAAAAACGGTTGAACAAAAAGCCGCTCTTGCAAAAGCTATCACGAATGCTTTTGTCGAGATCGCACAAAGCAAACCGGAAGCAGTATATGTTATCTTCACTGACGTTCAGAAAACTGATCTGGCGAAAGCAGGAAAACTGGTTTCCGAATTGTAAGGTAGTGCAGAATTGGATCGGGCCTTCGTATATCAGTGTGAGGAGGAATTTCCGTGATTGGCCAACTACTGGCTGCAGGGGCCAATAAAATGAAAGAATTAGGCCTCGGCAATTTTGCGGAAAATGGGGCCGAGACCGGAAGTTCTCCCCGGATCACTCGTCAATACATGGACTCTCTGACAATAGAGGTCCGGGCGATTGATACCGCCATCACTACAAAAATTGAAGTAGTTACTTTTATTGTAGTTACTATACTGGAGGAAAGTTGCTTACTTTAACATGAGCGTAACAGAATTTCAAACATATGGAGGAATAACCAATGAAAGTTCTTGCATTTAATGGAAGTCCACGAAAGACTTGGAACACAGCCACACTGCTCAATAAGGCTTTGGAAGGGGCTGCATCACTAGGTGCTGAGAACGAATTGATTCATCTTTATGATCTCAACTACAAAGGCTGTATCAGCTGCTTTGCCTGTAAGACCAAAGGTGGCAAAAGCTATGGTAAGTGCCCAATACAGGACGATTTGGCGCCAATCTTCAAAAAAGTGGAAGAAGCTGATGCAATTATCTTAGGGTCTCCTATTTATATTGGCAGGGTTACAGGCGAGATGGCGTCATTTATGGACCGCTTGGTTTTTCAGTATTTAGAGTACAGTAATTCCGATCGATTGCTTTTTCCGAAGAAAATCAATACCGGATTTATTTATACAATGAACGAAACAGAAGAAATGCTTAAAACATTTGGTATGGATAAACCCATTGAGTTTACTGAATTTGTAATGCGAAAGGTATTCGGGGCTTCTGAGTCGCTCCTTAGTTTTGATACGTACCAGTTTAATGATTACTCAAAGGTGGTTGCAACCACGTTTGATGCTGAGGCGAAGGCCAAGAGAAGAGCAGAAGTATTCCCCGTTGATTGTCAAAAAGCATTTGACATGGGAGTAAGATTTGCAACTGAGGTCATTTAATTAGTAAATAAGAATTAAAAATATGGATACGAATGCGTGCAGTTTCATCGCGATAAGCCGATAATTGTATGCTGTATGCGTGACGAGTACAGAACCAAGGAGTCTTAGTAGAGGTTTAAATCTTGTTTATGTATTCATATTGATCGTACTGTTTCAGGTTCTTGTAGAGGTTTTGGGTGATTCCGATATTGCTTGGAACCTCCAGACAGTTTTTAACAAGACAATGGTGCGATGTTCAGAAGCAATGCGATAAAAATTACGTGTTTTCTTTTTGCACCTTTATTGACCCCTCCATGCACATGGAATGTGTGGCGGAAAAAGGTGGAGTTGCAAGGTTGCGGTTCGCTTGGCCGAACCTGTCCAGATTGACTTGAAGGCGAGCAAGCTTGGCTTAAAAAAAGTCGGTCCCCGTCAAATGAGGGGACCGTTTTTGCATTTGATAAAACTATTAAAAGACTCTCTATACCGTTTTTTATCCAGGCTTCGAGCTTTTTTATTATCTCTTCGCGCGAATTTTGTACAATATCGCCGAACCATTCATGGCCGGTTCGTAAATGAAAGTGGCTTAAAAGCCAATAGCTATAAGGATTTTTAGTGATACACTATTCCAAAGTGCTCGTATCCGCGCCGCCGCTTTTATTGCGGTATATTACCTTCGTTGACAAATAAGCGACGTCAATCTTTTCCCTTATGCAGGTGACTAATAGAACATATTAGTCTACCTGCGTTTTTTATGACTTGCAACTTAACTGTAACATTATATTCCGAAAAATTTACTTATCGTATAACTCAAAAAAGTGGATAATAATTGTTTTTTAATTTTACAATATTTTTTATATTTATAAAAATGGACTCATGAATTTTTATAAATTAAGGTGTTGAGGTAACCGAGTTGCTATTGAGGGTATCGAGTATGTTCTGATGTTGGATATTTATAAAAAATACTCGTTTATTTTGATATGTTTATGCAGATTCAGCCTGTGTATAAACTGCATAAACAGCAAAAGGAAAGCCGAGAGGCTACAAATGCGCGCCAAACCTGGCTTTAACTGTCTACAGAAGAGAGTTTTATCGGATACAAGTCCTTTAGCGATTGGTGTCAATACTCCTCGCTACTCTCGGGGACCGTTGCTATCTGATGGCTGCAGGGTATACTCCAGGAGATAAATGGTCAGCATGATGGCCTTCAAGATAGTTATGCTTACAGTATTGAATACTGAATATACTTGCAAAAAGGGAAACAGAAAAATATAAGATGAAAGGATTGTGACTGGCTGCAATGCCTAACCCAGACGCGCCTGCCTCGTTGTCCCCTTGGCCGGCACAACCTGGCTCGTCCCAGCCATATCACGCGATAGTGAAGCCGATCGGGGCGATCTGCAATCTAGACTGCACGTACTGCTACTATCTCCACAAGAAAGACCTTCTCGGCAGTTCGAACACGTTCCTGATCTCCGATGAAATTCTGGAAACGCATATCCGCCAGTACATCGAAGGGCAGGACTGCCCCGAAGTGGTCTTCTCCTGGCAAGGTGGTGAGCCGACGCTCTTGGGCACAGAATTCTTTGCCAAAGCGATCGAGATTCAAAAAAAGTACAAACGCCCTAATCAGCGAATCGCGAATGATCTGCAGACCAACGGCACGCTTATCAACGAGGAGTGGGCAAAATTTCTGCGCCAGAATAGTTTTCTTGTGGGATTGAGCATTGATGGCCCGAAGGCACTCCACGATGCTTTCCGCGTCGATAAGAATGGCGCTCCCACGTTCAATAAAGTCCTCGCCGCCAGCAGGTTGTTACATAAACACCACGTGCGATTCAACACGCTGACTGTCGTCAACCGCGTAAATGCCAAGCGCCCATTGGATGTCTACCGTTTTCTCCGCAGTGAAGTTCGCCCGAACGTGATGCAGTTTATTCCCTGTGTTGAGCCGAAAGTCTTCTGCAACACCGCCCCTCAGAAGTGGGATATGGGCATGCTGCCTGAGTACGACTCGCCCGCGGCGCGTCCGGGAAATCCTGATTCGGCGGTTACGGATTGGTCCGTCGATCCCGACGACTGGGGCAGCTTCCTCTGCAAGGTGTGGGACGACTGGTACAACCGCGACTACGGTAAAGTGTTCGTCGACTTGTTTGAAACCGCGGTTGCTCAGTGGATGGGCGCGGAGGCGCAGGTTTGCATCTACAACGACTTCTGCGGCAAGGGTGTGGCCCTTGAGCATGACGGCAACCTTTATTCCTGCGACCACTACGTGTATCCGGAATACCGCCTCGGGAACATCCTGAAGACTTCCAGTTCACGAATGGTATTTTCGGACAGCCAGCGGAAGTTCGGCTTTGCCAAGAGCCAGACGCTCCCACAACACTGCCGCGAGTGCAAATGCCTGTTCGCCTGCAATGGGGAGTGTCCGAAGAACCGCCTGATCCGCACGCCTTCCGGTGAGCCCGGACTCAATTATCTCTGCCGCGGACTTCGCAAGTTTTGGGCGCACATCGATCCTTATATGAGGGAAATCATTTCTCGCGTCAAGAGAGACCACCTTCCGGATGCTCCCGCTGGCATTATTCTCAAGAAATAACATCGTTATAATCCCTCTCAGAGGATAGCCTTATTGCACGTTTCTGTTCCATGCTCACACAGAACACTCTACATAATAACAACATATCATACAATGACGTAATACCAAGACAATGGGAGGGGTCTGTCAGTGATCTGTGGACCATGTCCCCCGCGAGTGCCTGCATGCGAAATAAGATGCGTCGGCACCTATACCTGTAAGTATAGACTCTATAAAACCTGCTCTTACACCGAAGTCAAAGTGTGTAATTGCTGCGGTCAGGAATACGATTACCCCTGCCATCCCGAATGCCCCGCTTGTGGCCAACAGACCACCGGCGAGCCGGGTTCGCCCAGCGCCACAACAACAACCGACGGGATACAGCTCCCGCCGCCCGACCCGAAGTTCAGTGGGGTGATCAAAGAGAGCGCCCGAGACTCCAAGCCGTGGTGGCCGCCAACTGTCGTGCCGCCAAAAAGCGCGCCCAACGTGCTGCTGATAATGACCGATGACGCCGGGTACGGCGTGGCCAGCACCTTCGGCGGCGTTATCCCGACGCCGGCGATGGACCGGATCGCGAAAATGGGGCTGCGCTACACGCAGTTTCATTCCACCGCGCTTTGCTCGCCCACGCGTGCGGCGCTCATCACCGGCCGCAACCATCACTCGGCGGGTTTCGGAGTGCTCGCCGAGATGGTGACCGGATTCCCCGGCTACGACGGCATCATTCCGAAAGACAAGGCGACGATTGGTGAAACCCTGAAGGAGAACGGCTACGCGACGAGTTGGTTCGGCAAGGATCATAATACGCCTACGTATCAGTACGGCCCCGCCGGTCCGTTCGATCAGTGGCCGGTCGGCATGGGGTTTGAGTACTTCTACGGCTTCATGGGTGGCGCAACCAGCCAGTGGCAGCCGTACCTCTTCCGGAACACGACTCAGGTCTTTCCCTGGCTCGGCAGGCCCGGCTACAACTTCGTCACCGACATGGCCGACGACGCCATCGGCTACCTGAAGAAGCTCAACGCTACGGCGCCCGACAAGCCGTTCTTTGTCTATTACGTGCCTGGTGCGACGCACGCGCCGCATCATCCGACACCGGAATGGATCGAGAAGTTCAAAGGGAAGTTTGACATGGGTTGGAACGTGATGCGTGAGCAGATTTTCGCCAACCAGAAGCGGCTCGGAGTGATACCACCCGAAACCCAACTTACCCCCTGGCCGGACGAGTTGCCGAAATGGGAGACGCTCGACCTCGACAGCAAGAAGCTCTTCGCGCGTCAGGCCGAGGTGTTCGCCGCTTACGTCGCCTACTCCGACTATGAGATCGGTCGTGTGATCCAGGCCGTCGACGATATGGGCAAGCTGGACAACACGCTGGTCATCTACATTGAAGGCGACAACGGAACCAGTCCCGAAGGCAGTCTGAACGGCGCTTTTAACCACATAATTAGCACCGAAGGC
>Ga0316228_1001998_pt1 | contig 18964 bp, 18 predicted proteins | sample TBH18021metaG_FD_206005 | JGI IMG/M metagenome (GOLD analysis project Ga0316228, IMG submission 206005) | Freshwater microbial communities from Trout Bog Lake, Wisconsin, USA - TBH18021 | ecosystem: Environmental > Aquatic > Freshwater > Lake > Hypolimnion/Profundal zone | place: USA: Wisconsin... | reverse complement strand
CGCGTCCCCCTGGTGGCGACCTCCGTCGCCGGATGGAACGCAGCCGACTATCTTTCCGGCACGCTTCAGGCGATCCGCAAGGTCTTCGCACAGGCGCAGGCGCAGGCACCCTGCATCCTGTTCATCGACGAACTCGACGGCATCTCCGACCGCGCTCAGATCCGGGGGGAGCACGTCCAGTACTGGACGCAGATCGTAAACCTGTTTCTCGAGCTGCTGGCAGGCGTGGACGAGCGGCAGGGCGTCGTCGTCGTGGCAGCCACGAACCACCCCGGAAAGATCGATCCTGCGGTCAAGCGGGCCGGGCGCCTCGATCGGGAGATCGCGATCGGCAAGCCGGACACGAACGCGCTCGCGCAGATCTTCCGGCATCATCTCGGTCGCGAGATCCTGCCCGATGCGTCGACGCTGCCGCTGGCGTTGGCTGCACGCGGCATGACGGGCGCGGACGCGGAGGCGTTCGTTCGGCGCGCAAAAGGAACGGCGCGCCGCAATGGCCGTGCCGTGACCCTTGACGACCTGCTGGTCGAGATCCGGCAGGGGCGTCGCCCGCTCCCGGCGGGGGTGAGGCATCGCGTGGCTATCCACGAGGCCGGTCACGCGGTCGTGTCCCGCACGCTCGGCCACGGCACGCTCATGGACCTGTCTCTCCACGACGACGGCGGTCAAGCCTTGCTGGAATTCACCGACGACGGCGCCGTGACCCTGACCGAGCTCGAGGCAGGATTGGCTTCCCTCCTGGCGGGCCGGATCGCGGAAGAGATCGAGTTCGGGGCCGCTTCGATCGGAGCGGGCTTCGGACCCGACTCGGATCTGGCATTGGCGACCGGGATCGCACGCGACATCGAACTGAGATGGGGGCTCGGGCACTTCGGCAACATCAGCCTCGATGCCGCCGCAAGCGAGGCCATCATGGTCACAGGCCTGCTGCCGGCCGTCGTGGAGCGGCTGCGTCGCGCGAGCGAGCGGGCACGGAGCATCCTCATGGAGCATAGACCGGCCCTGCAGGCAGTCGGCCGCCTACTCGAGGAAGCCGGCTACGTCACCCGAGCAGAGATGGACCGTGTCCTGGCGCCGGGGAAGACACGGGCGGAAACGGAACAGGTCGTCCCGGTCGCGAGAGACGAGGAGGTGCAGTGATGTTCGCGATCCGACCCACCACCCCGGAGATCGAGGACCTTCAGCCCCTCTCCGATGCCATCGATGCCTTGTGCGAGATCCTCGAGGGAGATCGGGCTGTGGTCATCGAGGAGTTGACCGGCATCATCCGCCGGCGAGCCGCTTTCGAGCATTGCAGACGGGCGTCCGAGGACGACGGCGATACGGACCCGTTCTCTCCTTGATCGATGGAGCGTGGCGGCGCAACGGAGTTCACTGTCATGGAAGGCGGTGGCTCGACCATGCCGCCACGGATTTCGGCCTTCGATGGAGCGGCCTACATCCGCTCCTTGATGCCGGAGCCGACGAGCCACCAGTTCACCGGGTAGCTGGTCAGGAAGCCCGCGACCATGGCGACCTGCATGGCGAACCAGAACTCGACCGAATCCACCGATGCCCGCTGTCCGGCCAAGTGCGGGTAGAGCCAGAACTGCACCAGCGCCATGAGGCCGTACATGCCGACCTGCCAGGCGATCAGCGACGCGGTGTCCGCCTTCACTGCCGCCACGACCCCCTGGCCGGGCGAGAGGCCGCGCATCGGCACGATGGCGTAATACTGGAACACGATGCCGAGCGCGTAGGCGAAGACGAAGTCCAGCACCCAAACGGCGTACATCTTTTCCTGGAAGAGCGAGTGCCAGCCGAACCAGACCGCCACCGTCGGCACCAGGAAGGCGAGCCACTCCGCGGCGACGTCGCCCAGCATGCAGCCGCTGCCGCAGTGGAGCGCGCCCTTGCCGACCATCACCGGGAACGGCGTGCCGGTCATGTTCGGCGGCTTCTCGCCCCGCTCCTTTGCGTGGTGGTGCGCCTCCATGGTCGCAAGCCGCCCGTAGCGGAAGTAGGCCCCGACCACGATGAGCGTCCCGAACAGCGCGCTGACCGGCCAGACCACGTTCATCACGGCCATGTGCTGCGGATGGCGGATCACCTGCACGGACAGCAGCAGCGAGCAGGCGGCCCCCAGAAGTAGCGCGCCGATCGAGAGGGCATGCAGCCAGGTCGGGAACATGGGCATCCCTAGCGAGGGGCGGACGGGTCGAGCTTCGCCGCGCGAAGGCGCAGGGCGTTGCCGATCACGCTGACCGAGGACAGCGCCATGGCGGCGGCCGCGATGACCGGCGAGAGCAGGATGCCGAGGAACGGGTAGAGGATGCCCGCCGCAACCGGCACGCCGGCGGCGTTGTAGATGAAGGCGAAGAACAGGTTCTGGCGGATGTTGCCCATCACCGCGCGCGAGAGCCGCCGGGCCCGCACGATGCCGAGGAGGTCGCCCTTCAGCAGCGTCAGGCCCGCGCTCTCGATCGCCACGTCCGTGCCGGTGCCCATTGCGATGCCGACGTCCGCGGCCGCGAGCGCCGGGGCGTCGTTGACGCCGTCGCCGGCCATCGCGATCACTTGCCCGAACGCCTTGTGGCGCTCGACTACGGCGGCCTTCTGGTCGGGCAGTACCTCCGCCTCGACTTCCTCGATGCCGAGCCGGCGCGCCACCGCCACGGCCGTCGTGCGGTTGTCGCCGGTCAGCATCACCACCCGGATGCCCTCGGCCCGGAGCGCAGCCAGCGCCTCCGCCGTCGTCGCCTTCACCGGGTCGGCGATGGCGATGACCCCGGCCACCCGGCCGTCGACGCCCGCGAAGATCGCGGTGGCGCCGTCGCGGCGGAGTTCGTCGGCCTCGGCCGCGTGGGTCGAGACGTCGATGCCCTGCTCGCCCATGAAAGCGGCGTTGCCCAGCGCGACGCGCCGGCCCTCCACCGTGCCGAGCGCGCCCTTCCCCGTCGGGCTGTCGAAGTCCGTGACGGGGGCGGTCGCGATCCCGCGCTTCCCGGCTGCCGCCACGATGGCGAGGGCGAGCGGATGCTCGCTCGCGCGCTCGACGCTCGCCGCGAGGCGCAGCACCGCGTCCTCGTCGAAGCCGTCGGCCGCCACCACCCGCGTCACCGCCGGCCTGCCCTCGGTCAGCGTGCCGGTCTTGTCGACCACGAGAGTCGTGACCCGCTCCATCCGCTCCAGCGCCTCGGCGTTCTTGACGAGGACGCCGGCCCCGGCGCCCCTGCCGACGCCGACCATGATCGACATCGGCGTGGCGAGGCCGAGCGCGCACGGGCATGCGATGATCAGGACTGCCACCGCCGCCAGCAAGGCGAAGGTGAAGCGCGGCTCCGGCCCGAAGACCATCCAGGCGATGAAGGCGAGCACCGCCACGCCGATGACCGCCGGCACGAACCAGCCCGCGACCTGGTCGGCGAGGCGCTGGATGGGCGCGCGCGAGCGCTGGGCCTCGGCGACCATCTGGACGATGCGGGCCAGCATGGTGTCGCGGCCGACCTTTGTCGCCTCGACGACCAGCGATCCGGACTGGTTGAGGCTGCCGCCGATGACGGACGCACCGGCCTCCTTGGCTACGGGCATCGATTCCCCCGTCACCAGGCTCTCGTCGACGGAGCTGCGGCCCTCCACGACCGCGCCGTCGGCCGGCACCTTCTCGCCGGGGCGCACCCGCAGGCGGTCGCCGACGGCGATGGCGTCGAGCTGCACCTCCTCGTCCGTGCCGTCGGGCCGGACGCGCCGCGCCGTCTTCGGCGCGAGGTCGAGCAGCGCCCGCAGGGCGCCGCCGGTGCTCTCGCGTGCGCGGAGCTCCAGAACCTGTCCGAGGAGCACGAGCACGGTGATGACGGCGGCCGCCTCGAAGTAGGCCGGCACCGCTCCGCCATGCCCGCGCAGCGCGTCCGGGAACAGCCCCGGGGCCAGCGTCGCGACCACGCTGTAGAGGTAGGCCGTGCCCGTCCCAAGTGCGACCAGGGTGAACATGTTCAGGTTGCGGGACCAAACGGAGTGCCAAGCCCGGACGAAGAACGGCCAGCCAGCCCAGAGCACCACCGGGGTGGCGAGCGCGAGCTGGATCCAGTTGGAGGTCTGCTGGCCGAGACGCTCCGTCAGGCCGAACAGGTGCCCGCCCATCTCCAGCACGAACACCGGCACGGTCAGGACCAGCCCGACCCAGAACCGGCGCGTCATGTCGACGAGCTCCTCGCTGGGGCCATCGTCCACGCCGACCATCGCCGGCTCAAGCGCCATTCCGCAGATCGGGCATGCCCCGGGCCCGATCTGCCTGACCTCCGGGTGCATCGGACAGGTGTAGATCGTGCCTTCCGGCACCGGGTCTGCCTTGGCTGCGGCCCGGCCGGGATCGACGTAGCGAGCCGGCTCGGCCTCGAACTTGGTCCGGCAACCGTTCGAGCAGAAGTAGTAGGGGTGCCCGTCGTGCTCCGCCCGGTGCTCGGTCGCGAGCGGATCGACCATCATCCCGCAGACCGGGTCCTTCAGGCGGTGGGCACCCGCGTCTACCGCGGACATGCCGGCATGGTCATGGCCGTGCGACGCGACCGCGTGGTCATGCCGGTGACCTCCGGAGCAGGCGTGGCCCGCCGGGGCCGGATGCGTTTCCGACGAATTGTCCATGACCGGTCCCTTCGCGCGACTTTGATGTCCGCGGCCCGCGACGGCGAACGCGATGCGGGCCACGGATAGGCAAATTTTTCAGGGCTTACTGCTTGCCTTCCGTACGGGCGTTCTTGTCGAGCCAGGCAGTGAGCTCCTTGATGCTCTTCTCCTGCTCCTGGATGCTTTTCTCGGCGATCTTCTTCGCCTCGGGATTGTCCCCGTTCTTCAGACCGACCTGGGCCATGGCGATTGCGCCCATGTGATGCGGGATCATCGCGCAGATCCAGGCGACGTCGGGGTCGCCGGCCATCATGCCCTGCATCATCGGGCCGTTCATCTGCATCATGGCGTGCTGCAGGCCTTTCTGGGTGTTGGTCGCTTGGCCGGACATGCTCTGCATCGCCATCGACATGTGGTTCTGCATGTCCTTCATCGAGGCCTCCTTTCCGGCCGACGCCGCCTTGCAGGCCGCGGGCAGCTCGAACGAGGGGGCCTGCAGCGAGCCATGATCGTGAGAACCATGGTCGTGCTCGGCGGCGAGGGCCGTGCCCGCGCCGGTCATCGCCAGAGTCGCCGCGAGGGTTAGGGTACGAACGTTCATGATTATCTCCTCTGGTTGAGCGGTCGAGACGGCCAGCTCGGCCGTCCCGTCAGGATTCAGTCGGCCATCTTCCGGCAACTCTCGGCACACCGGCGGCACTGGGCGGCGCAATCCTGCATGTCGCCGATGGCCTCGCAGCTCCTCGCGCAGGCCTCGCAGACCTCGGCGCAGGCCCGACAGGTGTGCTTGTGCTCGGGTAAGCCGATCAGCATGAAGTGCGCCGAGGTCCGGCAAATTTCCGCACAGGCCATCATCAGGCGGAAATGTTCCGGCTCGACGTGCTTGCCGCCCGCGGGAAGACAATGGTTCGAGGCCATGCCGAGGCAGGTTTGATAGCAGCGCAGGCATTCGTCGATGCAAGCCTGCATCTCACCGGACATGTTATGCATTCGAATTCTCCATTGATGAGGGATGGCACAATAGTTGCGGCAAAAGGCAGAATTATTCCGCTGATGTATTGTAATCGCACGAACCATAGAACGGGATCTAATGGTTTATGTTCGCGATAATCGCGCAAAAAGTTTTGTGTGAAGAGGCACGATCCTATAAAGACCGCGTCCGAGTGCCTGCGATCCCCGGGCGTCGCCGACCTTTCGTCGGGCGTGGGCAATCATCCCGCTGGGACATCGGCAGAAGGAGCGCGCCAGAGGCTTCAGGACGGCGCGAGATGCGGGAAAGGACTCGCCTCGGGTTTGCCGCGGGGTACGCCGCGATCACGGTCGCACCTCGGGCGTCGCGCGCCTCGGGCGCGCCTCATCTCACGCGAGGGCTCGCGGTGGTTTGCGCAACGCTTCCGGGCCTATGCCCTCGCGACCAGTGACATCGTGCGGGATCATCACGACAGCTCTGAACACGGGGATGGACAAGGATGCAGGTCCGGTGACGATGCCCAACGTGCCGCATACCATCGTTCCGCAGCAGCAGCGCTTGCAAGCGCCGGGGCAGCAGCCCCGGTCGGCATCGACTGCCTGAAGCGAGCCAGCCGACCGGCCGCTCACCGCAGGGAAGCGAGGCGCTGCCAGAAGATCGACCGGCATCTCTGCGATGTGCGACGGTGTGGCGAGACTTGGGTTCGCTTTGGAAACGGACGTCGTCGGAGCCTTCGACACCGCACGGTGATGGTGACCGCAGTGGACATGCCCCTCGTGCGCTTCGACGGCGGACGGCGCGACGTAGGCGATGATCGCGAGGATCATCGCAGCCATCAAACGCACGATGTGCCGGTCGAAACCCATGTCGGTCGCTAATTTCGGTTCCGAATGCCGGGACGGCGTCCCCCCTGGGACGTGAATGCGCGCATCCGGGTTTGGTTGCCGCCCGGCCGTCTCACGCCGTCGCGCCGAGCGGCGCGGCCGGGTAGCCTGCGGCGGCGATGGCCTGGGCGATGCGGTTCGCCGGGCCGGCCGCGCCGTACACGGTCACGAGCCTGGCCTCCAGGTCGACCTCGACCTGGGCGTCCGGCTCGATGTCGAGCACGGGATTTGAATCAAGTGCACGCCGCTGTACTGCTGTTCTTTCAGTGGTGCTTGTACCAGCCCACGCCTCTGATATCGTTCCATGCGTCCGTCTCGTGGCAGAGATAGCACTGCTCGACCTTGGCATGCTCTTGTCCGGCTACCTTCTCGGACACCATCTCGAAATGCATCATGTAATGGCTCGGCGGTGCCTGATGGCACTGCACACAATCCGTCGAAGCCGGCGACGGATGCCGGAATCCGGCGATCGTCCACGCGGTCACGCCGTGGCAGCTGCCGCAACCATCGCCGAACAGGCCACGGTGCGGGTCCTTGTTCGAGTGGCAGCTCGCGCAGGCGAGATGCGCGACGTCCTCCCGGTGATCGGGTCGCATTTCCGTCGCCTCGGCGAAGCGGACGAGCCGCCCGGTCGCGGTCCGGGCATCCTTGTCGTCCCGCTCTCGCAGGTAGCCCGCCGCAGCCAGCGTCGCGTGCTGCATCGCCGTCAGCATGGCTGCACCCTCATGCTCCACATGACAGCCGCGGCAGGTGCCGATGGTCGCATGGAAGGCGGTGGACTGCTTCGAGAGAATGCCCGGGGAACTGGCGTGACAGGCAATGCAGCTCTTCGCCTCGACGCCGACATGCGGCGTGTGGCAGCTCTCGCACCGACCTGCGATGAATTGGTGCTTGGCCGTCAGGGGGCCCGGCACGACCAGCCCCTGCCAGCCCGCGACCGAGGCACTTCCGGAACGGTGCACGAGGTAGGGCACCACAAGACCAGCCAGCGCGGCGGCGAGACCGGTCAAAGCATACAGGAGGGCCGTACGGTTCATGGCAGCCATCGCAGGCCGTAGTAGAGCCCGGACCAGACGTGGAGCGCCAGCAGACCGTAGATAACGATCGCCATCACGATGTGCAGCGGCAGCCACTTGTCGAAGAGGTCGCGCATCACCTCCTCGGTCCGGATCGCGGACTCGACGTCCGCCATGGCGTCGGCCACCGCGACGACCCGGCTCGCATCTCCAGCCGGTACGACGCCCGGTACGCCCTCCGCAGGGCTGAACAAAGTCCGTCCCATCCGAGCGAGGATGCCCGCCGGAGCCGGTTGGGGCGACATCCGCACCTCCGCCGAAGCGCGGTCGAACGCCGCCGTCAGCGCCGCTAGATCCGAGCGCTGGCCCTGCACGGCCCTCGCGATCCGCGCGAGGAGGTAGCGCCCGACATAGCCGGTGAGCACGACGACCAGTGCCATGCCGGTGAGCGAGACGCCGAGCGGACTCCTGAATTTATGTGCCGCATGGAGCATGCCGAGGATCGGACCGAGCACGCCGGCGTAGACGTGCAGGGCCAGCAGCGTCCTCATGGACGCGTGCCGGGTGACACGTGTCTTCAGGAACGGAACGCGCTTGATGATCACGTAGGGGAGCGGCACCAGCATCAGGACGGCACCGGCAATGCCGAGAAGACCTCCGGCCAGGCTACCCGGGAAACGCGGTGCGGCGTGGATCAGGTAGCCGAGCGGAAGCAGCAGGAGCAGGACCACTAAGCCGCCGATCGCGATGGCGCTGCGCTCCTGCATGGGCTCAGGCCTCGACCTGCAGGTTGCCGCCGGTGGATTTGGCTTGGCACGCCAGGATCAGGCCAGCTGCCTTGTCCTCCGGTGGAAGCCCGTCCTCCACCTCCATCGAGACGGACCCTTGCTGCAGCTTCACCTTGCAGGTCCCGCAGATGCCAACCCGGCAGGACCAGGGGATCTCGACGCCGACGCTCTCGGCCGCCTCCAGCACGGTCGTGTCGGCCGGAAGGGCTGCCGACTTGCCCGAGCGGGAGAAGACGACCGTGTTCGGGGCGGGAGCGAGGACCGTCTCCGCGGGCGCCGACGCGGGAGGCGTAGCACCTCCGAACCGCGCAGCTTCGGCCGGGGTCGGGGGGGCAGGTCGGAGCTTGTCCGCCGGCAGCGAGGCCGGTCCGAACGCCTCCGTATGGATCTTGTCCGCCGGGACGCCGAGCGCGGTCAACGCCTCCTTCATGGCCGTCATCATCGGCGGCGGGCCGCAGACGTGGATCCGGCGGCGCGCGAGATCCGGAATGGCGCTCTGCAGCAGCTCCTTCGTGATCTGTCCTTCGGGGCCCATCCAATCCGTGCCCTCGCTCCGCGTCATGGTGGCGAGGACGTGCAGGTTGGGGTGGCGCCGCTGCAGGTAGGCGAGTTCGTCGCGAAACACGAATTCAGCGGTGCTGCGCGCGCTGTAGACGAAGTAGATCTGGCCGGGCCATGCCCGGTCGGTCAGGTAGCGCAGCACCGACATCAGGGGCGTGATGCCGACGCCGCCTCCGACCAGCACGATGCTGTCCTCGCCCAGGCCGGTGAAGGTGAACGCGCCGTACGGGGCTCCGACCTTGAGCAGATCGCCCACGCTCACGCGGTCATGCAGGAACTGCGAGACCTTTCCCTGCGCTTCGCGTTTGATCGAGAGTTCCGCGTAGGCCTGCCGGGTCGGCGAGGACGCGATGGTGTAGGCGCGACTGACAACCTCCCCCGGTGTCGGTTCGACTTGGACGTTCATGAACTGCCCGGGCAGATAGTCGAACGGCAACGGGGCACCGGAAGGCTCGACCAGCCGGAAGGTCTTGATCGTGGGGGTCTCGCGCACGACCTGGGCGACTTTGAGCACGCCGCTCCAGGCGCGGCGCGGTTGGGCCTGCCGCGGCGTGACGACCCCGTCGGATGGGAGAGCAGGCTCGGCCGTCGCGTCGGGTGGCTGGGCGGCGATCGGAGGGGCGGCACCGGGCGCGGCTGGGGTGGGCGGCGTCGGAAGTGCGCCTGATGCAACGGGCCGCGCCGGAAGGGCGGTGCGCTGCAGGATCGATTGCACGCGGCGCATCCGCAGGAACTGGACCGCGAGCAGGCTCGCCGCCGTGAGGCTCAGGCCGAGCATCGTGGCGATGTGACCGGGTGAGACGCCGAAGAAGGTCCGGGCGCCGCTCGTCGCCCCGTCGCCGGGCTGCGGCAGGCTCAACTGATCCTTGAACCAGGCGAGGGCGACCGCTTGGGGCTGGGCTCCGTTCGCGAGGGCGAGATGCGTGGAGAGTCCGCTGTCGAACAGGGACAAGCCCTGTCGCACCCGTTCGCCGGCGTCGCGCATGGCGACCGCGTCGCCCGTCGAGAACGCCCGCGTCGCCTCCTCCGCGCCGCCCACCAGCAGGGGCAGTCCGGAACTCATCCGCGCGTGGGCCTCGCGCTCGGCGGCTTGGCGCTCGGCCGGTGTGAGCGCCGGCATGCTCATCAGGGTCGGGTAGAGCTGCTTCCGGGGCGCGCCCTGCATGCACCCCATCATCCCGCCTCCGCAGCCCGTTCCCGCCCCCGCGGGGGCGCCGTCGGCACCACTCGGCGCGGTCTGCGCCGGTGCACTGCCGGGTGCGGCCGGGTGATGGGAGGCGTGCCCTCCGTCCTCCGCCTGCCCGAGGACCGCGGCAGGCCTGACGGCGAGGGTCCAGAGCGCCAGGAGCATGGCTCCGGCCAGAGACGTGCGCCGCAGATGCGACAAGACCATCGGGGTGCCTGATGCGCTCGGCCGCTTCGCTCCGGCCCTAGAAGGTCGCCAGGAACGGGACGACGAGCTCGTCGGCGACGTGCTTCTGGTGCTCGTCCAGCGTGGCGTAGAGCTGGGTCAGCGCGGTCCGAGCGGTGTGGATCGCCTCGAGCCTGGCCGTCAAGTGCCGCTCGTACCGGTCGAGGCGGGCGGTCGGCGTGTTCGAACTGTCGGGCGCGGCGAGTTGCTGTCGGGCTTCGAGCAGGTGTTGGCGACTGGAGCGAAGCGCCTCGGCGAACTGGCTCCAGGCGGGAGCCTGCGCGTCGGTGATCCGGAGTTCGGCCCGCAGGAACGCGATGCGGCCATCGATGCGGTCGGTCATGTCCACGCCGTTCGCGGTCATGCCAGGCATGGTCTGGTTCTGCTGCATGCGGCGCATGTCGTTGCCCATCATGCCCATACCCCCTCCTTGCTGCATGGCTCCCTGGCCCATCGCCCCTTGCCTGGAGCCTTGCTGCCCACCGCCCATGCCGCAGCATCCGTTCATGCCGCCACCCATGCCGCCGCCGGCCTGCCCCGGGTCGGCAGCTCCCGGGTTCGTCTGGGGCCCGCTCTGGCCCATGCCGCCGGAGGGCTGCATGCCCATCATGTCATCCTCGGCGAGGAGCATCCGCTCAGACCTGCCCACAGAGGCCGCCATGGCCTGGATCGGGATAAGGCCGGCAATGGCCAGTACGGACGCGGTGCAGAGCAGAAGGCGGGGTGATCGCATGGCGTTTTCCTCCCATGGTGTCAGGTTACATGTCCGGTGGTGGTACCCAAGCAAGGTTACCCTTGGTTGGCAGCCGCCATCGTGGGATCGTGAGAGCGCTGAGCGTCGCGGTCATTGATCGAAATCAAGCGCGCGTACGTCCGAAGATTTCTTCAGACAATAAGAACATTGGAGCGGCCGGCGCTTCCTGCCTTGATCTCGCTCAATGCTCAACGCATCCGGCCGATCCAATCTCGCTCGTCACCCGCCGAGGCGAGCCGATGAACCGAGTGGCCAGCGCTTCATGACTGCTCCAGACGAGAACGACGCACTGCCCAAGAGGATCGGCTGCCTGTGCGGAGATCCGCGTGCTTGGCGTGACGAGCCGCTGCCATGTGATCTCCGCAGCGAAGAGGAGACGCAGGCCTTCCTTCGGCAGGAGGCCGGCCGCCTTGTCGCCGCGTCGGACAAGGTGATCTCGCGCGGTGGATCCGCCGAGCGGCGCTGCTTCCGCATCAACGACGGGATCGTGCGTCTGGTCCAGTTCTACGCAGACGGACACCGGCAGGTGACCCGCTTCGCCTTTCCCGGCGACTACTTCGGCTTGAGCCGGGCCGAGCGCACGCTGGCTTCGGAGGCCGTATTACCTACGACCCTGCTGGAATTCGACGTCGGGCGACTTCAGCGACTGAGCGACTGCAACCCGTATCTCGCGCGCCAGCTGGCGGGTGCCCTGCGCGCAAGTGTCAGTCAAGCCACCGACCACGTCACGCTCTTAGGCCGAAAGGATCCGCGCCAGAGGCTGGCCGTCTTTCTCCGAATGCTGCATCGGCACATGGGTCTCGGCGACCTGGTACCCGTTCCGATGCCGCGCATCGACATTGCGGACTACATCGGGCTCACGCCTGAGACGGTGAGCCGCGCTTTCGCGGAGTTGCGGCGTCGGTCCATCGTCGAGGACCTGAACCGTCACCTGCTTCGACTGGACCTCTCGGCACTCGTCCGTCTTACTGAGGACGATGTCTGACGCACATCGGCGCCAGGTGCCGGGCAGACAGGATCGTCCGCCTCGGATGTTGCGGAGGATTGCGACCGAGGCCGCTGCCAAGGCCAGCCTCCTTCGATCTCGGCTTTGAGCGAGACGCTGAGGAACGTGCGGATCAGGATGATCAGCGCCAGGACCGTGACGCTCTGAACCGAGGGCGTGACGGCGACCGTCCGGATGATGTCGGCGGCGACCAGAAATTCGAGGCCGAGCAGGATGCCACGGCCAAACGACGCGCGAAAACGATCGTAGGTCGCCGACCAGTTCGAGGCCCGCAGCGCTCCTCGAACCGCGATGATCAGCGAGGTCAGGGCGCTCGCGCCGATGATCAGAACGCCGGCAGCTTCCATGCCTGTGGTCATGAGCCAGGTGAGCGGGAACATCTGTTCCATCGACGACCCCACCGCGCGGCCGCGTGCTGCCTATCGCAGCTTGCGGATCTGCGTGATCATGATGGCCCCCTTGTGCCGCCCAATGACCGTATGGACCGCATCCCCGGCCCCGATCCCGCGCAGCTTCGAGAACGCAATGGCATGGAAGGTCATGTGCATCCTCGGCATCACAATCGAGCCGTCGCCGCTGCGCATCTCGGGATGCACCATGGTCACGCTGCCAGTGCCCGGATCGACCGACTCGACCCGGGCGTCGAAGTGAACGTGCCGGGCCGGATCACCGCGCTCGGCCTGCAGGCGCTCCATGCGCGAGAGCCACTCGAAACCGTTGATCGAACCCTCGGTCGCACGCGCTCCGGTGTGGGCGACACCCAAGCTCAGCAATGTCAGGAATAGTTGTACCTTCCTCATTATGCTTCCCCTCGGACCGATGGGGCTCTGGTGGACGAGAAAGCCCGTCGACCGTGAACGCCGTCGATCATGGTGCCTCGCTCCGCCACCACGCCCGCGGTCGTATAGAGCACTCTCGCGGGGAGGAAGTAGAGGAAGACCGTGTTTGGCAGGATAGATCGCGGTCTTGCCGGATCATCGCAGCTTGTACCGCATCAGACGTTCGGAGGAGACTTCTCGGCGGCACGGCGGCTCGACGTAGACGGGCTTGATCGCACGCTCGAAATCGGCAGCCTGGATCTGAACCAGCCTCCGCCTTGATCATCTGCAGATGGGCCGTATTCCGGGCTGGGAACGTCATCATCACGACCGGCATGTTAATGCTTGGTATGGCGCTATGCGCAATGGTGAGCTGGTCTCGCGAAAGATCGATGTTCTTGACCTCGGACGAGATCCGCGGAAGCGCTCGGATCCTTATGGTTGGGCCACAGCAGTTCGATTACTTGAGCCGTTCGGCCCGCTCATGCTGGCGAAACGTGTTTGGGCGGGGTCGCTGACAGAGCCCCACATCAGCCGGCCGCCGGTCAAGGTGAGCACACGCTTACGCCTCGCAGGGCTCATGACGCTCTCCTTCATGGGGCTCCATTCGTATCAAGCCTGACACCAAGCTCCTTGATGCAAATCAAGCAGCAGGTCGCAGATTCCGAGCGCAGCCAAGATTGAGGTGGTCATCGCCTTACCGGCATCGCCCTGGGCCGCGTCCCGCAAGCATCAAACGGTCGTGCAATCCCATGCGACTCTTGAAAACGCGAATATTTCGCCTGCGCAACGGGATCAGGATCGGCATCGAACGAAATCCTCAGCAGTCGCTAGGCATGCGTAGATCATCTGCACGCTTACATGCAAAACTCCCAGCCGCACGAAAGGAAGCTATCCGCATTGGTGATATATTTGCCGCAGTCCTAAAGAAATGACGTTCGCCCTCCGTCCGAGCGTGAATTACGACAGGGCACCTGATCACAATCAATGCTGCAGCGGCCGTATTCATGGAGGCTGTCAGTCGACAAGACGCGGCGCACCCGGCCGGCAATGCTGCGTGCCGCGATGAGGCGCTAAGACGGGGCAGGATCATGAGGCCATCGGGACTGTTCGGGCTCGCGTTGTCGGTGCCGCTGCTCGTGTCCGTCCTCCTCCCGCAGATGGCCGCGGCTGATACGCACGACCTCGTGCTCGAACGCCAGATGGTGAACGTGACGGGCCGCGACAGGCCCGCGATGTTGATCAACGGCCAATTGCCGGGGCCGACGCTGCGGCTCAAGGAAGGCGAGGATGCCGTCATCAACGTCACCAACCGGCTCGACGAAGACGCCTCGATCCACTGGCACGGGCTGATCGTGCCGCCCGAGATGGACGGCGTCCCAGGTATCGCTCCGGGGTACGGCAACGGCATCCGGCCGGGGGAGACGTTTACCTACCGCTTCAAAGTCAAGCAATCGGGAACGTACTGGTTTCACAGCCACTCGTCCGGAGCGCAGGAGCAGCTCGGGATCTATGCGCCTTTGATCATTGAGCCGCGCGAGCGCGAGCGCGAGCCGTTCCGGTACGACCGCGACTACGTGATCATGCTCTCGGACTGGACCGACGAGGACCCGCGAAACATCATCAGCCACCTGAAGGCCAACAGCAGTTGGTACAGTTACAGCCGGCGCACGCTGGTCAGCCTCTTGCAGGAATGGGGCAGTGCTCCCGGGCCGGAGGCGCGGAGCGCGATCGTCGAGGATCGCCTCACCTGGGACAGCATGCGCATGGACCCGACGGACATCGCGGATGTCGGCGGCGGCCTCTCGTACCTCGTGAACGGCCTGATACCGGAGCGCAACTTCACGGCCCTCTTCAAGCCCGGCGAACGGGTTCGGCTGCGCTTCATCAACGCGTCGGCCATGACCTACTTCGACGTCCGCATTCCCGGGCTGAAGATGACGGTCGTGCAGGCGGACGGCAACGACGTCCAGCCTGTGCAGATCGACGAGTTCCGCTTCGGCAACGCCGAGACCTACGACGTGATCGTGCGCCCGACCGAGGATCGCGCCTACACGATCGTCGGCGAGCCGATCGACCGCACAGGCTTCGCCCGCGCGACCCTGGCACCGCGACCCGGGATGATCGGGGCGTTGCCGCCTCATCGCCTCCGCCCGCTCACCTCCATGGCCGAGATGGGCATGAACTTCGGGCCGAAGGGATTCGACCGGGGCACGCCTCTGCCCGAACAGGACATGCCGGGCCATGTCGCGCCGGAGATGCCCATGAATTCCATGGGCGGGATGGGCGGCGGGCAGGGCGGCCATGGCGGGATGCCCGGCATGCAAGGCGACGGATCGATGCAGCAGGGCGGGATGCCGGGCATGGACGACAGCCGCATGGGACAGGGGGGAAGGAAGCCCAAACCCAGGAAGCCGGCCAAAGCTCCGGGCATGCCAGGAATGGATCACGGTTCCATGCCGGGCATGAGCAGTGCACCCGCCGAGCGGAAGTCGGCCTGGGCCCAGATGCAGGGCATGGACCACGGAAACATGCCCGGCATGGAGCCGAGCACCTCGCCTGGCGGGGCCACTCCACAAGCCGGGGTCCTCGCGACCGTGAACGGAGGTGTCCAGCAAGGACCCCAGGCCTACGCGCTCCGCGGCGGCGAGGACATGCCGAACGAGGGCCCCCGGCTCGGCAACGACATGCCCTCCGCCCTGGTGAACCGGACCGGCGCGCCGCCCGGAACGCGAGTGTTGTCCTACCGCGACCTCAAGGCCCTGAAGCCTTATCCGTACAAGAAGTACGACCGCATCATCGAGATGCGCCTGACCGGCAACATGCAGCGGTACTTCTGGTCGATCAACGGCCGCAAGTTCAGCGAGGCCCAGCCCATCGTCCTACGCTACGGCGAGCGGGTGCGCTTCCGGTTCATCAACGAGACGATGATGCCCCATCCCATGCACATCCACGGCACCTGGTTCCTGCCGGAGGTGGGCAACGGCGCACGCAACCCGCTGAAGCATACGGTCAACATCAATCCCGGCGCGACGCTCGACGTCGATGTCCCGGCCGATGCGGAAGGCCCGTGGGCGTTCCACTGCCACCAGCTCTACCACATGGAAACCGGCATGATGCGCAAGATCATCGTCCAGCGGCAGTCCGCAGCACAGCAGTAGGAGGATTCCATGAAGCCCCTTCTCGCCTCGTTCGCTGTCGGGCTCGGCCTTCTCGCCTCTCCGGCTCTACGGGATACGGCTCACGCGCAGAACGCTCCCCTCTTCGCGCAGGACGCCCCGTACTCCGGACTCCGCAGTCTGCCGGAGACGGATTTTCCGGACCAAGCACCCTTCGGCAGCCTGCGGTTCGACAAGCTGGAGTGGAATCGCCAAGGCAAATTCGACAGCGCCCGCTGGGACATGGAGGCGTTCTACGGAAACGATTACGATAAGCTGTTCTTGAAATCCGAAGGTTTCTACAGTGGCCGGAACAGGAAGTTCGACGAGGCCCAGGTTCAGGTTCTCTACTCGCACCTGATCAGTTATTTCTTCGATCTGCAGGTCGGCATCCGCCAAGACCTCGCGCCGACGCCCACGCGAACGCCCAGGCGTACGTATGCCGCGGTCGGCATCGAGGGGCTGGCCCCCGGCTACTTCGAAATCGACGCTACGGCGTATGTGAGTCAGAAGGGCGAGGTGTCCGGAACATTCACCACGTGGTACGACCTTCTGATCACCAACCGTCTCATCCTGCAGCCACGCGTCGACGCGCGCCTCCAGCTGCAGCGCATTCCGGAGTTGCAGCTGGGCAGCGGCTTCACGGATCTCGAGCTTGGCGCGCGCTTGCGCTACGAATTCACCCGGGAAGTCGCGCCCTATATCGGCGTGACCTGGGATCGTAGGTTGGGCGAGACGGCCACCTTCGCCAGGCGCAACTACGAGCCGGCCTCGAGCCTCTACTTCGTAGGAGGCGTCCGCCTGTTCTGGTGAGCAGGACGAGGCCCTGGCTTGGAACCGTCCGAGCGAAGCCGTTCCTGTCAGGCAGGAGAATGGCTGTTATGCAGCGGGTTCTCTCGATGGCGACGTCGAGGCGCCGCGCGCGGATGTTGTTCCCGATGCTGAACGTGACGCCGGAGGCAATCCTCCGCCGCGGCGACATCCGCGATCCGTGCCCGGTCGCAGATCGACCCCTCCGGCAAATCCCCCGCCTGATGTGCGTCAAAGACGAGACGCCGGCCCCCGATATTCTGCTCAAGACGAAGACATTAAAGATGGAGGGTAGGATCATGAAACAGGTTGTTGGTATCGCGCTCGCGCTCTTGATCATCGCGGAGCCGGCCTGGGCTGGCCTCGAGATGGTGACCGGCTCGTCTCCGAATGGCCGCGTCGATCAAGCAGTTCAGAAACAGCGGGTTGCTGAAAACACCAGCAAAGGAACCTCGAGCAGGCATGAGGCGGGCGCACCGGAAAGCCGACATGGGTATCATGGCGACACCAGCAGCAAACACGGCAATGCAAAGTTCCCGGAGCGACCCGAAAATCAACATGGCCACGGCCAGAGTTCGGGCGGCCCCCAGCACTGACGCGTCGTCCCGGTTCGAGCCCACCTTGCGGCTCCGATGAACTCGGGGCCCGCAATGTTCCGTAGATCGCGCGAAGCGTGCCGGGTGGACGACCATTTCACGCCCGGCCTCGACTCTCGCCTAAGCTCGAGTCCGCCGTCCATCGGACCTGATCCTGGCTCGTTCTGCGGCGGCGACCGGCAGCCACGTGGCGCCGGCTCGTCGAAATTCGAAAGCGGGCAACCACGCAGCGCAATCGACCGCCGAGAACGGCCCGGAGCCGGCATCACCAACGTGATCGCCGTCGTCCACAGGCGCACTGTCGAGATCGAGGCACAGATGGCTGTTCTGGTCGAAACCGATGCCGAGATGCAGGCCGCCATCAAACGCTTCATCGCCGAGAGCAACGGGGATCCGAAGCCCTTCGACTGGTGGCAGAGCTTTTTTGCGAGCACGTCCTGCAAGATGTGCTTGTCGAGGCTCAGATCGGCCACGAGCTGCTTGAGCTTGCGGTTCTCGTCTTCAAGCTGCCTCAGCCGTTGCAGTTCGCCCGTCCCCAAGCCGCCGTAGAGCTTCTTCCAGCGGTAGAATGTCTGCTCGAAGATGCCCATCCGGCGCAGCACCTCCGCGACCGGCGTCCCGGTCTCGGCCTGCTTCAGCGCGAAGGCGATCTGCTCCTCGGTGAACCTGCTCTTCTTCACGGCTCTGCCCCTCCCTTTCACGGCTCTGCCCCTCCCTTCAGGGTCTCACAAAACCGGAAAACTCGCACTCAGACCGGACCAAAGCGATGGGGGGACGTCAACCTCAGATCCACTTCCCTCGTGAATAAGATGAGCTAGAGCCGTTCCCGGTCAGGTAGCGACAGCCAAGTCGTTCTCGTAGCCGGCTGCGGCGAGGTAGTTGCGGCACTCCTGCGGCGTGAAGCGCGTGAAGGCCTGACGGATCGCCGCCGAGAGATCCGGGATCGTGCGGGCGGCCGCGCTGCGCACCAGCGCCTTCAGCTTTGCGAAGACCTGCTCAATCGGGTTGAAATCAGGGCTGTAGGACGGGAGGTAGAGCAGCCGCGCTCCTGCAGCCTTGATCGCGTCCGGCACGCCCGCGACCTTGTGGGCTGGCAGATTGTCCATGATGACGATGTCGCCCGGTCGCAGCACCGGGACCAAGGTCTCGGTGACATAGTTGCGGAAGCGCCTGCCGTTCGTGGGACCGTCCAGCAGCGCGGTCGCGCACAGCCCGCTCGTGCGCAGGGCGGCCGTGATGGTCGTGGTCTTGTAGTGGCCGAGCGGGGCTGCAAGCCGGCAGCGCTCACCGCGCGGCGCCCAGCCGTAGCGGCGCGCCATGTTGGTGGCCGCCGCCGTCTCATCCAGGAACACCAGCCGGTCCGGATCGAACTCAGGCTGCGCCTCGAACCACGCCTCGCGGGCCGCCCTTACGTCGTCACGCTCCTGCTCAGCTGCGAACGTCGCCCCCTTTTCCAGGTGATCGCGTGGCGGGCAAAGAAGCGCGACAGGCCGCTCGTGCTGGTCGGCACGCCCTGCTCAGCCAATCGGTCGCGCAGCTCGCGCAGGAAGAGACGTGGCTCCTGCTGGGAGGTCGCCAGGATCAGCGCGG
>Ga0316228_1001994_pt1 | contig 18976 bp, 13 predicted proteins | sample TBH18021metaG_FD_206005 | JGI IMG/M metagenome (GOLD analysis project Ga0316228, IMG submission 206005) | Freshwater microbial communities from Trout Bog Lake, Wisconsin, USA - TBH18021 | ecosystem: Environmental > Aquatic > Freshwater > Lake > Hypolimnion/Profundal zone | place: USA: Wisconsin... | reverse complement strand
AATTTATGCCCTTTGATGTACTTTAGATATAAAAATTAGAACCATTGGTAGGTTAGGGAGACGAATGAATTAATGCCTTTTTGGCGGTAGCCATAAACGGTCTCATAATCTTTATCTGTGAGATTGTTAAGACGACTGCTAATGGTTAGGTTGGGACTGACATAATAATTCCCAGTCAGGTTCAACAAGGTGTAGCTGTCTAGAGTTTGTGAATTGTTGGCATCACGATAACGCTCTCCGACGTGTTGTAGCTCCGTTCGAATGTCATATTTTGGCTGTTGATAGCCTAGGTAAACAATACCTTTGTTTTTGGGTTGATAAATTAATTCTTTGCCCGTTTTTTTATCTTCAGTATCTAGATAATCATAACCTAGACCAAATAAAGTATTATTTAACTGCCAGTCACTGGTTAACGAAATACCGTTAATATCCGCTTTATCTATATTTTGCATTTGACCTGCATAAGTAAGTGGGTCGGTGGTTACCCAAGCTAATTTATCGGTGAATTTAGATTGGTAGGCTGTTACGCGTGTGTGTTGATGATGATTGCTGTTTTCAATAAAGATTTCTGCATTTTTGCTGGTTTCAGGTTTTAAGTTGGGATTTTCTGAGCCTGGCCAATACAAATCGTTGAATGTGGGGGCACGAAAATTGGTTGCGTATGATGCACCAATGCGAGTGTTGGCGCTAAGACGATACGCACCGCCCACATTGTAGGTGGTTTTGCTATCAAATTGTGAGTTATCATCGTGACGCACATTTAATTGCACATCATATTTATCTTGAGCGAGCTGATATCCCAAAAACTCACTGTTGATAGTGCGGTGAGTCACGTCATAATCATTAGAGCTATCAACTTCCTGTTTTAAATTCTCATAACCACCGATAAGCTTACCGAGTGGCAACTGATAGCCAAGCTGTATGGTTACTTGTTTCTGAGTCGTATTGATTACATCGTCTAGGCGACCTGTTTGCCAATCTGCACCATCATACGTAGTAGATTTATCATAACTTTGACCATATTTAATATTGGCAGACAGTTTATCTTGTTGATAATCGGCAAAAGCTGAGACAGCCGCGTTTGTTTGGTCAGCATACGCGTTTGGCACTTCTGAACCACTATCAATATCTGTAGTGGATTTTGCAAATAATCCTGTTGCTCCAATTTCAACATTGTCATTGACTTTATGCTTGGCGACCAAACTTGCGTTTTTGGACTCAAAACCGTCTTTGTCAGCATGATGTATGCCGAACTGAGCGTAAGGTTTCGTCGCGTCAATGCCATTGGTCTTTCCATAACCCGTAGAAAGGCTTAAAGTCGTTGCAGAATTAACCAGTTGTCCTGTAATTTGCCCTTTATAGCTGTCCTCTGAACCTGCACCCAAGGTCAAGGCTATATTTGATTGTTGAGCATTTTGACCTTTAGTAAAAATTTGAATCACGCCGCCCATCGCATCTGAGCCATAAAGACTTGAGCCAGAAGCACCATAAACTATTTCTATTCTATCGATTTGGTCGACTGGTAACAGCGATAATGCTGCTCCACCTGCGGTTGCAGAGCTGTAACGAATCCCATCGATTAAGACTAAGACTTGACTATTGGAGTAACCACGCAATCTGACACCACTGCTCGCACCATCCCCACCATTTTGAGTAACATATATGCCACCTTGTCCACGAAGTACATCAATTACGCTTTGACCGCGATAACGTTGTAATTGTTCTTCATTAATCACGGTGGTTTGAGCGATGGTATTCTTGACAAGCGTCGGCGTTTTGGTTGCCGTGGTGGTAAAAGTAAGGCCCGGCAAAGTCGTTTCAGCTTCGCCATTAGCAGCTTCGCTAGTCGCTGCATGAGCGCTAACACCAGTCATGGACATGCCAATAATCATCAAGACGCTTTGCGTGATTGGATAGATATTAAAAAATGGCTTTTTGATAAAACGTGGTGATGTCTGACAGGTATGACGCATAACTTGACCCAAAAAAATAGTTTAAAGACACATTGTAGAAAAATATCGTTACATAAGCTATTACTTTTGCTTGGTCATTGCTCATTGAAGCTTGAGAATTTTTCAATAAAAAACCCCTTTAGTAACTAAAGGGGTTTTAATACAAGCCTTTGTGTCAATAGTTAGCTTGCTTGTTGCTGTAATTTTTTAGCTTTTTGGTAGCATTCATTAATGTGGTTTTCAGCAATTTTTTTAAACATCAAATAACCGATCGTACCAGCCACTAATTGACCGCCAAATGGTACAAATTTGGTGACTTGCTTAGCAATAATACGGCTACCAAAACCTTGGAAAGTTTTTTTGGCAATACTGCGCGTCACCACTAGCCCTGCAAAATCCACCGCTTTATCTTTTAATTGGTTGATTTGCGCACCGTTGTTCAAATCTACGGCTGCTTGGGCGGGTTCAATTAAACCAAATTTAGCGGAGATTTCAGGTAGCAATTTTGATAATAGACCTGCGTCGACCGCAACGTCTAGGAGCGGCACAGGGACAACCGCTGCTACGGCAGACATTTTGGCTTTACTTTTAATCATCGCCTCACATTCGCGTTTGATTTTTTCTAAGTCAAGTTTTGGGTCGATGGTTTTGGTCAAATTTTCTGCTGACATAATTTTTCCTTCTAAAAAATTTCAATTATCAATAATAAAGGTAGTATTGCAAAACGCTTGCAACAAGAGATGATTATTCATTAATGGTCGGTGATACTATTACATTAATGGTAAGTGATGACTCTTTGGCTTGATTATAACTGAGTGTAAACATATGAATAAGCATCTTTTTGCAAAAAAATGCTAATGGTTTGTAGTGGCATTATTACGATATGCAAAACGCACCAATAGCTATGAAAGCTAATGGGGTGTTTTTCACTGTTTCGCTGTTGTAATTTTGCCTATTCACTCTCATTATGCTAGTTTGTTCTATCTACTTTATTTGGCAACCATGATAAATTTATGTTGACTGTGACTCCCCGTTTTATTGCGACCCATATTGACGAGATTCCCCGTGATTTACAGCCCTTGGCGCAAACATCGATGACATTAGCACGCGTTTTGGCTGGGCGAGGTGTGCAAGATGTGGCAAATTTAGACACCGCCTTCAATAAGATGTTACCTGCAAATTCGCTGACAGGCATTACCAAAGCAGTGGCGCTGCTTGACAAGGCGATTGATACGCAGCAAAAAATACTGATTGTGGGTGATTTTGACTGTGATGGCGCGACCAGCACGGCACTGATGGTAAGGGTGCTCCGTGAAATGGGCGCGCAGGTTGAGTTTTTGGTGCCCGATCGTTTTAAGTACGGTTATGGACTGACGCCAGAAATTGTTGCGCTAGGTATTGAAACCTATAATCCTGATGTCATTGTCACGGTTGATAACGGTATCTCCAGCCATGCGGGGGTCGAGCTTGCCAAAGCCAAGGGGCTAACGGTGATTATTACCGATCATCACCTGACGACGCAGGCGACACCAAACGCCGATGCCGTGGTCAATCCCAATCAGCTGGGCTGTGATTTTGCTAGTAAATCATTGGTAGGTGTTGGGGTGGCATTTTATGTGCTAGGCAATCTTGCCAAAGTCAGACGCCAAGCCAATAAATCCACTACCCAAGTGAGTCGCTATATTGATTTGGTGGCACTTGGCACGGTAGCGGATGTGGGCGTATTAGACCAAAATAATCGCATCTTAGTGCACCAAGGTATCCAAGCCATCAAGCAAGGTCGTTGCTGTGTGGGTATTTTGGTGTTGTTGGAGCAGGCGAGTCGGCAGGCAGCCGACATCACGGCTCAAGATTTTGGTTTTATTTTAGGACCCCGCATTAACGCCGCAGGTCGTATGGATAGTATGCGAATTGGCATTGACTGCTTACTGACCGATGATTGGGGGGAGGCACAGCGGCTTGCGCATCAGCTCGATAAACTCAATCAAGAGCGCCGCCAAGTCGAGCAGGGCATGCGACAACAAGCCGATAGTGTATTAAGGACGCTTGAGACTCCATCTGAGCAAAGCGCTAGCGCTGTAAATCAAGTAACGCATCCCAAACGCAGTATTATTTTGTATCAAGATGAGTGGCACCAAGGGGTGATTGGTATCGTCGCAGGCAGGCTAAAAGAAAGCTACCATGTGCCCGCTATCGTGTTTGCCCCTGCTGATACGGACATGATTGAGGATGACGATGCTATCAAAGGCTCCGCACGCTCCATTGAAGGCATTCATATCCGTGATGCCATTGAATCAGTCGCGCAAACCCACCCCGAACTTATTAGCCACTTCGGCGGGCATGCGATGGCGGCAGGTCTGACAATCAAACGGAAAAACTTTGAGCCGTTTTGTAAAGCGTTTGATGAGGTAATTGCAGCGGTCGCTGATGAGGTATTTGCAGAGACGTTATATAGCGATGGCGAGTTGACAGCCGGTGAATTCACGATCGATTTTGTAGATAGCTTGCAGACGTTGGCTATTTGGGGACATGGTTTTGTGGCACCGATATTTGATGGGGTGTTTGTGGTGCAAGATTATCGGGTGTTAAAAGAGCGCCATTTAAAATTATGGTTATCGTATCCCGATGTCCCTTTTACTATCGAAGCGATTTGGTTTAATGCTGACTTTGACGCGATAGCTTTGTCTGCTATCAATCGCAGTGTGTCAAAAGTGCATTTGCTCTATGAGCTTGAGAAAAATTTATTCAATGGACAAACTAAATTGCAGTTAAGGGTAAAAAAGGGTGTGCTCCTCTAGACAAGCGTTTTTGCTCGTTCATACACAATCTGATAACCATAACACCCAATAAAGATGATAAACGACATAAAATGACATGTTAATATAATTTATCACCTATACCGCGCTAAATTTTGATAAATTATGCAGGTATCAAGGTGTTAATGTTTAGCGTTAATTTTTTAAAGTTTGAATAAATTTTGGCGCTTAGCTGGCTAGTATTTATTATTTAAGCGTTTGTCTTTTAACTAGATATCTTTTAACTGGCTGTTTTTTAACTATCTTTCTTTTACCTGCGTATGGAGAATTGCCATGAGTAAATCGCTTGCCAACAATGCAACCGCAACGACGGCTCGGCAATGGCAAATCCTCTCACAGCTGGATCGCAAGCGTTGGCTCGGTACCACCCATATCAAAGAGCAGCTTGATTTGATGGGTTTTGATATCAGTTTGCGAACCATTCAGCGAGATTTAAACGCTTTGGCAACGCGTTTTCCGATTGAAAAAAACAACACCAATCCACAAGGTTGGCGCTGGCGTGAAGATGCACCGATGCAAAGCTTGCCGCATATGAATTTGTCGCAAGCGGTAGCGTTTAGTATGATGCGTCATAATTTGACCCAGCTATTACCGCCCGCTATTTTGGATGAATTGATTCCGTGGTTTGACCTAGCGAATCGGCAACTCAAAGAAAGCAAAGTGGCAAATACTTGGCTCGATAGAGTGCGTATCCTGTCAGCCAATCAACCACTCATCCCGCCATCGGTCAATCCAGCCGCCAAAGACGCCGTCTATGACGCGTTGTTTCAAAATAAAAAACTCATCGCCTGTTATAAAGCGCGCGGGCGAGAGGAAGCGCAAAAATACATTTTAAATCCGCTAGCCATAGTGCAGCGTGGTGTGGTGATTTACTTGATTGCATCACGAACTGACAGAGCGTCTGACGATGTGCGCCAATTTGCTTTGCACCGTTTTGAAAGTGCGGAAGTGAGCGCAAGCGATGCGCAAACCCCAAAAGATTTTAATTTAGACAATTATATCAATACAGGCGCGATGGGGTTTAATTATCCGTTGTTCCAAAAACTCATGCCTGACAGCGAAAAAAACAACCACGAGCCCCCCACACAGCAAGTGCAGTTACTGTTTCATCCGTTATCGGGGGCAAGTTTGCTTGAAAGCCCATTATCAACCGACCAGCAAAGCTGGGAAGATGACGAAGGATTGCATATCACAGCCACAGTGAACATGACCTCCCAACTGGTATGGTGGCTACGCGGTTTTGGTAAAGGACTGCGAAAAATCGAGCCTGAGATTTTATCAATCGCCGTCTTTGAGACCCAAACGCCAAATCGACAAACGCCTAATCAACAACCCACTGCCCAAACAATAAGCGAATAATGAACAAACGCCCAAGTAAACTAACTACTTTGTCCGATTTTTCGAGAATCTTATGAAACATACTGATAATAACACCCTTGAATCCACTGCCACCGATACCAACTCACAGCAGCCTAGTAAGCCAAAAACCACTATTTTATACAGTGATTTGACGAATGATTCACCTATCACATCTGCCAAATCGTCTGACAATCTGACACCCAGCACTACTACAGAAACGTACCAGATTATTTCGGCGCAGTTTGCTGACCCAACGCCAGCACCGACGGTTGAAATACTAGCGCCTGTCAATTCACCCAATTTGACCCATAAAAACACCCATGAGGCATTAGTGGCAAGCACCTTGCCGCTACACCATTCGCTACACAAAACGCCAAAAATCAACTCAATGACTGATGATAAGATTTTGCAAAAAAGTCATCAGCTAGCCATCACCCAAGACGATCAGCTTGAAGATGATAAAACGGCGACAGGTACAGCCATCGAACATATGGATGTGGTACTCAAGCAGTGGTATTTTACCGTGCAATGGCAGCAAACGCAGATGCCAAAATCGGGGCTTTACAATAAATTTAAAAAACGCACGCAAGCCATAGATATAGACTTATCCTGCTTACTTTGTAACCGATATGGCGAGGTGATTGAAACTGTCTGGTTCAAAAATGTCCGTGATAAAGCGCAATCCGTACGCCATCAAGGCGATGAATTATTGGGCAAAAAGCCATTAGGCGCTATCGATGACCGCAAAGAAGACCCTGACAATAATCAAAGCACAAAGGTCAATGATGCTAACCTCAATCAAGAAAGTATGGTGCTTCTTTTAAGTAAGCTTCCCCCACAAGTATTTCATGTTGTGATGATCGTGTCATCTTATCATGGCTATGCGCTTAGCAAAGCGAAACAAGCGTCTTGTCAGCTCAGTGATGATGAAGGTAATGTGATTAGTGAGTTAGCTTTTACCAAACTGCCAACTGATACTAAGGCATTATGGTTTGCCAGTCTGACCCGTTCTGCCGATAGCTGGCGCTACAACAACGAGCATCGACCTTTAGACAACAACAAAATGGCGCTAATTGAAAAAGAAGTGAGTGAAAAATTGGTACGTACGGCTAGATGACTTGAGTATAGTGTAAGCTTACTCTTTAATTCTCCGGAGTAAAATCACCAAGCATTTTGAGAGCCAAAAATTTATACATTTGACGACGTTGCCATGGCGTCTGTCAGTGATTGGATATATTCGCCATCGTGATACTATGATACACTAGGAGCAACAAAAGGGATTGTGTTAATCGATAGGGATACATCGCATCTGCATTATTTTTCTCCTAAATATAGGTATTCCTAGATACATTATTGACTCATTATGCGGTAACCGTATACTTTGCGTTTAAAATGGTCAATCACATTTTATCCCCTAATTAGTAATACTTACTGTGAAATTTCTCACGCTGCTAGATGCATCATCTAGTGTCTCAATTAACATTCATATAAAAGAGGTTCTCTATGGCTAGTGGAAAGTCAAATATTATCTATACTTTAACTGACGAAGCACCGCTACTGGCGACTTATTCACTACTTCCTATCATTGAAACATTTACCAAACCTGCTGGCGTTGAAATCACCAAAACCGATATTTCCGTTGCCGCGCGTGTATTGGCAGAATTCTCTGACTACCTGACCCCAGAACAACAAGTGACCGACAATCTTGCTGAGCTTGGTCGGTTGACCCAAGACCCAGACACCAATATCATCAAATTGCCTAATATCAGTGCCTCAGTGGCTCAGCTGCAAGAATGTATTGAAGAGTTACAAGCCAAAGGCTATAACATTCCTAATTACCCAGAAAACCCAACCACAGACGAAGAAAAAGCCATCAAAGCCCGTTATGGTAAATGTTTGGGTTCTGCGGTAAACCCCGTATTACGTGAAGGTAATTCCGATCGCCGTGCCCCCGCTGCCGTAAAAAACTATGCCAAAAAACACCCGCATTCAATGGGCGAGTGGAAACAATGGTCAAAAACCCACGTCTCCCACATGGAAGAAGGTGACTTTTACCATGGCGAAAAATCAATGACCCTTGATAAAGCGCGCAAAGTCAAAATGGAGCTCATCACCAACAGTGGCAAAGCTTTGGTGTTAAAACCTGAAGTTGCCCTACAAGATGGTGAAGTGATTGACTCAATGTTTATGAGCAAAAAAGCCTTAATCGAGTTTTATGAAAAAGAGCTAGAAGACTGCCGCGAAGGTAAAATCCTGTTCTCTTTACACGTCAAAGCCACGATGATGAAGGTATCACATCCTATCGTATTTGGTCACTGCGTAAGAGTGTATTACAAAGATGCATTCGAAAAATGGAACAAAACCTTTGACGAACTAGGTATTAATGTTAACAACGGTATGGCAGGACTATACGAAAAAATCGAAACCTTACCGACCACTATCCGTGAAGAAATCGTTCGTGACCTGCATGCCTGTCAAGAACATCGCCCCGCATTGGCAATGGTAGATTCAGCAAAGGGAATCGATAACTTCTATTCGCCAAATGACGTCATTGTAGATGCCTCAATGCCAGCGATGATTCGTAATGGTGGTAAAATGTGGGCAGCGGATGGCAAGCCTTACGACTGTAAAGCCGTGATGCCAGAATCGACCTTTGCCCGTATTTACCAAGAAGTCATCAACTTCTGTAAATGGCATGGCAACTTTGACCCAGCGACCATGGGTACCGTACCAAACGTAGGTTTAATGGCGCAAAAAGCGGAAGAATACGGTTCTCACGATAAAACTTTTGAAATCCCAGAGGCAGGCGTTGCCAATATCACTGACATTGAGACAGGCGAAGTACTGATGTCGCAAAATGTTGAAGAAGGCGATATTTGGCGTATGTGTCAAGTCAAAGATGCGCCAATTCGTGACTGGGTAAAACTGGCAGTGACGCGTGCACGTAACTCAGGCATGCCAGCTATCTTCTGGCTTGACCCATACCGCCCACATGAAAATGAACTCATCAAGAAAGTGAAAAAATACTTACAAGAGCATGATACCACAGGGCTAGACATCCAAATCATGTCCCAAGTTCGTGCGATGCGTTATACCCTTGAGCGTGTGGCGCGTGGCTTGGACACCATCTCAGTCACAGGTAACATCTTGCGTGACTACTTAACTGACTTGTTCCCAATCCTAGAATTAGGCACGTCAGCCAAAATGCTATCAATCGTCCCATTGATGGAAGGCGGCGGTCTTTACGAAACAGGGGCAGGCGGCTCAGCCCCAAAACATGTCGAGCAGTTGGTTGAAGAAAACCACTTGCGCTGGGATTCACTCGGCGAGATGTTGGCGCTTGCCGTATCTTTAGAAGACTTGGGGATTAAAGAAAACAACCCACGGATAAAATTACTGGCAAAAACCCTAGACTTGGCAACGGGTAAATTGTTGGATAACGACAAATCACCATCACGCCGTACCGGTGAGCTAGACAACCGTGGCAGCCATTATTATCTAGCCAAATATTGGGCAGAAGAATTGGCGAACCAAGACCAAGATGGCGAGCTTAAAACCAAGTTTGCGCCACTTGCTCAAGCGTTGTCAGAAAATGAAGACAAAATCGTTGCTGAATTAAATGATGTTCAAGGTCAAGGTGCGGATATTGGCGGTTACTATCAACCAGACCAACAAAAGCTAAGCCAGGTGATGCGCCCAAGTGCGACATTTAACCAAGCATTGGCTTCACTTGATGCATAATTCAAGACGATAAATAAAAAGCCGAAGCTGAATGCTTCGGCTTTTTTAGCCTATGTAAACGGTTAAACATAAATAAGCTAAGAATATAGCTGAGCCAAAACCGTCAATATCATTATTTTTGCTTTTCTTCAACAAGCGCCAATGCAGATTTTAGCTGGTTAGTAATATCATTCTTATCATAATTACGAATATCATGAAAATTTAAATGCAGGTTAAACCCAGGCAAGCTAAAGTCCACCCAATCGGCTTGCTCTATAGATTCGCTTTTAGGTTCAAGCAATTCCCACACATTCATGGCATCTTGAAAGCCTTTAAATTTAAATTGCCCCACGGCTTGGCAATGATGGACGTGACCAATTAAATTAAACGTACTTTCACTGATCAAAATTTGATTGTTTTGCGCGGCAGATTCAAGGCGAGAGGCAAAATTGGCTTCTTTTCCAACCACGGTATAGGTCATACGATTGCGGCTGCCAAAATTACCAACATAACAATACCCTGTATTGATACCCATACGTACATGCAGCCCTTCAAAACCGAGTAATCGCCACTGGTGGCGCAGTACTTCCATCTCACGGCGCATCTCAATGGCCATACTGGCACAAGCAATCGCGTTATCACGGTCATTACCACCCATATCACCAAAATAGCACAATAACCCATCCCCCAAAAACTTATCGAGGGTCGCACCATATTTTTGGCTGACTTGGGTCATACGGTCAAGGTAAGTATTTAAAATATTGGCTAAATGGTCGGGGCTAATATGATCCGACAAATCAGTAAAACCCACAATGTCCGAAAACAAAATAGTTAGCTTGCGACGTTGATTAATGACCTCAACCTTGGTGTTATTTTTGACAATCGGTTGCCAAATCTGGGGGGGCAAAAAACGGGTTAATTTATTGGTTACATTGACCAAGGTATCAATCCGTGCTTGTTGCTGCGCAAGCATTTGATTTTTTTGGCGTAAGCGAATCACCAGAGAACTAATATGATAACCAACAATCAAGATATCGGTAAATACGATGACAAAATTTAAAATATCTTCTTGCTTGGCGGACAAACTAATGGCGGGTAATAAAAAGTGCGCGAATATCAGACTAAGTAAACCCACTGCTACGGTTAATAATACCAACGAAACAGTGTGTTTGGTATCTGAAAAAATCAAGCGAATTAAAATCAACAACCATAACGCAAGGCTTGGGATATAGTTAAACTGCAACATACCCGTTGCCAACGCCATCAGGGTTAATACACTGGCCGAAGTAATGTAGTGACGGGGCCGGATAACACTCAAAGCAGTGACAATAACGCCTGCTACCAACAGCAAAATACTGAGCGTATGATAAATAGGCGGTACATCAAGAGAGGTTAAGGTCAGCAATAAAATAAAAAATGCCGCCAGTTCAATGAATTTCGGACTTTTTAGATTGGTCGAAAGACCTTGAATGGATTCACGCAATTTAGTTTGTCTACCTCGTGCCTCGTGGTAAAATTTTTTTAGACGTTCATTTGCCAATCAAATGGCATATCACGATGACCCCGCAGTGCCATCATCAGTGTCTGCTGCATATGGCTGAGCACTTCAGGGGTATAAGGGATGGCAGGATTACCCCATACTGGATTGGGCCAAGCAATGTCATTTTGGTAGCGCACGATATGATGAAAATGCAATTGCGGCACTTGGTTGCCAAGCGCGGCGATGTTCATTTTGTCGGCTTGGAAAGTTTTGGCAAGCTGACTTGATAGCCAGCTGGATTCACGTAAAAACTGGGCTTGGTCACTGGCGGACAGTTCGTATAATTCTTTGATACCGGGTACACGCGGAATTAAAATCAACCAAGGAAATTGACAGTCGTTCATCAATCGGCAAGTAGATAACGGAAATTCGCCCACCAAAAAAGTATCTTTTGCTAGTTGTGGATGTAAATTAAACATAATAACTCAATGCATTTAAAAGTGTTTTTGGAATTTAAAACTGATAAAATCAAATAATTCGCGTATTTTAGCAGTTATACCTACAAGACGAAATACTTTATTCAGAATAAGCGCATTGCAATTTAAGATTTCTTAAAGCATAAAGCAAGGCCGTTATCATCTAGGCTAACTATTAGCCTAATCGTGTCTGAGCGTTTTACAAATTTTGGGAAGTTTATGCAGTTGTCAAAGTCTCTTAACCAATATCAGCGTCATGCTGATGCACCATCTTTATACCGCCGTTGTTTTATGATGGCATTATTTGCTTTACTCATGGTTATCACCAGTGTCAAACCCACCGCTGTATGGGCGGCTGATAGCAGCAAATCAGCCAGTAGCGCCAGCGGTACGGCAACCCCACAAGACACCTTTGGGCGTGATACTCCGCGCGGCAGCGTGCAAGGCTTTATTCAAGCCTTGGCAAAAAGTGATTGGATGCTCGCCAGCCGTTATGTGGATTTAAGTTCTACCAAAGACCCCAGTGGCACGCTCGAATCTTTAAAATCGGCACTCGATAGCGGCGGACGCATCAACGAGCAGCTACAAATTAGCAATGACCCTACCGGTAATCTCGATGACAAACTAGCGCCCAATCTCGATAAGGTAGGGGAGATCAACAATCCCACGGCTGACAAAAAGAGTATCGATATCTTAATGCAGCGTGTCAAACAATCTAACGGCACCAACATTTGGCTGATTTCACAACAAACCTTGCAAGAAGTTGCGTCGTTATCACTCGTTACCCAGCCGACACTGGTAGAAAAGTACATTCCCAAACAATGGATTGAGAAAGATATTAAAGGCTATAGTCTTGGGCACATCGGGGCAGTGATTGCGCTCATGATAGCGACTTATCTCGCCTGTCTATTGATTAGCCAAATCTTATATATGATTATCACGCGGATTTATCTAGCGACTCACCCAGATAGAGAAAAGCAATTTCCGATTGATGGGCGCGTGGTTGTACCTGCCGCAATGGTGCTGACGGCGCTGATTATCAAAGAAGCCATGATTTTGGTGGGTATTAATTTGGTTGTGCGCAATATGGCGTCCAACCTTGCCGATATTTTATCTTGGGTATCCATGGTATGGTTGATTTTACGTATTTTAGATTTGATTTTTAAACGTGCAGAAAACTATGCCAGTAATAACCATCATCCAGAGCGGCTATCTGTCCTAAATCTGCTGCGAAAAGTCGTAAAATTGATTTTGATTGCGATTGCGACCATTGTGATTTTGGGTAATCTAGGCTACGACTTAACCACAGGTATAGCCGCATTAGGGATTGGTGGTGTGGCGTTGGCCTTGGGCGCACAAAAAACGATTGAAAACTTGGTGGGTAGCGTATCGGTCGTTGCTGACCAGCCTGTGAATGTGGGCGACTACTGCCGCTTTGGCACGCAAGAAGGTACGGTTGAAGACATCGGTATCCGCTCCACCCGTCTGCGCACCACGGATCGCACAGTGGTAACGATTCCCAATGGTAACTTCTCATCGATGAGCATTGAAAATGTCTCGCAGCGCGACATGTTTCATTTTTCGCAAGTATTCTATATCTCGCGTGATAGCGATATTGATAAATTACGTGAATTTATGGAGCAAACACAAATTTATATCACCAATCATCCGGACACTAACAGTGTGTGGAATCAAGTGCGTATCTCTGGCACTCAGCAAGACGCTTATCTGGTTGAAGTACGATGTTATCTCAATGTGAAAGGCGCGATGGATTTTAATCAAAAACAAACCGATATGATTTTAAAAATTGCGGAGATGATGAAAGAAGTGGGACTCAAAAATGCGTTACCGACCAGCCGTGTAATGATGGGCAAACCGATTGATATTACCTATTCAAATTTTGCTAATACTGTACCTGTAAAAGATAAAGTGACGGCGTCAGAAAAACTGGCACAATCGGACAAGCCTGATACTAAGCCTTAGTGACTCATAGTTTTGGCATTGGCTTTTGAATTGGACAGGGTGGTGGCAGGTGTGGCATCACCCAAGTCAACATAGACAGGAATCGGACTGTCGTATGTTTGCGGCAAAGAAGCACACGAGGTAAGGTTCATGAGTAAAATGGCATAAACAATCAACGGGTTTTTCAAGTTCAAACATCCTATGTAAGAAAAATTTTTAGGCTTTTAATAATAAAAGCCTAGATGTTACATCAAAATAATTTAAGTAATCAATTTAATGGGTTATGCCATTTTTATTTGTATTTAATGAACATAAATCACGGAATAAAAAAATAGGGATAATCCATCAGTATTATCCCTAAATACTCTCTTATAAAGTACAAGCACCACCAGCACAGCCATTTTCAAGGTCGTCTTGGGCATCATTTGCGCCATCACGGGTGTTATGATAGTACAGCGTCTTAACGCCCAATTTATACGCCATCAACAAGTCTTGAATCATCACCTTCATCGGTACACGGCTATCTTCAAACTTGGTTGGGTCGTAGTTGGTATTCGCTGAGATGCTTTGGTCAATGAATTTTTGCATAATCGCTACTAGGCTCAGATAACCTTTGTTATTTGGCATTTGCCATAATAGCTCGTATTGATCTTTGAGCTTATCAATCTCAGGCACCACTTGTTTTAAAATACCATCTTTTGATGCTTTGACAGATACCAGACCGCGGGGTGGCTCAATGCCATTGGTTGCGTTAGCAATCTGGCTAGAGGTTTCTGATGGCATCAAGGCGGTCAAGGTTGAGTTGCGAAGACCGTGGGTTTTGATATCGTGACGCAGTGCTTCCCAGTCGAGTTGTAGCGGCTCATTACAAATAGTATCAATATCTGCTTTATAAGTATCAATCGGTAAAATACCTTGTGAATACGTGGTGTCGCCAAATGCAGGACACGCGCCTTGCTCTTTAGCCAGTTTATTGGACGCCACCAACAAATAATACTGTAAGGCTTCAAAAGTGCGATGGGTTAAACCGAGCGCCGTAGGATCTGAATATTTGGTACCATTTTTGGCAAGATAATAGGCGTAGTTGATGACACCAATACCCAGCGTGCGGCGTTTCATAGAGCCATTTTTAGCAGCGATGACCGGGTAGTCTTGGTAGTCAAGCAAGGCATCTAGCGCACGCACGATCAGTTCCGCTGGCTCTTTGATGTCTTCTAGTTGGTTGATTTCACCCAAGTTAATCCCTGACAGCGTACAAAGGGCGATTTCACCGCTTTCATCATTGATGTTGTCAAGCGGTTGGGTTGGTAGCGCGATTTCCATACATAGGTTGGATTGGCGAATTGGCGCAACACTTGGGTCAAACGGACTGTGGGTGTTGCAATGGTCAACGTTTTGCACATAGATACGACCGGTGCTGGCACGCTCTTGCATCATTAGGCTAAACAACTCTTGTGCCGGCACACTGCGTTTGCGAATGGAGTCATCTTGCTCATATTGCTCATACAAACGCTCAAACTCGGCTTGATCGGCAAAAAAAGCATCGTACAAACCTGGCACATCCGATGGTGAAAACAGGGTTACGTTTTGATTTTTAATCAAACGTTGATAGATGGTTTTATTGATTTGCACGCCATAATCCATGTGACGAACACGATTGTCTTCCACGCCGCGGTTGTTTTTGAGCACCAGCAGATTTTCCACTTCTAGATGCCAAATAGGGTAGAACAAGGTCGCTGCACCACCGCGCACGCCGCCTTGTGAGCAGCATTTGACGGCAGTTTGGAATAGTTTGTAAAAGGGAATACAGCCGGTGTGCTGCGCTTCACCGCCACGAATCGGGCTGCCTAATGCGCGAATACGACCCGCATTCACACCAATACCGGCACGCTGTGACACATACCGCACGATGGCACTGGTGGTGGCGTTGATACTGTCTAAGCTATCATCACACTCAATGAGTACACATGAGCTAAACTGACGCGAGGGAGTACGCACGCCCGACATGATTGGCGTTGGCAGTGAGATTTTGAAAGTAGAGGTCGTATCATAAAAGCGCTTGATGTAATCTAATCGCGCAGCCTTGTCATATTGTTTGTCGTAACTGGCAAACAGGCACATACCGACGAGCATGTACAAAAATTGTGGGCTTTCAAAGACTTGTTTACTGACGCGGTCTTGCACCAAATATTTGCCTTCCATTTGTTTGACGGCGGCATACGCAAAGCTCAAATCACGGTTGTGGTCAATATAGTCATTGAGTATATCAAATTCTTCTTTGCTAAAGTCTTGCAAAATATGCGCATCGTAACGACCTTCTTGGGTCAGTTTGGTGACATGGTCAAACAAATGCGGCGGCTCAAACTGACCAAACGCGATTTTGCGTAAATGAAAAATTGCCAATCGCGCTGCCAAATACTGATAGTCAGGCGTTGCCGCAGAAATCAAATCCGCGGCTGATTTAATGATGGTTTCATGGATGCTTTTGGTGGTGATTTTGTCATAAAACTGGATGTGTGAGCTGATTTCTACTTGCGAAACAGACACATTATCAAGTCCTTCTGCTGCCCACTCGATGACTCGGTGAATCTTATCCAAATCAATTTTTTCCAAACGCCCGTCGCGTTTTTGTACGAGGATGTCTTCAGTACGAGTCATAATACGTTCCTTTTTTTTACCTGTTTATCAACGTCATATGTGTATGTATTAAAAAGGCGCTGAGTGAGAGGTGGTGAGATAAAAATGCCAAGTAAAACAGCTAACCGAAAGTATAGTGAGTGTGTGTGCCGCTTTTAAATACCGCTTTTGAGCCAAAGCTACATCACGTATGTAGCATCGCAAAGTCATTACCGTATTATTGCAAGGTTTTGCAAAAAACTACTATATCTAGGGGTTGTTTTATTATTTCGCACAATATAGCCTAAAAAAATTTGTAATTCTAGCTTGTATTTTTTTCAATTTTTTGCCTATTTTTTTGCAAAAATCCTAGACGCTTGATTTTATTAGCAGTTCATCAAGTCAAGCAAAAAGATAAAAAATTTGTAATTGTTAAAGTCAGATGGATTCATGAATGCGTAGTCATTGTCATAAAAATTTGCAAAATTTATGCTATAGTCAAACTTATAGTCAAACCATCAAAACGATTTTGTAATCGTGGTTTTTATGAAATTGATCAACAAAAACAAAAGGACGGACAATGACAACCTTTAGTAATTTTACCTATGAGGAATTAACTATCGGGCAAACTGCCAGCATGACCCGCCAAGTGACCGCAGATGATGTCAAAGCATTTGCGCTTGTTACCCATGACTACAACCCTGCGCATCTCGATAATGAGTATGCCGAGCAGAGCCAGTTTAAAGGCGTGATTGCCCATGGTATGTGGACAGCCGGTCTATTATCAGCCTTGATTGGCACCAAATTTCCAGGCTTGGGGACAATTTATCTGAACCAAAGTTTGTCGTTCCGTCGTCCTGTGCATATCGATGATACCTTAACCGCGACCTTGACCGTGAAAAGTAAAGACGATAGCAAAAAATGGGTGGTGTTAGATTGCCAAGTGACCAATCAAGACGGTAAAGCGGTAGTGACAGGCGAAGCGCAAGTAATTCCCCCCTCTGAAAAGAGCAGCCGTGAAGCGGTCAAATTAGACGATTTTACCCTGCGTCAAAATTTTTCAGAATAATTAATCAGTCTAAAATAGACAGCATTGAAGTGTTGCAGTTATTGACGACAATTATTTGCTACAATAAAGCCAAGAGATTCTTTGGCTTTTTTTATAATTTTTTGATAGCAGATAAACCATGAAAACATTAACGCCTGAACAACAACAAATTTTAGCCAATGTCAAAATGCCGGACGATTGGAAGCAAGCATTGGCGACAGAACTAACGAGCAGCAATATGGATAAGATTCGCCAATTTTTGCGAGATCAATATCATGCGCAAAAAGTGATTTATCCCTCAGGTAGTCAGATGTTCAATGCGTTTAATTTGACGCCTTTGTCGCAGGTTAAAGTAGTGATTTTGGGTCAAGACCCGTACCATGGTGCGGGACAAGCGATGGGGTTATCTTTTTCTGTGCCCAAAGCCATTCCCAAACCGCCGAGTCTACAAAATATTTTACGAGAGCTTGCCGCCGATTTGGGTATCGCGCCGTCAAAACATGGCGATTTGACCCATTGGGCAACCCAAGGGGTGCTGCTGCTTAACAGTATGTTATCCGTAGAAGCAGGACAGGCCGGCAGTCATCAGCGTATTGGCTGGGAAACGTTCACTGATGCGGTGATTGAGGCTGTCAATCAGCACTGCGAGCACTGTGTCTTTATCCTATGGGGGAGTTACGCACAGAAAAAAGGCCGTTTTATTGACACATCTAAGCATTTAATCATTACAGGCACGCATCCATCACCGCTTGGTGCCAATCGGGGTGGTTTTTTTGGCACTCGCCCTTTTTCTAAAGCCAATGATTATCTGATAGCGCATGGCAAAAGCCCGATAGATTGGCAATTGCCACAGTAGTTTGGGTGGTATCATAATGAATGCAAGTGAGCATAACTGTTGTGAAACAGGCTTTTGTGACAGCGACTTTTGTGACAGCGATGACGCCTTTATGCAAGCGGCGCTTGACATTGCAGCCGAGGGCGGGCAGCAGGGGGAAGTGCCTGTGGGTGCCGTGATTGTGCATCAAGGCACCATCATAGCCAAAGGCTACAATCAACCGATTTTAAGCCATGACGCCACGGCCCACGCCGAAATAGTGGCAATAAGGCGAGCGTGTCAATATTTTGATAATTACCGTCTGCCAGCGGATTGTGAGCTGTTTGTCACGCTTGAGCCTTGCACCATGTGTCTAGGAGCGATTATTCACGCCAGAGTATCGCGATTGGTGTTTGCAGCGACAGAGCCGAAAGCAGGGATGATTGTCAGCCAGCAGGATTTTAGCCAAGTGGCGTTTTATAATCATTTTTTGACCGTAAAACAAGGCGTAATGGCAGAGCAAAGTCGCGCGTTGTTGCAGGATTTTTTTCGCCATCGTCGTGAGCAAAAAAAACAAATGCGCGAGCAGTTAAGGGCAAACCAATAACCAATCAATCTCTCAAAACCATTCTTTAAAATAAAAACCATTGGATAAAAAAAGGCAACCCATCGGCTGCCTTGTTTGACGCAAAAAACGGTTAGATTTTAAGACTTAAGTATTTTCGATGAGGTT